>OBLS010000343.1_pt1 | contig 16148 bp, 15 predicted proteins | sample 1519901 | NCBI WGS metagenome assembly OBLS01 (sample SAMEA3113585, study PRJEB22503) | soil metagenome | reverse complement strand
TTGATCCTCAATGGCCATTGAAAATCCTTGTTCCAAGGCTGGTCAAATAATAATCCTACCTTTGGTCCTGTTATGTCGATTAGATTGGTAGGAGAGTCATCCAGTATGAAATCAAATGGGTACTCTGATTTTGGCATAGAATCGTACACGAATATCAAGTCGTCTGAAAAAATATCGTGATGGTCAAGCCATCTTGCTACATAAGATACGGTCGGTCTCTCCCTCCGGGTAAGTATTGAGATCCTAAAACCGTGTTTGTGTATGTTTTCTATAAAGTTATTTTGATTGGGTTCGCACGGTGGAATCTCTTCCCACCGGTTTTCCCATACATAGTTAAATAAATCCGAAATCTCCGCAGGTCCAATTGGCAGAATTTTAGAAATATCCCACTCGTGGATATCATTTTTTGTGATATTTGTGTGATGCCTCTCATTGTATTCTTTTACCCAAATAACCATGGTGTCTGCCAAGACCGAATCAAAATCAAGTGCAAAGGTCCTAGCAGAGCCTAGTACGATCAAATGTTCAAAGGATGTTAGAATAGAGATTATAAAATTGTTAATACTTTTGGATTCAAAGGAATTCGAAATATTGATAATATTGATAACATTGAAAACATAGACCTCGATCAAAAGTAAAAATCCATAGGATTTCTAATTAGGTTATCGTCGTAACGAACCAGATAAAAGATTATTGAAGATCATTATAAACAGGATTCCTGTCATAGAAACTAGGGTAACAGGCACTTCGCGTGAGGTTGAATAAAGAACAAATGTTACCTCTCATGATAATATAGACAAATCATCAAGTAGATAAAATATGCAATTCCCTAGCTGCACAAAGTATCGCAAGAATTTCAAGAATTACAATCTGCATTCTATATTTGTTTGATTCACGTGTAATGTTGTGCTGTTACTTTTGCACGCCACTTGACATTTATGACTAATAATAACGGGGTACTTTACGATAATGCATTCAATTAAATGATTGATTTTATAAATAAAAAATATAATATATAGTATGTAGACTAATCAGGTCAAAATTGGAACTTTATGTAATGCGCCACGGGGAGGCGGTCAAGAATGTTCAATCTGGTTTATCTGCCTCTGATGCCGACAGGCCTTTAACCATATCAGGTAAAAGAGAAATAGAAGAGATTTCATATTTTCTGAAAAAACTAAACATTAAATTTAGTTTGATTGTCTCTAGCCCTCTAAAAAGAGCACATCAGACCGCATATATTATTTCGAAAATTTTCAAGGTCGTCAACAAACTGGAAGATTGGGATGAACTTAAACCAGAAGCCGCTAAACAAGCTCTTGTTGATAAACTGTCCAAACTCAAAGAAGATTCTACAATTCTCATGGTAGGTCATGAACCCCTTCTTAGTTCGTTTATATCCGAAATTGCATTTGGAAATCCCAGTGGAAATCTAGTGCTTAAGAAAGGAGGTTTCGTGAGGCTTCGAGTTCTGTCGAATTTCCCCAAAATGACTGCTGAGTTACGCTGGCTACTGAGCCCCAGATTGATGCGAGGGTTGTAGCCCCTTTGGGCCTTCATTTGGAGATTTGCATACTTGCTAAGTCTATTTAAACACCTACTTGCGAGACCCTCTGTGGGAAGGAAATGAAGCTCTCTGTTATCGATTTAGGGTACAATTCTGTTAAATTAGTGTGTTATAAAGTAAACCCTGATGGCACTTTTAGGGCTTATGATAGAAGAAGTATCAAGACAAAAATCGGTAGAGGACTAACAGAAAGCGGTTATCTTAACGAGGCAGCTAACAGGGATACGATTGAAAGTTTAAGGTTATTTAGAGATGTATTAGTATCTGATGAGGTAAAAAATATAGTAGCGGTGGCCACAAGTGCTGTACGAGAGGCAAAGAATAGAAATAGGTTTATTTCAGATATTCATGAGAAAACAGGATTCTCGTTTAGGATACTTTCCCATAAAGAAGAATCTTATTATTCATGGTGTGGAGCTCTCTATTCAACCTGTATTCCAGATTCTCTTTTCTTCGACCTTGGCGGAGGAAGCCTGGAGTTAGTACATTCTGAGAATTTGAAGATTCGCAACCATCTTTCACTTCCACTAGGGGCACTAAGAATGGCGAGAATGCTCAATCAGAAAAACGAAGATGTGCGAAAAAGGTACGTTCGAAAACATCTCATTAAGCTCGAACATCGTATTCTAAAAATACTCCCAAGTAGGAAACAGTTTATCTTCAGTCCAGATGTTACCCTTGTAGGGGTAGGGGGGACGCTTCGAACACTAGCGCAGTACGATCAAGATCTCACCAACTATCCTTTAGATAAGATCAATAATTATAGGATAAAAATTGACCGTATAGAAGAAATGACTGAAAAGCTATCGGGCATGTCTATAGCTGAAATCACAGAAATTGCATCGATAGGAAGTAGCAGAGCTGATACTGTTGTCCCTGGGTGCTACGTCGTATCCGCGCTTATGAGAAGACTTGGATACGATTCGGTTGTAGTAGGTACAGAAGGATTGAGAGAAGGCCTAGCACTGTCCTTCCTTCATTAACGATCCCCAATATATCTCGTCAGATAATGTCCAACCTTCTCTACGTTCGCATGTCGAGGACATTGTCAAGGCCGGTTGCAGACGCAGACCACCGCCGAGTCGTTTCCACGACTTTCTGGAGGCGTTATTATCGGCTGGGGTAATGAAGGCGCGAGAACATCAAATTTTGATTGAAGCTCTTCAACGAGTCCGCCGGTTTCATAGCATCGTCAATACAAATGCTTTATTCTATGCCTTGATTGATGAGGAATACAAGAATCTGAGCCACGGCGAGCTACTAGTTCTATGTCTTTCCATAATATACTCAAAAAAACCAAAGGCTGCTAATCGCTTATTTGCGAAGTATAAGTCGATCCTTCATACACCGCAAAACAAAAGATCGATCGAAAAGATATCTTCGTGTCTCAACTTTATTGCTACTGTTGACAAGGGTGGAGCAACTATAAATCATATGGCGTACGACGGAAAAATTTTCCAAATTGATATCAAATGTAATGATTTGTCGAAGTTTCCAAGACATTTGTTTGAAGAAGCAAAAAAATCATTAGCATTGTCGTTGGGCATTCCTGTGGAGTACAGTTTACGATTAGAATCTAATGACATAAAGGTGAGGGTCTAGGATAGTAGGATTACTTAGAGGAAGGAGACAACTTGAAAGGCAATGATTCTTTTTCAATATCATATCCTATGATTCGAAACTTGAGACACACATTCCTGAGCGCTGTTAGATGAAGGGTCAAGCATTCGCTTCGCATTATTTCTCTATCAGGGCCCATACATTTTTCTTAAGTCAATCAAACCAATCACATGCTATTAGGGTCAATAAGTAGCCAGAAAATATATTGATTATATAGATTATTATTCTATACCTAATGTACCATAGAATTCATACGCAATCCGTATATGCCAGCCAGCGATATCTTTAGAAAAGTGTAAGGATACGAATGCAAACTAAGGGGACAAACAAACAAATCGAGGAAGCATTAGTAGTAAGACTTCGAAATCGAACAAATAATGACTTATTTGTCAGACTCTATAAGCAAATGAATAGTGATAATTCTGATCAGAGCGGAGCATAAAATTTCTCAACTGAGTCGTACGGATTTACAAATTATTCATTGTATTACATACTACGACATGATACCAAGTATCTTCTATTAGTTGTCAGATTCACATCTGGTCACGAATGGTCTTCTTAAGATTCGATTTAGGACGAATTGCATCTGATTCTTGGAAAGGAAATAGGGAGTTTAGCTCTAATCAGTCTATCCAAAATTGGATCATTGGCTTGGTACCAATATTAAGACGGGGAATTAATTACCTAATTCCTACGAAAAAATCGCCCGTCTTTTGCAAGGGTAACTATCCTACCATGCAGCTCTTAGAATAAGATACGCATACATTAAGGGGACCGAAGATGCTTTGGAAAGAATGTAAGCGATAACGCAAACACTTTTTCGGATGGAAAAATACAGACGCTCTACGAGATGAATCCATTCTTCCTATTACTCTGTGCCAATTCTATTCTTGTAGTTCTTTCGAACCTCCAATGAGATGGTCATTAGACCAATGCCAAATGGGATCGCCACAATTCCGAGAAGCATTGACAATGATGTGAATGGTTCGTCTCCAAAGCTCCATTTCATAAATGTGACTGAACCCACAAGAAGTACCATTAAAGGTACATTCATGCCCACTGCCATGGCTGCTATGAGTAACGGATGCAATTAGTAGGGTGTATTGGGCTGTTAGTATTTATAAATATTAGAGAGTAGTTGAAGTGCCGCACCAATCGTGTACCGGAGCTTCCATTTGAGACATGAGTGATGATCTGAAGTTTGTTCCCAAACACACGTCATGTCAAGTTGAACATATGTCATAGTGCATCGATGCCTTCCGTATTATATCATAACGCTGCTGATTATTTCAGCCATGGCCAGATTATGATGCCTCTGACAGCACATTGCTTTCTGATTATTACCTGTGCTCGACGAGCTGCTTCCTGCTCTCCGATTTCTTTACTCGCATACTGCAAGATCAGCTCCTCATAGAGTTTTTTGGCTCTTTCTTCGGTGAATTCTTTGTAACTTAAGAATTTAATTCTTGCTGATGGACGTCGTTCTTTTCCGGTCTGCTGAGAAATGTCATGGTCTCCCTTCAATGCTGCATACTCTCTCTTGCATTCTGCACAGCTGTCGTCAAAGAAATCTAGATGAGATGTACATTTCGACATTAACTTGAAATCTCATCCATATTATATTAAGAGTACCGACCTTTCGAATCAATTGTAATCAGTGAAATAGGAAATCATCTCCATAGCTCCAACAATGGCACGAAAAAGGAAAAATATAAGATTTAGACGCTCTTCATGGTTGCGCTGTTAATTTAAATCAAATCTTGCTGTTAGCGTCTATTACCCCCACAATCTAGTCACACCGAATCTTCAACTTCCATACCGAAACGAGATATCTTATCCGAAAATAATTAGGGAAAGTCAGGTTGCTGCGTTAGGATATAATTCTCCAGATTTAATTTGACAAGACAGGTCTATCACATTGTTAACCTTTGCTCTGATAACTCGTCCCAACTGTGAAATTAAATAGGGTATCGAAATTATTTCCATCTATCATGATAGATGCGATTCAGGCGTTGATCCTAGGTATTGTTCAAGGACTGACGGAATGGCTTCCAATCTCCAGCTCTGGGCATTTGGCCCTAGTCCAGCTTGCTATGAATCTTGAAGTTCCAATTTTTTTTGATATCGTGTTACATTTTGGTACACTCGCAGCAGTTATTGGGATCTATCGACGTGAACTATTAGGGATTCTAAAGTCGATAAAACCCATTGGCAAGAACAATAGGGATAGTACAGGAGTGAAGCTGATGAGCATAAAGCGAGGTAGAAGGTATCTATTACTAATTATTCTTGGAATGATTCCCACTGCATTGATTGGAGTCGGATTTAGATCAATCTTTGAGGAATCCTTTTACAGTATGTGGTCAATAGGGTTAGGTTTCATACTAACAGGAGCTATGATATTTGTCACAAAGTTTATCGACAAGGGTACAAATTCAATAAGAAATATTGATGCCGTTCTGATAGGCATTGGACAGGGGCTTTCTATTTTCTCAAGCGTTTCGAGAAGTGGAGCAACCATTTCTATTGGGATGTTCAGACACATTGAAAGATCCGAACTAATCACATTTTCATTCTTACTTTCAATTCCAGCTATTGTGGGGGCAGGACTATATGACCTAGTTTTCGCAGACAGCGTTTCTCAGGTTGAAATTTATCAAATCCCCATAGAATCTTATATTATTGGAACATTCACTTCTGCCATTGTAGGATATGTGTCAATAAAGTTTCTGATTAATATCATAAATAAAGGAGAATTTTATCTATTTTCGTTTTATTGCTTTTTATTAGGATCACTGATACTGGTCAGTCTTATCTAACCAATAGGTCAAAAACAACTGCTCTCCTGAGACTTGAAGACAGTAGAGGGCTCAAAATTTTTCACTGAAAGTCTTTCTAATCAAAAACTACATTTAATGTTACAACTAAATTTTATTCATATTTGTGACATATAGTTTTTAAGATGCCACAAAAGTAAGAAACACATTGATTGACTTCTCTAAACTGAAGTACAGGGTAAACTATAACCAGTCCGTGTATAATTTCAAAACACGAAGGTACGAAAGTAAGGATGCTACTTATAATAGCTATGAGCAGGCCAGAGCAAACCAATGGAAGTGCGAAAAATGTGCCGAGTTGTTTGGAACTTTGAAAGAGCTAAAACTTCACAAAATAGAGCTTCATTCCTATTAGCAGAAACTGAGTCTGTTCTCTTGTAGCAGACTTTAAATAAGTTGATGTATTACTGATTTTAGGATATAAAACGAACTTCCTTGCAAACCAGCTACCCCTTGATCTCGCGATATTTAATTCACCTTTCATAATTAAATGAATGTAGTTTTAATAATTAGGCTGTATATATGATTATTAGTTACTCAATATAGCATAGGTGTGAAGAGCGTTGGAAACAAAATTTCAGTTACCATTCTAACAATGAACAGGTAACAATTGGTGTCTGGATGATATATATCAGTGAAATATTGACACTCTCACGCTCAGGACTTTCGTTAATGATGAACAAGTAACGAAATGACCAAATATATAAATCATCCCGAAATAATCTCCAGCGGTGTAGTGAAGTCGCCCTCCCATTTTTATCTATATATACCAACGGCATTATTTCAACTTCATCGTTGCCAGGGAAACGCCATTTTAGTTTTCTTACAACGGTAAAGTATTGCGATCGGTGTCAATAGAAAATTGACTGTGGGATTATAGTCGTATCGTATTAATCCAATTCCATAATACAATAGTCTTCACATCTACGACTTGAGATAGTAGTCAATAACTTCCAATTCTAATGTTAGTCTCCCTTTAAAAAATAGTCCACGTATGCGTCATTGATGCCGTTGACTCGTCAAGGCTAGGAACTGCTGCCTATCCTACATATTTTTAAAGGCCTCGACTTATGAGCATTTCTTTTAATTATTTGCTCGATCTCAGCTTGCTTCATATTTGAAATTTTGTTACCATGAAACCGATCTCCGGTAATTCCTGGGTCTACGGATTCCAGATTCTTAAGAATTTCGTCAATTTCTTCGTAATTAGCTCCAAGCTCTTCCTCAGCGGTTTGGTCATTCCATAATCGAGGGCTGCTTTTCTTTTGTCGGATTGAAGTTGGAAGTTCTAAATATTCGGCGAGTTCCCTAACCTTGGTTTTGTAGACATCCCCCAGTGGAAACAAATCAGCCGCTCCGTCTCCAAACTTTGTGTAATACCCAAGCATTAGCTCACTCTTATCAGATGTTCCTAAAACTAGACCATTATGGATAAATGAGTAATAGTACAGAATACACATTCTTATTCTGGCAGCTAGATTTCCCTCTGCGTACAAATTCCTGGGAAGATGGGTAAGGAAGTCTAACTTGATGATATTTATGTTAATAGTCTTGTATTCTAAATTTAGACTATTTGCAAGTTCGATCGCGTGATCTACATCCGAGTTTGGAGTTATAGGAAAATCAGGGAGTATAACTGAAAACACATTTCTGTTTGACAACGCTCTTACAGCCAAACAAGCTGTAACTGATGAATCAAGTCCTCCACTGAGGCCAATAACTACTTTCTCGCGTTTGGTCTCATCTAGTTCACGCTGAAGGAATTTTTCCACAAGGTCACATATAGCCTCGCAACTCATAGTCACACTTGGTAAAAGCACCACTTACAATATTTTTGTTACCATTTGATTAGGATAATTTGTATGTGGTCCAATGTGTAACTTGATGTTCAAATGTTCTAAGTTTAAACGCCAATCAGTTTCTGCCAGTTGCATCAACTCTTTGAACATTACCCCTCTCTTACTCTTTCACAACTGATCTGCAGAAGTACAATGAGACTCAATTTTAGAAGCCCCAATTCAAGCTTATAGGTCGCATTGGATGATATATGGGTAATTCAAAGGAACCTTTGCATACTTGATTGACCGGAATAGATACAAATAAGTGACTAATAAGAGGTGCAAGATGGAGCGCTTTGAAGCAAGAAGATCCTAAATCGTCCAATCCACATTAGACATCCTACAACCACGCAATTTGGTAAGGACAGTAATACTAATATTCTGTTTTCTGCTTTCAACAATCTGCTTAGAAATTCATGTCAGGTAAGCATCAATCTATATCGAGTCTAATGTGGGTAGAGAAATACCGTCCGTCCAGACTTGATCAGATAATAAATCAAAAAGATATTATCAGGGCGCTCCAAAATCTTAGAAAAAAACCTAATGAAATACCACATTTCATATTTGCTGGACCAGCCGGAGTCGGGAAGACTACGGCAGCCCTGTGCATTGCCGAAGAATTGTTAGGGGAAAATTGGAGACGGGATACTCTTGAGCTGAATGCCTCTGACGAACGAGGTATAAAGATGGTCCGTGAACGTGTTAAGGAATTCGCGGCTGTAATGAAGTTCTCATCTACTACAGAGAATGATGATAAGCCCTATCGCATCATAATTCTTGATGAAGCTGACGAAATGACCTCTGAGGCCCAGACTGCATTGAGAAGGATTATTGAAGATAGTTCAAGGACAACACGTTTTATCATCATATGCAATTATCTGTCCCAACTAATAGAACCTATACAAAGTCGATGTGTAATATTTCGCTTCACTAGATTACCTAAGCAGGAGGTAGTAGACCACTTGTCTGAAATCTGTAAACGAGAAGGAATAGAATTTGATGTCAAGGCCCTCTCTCGTATCTACGATTCTACTTCAGGAGATCTTCGCCATTCTATCAATATACTGCAATCTGCAGCGACTAATAACAATTTGACCGTTGAAAAGGTGGATTTGTCTATCGGGTTATCTGGCAGGGCAAAAGCGGGTGAAGTCATAAAACTCGCCCTTGCGGGTAAGTTTAACGAGGCAAGAGAACTTCTCTTGGAATTGACTCAGGTATTTGGTATGTCCGAAAAAGATTTCTTGAAATATACAGCCCAAGAGGCATTTTCAATGAAATTGAGTGACCCTGGAAAATTTGCTGAGCTTATGGCCGAGTACGACTACAGACTTAGCGTGGGGGCGCACGCCGATATTCAGCTTACTGCGTTTCTTGCCCAGGTTAGTATGCTTGGCAAGAAGTAGATTTGTAAGTGTTTCATGGCAATCGGGTTTCCATTTTGGAGACCAGATTTTTACTATGATAAATAACTCGACGGATTTTTCTAAAGACTTTATGTACATGTTATCTGAAATATCTGAAAACTCGCAATGCATAGAAAAATCATATACACGGAATTAGTGTCGGTTAGCTTATATACACAGTCAAGAGCATCGAGTGATTGACTCACGTTGTCTGGTTCTACTGTGTCATATAGAGACAGAATCTATATCGTCGAAGATATTATTCTGAAACTGGCAGAATACGGGGAATTAAACCAGACAGCATTGATAAGTTTCTGTGGCCTAAACCTCAAGAAACATAAAGTGATTCTCGATGAAATGGAAGCAAACAATCTGATTACAAGAAAGGAAAAATCGATTGGTAAGAAATCAGTTAGTGTTTATATGGCGACTGCGGAAGGTGTAAGCTTTTTCAATACTATACTTGCCCCTTATGAAAAGATGTTTCCACGAAAAAGAAATAAGGCAAGCCGACCGCATATTCAAAGTGGGCAAGAATAGAATTTGTTGATCTGAGAACTAAATTTCTGAAAAGGGGTTCTAATACAAGATCAATACCAGAAGCATCTGTCTATATGATTGCTGAATTACAATTTATTCCAGTCCAAACTGGGATGAAATCTTTCTATTAATCTCCCTTTTCTCATTTAGGTAGGCATTGTATCGGCTATTCCATGAACCAATCTTTCTGTATTGCTTTATTCCTGCATACAGCCATATGCATGATATTATAATAACGGACCCCAATAGCACACTCAATACAGTGCCAAATTCGTTTTCTATCTCTAGGATTGCAAAAAAGGATGGATGGCTTATCAAGTACACCGACAGACCTATAGCAATAGGGGCTAAAATCAAAGCGGAAATAGAAACACCTAAGAGTGTTTTTCTAATATTGAGGATTTGTTGAATGAATGTGTCCATTAAAGTCAACAAATTATCTCTAGCATTTGCCGCAAGATCATCCTTATCGTTATTGGCTATATTTTCATCATCTCGGTGATTTGCCGCGCTGTTGACCATATCCTCGTCTTTAGACATAACATCCTGTTCCTTTATTTATCTTATCATTAACATGGTTACTTGATCCACAAGACCCGGGCAATGCGGTGGATCTGGCCTATGTGGGTCTATTGGATAAGTTTAAGACCAATTGAGTTGAACAAAGCCATTGATTTGCCAACGTTGCTCTTACCAAGTTCTGTGGGTAGTGATCGGTCTTGATTAAGAAAAAAATGCATAAAGCCTTTTTTAGAAACCTGCTCTGATCTTAAATACAACTATATGGTGAGAGAAATCCTTCTTTTTGGTGTTCTTCTTTTGGTTTTCATACCTTGTACAACGCTTAACTCATCCTCTACTCCCCAAAATAATCTCGAAATAAAACATGTGTACAACTATGTAGATGAAAATAAGATCATGCATGTTCTTGGGGAACTGCAGAACGTTGGAAACAAAGCTATGACGAATGTCACGGTTGGGGCTACATTTACTGATCCGGAAGGCAATATCATAAATGAATACAATAGATCTCCAGAGTTAAGAACCATAAATCCCGATTTTGTGTCACCGTTTGAAGTTCTTTTCATAGACCAGAAGAACGTCGATAAGGTAAAGGACTTCAAACTTCATGTAAAAGGGACGGAGGTTAGACCAGTACCCGTAAATCTTCAAATTAAGGTAGACTCGTCCAGGCAGGATATTTTAGGGTTTTATTATATCAGCGGTATAATTTTCAATTCAGCAGATAATAGTGCTAATAACTCAATTGCAATTGCCACACTTTACGATAAGGATGGTCGTGTCATAGCTATAGGGAGAGGCCTTGCCGAACCGAAAGATATCTCAGGCAATTCTAGTGCAAATTTCGGATTGGCTATAATAGATAAACTACAAACCCATAAAGGTAAAAGTTATTCTGTTGTAGCAGATTCTGATTCATATGTATCGATACCTACCACCACTCAAGAGAAGTAGATAACTCGATATAACTTGTGCAAAAAAGTCGCAATTCAACGACTTATTCTGATTCTTAAATGCAATCTATACAAGCTTATCATCATAATTTCCTTTTGATATTTCAGTGAAAACATCTTTGGCAAGTTTTCCATCTACTTTCACTCCCATACTTAGACAGGTTCCGATTACCTCCTTTGCTACTCCTTTGATATCGATAGCATAGGAACTTTCTAGTTTCATCTTTGCTATTTTTACAACTTTATCAATTGGCAAATCACCCACATAGTCTCTTCCTGAACTACCAGACCCCTTGCCAATCCCCCCCTCTTTTGCAATAAGGGCCGCAGTTGGAGGTATGCCCACTTCTACGGTGAACTGCTTTGTTTCACTATCAACTTCGACTTTCACAGGAACCTTCATACCAGGGAAGTCTCGAGTCTTTTCGTTAATAGTATTTACAACTTGCAAAACGTTAAGACCCATCGGGCCCAGTGATGGGCCCAAAGGAGGACCAGCACTAGCTTCGCCGCCGCTTACAAGAGCCGAAATACTTTTCTTTTCTCCCATATACCCGAACAAGAGGACATCCCTGAATATAAATTGAATATGCTAGAGCAACAAGCTACCTACTCAACCAGAAATACGAACAACTAAACTGATCTGGAAATCCTTCACCTTACTGAACCAATTTTCGGAGATAGTTTGCATCAACGGTCACTGGAATCTGATAGGGGGAATCAAGGAGAACCACTGTTGCCTCCTGCTTCTCGTAGTCAACTCTGATTACCTTTGCTTTCATCGATTTAAATGGCCCAGCTACCACCTCTACCATATTATCTATGCTCAGATCAGTAACTACCGGCTTCTTTACCAGGTAGCCCTCTATGTCTTTAAAAGGCAATTCCCCACGTATTTGCCCGCGAACGTGCCGTACTCCGCTCAGCGCTTCGTATGCCACATTTGCGTCTGGTGCCTCGACTATAATATAGCCTTTAAAGTTTTCTAACACCAAAATTGAAAAAATTTTCAATTTCTTTGTAGTTATCTTTGTGTGTAAAATATTTGCCACGACTCGCTCTTGGCCACCTGTTATCCTGATAGCAAAAAATTTGGACTTTGTGACATCTTCTGTTGCTGTTGCTTGCTCATTGGTATTACCAATAGGTTCTGGCAGGCCATCTTGCATATCACCATGTATTTCATTCACAATGTCCTCTGAGGCGGTACTCCCTAGGCTGATGTCGTCGGATATACTAGCAGGGTTACCACTTCCTCCATCCAGATTCTCCTTTTCTATATTATCATTAATGTCAAATAAGTTAGTATTCATTTAGCGAATATATCTACGATACATTATGGCATTTTATAAATTTACGTCGCATACTCCTGGTGCAGTTCTATCAATCTTCTTAAATTCTAATTTCTCATCTCATTTATGGAAATTTGGCATACCAAAAAATCAACTATCAAGCGGTTTTCTGTTAGAGAATTTATAGTAGGCCTCCTCCACCATATTGGTGGCAGGAGATATCGCGCTATTTGCATCATTACATGATGAAGCGGGTATGAACATGGTGAATTTCTTGACATGTTGCCAGGATTTTCAAATGACAAGCTGCTATCCGCTTGTCTATGAATCATGTAAATATGCGAATGTCAAACTATATGTAACAAATAAGGATCTGCTCTTCCTTGATGATTGCAACGCCGGTGATAGATTAACTTCATTTGTTTTTCTTTCGAGACATAGGTCGGTAAGCGGAATACCCTCTCTTACATGTCATTCGACGGGTAACTTTTCTCATAATACAGTGTACGGTGGTAGGTCAAACGAGTTGGGAATAGTGAATCCTTCTTTGCTAAAGGCTTATTTTAATGAATTGAATCGAAATAGAGATTCAGTGCCTGATTATCAAATTACTCTAGAAGCCACACATCATGGGCCTACATCACTCAAAGGGCCCATCATTTTTGTCGAAATCGGTTCTGGGCCGGAACAGTGGAAGGATTCGAATGCCGCACGCGTAGTTTGCAATTGCATTTTAGAGGTTTCGTCCCTCTCTGTAAGCGGCTCTGGTAGGGTAGCATTGGCTCTAGGCGGAACACATTATCCAGAAAAATTGAACAAGATTCTTCGTGATACAGATATTTCAGTGGCATACATTGCGACCAAGAATAATTTGCAGTTTATTGACGACAGGATGCTCCAGCAAATGATAGTCAGGAGCACTGAAAGGATAACGCATGTTCTACTGGATTGGAAGGGACTTGGAAAATACAAGGAAACCATTTTAAATACGATTAAAAAAACTGGTCTTGAGGTTATCAGAATTTAACTACTATATTTGAGCCAATGTCAGCTCTTCTTGAAAAGGTGTTCCAGGTTTGATTGAGATCCGACAAATTCGCGATGGGGTGTGCGATAGCATTATTCATTCATCCTGATTATCCAACGTAATAATGGTTGGGTCCGAACGTATGGTGCTCGACAATATTATAAGGCCCGTCTCCGAAAGGTGAAGCAAACATGCCAAACCTCACGGGTATTAATGTCATAACTGCATTTTTGATATTTGATCATCAAATATTAATCCTTAGACGAAGCAGTAATGTGAAAACTATGAAGGAAAAATGGGGAGCCGTGAGCGGCTATTTAGAAAATAATGATCCGCTTAGACAAGCCATTATAGAGATTTACGAAGAAACTGGTCTGGATAGCAGCAAAATAGAGCTAGTGAGATCAGGGAATGTCCTCGTGGCAATCGATCCTGAGAATGCAGGTACGGCATACAATATCCATCCCTTCCTTTTTCATTCGAAAAGCAAAAAAGTAATACTTAGCAGAGAACACGATCAATTTAGATGGGTGACAATGAATGAACTTCGGAGATATGACACTGTCCCCAAGTTGAAGGAGGCCTATGAGAGTGTGGCAGGATCATTGCACGCCAAATAAGACTATGAACAAATGATTATGTCTGATTATAATTCTTATTTATTTTTGTTGTCCAAATGAGGTGAAGAAGTGGTACTGCAAATAGGAATGTTACCACCAATTATTTTTTCACACCTATTCTAGCCTCCACAGAGAAACAGGAGTAGTCTGATTTGCAATTTTAATTTGTAACTATCTGAATGAAAGAAAATGGTAATGGGACGAACCAATAAATTTTTGATATTCACTAACGAATTTCTAAGTCAATTCCGACGCTAATTTCCGTTTATTTTTGTGGTTACTGTTGTGTTTAGAATTTCAGCTCAGTTAATGTTACACACGGCATTCAACCTTGGATTCCGCATGAATTTGGACCTGCTTCTAAATCATCCAGATGCAAACTATTGCAAAGCAGCAGATCTTTATTTAAACTCAATATTCTTCTGTAATTCGTAGGTTGAGGAGGTATGCTAGATGCCACATAACTAACGAATTCATCTTCATCCATTCTAAACGCCTTTACAGATGCCTTTATTTCTCCTATCGTTTTGAAAACCGGCTCGTGGTGTTTCAAACTCTTGCTGTAATGGGAGGGCAATACTAATGCGTTATTTGGCAATGATGCAAGCTTTTTGTAAGTAAGGAACAGAGTTCGGGAAAATTCATCGACCCTATCATGTAGATCAGGTCTTCCGATCCCATCAACAAAGAGTGTATCTCCGCTAAAGAGAAAGGTTTCTTTATTACTCTGTCCGTCCCCCTTAGACAGCGTTTCTAATTTGAAAGACATACTCCCAATTGTATGTCCGGGTGTAGGAATTACTTCAAGAGATAGTTCCTTAGATATTTCAATCCTCTGGCCATCCACAAGAATGGCCACGTCTAATCCATTCGTCTTTGTTTGTTCCATCTCATATCCTTCCTGGGGGCTAAGATAGAGGACGGCACCAGTTTCTTTGGCGATAGTCGTCGAAGCGGACATGTGATCTGCGTGTCTATGTGTCTCGATTAATGCCTCAATTCGAAGGTTATTTTTTTTTGCAATCTCGTAAATTGAGGCCGTTGAACTGCACGGGGGATCTATAACAACTGCCTCATTAAAATAGGAAACCAAATACGTCATGCAACCTTTCGAAATTCGTCTTATCTGCCAGATCTTCAAGTGGGGATCTGTTAGACATGGTATTAATGCCAGATCGTTTACTTTATTCCAAGCAACCATTCCCCCTCTTATACTCTTCGCATTATATCCGAGTTGGGATAAGTATTGTGCTGCCAACTTTGATCGCATCCCATGAGAACATACAATGATCACCTCTCTATCTTTGGGAATATTTCTAATTTGTTCTTCGGAGGAGGATAACTTGTCCAAGGGTATCAGAGAGGGCTTTAGATATTTATCGTAGCTAATCTTCCAGGTCTCATATTCCTCCGGAGTCCGGACATCCAAAACGTACAAGTTTTCACCGGAATCCATCCTATACTTTAGGTCTGCAGGTTCTATTTCAAGCGTGTTGTACTGAGAGCGCTTATCAGTCAATCCTCTGGCTCACTAATACTATCCGCTTCGCGTACAATAAAATGTTTTGTTTGTGGGCTTGCTGATAAAAAATATCATAACAGTAACCTTCGACGACCGTATGTGATAATTTATCAATTGGACCATGGCTCTCTCTCTTGGATTGTTATTAATGGCTACAATCATACTGTCTCCTTTATCGATTACCGTTTCAAGTGAAAGCCGCATCCACGAGAGATATCATGGGTACTACTGGTTAGCGTTACTATTCTCAACGTGGCTTTGCAGCATCCAAGACAGAAAGCCATGGAGAACATTCGATCAATTCTAAGCCGGTATCTCAAACAGGAAATTATATTCTTTCAAGTTAACTTTTCGGCAATCAAAATACTTAAGTAGGATTTCTCATCCATTTACAAATAATGTAC
>OBLS010000342.1_pt1 | contig 16191 bp, 20 predicted proteins | sample 1519901 | NCBI WGS metagenome assembly OBLS01 (sample SAMEA3113585, study PRJEB22503) | soil metagenome | reverse complement strand
CTTGCGGTCCTGCCGGGCGTACGGGTACCAGGGGACAACCGCCGTAATCCGCTTGGCGGAAGCGAGCTTCGCGGCCTGGACCATGATCAGGAGCTCCATCAGGTTTCGATCGACGGGCTCGCAGCCGGTCTGTACTAGGAAGACGTCTGCGCCCCGGATCGATTCCTCGAACCGACAATAGGTCTCGCCGTTGGCGAAGGACCCGACCGCGACCTCGCCGAGCTCGACGCCGAGTCGCTCCCCGATCCTTTCCGCAAGCTCGGGGTGCGAGCGACCGGAGAAGAGCATCAGGCGCTTCTGCGGTCCGCGCTCGATCCAGTGCTCAGGCTTGGACTCGACCTCCGGCGTCACCGCCAAGGTCTCGAGACCGGGCAAGCTGGCGAGGTCAGTCATCGGCGTCGTCGTCGGTTCGGCTGCCTCCACGAGAGGCGTAACCCTCCTTGTTTTCCTGTCGCGCCCGGGCGACGGCGAGCGCGCCCGGCGGGACGTCCTTGGTGATGACGGATCCCGCCGCAGTCCAAGCGCCTTCGCCAATCTCGACCGGAGCAATGAACGCATTCTGGACGCCGGTCCTGACGTTGGCCCCGATCGTCGTCCGCGTCTTGGGCTTGCCCTCCTCGTGGGGATAGTTGGCCGTGATGTTCCCGGCTCCGACGTTCGTTCCCGCGCCGATCTCGGCGTCGCCGATGTAGGACAGGTGCGGGACCTTGGTCCGCGCGCCCACCCGCGAGTTCTTGATCTCCACGAACGTGCCCGCCTTTGCGTCCGCCTCGAGAACCGTGCCGGGGCGAAGGTAACAGAAGGGACCAACGAGCACGCCGGGGCCGATCTCGGCGTCGACGGCGACCACGTGGGGCCCGACCTCCGCGCCGGCAGCCACGCGCGTCTGCCCACGCAGGACGGTGAACGGATGAATAGTCGCGTCCGCTTCGAGCTCCACCGACGGCTCGATCCAAGTCGTCGCGGGATCGACGATCGTCACCCCGGCGAGCATGTGCTCCTCGTTGATCCGGTCGCGAAGCGCTGCGCCGGCGTCGGCCAGTTCGATACGGGTGTTCACGCCTTCTACCTCCTCGCTGTCGCCTTCGTGTGCCGTGACCAGCTCTCCGTCGTCGACCAGGACACGCACGGCGTCAGTCAGGTAGATCTCGCCCTGCGCGTTTGCCGGATCGATGCGTTCGAGGGCGGGCCAGAGCTTCGCAGTGTCGAAGACGTAGATCGCCGAGTTGACCTCGTCGATCGTACGCTCTTCGTCCGTGGCGTCCACGGCCTCGACGATCGCTTGAATCGAGCCGTCCTCGTCCCGGACGATACGCCCGTAGCTTGCGGGGTCCTCGCGCGTGAACGTGAGGACCGTGGCTGCGGCTTCAGAACGGCGATGCGTCTCGAGCAGATCCCGGAGCGTTTCCTCTCGAAGCAGCGGCGCGTCGCCGGCGAGGACGAGCAGGTCGCCCGCCTCCCCGTCGATCGCAACGCGTGCCGCCGCGAGCGCATCGCCGGTTCCGCGAGGCTCCTGCTGAACTGCGACCTCGACCCCGTCGTAGGCGCATGCGTAAGCCGGTGCGGTGACCACGACCAGCTGGTCAGGGTCAAGAGCGCGCGCAGCTTCGACGACCCAGTCGACGAGCCGGCGGCCGAGGAGCGGATGGATGTGCTTCGGAGTCTCGGAGCGCATGCGCGTACCGAGGCCGCCTGCGAGAACGACGGCTGCAACTCCGGATCGTGTCACGGGTTTCAGATGGCTGGGGCGCCAGGATTCGAACCTGGGATCACGGGACCAAAACCCGTTGCCTTACCGCTTGGCTACGCCCCAAAGGATGGACAGCTGCCGACCACACGGAATTCTACCGGCGGTCGCCGAAAAGCACGATCAGCGCAACGACGGCGAGAATCCCGACGGCGATCAGCGCCAACGTTCCGACGAGGATGACGAGAATCGGGACGAGCGCGACGAGCGCCTGGGAGACGGCGGCGATCCAGGCGACGTCGCGGGCCAAGGGCGACCGAAGCCGCAGGCCGACCGCGAAGTAGCCGACGATGATCAGGACGGCGACGAACACTGCGCCCCAGCGGTTGATCGCGCCGACGACGAGCAGGATGCCTTCGACGACCGCGATCCAGAACGCGATCCGCGTGCGGTACCGGCGCAGCCAGCGGCCTGGCCTGGTCGTGCCGTGCTCGATGGCCGGTTGCTCGATCATCGCGGTTGACGCTACCAGGCAGGCGTCACGATCCAGGCCTCGCCGCGATCGGCGAGCGCGGCGTGTGCGGCGATCGCCTCGCCCTGCTCGGCAAAGAGGCCGTAGACCACCGGTCCCGCCCCCGAGACGTCGGCCCGAAAGGCCCCGAGCGAGCGAAGTTCCTCCGCGAGCGGCGACGAGGTCAAGTCGTTGGGCGGGAATGCCGCCAAGTCGCCGAGCGCGAGTGCTCGGAGAAGCTCGGCACGCCGGTCGGGAAAGCCCTCGCCGGCGGCGAAGGCGTCGTAGATGGCCCCCGTCGACGCCTTGCGCTCGCCGCGTGGCAATAGCAACAGGATCCAGTAGTCCTGGGGAAGTGCCAGCGGCTGGAGGACGGTGCCGTCACCCTCGCCGAGTTGCGGCCCGGTGGTCAGGAAAAACGGGACATCGGCTCCGAGTCGCGCCGCGAGTTCGTGCAGCGCTTCTTGTTCGAGCGGTTGAGTGAGAGTCTCGTTCGCGAGCAGCAGAGCCGCGGCGGCGTCGGAACTCCCGCCGCCGAGGCCGGCCGCGACCGGGATCTGCTTGTCGATCTCCACTCGCCACGCGGCCTCGGCACCGGCGGCCTTCGCGAGCGCTTCGAGCGCCCGGCCGACGATCGTGTCCTCGGTGAAGCCCTCGACGCGGAGCTCGCTCGCAGGCTCCACCCTGATCCGGTCGGCCAGCGAGATCCGCTGCAGCACCGTCGCAATCTCGTGGCGCCCGTCGGCCCGCGCCGGACCTACGACGAGCGCGAGGTTGACCTTCGCCGGGGCGTGGAGCTCGGTCACCGCAGGGCTGCGGCGAGGCGGACGAACTCTTCGGGTTCGAGCTCTTCTGCCCGGGTCGCGGTCCCACGACCGAGCCTTTCGAGCGCCTCCTCCGCTCGCCGGCGGTTGGTAAGGCCCGCGAGCTCGACTGAGTTCGGCAGCCGCTTTCGCCGGTGCGCAAAGGCGGCTTCCACGACCCGCTTCAGCTCCGGCCACGCGATCGGCGGCGGGCTCGACCGACGGCGAAAGGCGACAAGCGCTGAGTCGACATTCGGCTGGGGCCGGAAGACGCTCCGCGACACCGGGTGGAAGCCGCTGCGCTCCGCGGCGAGTCGGACGAGCACGGAGACCGCGCCGTAGGCCTTCGTGCGCGGCTCGGCGAAGAAGCGCTCGGCGACCTCGCGCTGCACCATGACGCACCAGAGCTCGAGCGTCGGGAACCGGTCGAGGCTCTCCACCACGATCGGAGTCGCGACGTTGTAGGGCAGGTTCGCGACCAGCTTCGTCGGTGGCGGATCGAGCTCGGCCGGGTCGAGCGAGACCGCGTCGCGGAAGCGGAGGTCGACGTTGGCGCGCTCGTCGAAGCGCTCCTCGAGGTACGGCTGGAGCCGCCGGTCGAGCTCGACCGCGTGGACGTGCGCAACATGGTCGGCGAGGTAGGTGGTGAGCCCACCCGGGCCCGGGCCGATCTCGAGGACGACATCTTCCGGATGGAGGTCGGCCAGCCGGCCGATCACTCCGAGGATGTTGTCGTCGACGAGGAAGTGCTGGCCGAGCTGCTTGCTGGGACTCGGGAGCGTCATCAAAGGCCGAACGCGCGTGAAGCGTTCTCGTCGATACGCGCTGCGAGCTCGTCCACGTCCTCGCCGCGGGTTTCGGCGAGCGAGGCGACCGTATGCACGACGTTCGCGGGCTCGTTCGGGCGTCCACGGCGAGGCTGCGGCGACAGATACGGCGAATCCGTCTCGGCGAGGATCCGCCCGGCCGGAACCGCGCGTGCGGCGGCGCGGATCTCGTCCGCATTCGGGTAGGTGACATTGCCCGCGAACGAGACGTAGTAGCGGCGCTCGAGCGCCTGCCCGAGGAGACCCGGTGACGAGAAGCAGTGGAGTACGACCGTGCCCTCGAAGTCGGCGAGAGCACGCGCCACGTCGCCGTCGGCGGCGCGGCAGTGGATCACGACCGCCTTGCCGAGTTCCTCCGCGATCGCGAGGTGGCCCTGGAGCAGCTGGCGCTGAGCGTCGTGCGGTGCGTAGTCGCGGAAGTAGTCCAGCCCCGTCTCTCCAATCGCAACGGCGTCGAGCTCACGCAGGCGCTCGAGCTGCGACGCGTCGGCGTCACCCGCGTCGTGCGGATGGATACCGAGGATCGGCGAGACGCCGTCGGTTGCCGCGCAGAACCGAGTCACGTCGTCCCACGACTCGGGCCAGGCGCCGACCTCGAGGATGCGGTCGACGCCGGCGGCGCTCGCTCGCTCGACAAGCTCCTGCGGCGGATCGGCGCACGCGTGAAGATGCGCGTGCGTGTCGATCACGCAGCCGCGGCTGATTCGACGCGTGGGAAAAGGGGCACTGAGGGCTCGATCCCGTCCGCCTCGGCGGTCCCGCCCTGCGCAACCCCCGACCACGCGAACTCCTCGGGCTGACCCAGCGCGCGAAGAATCTTGGGGGCGGTCGCCGGCAGGTATGCATAGAGCGCGACTGCGGCCGCGCGCAGGCCGTCGACTAACGCGTAGAGCACCCGGTCGAGCTCGTCGGCGTTCGCCTCGTCCTTCGCCAGCTCCCACGGCTTCGTGTCAGTGACGAACTTGTTCAGCGCCCGGACGAACTCCCACAGCTCGTCCAGTGCGCCGGTGAGGTCGAACGCGTCCAGCTTGCGCGAGACCTCTGTTGCGAGTCGGTCGAACGCGGCCTCTTCGCCGAGCCCCGGCGCGATCGGGATCCGTCCATCTCGAAACTTGGCGATCAGTGCGGTCGTACGGGACAGGAGGTTCCCGAGATCGTTGCCGAGCTCGCGCTCGTAGCGCTCATGGACGCTGTCGAGGGAGACCGAGCCGTCCTGGCCGAACTGCACCGACCTCGTCGCCCAGTAGCGAACGGCATCGGAGCCGTAGACGTCGACGAGGTCGAGCGCATCGATCACGTTGCCCCGCGACTTCGAGATCTTCCGGTCGTCCAGAAGGAGATAGCCGTGCACGAAGATCTCGCGCGGCACCTCGTAGCCGGCCGACAGCAGCAGTGCGGGCCAATAGATGCAGTGGAACCGAAGGATGTCCTTGCCGATCAGGTGCCTGACCGCCGGCCAGTAGCGCTCGCGGAGATCGTCGCCCGGTCGTGCGTAGGTCAGCGCGCTCAGGTAGTTGATGAGGGCGTCGACCCAGACGTAGACGACCTGCCCGGGATCCCACGGGATCGACACGCCCCACGGCTGGCCCGCACGGCTGAGACTGAAATCCTGGAGTCCGCTCGCGATGAAGCTGCGCGCTTCGTTGTATCGGAACGGGGGCTGGACGAAATCCGGCCGCTCGTCATAGAGCTGGAGCAGCCGGTCCTGATAGGCCGAGAGGCGGAAGAAGTAGTTCTTCTCCTCGATCCACTCAGGCACGGTGTCGTGCTCCGGGCACTTGCCGTCGACGAGCTCGGCCTCGGTCTTGAATGCCTCACAGCCGACGCAGTAGAGGCCCGCGTAGGTGTCCTCGTAGATGTCGCCGTTGTCATATATCCGCTGGACGAAGTCCTGGACGAACCGCTTGTGCTCCTCGTCCGTCGTGCGGATGAAGAAGTCGATGTCGGCGTCGACTCGCTCAGGGAGCTCGCGCCATTTCTCCGCGATCCGGTCTACGTACGTCTTGGGGTCCAGACCCTCGGCCTCGGCCACGCGATACACCTTCGACGCATGCTCGTCGGTGCCCGTGAGGAAGAACGTGTCCTCGCCGCGCTGGCGGTGATGCCGCACGAGGATGTCCGCCGCCAGGGTCGTATAGGCATGCCCGATGTGCGGGGTCGAATTGACGTAGTAGATCGGTGTCGTCAGGTAGAAGCTCATCTGCGTCCATCATAGGTTCCACCTCTCTTCTCACCCCGTGCGCAGCCAGAAGCGCGACCCCGGCGAGAGCGAGCAACGCCGCGGCCGCGAGTCCCCAGGGCGGCCGGCCGCCCGGCGCCGCCGCCGAGACTGCGGCCCGAGCCGGTTGCGCCACGGACGGAGCCGCCTTGGGCGGAGCAGGGATGCGAGCTGGATGCGGAGTCCGAGTCGCCTCGGCTCGCCGACCACGTCGACCGGCAGGCGCATGAGCGTGAAGCGGCCTCCGCGAGCGCGATGCGGGACTCGCTGTGCGGGCGCGCTGCGGCTCGGGAGGGCGGCGCGATCTTGGCCGCGTCGGCGTCCGCGGTGCGGCCGTCGACTTGAAGGGTCGCGGAACTGCCGCCGTCGCCACGGCGGGCACCGGCGACGAGGGCGGCCGGTCGTCGGCGATCCGCTCCGCCGCGGTCGGCATCGGAGCAACCTCTGGCGCCGGAGCGGGTGAGACGGCAGCCGGAGGAGGCGTCGGCGCGGGAGCGGGCGGTGCCGGCGAGGGCCGCGGCGGCAGCAACGTGAGCGGATCGACGTAACCCTTCGGGTCGTCGGCGCGCCTGATGCCGAGGTGGACGTACGGCACGTCGACCTCGGCGTCTCCGGACGGCCCAATCGTGCCGACCGACTCGCCCTCGGCGACGCCGTCCCCGGCGGTCACCGCGATCGCCCCGAGGTGGAGCAGGGTCACGGCGAAGCCGTCCGACGTCCAGACCGTCAGCGTGCGTCCGTTCCCCGGGACCCACCCGGCGAAAGACACGCGGCCACCGGTAGGCGCGCGTACCGCCGAACCGGCTTCGCCTCCGATGTCGATCCCTCTGTGGCCGTGTTCGTGGTACTCGGCGCCGCCGAACTCGAACCCGCGCAGCACGGGGCCGTCCAAAGGCCAGCTCCAGGCCGTAGCCGGCGACGGCATGATCAGTCCAATCGCGATCATCGCCAGGATCGCCGTTGTCTTCTTCGTCAACATCGCCGCGAACGTAGCAGGCCGGGCGGCTGTTGTCAAAATCGGCTACAGAGACTGCCGGTAGAGCCTGTTGCGCGGAACGCCGGTCAGGCGAGAGACGACGTCGGCGGCCGAGCGTCTCGACAGGCCGCCGGCGACGAGCTCGGCCACAGCCTGCGTCGCGACACCCTCGTCGACGCCGGTCTCTACCTCGCTCGGGCCGATCACAATCGTGATCTCGCCCTTCGCACCGCCCGAAAAACGCTCAACCAACTCATTTGCCGAGCCGCGGACGACCTCCTCGAACCGCTTCGTGAGCTCGCGGCAGACGGCAACCGGCCGGTCGGGAAGCGCTTCCGCGAGGCTCGCCAGGACGCCCGCCAGACGCTGCGGCGACTCGAACGCGACGACCGCATGGGGCCAGTGGACGAGCTCGGCCCAAAGCGCCCGGCGTTCACCTGCTCCGCGAGGCAGATAGCCAAGAAACTGGAACCGATCTGTGCCAAATCCGCTCACGACGAGGGCAGTCTCGACCGCGGAAGGGCCAGGAAGCACTGTGACGGGCACGCCCGCCGCGAGCGCGGCCGCCACCAGTCGCGCCCCGGGATCGCTGATTGCGGGGAGCCCGGCATCGCTGACGAGCGCCACACGCACGCCCGCTTCGAGTCGGGGCAACACCTCCGCAGTCCGCTGTGCCTCGTTGTGCTCGTGGTAGCTCTGCAGCCGCGCCTTGATCCCGTGGCGCTCGAGCAGGCGCCGGGTGTGCCGCGTGTCTTCGCAGAGGACGAGCTCGGCTTCGCGCAGCTCGCGCAGGACACGCAGCGTGACGTCTTCGAGATTGCCGATCGGCGTGGCGCAGACCGCCAGCGGCATCAGGCCGCGTCGACCGCCTCGAACCCGACGAGCGCCGCCCCGACCATGCCGGCCTCGGCCCCGAGCTCGGCCCACTCGATGCGGACGAGGTCGCGCGCAGGCCTCAGGCCGTCGCGAGCGAGAGTCTCGCGCGCGGGCGCGAGCACAAGGTCCCCCGCCTTCGAAAAGCCACCGCCGAGCACGACGATCTCGGGATTGAAAATGTTGACGAGCGAGGCGATGCCCGACCCAAGACGCCGGCCGATCTCCGCAAGGTCCTCGCGCGCACCCTCGTCGCCTGCGAGCGCCGCATCGCAGAGCCGCCGCGCGTCGGTGCCCGCGCCGAACCGGCGCACCGCAGCCGCATCGGCGACGGATCCGGAGGCAACGGCCTCGAAGTGCCCGAGCCCTGTGCAACCCGCGCCACACGGGGCGCCGCCGTACTCGAGGACGATGTGGCCGAGCTCCGCGCCGGCTCCGATCGAGCCGCGATAAGGCCGGCCGTCGAGGATCAGTCCGCCGCCGATCCCCGTCCCGAGGGTCAGCACGACGACATGGGAGGCCCCGCGGCCCGCCCCGAGCCGCCACTCGGCGATGGCGGCAGCGTTCGCGTCGTTGTCGATCGCGACCGGCAGGCCGAATCGCTGGGCCATGCGATCGCGGAAGTCGAGGTCGGCGAGCGGGATGTGCACGGACGAGACGGCGCGCCCGGTTCGCTGGTCGATCGTCGACGGGAGCCCGAAACCCAGCCCCGCAACGTCATCCTCCAGGAGCGTCTCGACGATCCGGTCCAGCTCGGCGAGCAGCTCGTCCTGCGAGGAGAGCGGGGTCGGGCGTTCCTCGCGCCGCGCGACGTCGCCCTGCCGGTCGACGATCCCGGCGAGGATCTTCGTGCCGCCGACGTCGACCCCGATGGCGCGTTGGGCGCTCACGAGCGGCGGCTACGATACCCCGCCGGATGGCCCGGGCCGACAAGCCGTATCGCGTCTACAGGGGCGGCCGGGCCAAGGGCGGCGTCCCAACCCTCACGAGACGGCCGCGACCCATCCCCAAGCGCCCGGCCGAAGAGAGTCGGCCCCCGGAGCACTACCGCGGGCCCGGCCCGCTCAAACGAGAGCGCCGCTGGGGACCGGGTCGGATCGCCTTCCTCACCGTCATCCTCCTGATCCTGCTGCTGGTCGGCTGGACGGTGGCGGGGTACCTCGCGGTCCGCAGCGGCGTCCAGAAGGCAAACGAGCGCCTGTCGCCGGCGGCCAAGGCCCAACTCGCGCCCCAGGACGGCCTGATGTTCTCGAACCCGAGCACGATCCTGGTCCTCGGCAGCGACCATTCGACCCATCCGACGCGCCGCGGCAACCGCCTGGCCGACACGATCATGCTGATTCGAACCGACCCGGACCACCACCGGATGTCCTACCTCTCGATCCCGCGCGACCTCGAAGTCGACGTGCCCGGCTACGGCCACGAGAAGATCAACTCGTCGCTGCCGCTCGGTGGCCCGTCGCTCGCGATCCGCACGGTCCGCGAGGCATTCGGCTTCGAGATCAACCACATCATCCTGCTCGACATGACGTCGTTCAAAGACGTGATCGACGCGCTCGGCGGAATCGAGGTCGACGTCCGGTCACCGGCGGTGACGAAGTACGAATGCCCATACCGCAACGCCGACAAGTGCCGGCGCTGGGGCGGCTGGCGGTTCGGCCGGGGCAGGCAGCACATGGACGGCAAGCGCGCGCGGATCTACGCGCGGATCCGCAGGAACGACCTGAACCGGGCCGAAGGCGACCTCAACCGCGTCGGTCGCCAGCAGCAGGTGCTCCAGGCGACGCTCGGCAAGATGGTCGGCGTCGGAACCTTCGTACGGCTGCCGTTCATCGGGGACGAGCTCGTCAGCCCGCTGACAACCGACCTCACGACGGCGCAGGTCTTCCAGCTCGGCTGGCTCCGGTTCCGAGCCTCGAAGGATCGGACGATCTACTGCCGCCTTGGCGTCACCGGGGACGGAGACGACAACGCGTCCGTGCTGCTGATGTTCACCAGCCGCTCGGCGATCCAGCCGCCGAGCCCGGTCTCGGGCGCCGGGTGCCTGAAGGGAACCCCCCTCTCCTAGGAGGCGTCGCCGGCGGCGGCCTTCTTCTCCGGCTCTTTCTTCTTCTCGCCGCCAGAATCCGTCTTCTCCGGCTTTTCGCCGTCGCGCGCCGATGTGCGGCTCCTGCGGCCGTAGTCGGTCGAGTAGAACCCCGAGCCTTTGAAGTGGACGGCGACCGGATGGAGCACGCGGGTCACGGGACCTTCGCCGCAGACCGGGCAGACCTCCGGAGCCGGCTCGGAGATGCCGTGGAACAGCTCGAAAGCATGTCCCCTCGGACATTTGTATTCGTAGATCGGCATCCCTCGATGAAGGATAGTTGCCGAATCAGACGCGGCGTTCGCGCTCTTCCAGCCGCTCCTGATAGCAGGGGGCACCCTCGAACGCCGCGAGCCCGGTCGCGCTGCGCTGACGCCTCCGGTGCCGCCGGCGGGCCACGGAGAGTGCCGCTGAGGCGCCGACGAGACCGCCGAGGAGAAACGAACGCAGGCGTCGGGCGCGAGCTTCGCCGTCCATGGGAGCATTGAAGCATGGTCGTCTGCACGCTCGGTGATCTGCTCCTGGACGTAGTGGTCAAGCTGGCGCGGCCGCTCGCCGAGGGCGACGACACGGGCGCCGAGACCCGTGTCGGCGGCGGCGGGCAGGCGGCGAACGTCGCCGCCTGGGCTGCGGCGCTCGGCGCGGAGGCGCGCTTCATCGGCAAGCGTGGAGCTGACGCGGCGGGTGAGCTCGCCGAGGCCGACCTGCTCCGGCGGGCCGTGAAGGTGCTCGGCCCTCCCCCGACGAGCAGGAACGGGGTCGTCGTTTCGCTCGTCGATCTCGACGGGAGCCGGACGATGATCTCCGACCGTGGTATCGCGCCGGAGCTGACGGCGGAGGAGCTCGAGCCGGAGTGGTTCGAGGGCTGCGACGCGATCCACCTCTCCGGGTATTCGCTGATGCGTGAGCCGATCGGTACCGCCGCCGAGCGGGCGGTGGATCTGGCCAGGGGCGCGGGGGCCCGCATCAGCGTGGACCTCTCGTCGGTCAACGTAATCCGGGAGTTCGGACCGGCGCGGCTGGCGGAGCGCTTCGTCCGGATCCGCCCGGACGTGGTCTTCGGAAACGAAGCCGAGCATGACGAGTTGCCGGTGCCGAGCGACAAGCGCATCGTCAAACGCGGTGCGCGGGGCGCGACGATCGACGGTCGGGACTATGCCCCGGTGCCCGGTGACGTAGTCGATACGACCGGCGCCGGCGATGCGCTCGGCGCGGGCTATCTGGTCGGAGGGCCGGAGCTGGCGATGGAGGCGGCTGCCCGGTGTGTGGCCAACATCGGAACGATGCCGTGATCCGCGTCGCCGACGAGGTGCGCGAGGCCGCAGCCGTCGTCGCGCTGGAGACGACGATCGTCGCGCACGGCTTCCCGCCGGGCGAGGGCGCGGCGGTCGGGCTGGAGAGCGAGCGGCGGATCCGCGACGCTGGCGCAGTGCCGGCGACGATCGGGGTCCTCGACGGCGAGATCAGGGTCGGGCTGACCGCCGACGAGCTGGAACGCTTCACGGCGAACGTGCGCAAGCTCGGCCCACGAGATCTCGCCGCCTGCGTCGCGTCAGGCGAGACCGGCGCCACGACCGTGGGCGGAACGCTCGCCGTCTGCCGACAGGTCGGAATCCAGTTCATGGGCACCGGCGGGATCGGCGGCATCCATCGCGGGCCAAGGCTCGACATCTCGGCCGACCTGCTTGCGCTCTTCCGTTCGGCCGTCGTCGTCGTCAGCTCGGGCGTGAAGTCGCTGCTCGACGTCGAGGCGACGGCGGAGATGCTCGAGGCGCTCAGCGTGCCCGTGCTCGGCTGGCGGACCGACACGATGCCCCGGTTCTACGACGCGGCCGGCGGCCCGCCGGTGACGGCGCGAGTCGATTCGGTCGAGGAGGCACTGCGAATCGCCCGCGCTCACTGGGAGCTGGTTGGCTGCGGCGTCCTGCTCACGCGGCCGCCGGACCAGAGCCTCGACGTGGACGAGCTGATCGAGGAAGCGCTCGCCGAAGCCGAGAGCGAGCACATCCGTGGCCAGGAGGTGACGCCGTTCGTCCTCGCGCGGCTGCACGAGCGGAGCGACGGGCGGACGCTCGCGGTGAACCGCGAGCTGGCCGCAGCGAACGCGCAGCTCGCCGCCGAGCTGGCCGTGGCCGCCGAATGAGTGGGGAGCTGCACTTCGACTTCCCCGGCCTCCGGATCGGGATCGCCGAGTACGAGGAGGGGCCGACCGGCTGCACCGTCTTCCACCTGCCGCCCGGCGGCGCTGCCTGCTCCGTCGACATCCGTGGGGGTTCGCCTGGGACGCTCGGCAACTACGAGTGGGCGCATGCCGTCTGCTTCGCCGGCGGCTCGTTGTACGGTCTCGAAGCGGCCTGCGGCGTCGCGGCGGAGTTGATGGCGATCCGCGGCTACACCGTCGGCTGGGAGGATGTCGAACTGGTCCTGGGCGCGATCGTCTACGACTTCGGGCGACGCGAGAACGCCGTCTATCCGGACGCAGACCTCGGGCGGCAAGCGCTCCGCGCCGCGCGTGAGGGCGTCTTCCCGCTCGGTCGGTGCGGCGCCGGCCGCTCGGTTACGGTCGGCAAGACGTTCGGTCTCGAGGGGGGTGAGTTCGCCGGTCAGGGTGGCGCGTTCCGGCAGCTCGGCCCGACGAAGGTCGCCGTCTTCACGGTCGTGAACGCATTCGGGGCGATCGTCGACCGCGAAGGGAACGTCGTCCGCGGCCACTACGACGCCGACCGCAACCTGCGAACCGCGCTCGTCGACGGCCTCGAGGCCCAGTTGCCGCAAGCGGCGCCGGGCAACACGACGCTGACGCTCGTCGTCACCAACCAGGAGCTGACTCGTCGGGAGCTGAGGCAGCTCGGCGTCCAGGTACACACCTCGCTCGCGCGCGCGATCCAGCCGTTCCACGCGCTCGTCGACGGCGATGTGCTCTACACGGTCTCGACGAACGAAGTGAAGAACCTCAAGCTGCCCAGCATGAGCCTCGGCGTCGTCGCGTCCGAGCTCGCCTGGGACGCGGTCCTCAGCGCCGTAGGCTCCGAGTCCTGAGCCAGTAGCGGACGAAATAGAGGGGCATGGCGATGCCGAGCGCGAGAAACGTTGCAACCCCCCAGGCGGTCGCATGCTTGTTGCCGTGGCGGTCGGCGTGCGCGAAGACGAGCATCGAGCCGGCGGCCGCGAACGCCACGACGAGGAGAAACTGGCCGAAGCTGAGCTCGTACAACCGTGCCTGGGTTACGTCACGGCGCCGAGAAACTCGTCGATCGTGAGCGCGCTCAGGGTCTGGAACTTGGCGCTGCCCCGTGCGCCGAGCGCGACGGAGACCCTCGCGATCGTGGCGTTGTCGGGAGCTTCGACGACGTTGACGAAGTCGAAGGGGCCCAGGGTCGCCCACTGGTGCAGGACCTTCGCGCCCAGCTCCTCGACGTCGCGGTTGACCTCCCGGAGGCGTTCGGGGTTCGACTTGAGGGTTTGGACGCCCTGCGCCGTCAGGTTGGAGAGGAGGATGTAGGTCGGCATGCGTGGCTCCTTTCTTCGCTCGCGGCTGACTCTATTTCGTGCGGCGTGCGCGCGGCGTCGTCAGGCCTTCACGGCGTGGGCCCGGAGAGAGCCTCGCCGCTTGATCGAAGTACAGAAGGGCGGCCGCAAACAGCATCAGCGGCGACAGCAGCAGGATTGCGATGAAGGCGGCAACCCCGGCCGCGGTCTCGCCGAATTGCACCAGCAGAAACCGGAGCACGCCGGCGCTGACGAAGACGATGATCGCCGCCGCGGCGAGAGAGCCGAGCGCGTGGACGAAGTCGGCGCGGCCGAGTTGCTGTGCGCGGCCGAGTGCGTCTCTGAGCTCTAGCCCCTCGGCGAGAGCTGCGGGCACGGCCAGTCCGAAGAGAGCGAACCACGCGAGTGCCGGCAAGACCAGCAGGGTGCCGAGGAAAGGCACGGGCAGCAATACCAGGAGGGCGGCCACGAAGGCAACCACGATTGTCCGCGCGGCCGGACGTCCGCCCACGGCGAGCAACGAGGCGCCCACGTACGACACGCTCACAGCCGGAGCCCCGACGGCGAGCGCAAGTGTCAGTCGGGCCGTGCGGGTTGCGCCGGCATCCACGGCCGCGGCGAGCACGATCCCGGCCAGTGTCGGGGGCACGCCGAGGAGAAGCGCCAGCCAGAAGCGCCGCCCGTAGAGCCGCATCGCCTCGCCGACGAGCTGCCCGGCGGTCCGCTCTGCCGGCGGCGCAGGCGGCGGCAGGCTTCTCTGGCCCCGACTCTCCACGCGGGCACGCTAACCCGCGCTTCGCCTTCTCGGAGAGCCAGCCCTCCCCACCGCCGGCTCAGAGGGCGCTGCGGGCCGCGAGCCGTCGTCCCTCGAGCGCGACGAGCCCGATCAGGCGGCGAGTCCGACCAGCGCGAGGACGACGGCACCCCAGATGATGTTCTTCCGCATCGAAACCAACCTCCCAGTTCCGTCTCTCACTATCGACTAGACGCGGAGATCAGCCGCGTTCTTCCAGACGAAATTTGGCCTCAACGCCTTCCCCTAGACTCGACTTCGTGGCGTACACCGTCATTCGACCCGGCAACCTCGACTGGGAGACACGTCCGTCCGAGCCCGGCGAGGCCAAGCGCCACGTCGCGGGGCTGACCGAGCGCGCCGGCCTCGAGCACTCCCGCGGGAGCCTCTGGCGATACGAGCCCGGCGCAAAAGGGCGCCGCCATCGAGAACCCGTCCAGGAGGAGACGTTCGTGGTCGTCCGCGGCACGCTGACGATGCATCTCGGCGATCCGCCGGAGCGCCACCAGGTCGGCCAGGGAAGCATCGTCCACCTCGAGGCCGGAACGCCGCTCCAGAGCGTCAACGAGACTGACGAGGAGCTCCTCGTCTTCGTGTACGGCGCGCCTCCTGACCTCGAGCGCGGCGAGATCCTCGACTCCGCCGTCTAGCACAGGCTCCGTGTCTCACACTGTCGCGCGTCTAACCGGAAGGCCACTATCGGCGTCAGAGCGAACAGGCGTGGAGGATCGCAGCCAGGGCGCAGCCGGTGAGGCCGCCCTCATCGGTCGGGTGGCCGGGGGCGACCTCGCGGCCTTCGGCGCCCTCTACGACCGTTACGCGCGCGACGTCTACGCGTTCGCAGCGCACGCGCTCGGGCGCGGACCGGCAGAGGAGGTTGCTCAGGACGTATTCGTCCGCATCTGGCAGCGTGCGGCCCAGTTCGACGAAACACGAGGCTCAGTCGCTGGGTGGATCATGGCGATCGCGCGCCACCGTATCGTCGACGAGATCAGGCATCGCGGGAGAAGCCACGACACCCTCGCCACGATCGACGCGCTCTTAGCGGGCGCCGAAGACCCCGACGCCGACGTCGAAGAGGCGACGTGGTTGCACGACCGCCGGCGGGGACTCCTCGATGCGGTCCGAGAGCTTCCCGAGGAGCAGCGTCGCGTGCTAGTGCTCGCGTACTTCGGAGGGCTGACGCAATCAGAGATCGCACAGAAGCTCGGCTGTCCCTTGGGCACCGTCAAGAAGCGCACCCGCCTCGGTCTCCAGAAGCTCCGGGCATCCTTGACAGACGGACCCTTCGTAGAACTCCTCGAGGGAGAAGTTTCCGAGCGACGAGGATGACGGAGCGCGGCAGCCACACGGAGCGGGAGCTATTGGAGGCGTACGCCCTCGGCGCGCTCCAGGAGGACGAACGCGTGGCGGTCGTGCGCCATCTGGAGACCTGCGACGAGTGCCGGGCCCTCGCTGCCGGGCTCGTGGAGACCGCGCACAAGTTGCCGCTGGCGCTGGGCGCCGTTTCGCCCCTGCGACCGCCGGCAGGACTCAAGGCCCGACTCCTCGGTCAGCTCGCGCCGGATGAACGCGTCGATGCGCGCCACTGGTCGTGGCGACCGAGCGCGGCGCTCGCGCTTATCAGCGTCGTGTTGGCCGCCCTGTTCGCCGCCTGGGACGCGCGGCTCGACGACGCCCTCTCCCAGGAGCGCGACCTTCGCGCGCGCATCGCGCGCCTTCAGGTCCAGCAGGAGCTCGTCTTGGAGGTCGTCGACTCCCGGGAGACGAGGAAGGCCGTCCTCCTACCCCCCCAAGGCTCCGACTCCCGTGCGTACGGCAAGGTCTTCAGTCGCGCCGACATGCCGCACGTCGTTGCCATGGCGGCCCGCCTGCCCCAGCCTCGCCGTGGTCGCGCATACCACTTCTGGCTGACGAGCGGGGGCAAA
>OBLS010000341.1_pt1 | contig 16200 bp, 12 predicted proteins | sample 1519901 | NCBI WGS metagenome assembly OBLS01 (sample SAMEA3113585, study PRJEB22503) | soil metagenome | reverse complement strand
CCGCTGTCGGGACCGGTCACCCTCACGAGCACGGGCGGGCCGGCGAGCCGCTACCCGGCGGGTGCGCAGGTCACGCTCGAGCGCGTGATCAGCCACCGCGACACGGGCAAGACCTCCTGTCCGGGAGATGCCCTCTACGACCAGCTCGACGAGATCCGTGCGCTGGTCGAGCGTGGTGCGCCGTTCGCGACCTTCTCGGCGCGGGTGACCGCCGCCTTGGCGGACCAGCGCGTGGACTACGGCGAGCTCGTGCCCGTGAACGGCACGCTCGTGGGCCCCGACGGCAGCCCACTCGCCGGGCAGCTGGTGGAGGTGCAGGTGAACAGCGACAACGCCTGGCGCACCTCGCGCCGGGTCACGACCGGGGGCGACGGCGTCTTCGCGACGGCGCTGAAGCCGGCGAAGCGCATGTACGTGCGCGTGCGCTACGCGGGCAGCGCCGGGGTGCGCGGCGCCGCCTCTCCCAGGCTGCTGCTCAACCTGCGGCCGCTGCTCACGTTCGATCGCCCGCCCCGCGACGGGCGGCGCGAGCGCCGCGTCGTGGTGGCCGGCACGGTGGCCCCGCGCAAGCGGTTGGTGACGGTCGTGTTCCAGCAGCGGATCAGGGGAAGCTGGCGCAAGGTGGGCGCACGCTCGGTCCGGACGCGTGGGGGCCGTTTCGAGACCTCGTTCGCGCCGGCGTTCAGGGCGGCGTATCGGTATTACGCGGTGGTGCGAGCCGATCTGGACACGGATCGAGGCGCGTCGGAGCTGCGCTCGCTGCGGGTGCGGTAAACGGAGCGTTGGTCGCGCGGCAGCATGAGAGGGGCCTACCACCCCTGCTTCAAATCCTCGCTGTAGAGCCCATGCCCTGTGGCCAGCATTCGCGCAGTTCGGGCCAGGATGCGCAGATCGAGGCGCATCGAGCGGTTCTCCACGTACCACACGTCCAGCTCGATTCGGTCCGGCCACGGGAGTGACGTGCGGCCGTTGATCTGCGCCCAGCCGGTGATGCCGGGCTTCACCTCGAGGCGGCGTCGCTGGCGGTCGGTGTAGCGGTCAACCTGCTCCTGCACCGTCGGCCGCGGGCCGACGATCGCCATCTCGCCGCGGAGCACGTTCACCAGGTTGGGCAGCTCGTCGAGTGAGAAGCGGCGCAGCATCCGGCCGACGCGCGTGATGCGCGTGTCGCCGTCGAGCACGTAGATCCCGGCACCCATCGACTCCGCGCCGGGGACCATGGTCCGCAGCTTCCAAAGCTCGAACGGCTCACCGTCGCGACCAACCCGCAGCTGGCGGTAGAACACCGGTCCGCGGCTCTCCAGCCGGATGGCAAGCGCGGCCAGCGCGAGCAGCGGAGCCGTGACGACTAGGAGCGTCCCCGCGAGCACCACGTCGAGGACGCGGCTCAACGCCGGTTACCGTTCCGGCGCACAAGAAAGGATGGCTGCGCACCGCGCACCGCCCGGTCCTTGCCCAAATGCGGATCCTGTACATGCATCAGTTCTTCATGACCCGTGCGGGAGGGGGCGGCACGCGCTCGTACGAGTTCGCGCGCCGCTTCGTGGAGCGCGGGCACGGGGTGCGCATGCTAACCGCCGGGGAGGGCACCCAGACGGTGGACGGGATCGAGGTCGTGGGGGTGCGCGGGGTGTACTCCGACTACATGCGGGCCACCGCCCTTTCGAACGCCCGCCGCACGCTCGCCTTCGCACGCTTCGCGCTCGGCGCCGCGCTCGCCGCCCTACGCGGGCCGCGACCCGATGTGATCTACGCCACCTCCCCTCCGCTCACGATGGCGCTGCCCGCGCTCGTCGCGGCCGCGCGCTGGCGGGCGCCGCTCGTGTTCGAGGTGCGCGACCTGTGGCCGGAGGCGCCGATTCAGATGGGGGTGCTGCGCAACGGGGTCGCGCAGCGGCTGGCGCGTGCCGTGGAGCGCTTCGTGTACTCGCGCAGCGCGCGCCTGATCGCCCTCTCGCCGGGGATCCGCGCGGCGCTCCCCCGGGACAAGGCTGAGCTGGTGCCGAACTCGGCAGACCTCGACCTCTTCGATCCAAGTCCGCACAGCGGTGACTTCCTCGTCTCCTACTTCGGGGCGATGGGCGAGGCCAACGACCTCGCCGCAGCCGTCGAGGCGGCGCGGCTGCTGCCGGATGTGCGCTTCGTGCTCATGGGAGACGGGAAGCGCCGCGCCGACCTCGAGCGCTCGGCGCCTGAGAATGTCGAGTTCAGGCGGGGAAGGAAGACCGAGGTCGCGAAGCTGGCCGCGCAGTCCGCGGCCTGCCTCACGCTCTTCAAGGACGTGCCCGTGCTCGCCACGAACTCGCCCAACAAGCTGTTCGACACCTTCGCCGCAGGGCGTCCGGCGATCGTGAACATGGACGGCTGGATGCGCGAGCTGGTGGAGCAGAACGACGCCGGCCTCTACGTTCGCGCCGGCGACGCACGCGACCTGGCTGAGAAGCTCGCCTGGCTGCGCAACAACCCGGGCGAGGCGGCGCGCATGGGCCGGAACGCCCGCGCTCTTGCCGAGCGCGAGTTCAGCCGCGACCAGCTGGCGTCTCGCGCGCTCGCGCTGCTCGAGGAGGCGGCGCGCTGATCGAGCTGTCCTACTGCGTGGTGAACACGGGCGGGCGCGACCACCTGCTCGACTGCCTCGCCGCGATCGAACGCACGCACCCGGACGATGTGGAACACGAGGTGCTGGTGCTCGACAACGCATCCGGCGATGGTTCCGCTGAGGCCGTACGTGAGCTCCACCCCGAGGTTCGCCTGTTTGCGCGCGAGCGCCGGGAGGGCAAGGCCGACAACGACTCGCGGCTGCTGAAGGCGGCGCGCGGGCGCTACTGCCTGCTCCTGAACGAGGACTCCGAGCTCCGCGACGGCGCGGCGGCGGCCCTGCTGGCGGCGCTGGAAGGCGACCCCAGCGCGGCGGCCGCCGGCGCGCAGCTCCTGACGAGCGAGGGCGAGCCCACGGCATGCGCTTGGCGCCTGCCGGACATTCCCTGGGCACTTGCCGCGGCCGTCTTCAGTCAGGAGCGCGTGGCGGTGCAGAGCACGGGGAGTGACGTGCGCGAGGTGGGCTGGGTGCAATCCAGCGCCATGCTGGTGCGCCGGGCGGCCGCCGAGCAGGTCGGCTGGCTCGACGGCGACTTCTTCGTGTACTCCGACGAGACCGACTTCTGCCACCGGCTGCGGGACGCCGGCTGGCGCATCCTGTTCGTGCCCGGCGCCGAGGCGGTGCACCACGATCAGCTCGGTACGGACTCGGCAGCCATGAGGCGGCGGATCGTGGAGTTCCACCGCAACCGCGACCTCTACTTCCGCAAGCACGGCATGCACCTCACGCGCCTCGTGTGGAAGGTCTGCTGGACGTGGGCCTACCTCGTGCGCGCGGCGGCCGCCGCTGTCTTGCCCGGCCGCGATCCTCAGCGCTACCTGCTGCACGCGACGCAGGAGCTGCTGCCGGCTCGCGGCGACGGCATCCGCGAGGCCGCGGAGGCACACAACCGCGGGCTTGCCCAATAACGTCCCGCGCACGCCATGGAGCACGCTGACACCGCCCAACTGGCCGCTCTGGGTGGCGCGCTCGGGTCGGTGCTCGTGCTGCTGGCGCGCGGGCGCCCTGCGCAACCGCCGGGCTCGGCGCGGCGCGCAGCGACCTTCGCCCTGCTCGCCGGCCTGGTGCTGCTCGCCGCCGCCGAGCTTGGCTTGGCCTGGGCGCTCGGAGGGGGTCCGCTCGACCGGCTCGGCGGCGCCTCCGCGGCGGCCGCGGTGGGACTCGCGCTTGTGGCACTGGGAGCCGCCAGCGCGCTGTTCGCGCAGCGCCCGGCGCTCGTCCCGATAGCGGTGCTCGTGACCGCGCCGCTGCGGCCGCCGCTCTCGTTCGACAGCTCGAGCGCGCTGCTCGTGCGGATCGCCGACGACGGCAGGCTGGGCAGGCTCCTGCCGCTCTACTTCGTGCTCGCCGCGGCGGCCTGCGCGCTGGGCTGGCGGGCCCTGCGCGGCCACCAGCTGCGTCCCCTGCCCAGGCAGGTGGCGCTGCCAGCGGCGGCCTTCTTCGCGTTCGCGTGCTGCTCGCTGCTCTGGGCGGACGACGTGGAGGCGGGCACGAACCTCCTGCTCTTCTTCACGCTGCCGTTCGTGGCGCTGCTCGCCACGGTGGCACGCGCGGACTTCCCACCCTGGGCCCCGCGGGCGCTCGCAACGGCCGCGCTGGCTCTGGCCACACTGTTCGCTGCGGTGGGCCTCTGGCAGGCGGCCACCCACGAGCTCTTCTTCTACGCGCCCAACCTGGCCGCGTCGAATGCGAACACGGACTATTTCCGTGTCACCTCGCTGTTCGGCGACCCCAGCCTCTACGGGCGCCACGTGGTGCTGGGGATCGGCGTGGCGCTCGCGCTGCTCGCAACGCGGCGCTGGCGGGTCTGGCCGCTGATCGCCCTGATCGGAGTGATGTGGGCCGGGCTGCTGTTCTCGTACTCGCAGTCGAGCATGGGCGCGCTGCTCGTGATCACGGTCCTGCTCGCCGTCACGACCGGTGACCGCCGCGTGCGCCGGGCAGTTGCCCTGCTCACGCTCGCGGCCGCGCTGGTGGGATGCGGCTACCTCGCCGTGCAGGTCGCGGACGGTGAGTCCTTGAACAGGATCACGAGCGACAGGACAAACCGCGTGGAGGATGCCGTGCGCGTTATCGAGGAGCACCCACTGCTGGGCGTGGGGATCGGAGGGCAGCCGCGTGCCAGCCGGCGGCTCTCGGGGAGCGAGCGGCCCACGCCAAACTTCGTGTCCCACACGACACCGCTCACGGTCTTCGCCGAGCTCGGGGTGGTCGGCCTCGCGCTGTACGCCTGGCTTCTCGCCGGTGGTGCCTGGCTGATCCTGCAGCTGTGGCGGCGCGACGAGGCGCTCGGGCTCGTGCTCGGCGCCGCCTTCGTAGGACTGTTCGTGCACGCTCTCTTCTACAGCGGGTTCCTCGAGGACCCGCTCACCTGGTTCGTGATCGCGGTGGCAGCCGCGTACTGCGCCCAGCCGGTGAGGGAGCTTGCGTGACGCAGCGCGAGGGATGGGTTCTCACCGGCGTGCTGTTCGTCCTCGTGGCGATCACGCTTCCAGAGCTCGCCTCCGATCCCTGGCACTTCCGACCGCCGAACGTCGATCCGCAAGGCCCCCTTGCACCGCTGGTCCGTGCCGCAGGCGAGGAGTGGGACGTCGGCATCGCTCGCGCTGCGGCGTTCGGCGCAGCGCTTCTGTGCGGGGCCTTCGCCGTCTACCTGCTTGCACGACCCCGGGTGACCCTCCCGCGCTGGACCGGCATTGCCATGGTGCTGGCCGTCGGCCTGCTGCTGGCCGCCCCATCCACCCTGCTACAGGTCGGCCTGCGCGACTCCACGGCCCCGTGGTTCTTCACCAACGACTCCACCTACCAGGCCGAGCTGGGCGGTGAGCTCGTGCTCGACCTCGAAAACCCCTACGGGCACGATTACCGCCGGTCGGGGCTGGAGCGCTTCTACACGCGCGACGGGAGTGTCTCGGAACGCGTGCGTGAGCGCGAGGTGGCCCTCAGGCATTTCGCCTACTTTCCGGGTGCCGTGATCAGCGCGGCTGTGTGGCGGCTGCTGCCTGAGCCGTTCGACGACTACCGGCTGCTGGTGCTGCTCGCCACGCTGGCGCTGCTGCCGGCGGCACTGCTGTTCCGCGGACCGCCTGCCCCCGGCCCCGCGAACGCCGGGGATCGGGGGGTCGGGTGGCGCCTAACGCTCGGCGCGGTGCTCGTGTGCAATCCGATCGCCGTGCGCTCGGCGTGGTTCGGGCAGAACGACGCGCCCAGCCTGCTGCTGCTCGTGCTCGCATTCGCGCTCGTCACACGACGGCGCTTCGGCTGGGCGGCCGCCGCGCTCGCCGGGGCGATCCTGCTGAAGCAGTTCGCGATCGTCGCGCTGCCGTTCATCGTGTTGATGGTGCCGCGCGAGGAGTGGAAGCGCGCGGGACTTGTCCTCCTCGGCGTGCTCGCGGCGGGCATCCTGCCGTTCCTGGTGGCCGACCCCGTTGCGTTCTATGAGGACACCGTCGAGTTCGGGGCGGGCACGTACAGAATCGTGGGGTACGGACTGTCGGCGATCCTGGTTCGGCTTGGGATCATCGAGGACCGCGACGACAGCTATCCGTTCGCGCTGATCGCCCTGGTCACCTGGGTTCCGCTCACCATGTGGCTGCTCGTCGCGCAGAGAAGGGCACAGCAGCTCTGGCTGGGCGCCGCCGCGTTCGCGATCTCGATCCTGTGGCTGATGTTCATCGGCCGCACCTTCAACAACTACTACCTCGTGTGGCCGATGACCGGAGCGCTCGTTGCGGCGCTGATGGCAATAGGCTCGGCGCGTGATCCAGCACGAGGGTGATCCGGCCCGCTGCGTCGTGCTGCTGCCCGGTGTGCGCTACTTCAGCCAGGCTCCGCTGCTCTGGTTCGCCCGTGAGGCGGCGCACGCGCGCGAATGGTCGGTCGTGGAGGTCGACGAGCGCGCGCCCGGCGCTCAGGATCCGTTCGCCTGGATGCTCGGGCAGGCTCAGCGTGCGCTCGAGGCCACGGACGCGGACCTGGTGGTCGTCATCGCGAAGTCGCTTGGAAGCGCCGCCGCCCCGCTCGTGAGCGAGCGCGGCCTGCCGGCCGTGTGGCTCACGCCGCTCCTGACGCGTTCGGACGTCGTGGAGGCGCTCGCCGCAGCCTCGGCGCCCGCGCTCGCCATCGGCAGTCCCGACGATCCGAGCTGGGGGGACGGCGAGCTGCCCCACAATTCCGCCCTCGATGTGCTCGAGCTTCCCGGCCTCGACCACTCGCTTCAGGTCAAGGGCGACCCGCTCGCCTCGCTCGACGTGCTTCGCACCGTCACCGATCGGCTTGGCGTTTTTCTCGACGGCGTTTCTGCTTGAGGAACGCCTTGACCACGTCCGAGCCCTTCCTCGCCAGGGCGTACTCGCCCGCCCGGCCGGTCACGTAGACGCGCGCCCTGTCCGCGACCACCGGGTTCGCGTACTTGCCGGCCGCAAAGCGCCAAACGCGCCTGCCGTCGCGCGCGCGGACGGCGTAGGTCGAGTCCGGCCCGCGGGCCACCGAGCGCGACGCAGCCTCGCCGCAGCTCGAGCAGACCGCGTAGTAGACGAGGCCGTCCATCACGGTCGCTGCTGCGTGCACCGCACCCCGCGCGTCGATCTGCCAGCGCACGTCGCCCGTGGCCGCGTCCAGCGCATAGAACTTGCCGTCATAGGTTCCGACGAAGACCTTGCGGTTGTAGACCGCCGCCGCGCCGTAGATGTAGGTGCCGAGTGGGCGCGCCCAGAGCAGCTTCCCGCTCTTCGCGCCGAACACGTACATCGTCCCGTCGGTGTTGCCGATGTAGACGCGCCCGTAGGCCACCGTCGGCGTGGCGTAGAAGAACTCGCGTGAGCCGAAGCGTGATTGCGACTGCGCGCTCCAGAGCTGCTTGCCGCTCTTCGCGCTGAGCGCGTACAGCGTGCCGCTGTCGGAGGCGATGAAGATGCGCCCGCGCCAGTACGCCGCCGAGGTGTTCACCTCGTTGTCGGCCTGGAAGCGCCAGATGCGTCGGCCGGTCTTCGCGTTGATGGCGTGGACTCCGTGGTCCCAGGCGCCGAAGTAGAGCCGCCTCCCGCGCAGGAGCGGGGAAGACTCAACTGGCGCCGTCTTGTACTTCCAGCGTTCGTCACCTGTCTGCGCGTCCCAGGCGACTACGAAGCCGTCGGCCCCCGGCTGGCCCTGAGCGCACACAACGGGGTGCATGTAGGCCTGGTACACCACTCCCCGGCCGATCGTAGGCGAGGAGGCGGCGCAGCGGCTGAGGCTCTTGCGCCAGTCGACTCTGCCGGTGTTGGCGCGGAGCGCGAAGAAAAGCCCCTTCTGCTGGGCCACGTACACGTGGCCGTAGCCGATGCTGGGCGGGAACTCGACGGTGTCGTGCGCGTCGATCGACCACAGACGCTTGTAGGGCGGCCGGTGGTGATAGGGGGAGACGTGCTGGCGCTGATTGTCGTATCCGTAGGTCGGCCACGGCCGCGGGTCGTCCTTCTTCGGAGGGGGCTTGACCTCCTCCTCGGTCGTCACGAACTCCTCCGTGGCGGAGCCGCGCTTCTTCAGGGGCTCGTTCTGGCTACGGACGTACAGACCTATCGCGACCGCAAGGACGATCACGACAAGCCCGCCCCCCAGCAGCAGGCGTCGTCGGGTCACGGCGCGCAGGATGGCAGAGAGCCCTAAGCGCTTCCGCCGGCCGACAGCATGCGCCAGATCCGCTTTGTCACTTGAGGCAACTCGAGGCTGAGCGCCGCCTCCTCGAGCTCACGGGCCCACTGCGGAGTGCCCGTGCGCAGCACGATCCCGCCTCCGAGGCCGAGCGCAAGGAAGGCTGGCTGGTTCGCATCGCGCCCCGCCGCGGTGATCCGGCGCGCGCCGGTCGGGAGCCTGCGGGAGGCCTCGAAGACGGTGAACTCACCGACGAAGCTCGACACGCCCTCGAACAGCCCAAGCCCGTCCTCGAACACGGTGAGTGGCGCGGGGCTGGTGCGGAGCAGCTGGGTGTGCTCGCCGAACGCGTTCTCCCCCCGTGGCCTCGACGCGTTGCGCGCACTGTCGTCGCTCAGCTCGATCGTCCGCCTGAAGGAGTCCGCCCCGAACGCCGCCACACGACCGCCGTCCGCAACGTAGTCGCGCAGGCGCTCCATCAGCTGCTCGGGCAGCCAGAGCTCCGTTCCGGCGAAGGCCACGCCCGGGGCGTTGCCGAGCGCCGGCCCCTCGCGGCGGGCAAGCGCGAGGTCCGTGGTGAGGTCATAGGCGAGCCGCTCGCGGTCGAGCCAGCGCAGGAGCGGCGAGACCTCGTCGTCGAAGCGCGGCGGCAGGCCGCCGCCCGCAAAGGGGCGGTCGAGCCGGACAGCACGAGCGAACGGAAGCCGGTCCTCGAAGCCGTCGGCGTCGTCGTCCACGCGGTTCAGCCCCTGCCAGGTCAGTGCGGGCAGCACGACCAGCGGACGCGCCCGGCCACGGGCGCGCTTGGGTGGCAGCCCAGCCACGGCGAGCGGCCACACGGCGCGCTGCTTCCCGGCCCGCACGCGGACGAGGTAGACGCCGGTCCTGGTCTCGCTCGGAATCCGGATGCGGAAGCGTCCCGCCACGCGGCCGCCGTGCAGCACGGCCTTCGGATCCCCGAGGCGGGACACGACCCAGTCGAAGCTGCGGTCCACGGGGCCGACCTCGAGGTGGGCGAACGCACCGGCCGTGACGGCGGACAGCGGGCCGCGCAGCGTGAACCTGCGCACCGAGACGCCGGTGCCCGCCCGGGCCACCGCGGCCCGCGGCACGGGCCGCGGCGCCTCGGTCACGTTGCCGGCACGGTCTCGCACGGCGACCGTGAACGCGTAGTCGCCCTCCGGCGCTGGCTCCGTCCGCTGCGGGCCGCTGCTCACCTGGCCGTCCCAGACCGCCGTCCGATGCGGCCCGCCGCGGAAGCGGCGGACGATGTGCGGCTTACCGTCGTCCGTGCGAAAGACACGCACGACCGGCGCCCTGTTCGCAGGACCGCGGTAGCGCAGCCGCACGCTCGGCGTCTCGCCCGGGAGGCCCGTGGCGACCACCGACGGCTCAACCGACAGCAGCGTGACCCGCGGTGGCCTGCGGTCCACGGTGATCTCCTTGGTGGAATCGATCACCCGGCTCTCGTCACGCCGCACGACGCGCATCCTGTAGGTCCCGTCCTCGACAAGGTTGCCGTCGTCGTCGCGCCCGTCCCAGCGGAAGCGGTGCTTCGCATCGCCGGCCAGCCGCCGCTCTCTGACGATCCGGCGCACTTCGTTGCCCTCGGAGTCCACGACCATGAAGCTCAGGCTTGCCGGCTCCGAGAGGTCGAAGCCCACGTCGGTGGTGTCCCGGTAGGCGTCCCCGTTCGGGGAGAAGTGTGCCGGCTTCGTCGCAAAGCGGATTACGAGCGGGAACTCGCCCTTCAGCTGCTGCGTCGCGAAGAAGGCGGCGACGGTCGCGACCACCAGGACCGCGAACACCGCCCGGACCAGGGGACGGGTCATCGGAAGCGGAACCGGCTCATCGGGAGCCGGACCCTAGAGAATGCCTACGTGCGCGTGCACCTGATCGACCCATCCGGGGACGTGATTCCCTACGACCACGCGCTGGCGGGGGGCCTCGCGCGTCGCGGCGTCGATGTGGAGCTCGTCACGTCACGCTTCGTGCACGGTCCGTCGCCCGTGCCGCTCGGATACAGCGTGAACGAGTCGTTCTACAGGCTCGCCACCCGCCTCGGCGACCGCGCGCCCAGCCGTCGGCGCGCCGTGAAGCTGGCTGAGCACGTACCGGACATGCTGCGCTACCGGCGCCGGGCGGCCGCCGCCGATGTGCGCCACTTCCAATGGCTCCCGATCGAGCGCATCGACGCCCACCTGCTGCCCGCGGCGCGGCCACGCGTACTGACCATGCACAACGTGATCCGGCGCGAGGCGGTGGACCTGCGGCTCGCGGGCAGGATGGACGCCGTGATCGTCCACACGAGGCACGGCGCGGAGCTGCTCGGCGGCGCCGACAACGTGCACGTGATCCCGCACGGCGCCTTCGAGCACCTCACGCGGCAGGCGGACGAGCGCCCGCTTCCCGCGGAGCTGGCCCGGGTGGAAGCGGCGGTGGTTCTGTATTTCGGCGTGGTCCGGCCGTATAAGGGCGTGGACGTGCTCGTGGAGGCCCTCCAACGGGTGGAGGACGCTGAGCTGTGGGTGGTTGGCCGGCCGTTGGGTGTGTCGATGGAGCGGCTGCGGCGGCTCGCCCCACCTGGCAGGGTGCGCTTCGTGGAGCGCTATGTGACCGACGCAGAGCTGCCCGCCTTCTTCCGGCGCGCCGACGTGGTGGCGCTACCGCACCGCAACGTCGACGTGTCGGGCGTTCTCTTCGCGGGCCTCGCGTTTGGCAAGGCGATGGTGATGAGCGACGTGGGCGGATTTCGCGAGCTCGTGGCCGACCACGGCGCGGGGCTGCTCGTGCCGCCGGGTGACTCCGATGCACTCGCCGCGGCGATCACCGGGCTGCTGGCGGACCCCGACGAGCGCCGGCGGCTCGAGCGGCAAGCGGCCGCCGCGGCAAGCGGCCCCTACTCCTGGGACCGCATCGCCGAGCAGACCGCCGCCGTCTACGAGCTGGTGCTCGCATGAGGGCGATCTTCATGGCGAAGTGCAAGCGCTCGGCGGCGGACGCTCTCGACTGGCTCGCTACCGAAGCTGCCGACGTGGCCGCGGTCGTGGCCTCGGAGCCCGACTCGCTCACCCGCGAGGAGCAGCGTGTGGACCTGGTCGCCAAGCGCCACGGCATACCGCTGATGAGCGTCGCCGAGCTGTACGCGCGGCCACCAACGGACGTGGATTTGGTGATCTCGTTCCTCTTCTGGGAGCTGATCCGTGAGCCGCTGCTCTCGCTCGGGCGGATCGGGTGCCTCAACTTCCACCCGGCGCCCCTGCCCGACCTGCGTGGCGTCGGTGGCTACAACGTCGCGATCCTCGAGGGCATGCGTGAGTGGGGCGTCTCGTGCCACTTCGTCGATGCGGAATTCGATACCGGCGATCTCGTGGAGGTGGATCGCTTTGCGATCGATCCGGATCGCGAGACCGCCTTCTCGCTCGACTTGATGAGCCAGCGGCAGCTGGTCGGCCTGTTCCAGAGCGTCATCCGGCGGGTGCTGGCCGGCGACGAGCTTCCGCGCACTCCCCAGGGGTCCGGGCGCTACGTCGACCGCAGTGAGTTCGAGCGGCTTCGCCGCGTGCGGCCCGGTGACGACCTCGACCGCAAGCTGCGTGCGTTCTGGTATCCGCCGTATCCCGGCGCGGTCTTGGAGGTGAACGGCCGCGACGTGACGCTCGTGGACGAACGGCTGCTTGCGGAGCTGGGCGAGGTCTACCGCGACTCCGGGCGCGTGCCGTAGGCTCAATCTCATGAACTGCGTTGCCTGCGGTACTCAGAATCCGGCGGGTGCGCGCTTCTGCATGTCCTGCGGGGTGGCCCTCGAGCGCCGCTGCCCCAGCTGTGGCACTCCGGCGCCGGCGGAGGCGCGCTTCTGCATGAGCTGCGGCGCCGCGCTGGACGGAGTCGCGGCCCCAGCCGCCGCCCCGTCGGCCCCGGCGCTCCCCGAGGAGCGCCGCCAGGTGACCGTGCTGTTCGCGGACCTGTCGGGCTACACCGCGTTCGCGGAGGGCATGGACCCCGAGCAGGTCAAGTCACAGGTCGACCGCGCGCTGTTCCGGCTCGGCCACGAGGTCGAGCGCTACGGCGGCACCGTCGACAAGTACATCGGCGACAACGTGATGGCGCTGTTCGGCGCTCCGGTGGCGCACGAGGACGACGCGGAGCGCGCCGTGCGGGCCGGACTCGGCATGCAGGACGCGATGGAGGAGATCAACGCGGGCATGGCGTCCGGGGCCCGCTTCGAGCTGCGCGTGGGCGTGAACACCGGTGAGGTGCTGGCCGGCGCGGTGGGCGAGACGTACACCGTCGTGGGTGACACGGTGAACGTCGCCTCCCGGCTCCAGAGTGCGGCCCGGCCCGGCAGCGTGACGGTCGGCGAGCGGACGATGCGCGCGACCGACGCCGCCGTTAGCTATGAGGCGCTCGAGCCGCTGACGCTGAAGGGCAAGGCCGAGCCCGTGCCTGCTTGGGAGGCGGTCGGGCTGATCGCGGAGCACTCGGTGCGGCGCGTCGCGCCGGCTCGCGAGTCGCCGCTGGTCGGGCGCGGGCAGGAGCTGGCGGCGCTCGACGGCCTCTACGAGCGCGTCGTGCGCGACGGCACGTCTCACCTGGTCACGCTGGTGGGCGAGGCGGGCGTGGGCAAGTCGCGCCTGCTGCGCGAGTTCGAGGCGCGCCTGGGGCGCCACCCGTCCAACCCGACCGTGCGCACCGGCCGCTGCCTCCCGTACGGCAGCGGCATCGTCTTCTGGGCGCTCGGTGAGGTGCTGCGCGAGGAATGCGGGATCGTCGAGTCGGACTCCTCCGAGGAGGCCTGGGGCAAGCTGCGCTCCTACGTCGGAGACCTGATGGGTGGAGTCGGCAAGGCCTCCGACCGCGAGGCCGCCCTCATTGGGCGGCTGCTCGGCGTGGACGTGCCGCCCGAGGTCGTCCCCGAGGAGGACGACCCGGAGCGCATGCGCGAGTCCTTCCTCGCCGCCCTGCGCGGCGGCATCGAGGCGATCGCCAACAGGCACCCGTTCGTGATCGCCTTCGAGGACATCCACTGGGCCGACGACGGCCTGCTCGACGCCATCGAGCACCTCGCGCAGTGGGTGCGGGCGCCGCTCATGCTCATCTGCCTGGCGCGCGACGAGCTGCTCGACCGGCGCGCGGGCTGGGGCGGCGGCCGGCGCTCGGCCACGCAGCTGTTCCTCGACCCGCTCAGTGACGAGCACAGCCGGGCGCTCGTGCGCGCGCTGTTGCCCGACGGCCACGAGGTGGTGCCGGCCGTGGCGGAGCGCTCCGGCGGCAACCCGCTGTTCGCCGAGGAGATGGCCCGCCGGATCTCGGAGGAGGGCAGCGTCGAGGCGGCCGAGCTGCCGGACACCGTGCAGGCGGTGCTCGCCGCGCGGCTCGACTCGCTCGACGCGTTCGAGCGCCGGCTCGTGCAGCAGGCGTCGGTCGTGGGGCGCACGTTCCCGGAAGGGGCGCTCGCGACGCTTGCGCGGTCGGAAGGCCGTGATCTGGACCGAGCGCTGATGACGCTCCAAGAGAAGGACATCCTGGCCCCTTCCCCGGCGGGCCGGCTCCCCGGCGAGCGCGAGCTCGCGTTCAAGCACGTGCTGATCCGGGACGTGGCCTACGGCATGCTGCCGAAGGCGGTCCGCTCGCGGAAGCACTTCGAGGTGGGCACCTTCCTCGAAGAGCGGGCGGGCGACCGCACCGACGAGAGCGTGGCCCTTCTGGCGGAGCACTACGGCCGCGCGGCAGCGCTGGGCCGCGAGAGCGGAGTCCCCCAGCAGGAGCTCGACTCGATGCGCGCCCGCGCGCTGCGCTTCCTCGAGGAGGCCGGTGACGCAGCGGCGCTGCTGTACGCCAACCGCGAGGCGGCCGCGCATTACCGGCACGCTCGCACGATCGCGCCGCAGGAGGGCCGCGCCGACGTGGTACGCATCGGCGAGAAGCTCGGCGACGTGTCGCTGCGCCTGGGACGCGTGGACGAGGCCATCGGCGTGTGGTCCGACTGCCTCGAGTGGCATCGCGGCCAGGAGGATCTCGAGCGCGTTGCGGACCTCCACCGGCGCATCGGCGCGGCGCTGTCACACAAGGGCGAGCGCAAGACGGCCATCGAGCACTACCAGAAGGGGATCAACCTGCTCAAGGACGGGCCGCCACGCATCGAGCTGGTGCGCCTGTACGAGGAGGCCGCCTGGCTGTACCTCCACACGGGCGACAACATGCTCGCCATCTACGCGTCGGAGAAGGCGCTGCGGCTGGCCGAGCGGCTGGACGAGACGCGCGCCGCAAGCCGCGCCCACGGAATCTTCGGCCGCGTCTTCGGCCGCATCGGTGACACCCAGAAGGCACGCGAAAACCTGGAACGGGCGGTCGAGCTGGCTCGGGGTTCCGACGACGGCGAGACTATCCTCGCCCTGTCCGCACTCGGGCGCCAGCTGGAGATCTCCGAGGCCGATGTGGGGGGCGCGCGTGCCGCGTACGAGGAGGCGCTCGCGCTCGCCGAGCAGGTGGGGATGCTCCCCGCGCAGGTCGAGCTGCACGCCTGGTTGGCGCAACTCGCCTCCTACGCGGCCGACTGGGAGCGCGTTGAGCACTCCACGGAGGCGAGCGCCGCCTTGGCGGAGCGCGAGGGGCTCGTGGGCAAGCTCTGCCTGCCCTACGCGTTGCGGGGCCTCTTGCGCTGGCGCGAGGGCCGGATCGGCGAGGCGACGGTGCTCTTCCACCGCGCGCACGAGCTAGCGGAGCAGGTGGGATGGTCTGAGATCGCGTTCCAAGCGCTGTTCGGGCTCGCCATCGCGCTGCGCGACCAGGGCGACCTGGACGGCGCGACGGCCGCGCTCGACCAGGCGATCGAGGTGTGCGAGCGGGCCGGCCTGATCGCGCAGTCGATCCAGGCCACCGGCGCGCGTGCCGTGATCCTCGCCCTCGCCCATCGCCGAAAGGCGGCTGGAGAGGCCGCGGCGATGGCGGCACAGATGGCCGAGCGCCTGCACTACCCGCTCGGCCGAGCGGCGGCGCTCGAAGCGCGCGGCGTGTCCGACGAGGACCCGGTTGCGGGCGCCGCCCTGCTGGCCGAGGCCGAGGAGGCCTGGTGCGCGCTGGACCGGCCGCTCGAGGCCACCCGCGCGTGCCTGCTCGCCGGCCAGGTGCTCCTGGGCCATGACGACGCCAGAGCCCACGAGCTGCTCGAGAAGGCGGCCGCGGATAGCGAGCGGCTCGGCGTGGCGCACCTGGCGGAGAAGGCGCGCTCCGCCGCAGCGGCGGCCGAACGACTGCATTGAAGGGCGGTCGGGCCGGGCGAGCGCTACTGCGCGAGGTCTGCGCCGGCGATCACGACGACGGTCGCATCGCCCGCCAGCTCCTGGCTGGCGGGGTCGATCGGCTCCCGCTGGCCGATGCCGAGGCGCTTGTTCAGGGCCTGCGCCTCTCGCTTGTGGCCAGGGGCAAAGAGCACCACGGACTCGGCGCGCTGCTGCTCCTGGTCGGCCGTGTTGGCAACCGTGCCGAGCCCGAAGCCGTGTGATTCGACCCGGTCTCCCACCTGCTTCGCGAGGCCCGGCACCGTGGTGCCGTTCAACACCGCCACAGTGACGTTGCCGGGCACGACCGCAGGCTTCTTCTTGCCGCCACCGCTGTCCTCGGCCTGGTCATCGCCGGCGTCCCCGGCGGCGGCCGGGCGTGCGCTCGAGGGGGTCTCGCCGTCGTCGTTCGAGAGTTGGTCGATCGCGAACACACCGGCGCCGCCGATGATCAGAAGACCCGCGACGGCGAGCACCAGATAGCGCGGGCTGGCAACCAGGCGCCGATACCACGGGGGGCCCGGCGGGGCCATGATCGCCGTGTTCTGGGGCATCGGGCGCGGCGGGAGCATGGAACGCACAGGTGCGCGCTGACCGGCCGGCACGGGTGGGACCGAAGGCGCGCCGGGCGGACGCCCACCGGCGGGAGTGGCCGGCCCGGCGGGGCCCGGAACCGCTGGCACACCGGCC
>OBLS010000339.1_pt1 | contig 16250 bp, 15 predicted proteins | sample 1519901 | NCBI WGS metagenome assembly OBLS01 (sample SAMEA3113585, study PRJEB22503) | soil metagenome | reverse complement strand
CCGTGGTGCGCTCCCGGCTCGACACCCAAGCGGACTCGACTGCCGTGCATTTCGACGTCTACGGGCTGATCGGGCCCGCGCTCGACGGACACGCGCTCTTCGGGCTGGGCCTGAATACGTTCTCCGTGTACTACGAGGCCGTCACCGGTCTCACGAACTGGGGCCCGCACTCGTTCTACGCGGCGCTCGTGATCGAGACCGGGGTGGTGGGCGCGGCGCTCTTCGCGCTGTTCCTCTGGTGGGTCTTCCGGCGGCTGCGGGCCGGTCACCGCCTGGGCCGAGCGCTGGCTGTGATGCGCGATCCGCTGGCGGCGCGAGTGCGTCCGCTCGCCTGGGGCTTGACCGCGGCGATCGTTGGCGTGATGGCAGCGAACGCCTTCTACCTGACGATGCAGCAGTCGTACTTCTACGCGCTGACGATGCTCGCGCTGGCGCTGCCGGCCGTTTTCGGTCGGCGGCTCGCGCCGGCTTGAAGGTCGTCGTCCTCACAACTTCGTACCCGAGGCATGCGGAGGACACCGCGGGCCGTTTTGTGGCCGATGCCGTCGAGCGGGCGCGGTCGGCGGGGGTCGAGGTGGAGGTCGTCTCGCCCGCGGACTTCCGGCACTTCGGGATCGCGTACGGACACGGGGTGATGGGAAATCTGCGTCGCCAACCGTGGAAATACCTGCTCCTGGGGGCTTTTCTCGCGAACTTCGCACGCGCGGCACGGCGAGCCGCTCGGGAGGCCGACCTTGTCCACGCACACTGGCTCCCCTCGGGGGCCGTGGCGATGAAGACCGGGAAGCCGATCGTGGTGCAGCTCTGGGGCTCTGACGTGGAGCTCGCGCGCCGTTTTTCTCGCCTCGCCCGCCGCGTCCTCGGCCGAGCCCGCGTTGTCGTCTGCCCGTCACATGCCCTGGCGGAGGAGGCGCGGATGCTCGGAGCAGGTGAAATCGCGGTCATCCCGAGCGGCATCGATCTTCCGGCCGAGGTCGGCGACGAGGCCGACCCACCGGAAGTCCTCTACGCCGGGAGACTGTCGCCCGAAAAGGGCGTGCTCGAGCTGGTCGACGCGGCGCGGGGGATGAACCTCGTCGTCGCCGGCGACGGCCCGCTCCGCGATCGCGTGCCGCAGGCGCGTGGGCTCTTGCCGCCGGCGGAGCTGGCGCAGCTCTACGCGCGGGCCGCGGTAGTTGCTTGCCCTTCCCACCGAGAGGGCTTCGGCGTCGCCTGCCTCGAGGCGATGGCGCACGGACGTCCGGTCGTGGCCGCCGCGGTCGGCGGTCTGCTCGACCTGGTCGTCGACGGCGAGACCGGCATCCACGTCCCGCCGGGCGACGTCGGCGCGCTGCGGACGGCGCTCGAGCGGCTGCTCGGCGATCGAGAGCTGCGAAGGCGGATGGGCGAAGCCGGCCGCCGGCGGGCGGCCGAACACTTCTCCTGGGATGCGGTGACGCGCGAGACGCTCGAGCTCTACGCGCGGTACGCCGGAAAGAACCCGGGCCGCGGGGACTCTTCCTTCTCGTCGCGACGCGCGACCAACTCGTCGTAGCGCGCTCGGTCGGCGACGACGGTTGCAAACGAGTAGTTGTAGGTCTCCCCGCCGAAGCTCTTCTTGAAGGCGAAGAGACTGTCCTCGCCGGACGTGCCGCCGCCGAGGTGCAGAAGCTCGCAGCCGTGTTCCCGCGCCCATTCGGCCCCGGCGTGGACGAGCAGCGTCCCGGCTTTGAGCTCTCGCCCGACGTCTGTCGCCCCGCTCAGGTGGTAGTGGGCGAAGCTTTCGTCCGCGAGGAAGAGGGCGCCGCCGACGACGTCATCGTCCCGGATCGCGAGCGCGATCCCGAGCCGCTCCCCGAGACCTGCCGCGAGTCTTCGGTAGTACTCGGCCGGGAAGACGTAGAACTCTCCCGCCCCCAGGCGCTTCATCGTCACGTCGTAGACCTGGCGGAAGCGCTCGAGCGCCTCGTCGCCGTTGCCCCACACGAGCTGGAGCGCCCGGCGGGCGACTGTCAGGTCCGCCTTACGTCCCTTCGACATCCCTTCGAGGCGCCCGGTGTCTGGATCGATCCGACGCGGGTCGACAGCCGTCGTCGGGCCGTGGTCACGGATGTCGAGCTCGCCCTCGTCGATTTGGGACAGCTGTTCCGAGCCCCCCAGGAGGGGGTGTAGCCGAAGCAGGCAGCTCACGACCCCGTTCGTCGCACACCAGTCACGAAGTTGGCGCACATCCGCGCTTGCACTAGGTTCTGTCGAGAGGACACCGCCGTAGCCGTAGGGCGTGGCGGCGTCGAAGCCGTCCTCGCCGAAGGGGAGCGGCCGGAGCAGGAGCGGATAGAGCGCGCCCTCCGTCACGACCGCCACGGCGCGGCCGTGGCCGACAGCCTCGTACGCCGCGCAATAGCCCGACCGGTAGTAGACGTCTGGCGTCGGCGAGCCGTCCACGAACTCGTCCCACCTCGGGTCGCCCGTGCCAAGCAGCTCCGGGGTCATCTAGCGCAGGAGTGAGGCGATGCGCGCCATGTCGGCGCCGGTGTAGCGCCAGTCGGTCGGGATCGTGAGGATCCGCTCGGCGAGCTGCCGCACGCGCTCGGAGCCGGAGGTCGCGGCGTCGGTCCAGTGCACCGGGCAGTAGACACCTGCCTCGCGCAGCTCGTTCCGAACGCGGTCCCGATCGGCGCCGGACCCGAACACGAAGACCGCGCCCAGCGGCGCCGCATCCGCCGTCCACTCGGTGAAGAGCGGCTCGGCCCCTTCCCAGCCGTGCAGTGCCGCGAGCAGCCGAGCGGTGTTCTCGGACCTCTTCGCCCGCCACGGAAGGGGTACGCCGCGAACGAGCGACTCCCGGGTCGCGGGCGACGCACCGGCGACGCCGGACTGTCTCAGTCGCTCCTCGCCGTCCAGCTGCAGCCGCCGGAATCTCTCCTTGAGCTGGTCGTCGCCGCCGCCAAGGTATTCGCCCTTCAGCAGCATCGCCGCGAGCTTCAGCTCGCTGCCGTCGGCCCCACCGGCGGGCTGATCGGGCAGCGGCAGCCCGCGTGGCGACCACAGGATCGCCCCGTCGGGCACCGGCAGCGTCTTGCGCAGCGAGGTGAAGGCGTAGTCGGCCGAGGACGAAGTAGCCCACTCGGAGGCCGGGTCGTGGGCGTGGTCCTCGACGAGGACGCACTCGGTCTGCTCCCGCCAGGCCAGCCACGGTCCCGCCTCGCGCACGCCGAAGTAGTTGACCGCGAGAACTGCGTCCCGGCGGCCGGCCCGGAGCGAGTCCCAACGCGGCTCGGGCCAGCGAGGATCGTCCTCGTAGACCTCGATGTTCGTTACTTCCGCCCAGCTGCGGGCCACCTCGTCGCAGAAGTAGTCCGGGAGCCAGAGCTTCGGCGAGCCCAGCCGCTGCAGCAGCGCCTGGAGCGCATGGCGGCCGAGCGCGTACCAGACGGCGCCCTCGGGCCATCGGTGTTGCGGACCGGGCAGTTCGACGGGCAGGTGAAACTCACCCCCGATCTCCCACCGAGTCGCCGCCACGGCAGTCACGAGAGACCCCGCTCGCGTCGCACGGCGTCGTGGAGGCCGACGTCGTCGACCTCGGCATCGGCCTGCGCCGGCTGGGCGCCGCGCATCGTCAGCACCTTCAGGAGCGTGAGTCCGAGGATCTTCAGATCGAGGCGCAGGCTGCGGTTGTCCACGTACCAGACGTCCAGTTCGAGTCGCTTGGAAAAGAGGATGGCGTGGCGGCCCTGAACCTGCGCCCATCCCGTCACGCCCGGCTTGACGTCGTGCCGGCGCATCTGTTCCGGCGTGTACCACCTGAGGAACTCCATCAAGAGCGGCCGCGGCCCGATGAAGCTCATGTCTCCGCGGACGATGTTCCAGAGCTGCGGGAGCTCATCGAGCGACAGCTGGCGCATGAAGACGCCGAGCCTCGTCAGGCGTTCGTCGTCCGGCACGTCGTCGTCTTCCCTCATCGTGCGGAACTTCACGACCTCGAACGGCCGTCCCTTGTAGCCCGGGCGCAGCTGGCGGAAGAACACCGGCGAGCCCATCGTCAGCCGCACCGCCGCCGCTAGCCCGGCCAGAATCGGAGAGAGCACGACGGTCAGGATCGCCGCCCCGACCAGATCGACTGCGCGTCTCAGAGCTCCGTTCATGATGAGGTCTCGTTGCCCGGGTGCGATGGGCGGATGCGGAGGTACGAACGCACGCCGCGTTCATATCGATGAGATATGGGCGCGGCGTGCGGGTGCCGCCTCCGCGCCGTCCAGCGCGGCCGGGCGACACCGCACCTCATCGTGGACGGGGCTCTTTCCACCTCGGAATCATGGCGTCCGCGAGCGGAGATAGCCGAGGGAGGCGACCGCGGGCCAGAGGTCGTCGCGCGCGAAGACCGCGCGCGCCTTGCGCCCTCGCAGATATTGGGACGCGAACTCGCGGGCGCGCAACTCGCGCCGGCGCGCCATCTGCAGCGAGACCCACACGTCCTTCGCGAGGTAGATCCAGGTCAGGTCGTCGCGGAACGTCGGCAGCGGCGTGACCTCCTTCCCGCAGAGGTCGTCGTAGGCGATTCGGGGCAGATCGAGGTGCCGGTTCGCGGCGAGCGCGGCCCACACCGGAAGCCTCGTGTTCACCTCGAGGAGCTGGAACTCGCCGTCGCGCGGGTCCTGCGCGAACTCGACGTGGGCGATCCCCGTGTAGCCCGCCGTCCGGAGCAGCCGGAGCCCGAGCTCGAGCACTCGGGGCTCGTAGTCGACCTCGAAGACGGCGCTCGTGCCGAGGCGAAGTGGTCCCTGTCTGACCTTCCGGCCGACGAGCGTGACGAGCGGCTCACCCGACCGCCGGATGTAGGTCAGCAGCGAGTAGATGCGCTCGTGCGAGTCGGGAACGATCTCCTGCACGATCATGTGGAAGCCGCGGTCACGCGCCTCGCGGACGGCCACCAGCGCCTCGCCGATGTCCTGGGCCACCACGGCCTTGTGCCCGAAGGCAAGCGCATACTCCTGGCCCTCGACGGCCTTGACGACGAGCGGCGGCCGGAGATCCGCGTCACGCACCGCCTCGTCGCCGTCGGCGAGCACGGTCCGAGGCGAGGAGACCTCGGCCTCCGCGGCGACCAGCGGCAGCACGTCCTTGCGCCGCAGCCGCCGTACGGCGTCCGCGTCGTCGGGGAGCGGCAGCTCGGCGAGCGCCCTGACCTCGTCCCAATGGCGCAACGCGAACTCCACGTTCTCGTCGCGCTCGGGGAAGAGGACGACGCGCTCGTGCCGCGCCGCTTCGCGTAGAGCCGCGAGGACGGCGTCGGCATCGCCGAACGGCACGACGCGCCGCCGGTCGAGGTAGCGGGACTTCAGCCCGAACTCGTGCGGATGCCAGGCGATCCCGGTGACGGGCACGCCGGCCCGACCGAGGCTGCGGGCGACGGCAAGCCCCGCGTGGAGCAGACCGAAGACGACAGCACGCCTCACCCGACCGCCTCCTCGAGCGTGCGCGCCAGACGGTCGGCCATCTCCGCCCGACCGAAGCCGCGCTCGGCGAGCGCCCGCGCATTTCGGCCCATCTGCTCGACTCGCTCCGGGTTGGCGGCGAGCGCACTCAGGGCGCCGGCGAGCGCCTCGGCGTTCCCGCCCCGGACCCAGACGCCGGCGTCGTGCTCCTCGACCAGACTGCGGAGCCACCCGCCGAGGTTGACCACGACCGGCTTTCCGGCGGCGAGGGAGTCGAAGAACTTGTTCGGCGAGTTCGTCTCGAGGATCGGATGCGGTGCGAAGATCGTCAGCGTCACGTCGGCCGCACCGACGATGCCGGCCAGCTCCTCCTTCGGCACGGGCGGCAGGAAGAGCAGGTTGTCGAGGCCGAGCTCCCGGACCCGCTCTTCGAGTCGCAGCCGCTCGCCTCCGTCGCCGAGCGCGACGATCGTCACCCGTGTGTCGCCCCAGCGGCGCAGCGCCTCGGCGGCGTCGACGAGCTGGTCGAGGCCGTTCGCCCGTCCCATCGCGCCGGCGTAGAGGGCGACGAAGCGACCCTCGAGCGCGTGACGCGTCCGAAATCCCTCGTCGACCACGCCGGGTTCGAAGACGTCGAGATCGGCGGCATTCGGGATGAACACGAGCTTCTCGTCCGGAATTCCGCGCCGCTTGAGCTCCTCCCGGGAACCCTCACTCAGGACGACGATCCGCTCCGCGCCTTGGTATAGACGGCGTTCGAGCCACTCCGCCGTCCCGATCGCCGCGCCGCTTCGGAGCGCTCCGAGCGCCACCGGCACGGCCGGCCACAGGTCCCGGATCTCGAAGACGAACGGTACGCGCTTAGCGCGAGCGGTGAGCAGCCCTGCAATGCCGATCGTCAGCGGCGTCGAAGACGCGAAGACGACGTCCGGCCGGCGGTGAAGCGCACCCGCCACGCTCGCTGCGACTGTGAACGCGGTGAACGACGCCAGCCGGACCGGCGTCGCATAACGGTTGGCATAGGGGATGTTCAGGTAGAGGACGTCGATGCCGTCGACCTGCTCGCGCGCGACGACTCGGCCCGCCGGACGGCCGTCGCGGCCGCACTCGAGCATCCGTGTGTCCCGGCTGACGATCGTCACGCTGTGCCCGCGCTCGACCAGGCGACGCGCGAGCTCGTAGGAGCGCGTCGCCGTAGACCGCCGCCGGGTGGCGAAGTACTGATGGAAGTAGAGGACGTCCAACCGGCGCCTAGTGTCACAGTTCGTCCGTGCACATCGCGCTGCTCGACCCGCCCAGCTACTCGGTTGCGTACGACCACCATCTCGCTTCGGCCCTCGCCGAGCGTGGGCACGACGTCGACCTGTTTACGTCTCCGTTCCCGTTCGGGGAAGCGCCGGAGCCCGACGGCTACGAACGCCGCGAGCTGTTCCTGCCGCTCTCCGGGAAGCTGCGGCGCCGCGCGCCGCGCTCGCGGCTGCGATTCCTGCTCAAGGGCGTGGAGTACCTTCCGAGCGTCGTCCGCCTCGTTCGCAGTGTGAGGGCGCTGGAACCCGACGTCGTCCACGTCCAGTGGCTGACGGTGCGGCGCGTCGACCTGCGCTGGGTGGCGCGGCTGCGGCGCGACCGGCCGGTCGTGCTGACGGCCCACAACGTGCTCCCTCACTTGGGCGAGGCCGACGTCGAGCTCCGCCGCCGCGTCTACGCGGCCTTCGACCAGATCGTCGTGCACACGCGCGGCGGCGTCGAGCAGCTCGAGCGCTACGGAGTTCCCTCCGAGCGAATCGCCCGCATCCCGCACGGAACGTTCGACGCGCCGTCTGCCGCGAGGATCAACGCGCCGACCGGGCGCACGCTCCTCTTCTTCGGGCTGATCCGACGCTACAAGGGTCTCGACGTACTCGTACGCGCCCTGCCCGAGATCCCGGATGCGCAGTTGGTGGTTGCGGGCGACCCACTCGACCGGGTCGAGCCCGTGCAGCAGCTCGCGCGAGAGCTCGGCGTCGCCGACCGCATCGACTGGCGGCTCGGGTACCTCCCTCCAGAGAAAGTCGAGAAGCTCATGGACGAGGCGACGGTGACCGTCTTCCCGTATCGGGGCGGCGAGTCCGCCTCGGGAGCGCTTGCCACCGCGCTGGGTCACGGACGGCCGGCCGTCGTGACGGAAGTCCTCGGGGAGACCGTGAAGGACTACGGCGCCGGCCTCGTCGTGCCACCTGACGATCCGGCGGCCCTGGCCGAGGCGTGCACGAGACTCTTGACCGACAAAGCGGCTTTGACCGAGGCGTTTCACGGAGCGGAGTGGGCGCGCAGCGCGCTCTCGTGGGCTGCGATCGCAGAGGCCCACGAGCGGCTCTATTCCGAGCTCCTCGCTAGAGTCGGCCGCTGAATGGCAGTGACTGAGCGCCGCAGCCCGCCTCCGGAGCTCGACCTCGAGGCCGAGCAGGAAGTCGATTTCCGGCGGTATTGGAACGCCGTACTCGCGCGCTGGTGGCTGCCCGCCCTGGGCCTCGTTGCCGGCATCGTGGGCGGCTACGCACTCGCGCTCGGCAGCGGCGATGTCTACCGCGCCGAAGCGACGCTCTACCTGGGGCAGCCGTTTACCCCGAACGGCGGCGCGCCCGTGCCGGGGCTCGCGACCAACCCGAGCACCGTCAACGAGATCGTCCACAACGAGGGAGTCCTGCAGCGCGTCGCCGCACGAAGCGGGATGGACCTGGCGAAGCTCCGGGCGAACGTCTCGAGTAGGCAGGTTTCGCCGCCTGCCGGGCGCCGCGCCGTCGTCGGCACGACGCCGCTAATCGAGATCTCCGTGACGGGCAAGAGCCGCAGCGTGACGCCTCGCGCGGCCAATCTGCTCGCCGAGGAAGTCGTAGGCGACGTCTCGCCCTACGTCGAGGACAAGATCGCGGCGATCAAGGAGCGCATCGCCTCCGACGAGCGCGAGCTGGCCGAGAGCCAGCGGCGGCTCGACCTCGCACAATCGGAGCTCAATGCGCTCCTGCGCAGCCGCAGCCTGAGCGCGACCGACCGCTTGATCGGCGTCACCACCTTCAACTCGACGATCGGCTCGCTCGTGGAGCGCCGCGGCCTGGTGACGCAGGACCTGCTCGAGGCGAAGCAGGCCCTCTCCCTGGCCGAGAACGTCGAGAAGCCGAGCGTTGTCGAGAGGGCGGCGGCGCGGAAGACGACCGCGCGGAGCGTCGGTCGCTCTATCGTCGTCGGCGGGCTGATCGGCCTGATCCTCGGCATCCTCGCGGCTGTCCTCTGGGAACCGGCCTCCCGCCGCTTCGCCGCCTAGCGATGCTGGACGGAAAGCGGGTCGCGGTCGTCGTCCCGGCCCACGACGAGGAGGACCTGATCGCGGACACGCTCGCGGCGATCCCCGAGTTCGTCGACCGCGTCTACGTCATCGACGACCACTCGCAGGATGCGACGGCGGAGCGGGCGCAGGATGTTGGCGATCCGCGCGTCGACGTGATCGTGCACGAGCGAAACGAGGGGGTCGGCGCGGCGATCGTCACCGGCTACCGGCGGGCGCTGACCGAGGGGATCGACATCGCCTGCGTGATGGCCGCTGACGGCCAGATGGACCCGGCGGATCTCGAGACGATCGCAGGGGCCGTCGCTCGCGGCGAGGTCGACTACGCCAAGGCGAACCGGCTCTTCACCGGCCAGGCGTGGGAGCTGATGCCGCGCCATCGGTACCTCGGCAACGCCGTCCTCTCGATGCTGACCAAGATCGCGAGCGGCTACTGGCACGTCGCCGACTCACAGTCGGGCTACACGGCGATCTCGCGCGAGCTGCTCGAACGCCTCGACCTCGACCGGATCTACAAGCGTTACGGCTTCCCCAACGACATGCTCGTCCATCTCAACGTCTGGAGCGCGCGGGTGCGGGACTTTCCCTCCCGCCCGATCTACGGCCACGGGGAGCGCTCGGAGATCAGGCTGCGCCGCGTCGTCCCGGCCATCGCCTGGCTGCTCGTGAAGGGGTTCTTCTGGCGGCTGCGCGAGAAGTACGTGATCCGGGACTTCCACCCGCTCGTGTTCTTCTACGCTTTCGGGATCCTGCTGACCCTCGCGGGTCTTGTCCTTGGGACGGTCGAAACGGTACTTCGTCTCATGGGCAACGAGCTGACGACGCCGACGATGATCCTCGTCGCGCTGCTCCTGATCTCGGGGTCGCAGTTCACGCTCTTTGCGATGTGGTTCGACATGGAATCGAACAAAGACCTGCGCTAGCGCCGTTTCGTGCGCTCGGTCGTGCCGCTTCTGTTCGTCGGGGCAACCCTCTTGCTACCGAGGCCCGTGCCAGAAAGAAGCAGCCGCACGTAAGGGGAAGGGCGCGCGAAGGCGGTTGAATGAATTCCTAAACCGCGTGCGCAAGTTCGATTCTTGCGGGGGCACTTCTCTCACGAGTCGCTTTTCGGCCGAACGCCAGATCTCGCCGGACTAGCTCGCGAGCCGGAGCCCGACCACCGCCGCGGCATCGGCCATCTGGCCGAGAACGCGGAGGTTGACGTTCGCGAGCGTGTCGCAGGCCTGGTGGTGGCACGCGTCGAACGGCCGGTCGGCTGCGCCGCCGAAGCGGCGGGCGAGATCCGCATCCTTCCGCGCGTCCGCGCCCGTGAAGAGGCCGCCGACCGGCACGCCGGCCCGGGCGAACGGTGCGTGGTCCGACGAGGCTTCCAGTGACACTTCTTCCACGGGCTGCCTGTGCGCCGCGAAGTACGCGCGGAAGAGGTTCTCGATCCGCGTCGAGCCTGGCGGCGCCGGGTCGCCGTCGTAGACGAAGCGGCCGTAGTTCAGCGAGCCGACCATGTCAAAGTTGAGCACGGCGACGAGTTGCCCGCGCTCCCGACGGCTCAGGCTCCGTACGTAGGCCGAGGAGCCGACGAGCCCGAGCTCCTCGGCGCCCCAGAACGCGAAGCGGAGCGCGCGCGCCGGCCGCACGCCGAGGCGCCGTGCCTGGCGCGCGACCTCCAGCACCAGCGCCGTCCCCGAGCCGTTGTCGTTGATCCCGGGCCCGTTCGCGACCGAGTCAAGGTGCGCGCCGAGCAGGACCGCGCCGCCCCTCCGTGGCGGCAAGTCGGCGAGCACGTTCACGGCCCGCGCCCGCCGGCTCAGAACGGAGAGCGCGATCCGCACGCGGACGGTGCCGGCCTGCGCCGAGCGCGCCAGCTCCGACCCCAGCGCCGACGAGATGCCGAGCACGGGGATGCCGATTCCCGGTCTGACGAGCGTCCCGAGGATCGGCACCGTACGGCCCGGCACGCCCTCGTTGGCGATGAGGACGGCGCCCGCGCCGGCCGCCTTGGCGTTCCGGGCCTTCAGGAACAGGAAGCACGTGCCGCGCCGCAGGAGAGCGACCGCCCCCCGCGGAAAGCCGGCGAAGTCCGAGCGGTCGCAGCCGCTCGTGGCCGAGTCGATCTTCACGGGCGCGATCTGGCCGCTGACGATCCCGCCGCCCGAATATTGCATCGTGACGAAGTCGCGCCCGACCCGGTAGCGCTTGGCCCCGGGAGCGAGACGCTCGAAGCGAGGCGGCCGCGTCTCTCGAAACAGATCGAACGAGAACGACTGGAGCCGAGGTCGGTACCCGGCCTGCCGGAGCTGCGCGGCCACGTAGGCGACCGATCGCTCGTACCCGGGCCCGCCGGTCTCGCGCGACCCGCCGCTTCGCCGGGCAATCGCCGCGAGCGCCACCAGGTGAGCCCTCAGGCGCTTCGGCGTGACTGCGCGTGCGAGAGCGCCGGGGCCGGCAGCCGCGGGGCGTGCGTCTGACTCGGCCTCCCGCTCAGCGGCCGCGTACCCCGCTCCTGTAAGGAGCAGAGCACAGAGCCCGATCGTGGGAGCGAGGCGTCGCACGTCTCCTCGTAGCGACGGCGCGGGCAGCTGAAAGTTGAGCTCTGTTTCGCCACGTGCTCGGCGACCGAGTGCTCCAGTTGGCACACGTCGGCTCCACCTCAGTGCCGGGGTTGCCGGCCAAACCGGTCATCGATCTCGTGCTCGAGGTGGCCGATTCCTCTGACGAGCCCGCATACGTACCGGAGCTCGAAGGCGCGGGATACGTGCTGCGGATCCGCGAACCCGACTGGTTCGAGCACCCGCTCTTTAAGGGGCCGGACACGAACATCAACCTTCACGTGTTTTCCGCCGGCTGCACCGAGACCGCGCAAATGCTCCTGTTCCGCGAGTGGTTGCGCAGCAGCGAGGCGGACCGTGCTCTCTACGCGAGATCGAAGCGGGAACTGGCCGAACGCGACTGGAAGTACACGCAGCAATACGCTGACGCCAAGAGCGCCATCGTCGCGCAGATCATGGCCCGGGCGAGGCACGTCGGAGAGCGGCCCTAATAGGGTCGCGGCATGACCCCTTCATGAGCCGTGAAGGGCGGTCGACTGGATCGCGACCCCGGCTCAGCAGGTCCGCATTGACTTCGAGTTTGATCCGGCAAAGTCAGGCGCGGGCATCCAGTCGGAGGGTGCCGAAAACCCTGCGGTGCCGGAGCTGCCTCCCGGGTAAGCGCCGTCGGCCCTCGCCTCCGCAGAAGTTGCCATCGACGAAGAACGGCTACCACCTCGAGCAGGCCGTGCTCTACCGCGCCGAGGTCGGGCTCGGCGACGACGCCGAGTTGACCGGCGCGGCGCGCCGGCGGCTTACCGACGCCGGTCAGCGCGCCGCGCGCCGGCAGGACTACCTCGCCGCGGGCGGGCTGCTCGAGCGCGCCGCCGGGCTGGTGCTGGCGTCGGAGGTTGACATCGCCCTCGAGAGCGAGCTTGGCGAGGTCCTGTCCTGGACCGGCAGAGCTGACGAGGCAGTCCGGCGTGCGGAGGCGCTCGCCGAGCGAGCCGCTGCCGCCGGCGATCGCCTCGGCGAGCTCTGCGGAAGGATCCAGGCCGGCCGCTTCCGCCTCGATCTCGTGCCCGATGACAGCCCGGAGGCGTTCGCCGCGCTCGTCGAGCAGGCGCTGCCGGTGTTCAAGGCAGCACGCGACGACCTGGCGCTCTACGTCGGCTACTCCGCGCTCGCCCACGTCTCCGGCGCGTGGGCGCATCGACGCCGGGCGCGAGGCATTCGAGCGGGCATTGGCGCACGCCGAGCACGCCGGCTACGAGCCGTCCTGGCTGCTCGGAACGCTCGCATGGAGTCGCTTCGCGGGCACCACGCCCGTCTCGGAGCTGCTCGCGTGGCTCGACGAGCACGAAGCACGCGCAGGACCAGACCAGTTCTTCCGCGCCTACAGGGCCTGGTCGCTGGCAAAGCTCGGTCGCTTCGACGAGGCCCGTGAGGACCTCGCCGTCGCGCGTGCCCAGCAGGCGGAGCGCGGCGGGGGAACGTTGCTGGCCAACCTCATCGCCTTCGAATCCGTCTCCGTCGAGCTCTTAGCCGGCGACCCCGTCGCCGCGGTCGAGTTCGGAGCAGAGGGCTGCCGGATGCACGACGAACTGGGTGAATGCGAGTTCCTCGCCGGTGCCGCCGCGACGCTCGCCGAGGCGCTCTACGAGCTCGACCGCCTCGACGAGGCCGACGCATGGGCCAGCCGTGCCGCCGAGCTCGTTCGCAGCGACACCTGGTGGCAGAGCACCTGGCGCAGCGTCAAAGGGAAGGTGCTCGCGCGCCGGGGCGCGCATGCGGAAGCGCAGCGGCTCGCGCACGAGGCGGTGACAATCGGAGAGGACACCGATAACGTGGACAGGCAGGGGCACGCGTACGCAGACCTGGCCGAAGTGCTCCGCCTCGGAGGCAAGAACGAGCAGGCGTCGGCGGCGCTGGAGCAGTCACTCGCTCGGTTCGAGCGTAAGGGCAACCTCGTCATGGCGGAGCGCGTGCGGGCGCAACTCGCCGAGCTGCACGAGACGGTCTGAACCCGCGACGAGGAAGTGGGCGGTACTGGGCTCGAACCAGCCCCAGCTTGTCGAGTAGGCGCCGATGCTGACGCTGCGGCCGCGCCGAGGGGTCCGGGCACGGGCATCCGTTTACGGCCTCGCGGCCGGGCGGAGCTCCTTCTCCCAGAGTGCAAAGCGCGGATGTGGAGTCATGCCAACGCGTTCGTATAGGCGGGTGGCGCCGGTGAGCGAGTCGGCGTCGACGTGGAGGTCGCAGCCGTGCTTTTCGCGCAGGTAGAGCACCTGGAAGGCGTGCCGCAGGAGCGTCTCTCCTACGCCCCCCCGCCGGTACGGTCGGCGGACACCGAGGAGAGCGACATACCCACGCCTCGGATCCTCGATCGCCTCTTCTTGCGCTCCGAGGTAGCCCGCCAGTTTCTCTCCGTGCCAGGCGAGCAACCACAGCTCGGGGTCGAAGTCGGGCCGGTCCAGCATGTGATGGCGGAAGTCCTCGTACGTGTCCTCGTCCTCGCCCCAGTGATCGGCGAACGCCTCGCGGTGGGCGGCGAAGAGCTCCTCCGCGTCGTCGGGTCGAAGCGGTCGCACGTCGATCTCGGCGAGGGCTGCGGGTGGCGCCGGCTCGCCCTCAAAGTCGATCCGCATGAGCGTCGTTCGGCGCACCTCCCGGTAGTCGTGGGCAGCCAAGAGCGCGCTCACGCGCGGCTCGTCGGCGAGCGTCCCGGTATGGATGACGACGCGCAACCCGGGATCGGCGAGGGCAATGAAGCGCCGCGCCCGACGCTCGTTTTCAGCCACGAGCGCCGCACCGAGCCCACGCCCGTGGTACGGAGGGGCGACCATGCCGAGCGCGAAGACCCTCGTGTACGGCGGGTCGGCCTGGACGCTCAGGCAGCCGCAGAGGCGACCGTCGGGCGCTTCCACCACAGCGATGTCCTGCTCGCGGTTGACCGAGGGCGCCGTCCAGTTGCGCAACAACCACTGGGCGGAGACGATGCGCGCTCCAATAAACGCCTCAGTTTCGTCGCTTGCAAACGCCGCGACCGCAGCAGCGTCCTCATCCAGGGCGGGTCGCAGACGAAATCCGGACGGCAGACTCACGCTCAAAGTCTGCATACCGTGAGCCCGCGACAGCGAGGTCCTGCAGGCCAAAGCTCAACCGCCGCTCATGATGCTGGTGAAGAAACCGCCCGCTGTCGGCTTCCTCTTGGAGCTCGCCTGAACGGAGGTTGGGTAGACCGGCGTCAGCCGCCCGTTGTCGCCGCGAGTCCATTGTTCATGAGGTGGGAGCAGACGCAGAGGATGACGCTCGGATCGGCGGGCGCATCGAGGACGCTTAGCGGTACCCCCAACTGCGCGCGCGGCCCGGTAGCACTCAGCCAAAAGTCCGAGGCCGGCACGCGTCCTACCGCCTGGGTGCTTCACGCGCGTACGCGCGACCTCTGCGGGCGGACTCGTGACCCTGGTGGCGTCCGTGATCGTCCCGGACGACGTACGGTCCTCCCCTGAGCCAGCAGGCGCCTAGTGTGGCCTGGAGCCATGCTCGCCTCCGCGCGTCACCGTGCGACCGTTCGACTGCAACCGGCGCGCAACCGCAAGCGACACCACAGGGTGTGACTCGCCGGCATGAGGACTCGCTCGACTTGGCCACATCCGGTCTCGGAAGAGAGGAGGCGATAAGCGGCGGCACCTGCCAGCATCGGGAGCGATCGCCATGGAATCGACCAAAGACCTTCGCTAGCCGCCGTAAAGCCTTCGTAAGCATCGGATTTGCGCGCCGGAGGGGTGGGTATGCTCGCCGCTGTGACAACTTCGGTCGTCACCGGGGGAGCCGGGTTTCTCGGCTCCCACCTTTGTGAGCTGCTGCTTGCGAACGGGCACCGCGTCATCTGCGTGGACAACCTGGAGACGGCGTCGCTCGAGAACATCCACCACATCCGCGGCGACGATTTCGTCTTCGTCAACCACGACGTGATGGAGCCGATCGCGATCGAAGAACCGGTCGACCTCGTGTTCCACCTAGCCGCGATCCCGAGCCCGATCGACTACCTGCGGCTGCCGCTGCTGACGCTGAAGATCGGCTCGTACGGAACCCACAACGCGCTCGGGCTCGCGAAGTGGAAGCGGGCGCGGTTCGTCCTGGCCTCGACGAGCGAGGTCTACGGCGACCCGCAGATCCATCCGCAGCCGGAGAGCTACTGGGGGAACGTCAACCCGGTCGGGCCGCGCGGCGTGTACGACGAGGCGAAGCGGTACTCGGAGGCGATGACGATGGCGTACCACACGCAGCAGGGGGTCGACACCGCCATCGCCCGGATCTTCAACACGTACGGCCCCCGCATGCGGCGTAACGACGGCCGGGCGATCCCGACGTTCGTGCGCCAGGCGCTCGAGGACAAGCCGCTGACCGTCTTCGGCGACGGCTCGCAGAGCCGGAGCTTCTGCTACGTCGACGACATGATCAACGGGATGTACCTCCTCGCGATGAGTGAAGAGCACTTGCCGATCAACCTCGGGAACCCGAACGAGTTCACGATCCTCGAGCTTGCAGAAACTGTCATCCGGGTAACCGAGTCGAGGAGCGAGATCGTCTACGAGGCATTACCGGTCGATGACCCGCACATTCGACAGCCAGACATCACCAGAGCGAAGGAGCTCCTCGGTTGGGAACCTGAAATCGAACTCGAAGAGGGACTGCGGCGAATGTTGCCGAGCCTTGGAAGGGAGCCAGTGAATGTTTAAACGCGTTGTCCTCTTGCTCGTGTTATCGCTCGTCGCCGGGGTGGTCGCGGTCACGGCGAGTTCCACTGCCGACTCGGCGTCGAAGCAGACGGCGGGCCGGGGAATGCTCATCGGCTTCTACGACGACGAGCAGATCTACGGCCGCACAGACTGGGCGTTTACGCAGCTCAAGAGCCTGCGCGCGGGCATCGTGCGGGTCACGCTCGACTGGGCGACGGTCGCGAAGCGGCGGCCGGCTGAAGCC
>OBLS010000338.1_pt1 | contig 16258 bp, 10 predicted proteins | sample 1519901 | NCBI WGS metagenome assembly OBLS01 (sample SAMEA3113585, study PRJEB22503) | soil metagenome | reverse complement strand
TCAGACCGTCCTCGCGGACGTGACCTACAGAGCCGGATACGGCTGGTGAGTTCTGCCGGGTGCCCGATGTGGTAGGACGGAAACACGCCGGCTGAGGAAGGTCCACCATGCCCAGTACTCCAGTCCGCCTGATCGCCGCTCTCGGCAGTGGCGCGCTGACGATGGCGCTTGTCGCTGCACCCGTCTCGCCGGCCGCCGGCGCTCCACGGACCACCGAGAAGGAGCCTGTCGCCGTAGGCAGTGGTGGAGCGGTCGCGACGGTCGACGCCGAGGCGACCCGCGTGGGTCTCGAGGTGCTGCGCAAGGGTGGCAACGCCGTGGATGCCGCAGTAGCGGCGGCCGCGACCCTCGGTGTGACGGAGCCCTACTCCGCGGGCATCGGCGGCGGCGGATTCTTCGTCTACTACGACGCGGCGACGGGCGAGGTGCACACGATCGACGGACGCGAGACCGCACCGCAGGCCATGCAGGAGGATGCCTTCGTCGAGAACGGGACGCCGATCCAATTCAACGACGCCGTCACCTCCGGGCTGTCCGTCGGCGTGCCCGGCACGCCGCAGACCTGGGACGTCGCGCTCGACCGGTGGGGAACGATCAGCCTGGGCGAGGCGCTGCACGGTGCCACGCAGGTGGCCCTGAGGGGCTTCGTCGTCGACCAGACCTTCGTCGACCAGACCGCCGCCAACGCCGGGCGGTTCGCGGCGTTCACCTCGACCTCCGAGCTCTACCTGCCAGGAGGGCAGCCTCCCGCGCTGGGGACCGTGTTCCGCAACCGCGACATGGCGGCGACCTACGACCTGCTCGCCGAGCAGGGCGTCCAAGCCCTCTACACCGGGCCGCTCGCTCAGGACATCGTCGACACGGTTCAGGAGCCGCCGATCGCGCCCGGGGTGACCCGGCTCGTCCGGCCAGGCCTGATGGAGCTCGGCGACCTTGCGTCGTACGAAGCCCTCCTGCGGGAACCGACCGCTGTCACATACCGCGGCCTGGACGTCTTCGGAATGGGGCCGCCTTCGTCAGGTGGATCGACCGTGGGCGAGGCCTTGAACATCCTGGAGAACGTCCCACTCACCGGGATCGGCGAGACCCAGGCGCTGCACCATTACTTCGAAGCGAGCGCGCTGGCGTTCGCCGACCGGAACCGCTACGTCGGCGACAGTGACTATGTCACCGTGCCGCTGGACGAACTGCTCTCGGATGGATTCGCGGCCGAGCGCGCGTGCGAGATCTCACCACTCTCCGCTTTGACGAAGCCCGTCGCGCCCGGGTCGCCCGACGGGGACTACGCCGCCACCTGTGGGTCGCCGACGTCGGCCGCGCTGGCCGACGAGGAGGGCCTGTCCACCACACACCTCACCACCGCCGACCGATTCGGCAACGTCGTCGCCTACACGCTGACCATCGAGTCCACCGGCGGCTCGGGCATCGTCGTCCCCGACCGTGGCTTCCTGCTCAACAACGAGTTGACCGACTTCAACTTCACCGATACTCAGGGGGGCAATGACCCCAACCTGCCGGCACCGGGCAAGCGGCCGCGCAGCTCGATGTCACCCACCATCGTGCTCGAAGGCGGGGAGCCGCTGCTGGCTGTCGGTTCTCCGGGCGGATCGACGATCATCACAACCGTGCTGCAGATCCTGATGAACCGTCTGGACCTCGGCATGGACCTGCCGGAGTCCGTCGCGGCACCGCGAGCCACGCAGCGCAACACCCCGTCGGTGCAGGCTGAGCCGGGCTTCCCACGCGCGGAACTGGCCGCGCTCGGGCACATGTTCGCCAACAACCCCGAGATCGGGGCCGCGACTGGGATCGAGTTCCTCGACTCCGGTCTCCTTCAGGCCGTGGCCGAACCGCTTCGTCGCGGCGGCGGCAGCGCGGGCGTGGTGATCCCGGGTTGACTCCGGACCGGTCCCGAGCCGACGGCCGGCCGGTCGCTCCGATGTGACGGGAGGGCCTGCAGCTACAGCGCTCTGGGGAGGACCACGCCTTGACGCGGCGCGCGTCGGCAGTAGCCTCAACGAGCGTGCAGCGCCAGAGCGTTCAGCGTCAGGCTTTCAGCCGCCAGGAGGTCCTGTTTCTGGTGGGCGTGCCGCTTGCTTGGGCGGTCCTGCTCCTCTTCCATCCCGGCGGGGAGGGCCAAGAGATCTACCTGGATGTCCGGGACTCGGTCACAAGCGCGCTGGTCGTCCACATCGGGATGATGCTCTTCATCCCACTGATGGCCGTCGTGGTCCTTCTGCTCTTGCGCGGTGTCGAAGGCACGGCGGCGCTGACCAGCCGGATCGCGCTGGTGCCGTTCGTTGTCTTCTACAGTGCCTGGGAGGCGCTGCAAGGCATCGGCATCGGAATTCTCGTCGACAAGGTGAACGAACTCCCGGAAGCGGAACGGGCGGCGGGTGCAGACCTCATTCAGGCCTTCGCCGAGGACGTGCTCATTGCGAACCCTGGTGTCTTCGGCATCATCGGAAGTGTCGGGTTGATAACAGCGACGATCGCGGCCGGCATCGCCCTCCGCCGCAACGCCGGTGCGCCCCTCTCCGTCATGATCTTGCTCGGCCTTTCGGGGTTCCTGATCGCTGCCCACCCGCCGCCGTACGGTCCGATCGGTCTGGCACTCTTCGTGGTCGCCGTCTTGCTCTTCGTGCGGAGCCATTCCGGATCCCCGGCGCCGGCGGCCCTTGGGCGCCCGAGTCCCCCATAGAGGCCCACCGCGGCGATCGCATCGTCAAAACGGCCGGTGTCGACGGCGGCCAGTCGGCGTCGGCCGACGCTGATCTTTGCCGTGTTACGATCCGCCGGGGAAGCGGCAGGGGGCAGGTGAAATGGAAGCAACCGAGGGTCTGCTGACGCTCGAACGCCAGGTCAGCGGCGACGGAAGTTCGGTCCGCCTCCGGCTCGGCGGTGAGGTCGACCTGAGCACCGCACCCCTCGTCGAGGATGCCTTGTCGCCTGCGCTCGACCTGCGCTGCACCCGTCTGATCATGGATTTGGCCGACGTGGAATTCATTGACTCCTCGGGCCTTCGGGTCCTGGTCGTGACCCGCAACGCCCTCGACGAGCGTGGCGCCGAGATGGTGATCGTGGGCGTCAACGACCACCTCCGCCGGGTGTTCGAGCTCAGCGGCCTGTCCAGCGCATTCACCTTCGAGCCGTAGCGTGCACGGCCCCCCGTCCCGGTTCAGTCTTTCCCTGAACGGTCGCGCGTCGGACCGGCCTGGTGTCGCCCGGCGCTGGGTGGTGGCCCGCTGCGCCGCGCTCACCGTCGACGTGGGGAATGTCGACCTTCCGCTGTTGGTCAGTGAGTTGGTCACCAATGCCTGCGCCCACGGGGCCGAGCCGATCCGCGTGCATCTGGACGTCGGTCAAGCGCGGGTGCGCGTCGAGGTGGAGGACGGCTCCCCGAAGATGCCGGAGGTGAAGCGACCTGACCGGCGCAGCACGGTCGGCCGAGGACTGTTGATCGTGGAGTCGCTCAGCCGCGCCTGGGGGGCGGAACGGGCTGGGGCCGGCAAGGTGGTGTGGGCCGAGCTGCTAATCCGCCCAGCCGGCTCCGACTCGACCGTCCAGGCCGGTCTCGCGTGAACGACCTGGACACCGACGCCGAGCGGCTGCGTCGCATCCAGGCGGTCACCGACAATGCGCTTGCCCACCTCGATGTCGAAACCCTCCTGAACGAGCTACTCCTACGGGTCACCGACCTGCTCGAGGTCGACACGGCGGCCGTGCTGCTCCTCGACGAGGACACCAACGAGTTGGTCGCGGTCGCCGCCAGGGGCCTCGAGGAGGAGGTTCGCCAGAGATCGCGAGTCCCGGTGGGCAAGGGCTTCGCCGGCACGATCGTGGCCCGGGTCAAGCCTGTCGTCATCGAGCATGTCGACGAGACCAACGTCGTCAATCCCCTTCTCAGGGCACGGGGTATCTGCTCGCTGCTCGGCGCTCCGCTGGTGGCCTCCGGGCGGGTCATCGGCGTCCTCCACGTCGGCACGCTCACTCCCCGCCGCTTCGACAGTGCCGACGTCGAGCTCCTCCAGATGGCGGCCGACCGAGTAGCCCTGGCCGCGGACGCCCGCCGGACGAATGTGGAGCGCGCCGCAGCCGATGCGCTCCAGCGCAGCCTGGTCCCCGCCCGGCTGCCTGTCGTTCCTGGGTTGGAGCTGGCCGCCCGCTATCTGCCCGGGGAGGAGGGGGGCGTGGGGGGTGACTGGTACGACGTGTTCCGGCTGCCGGAGGACCGCGTCGGACTGGTCATCGGCGACGTCGTCGGCCGTGGCCTGCCGGCCGCCGTGGTCATGGGCCGGCTGCGTAGCGCGCTACGTGCCTACGCCATCGAGACGCTGGACCCGGCGGACGTGCTGGCGAGGCTCGACCGAAAGGCGCAGTATTTCGAGGCCGGGGAGATGATGACCGTCCTCTACGGGGTGCTCGAGACCGGAACGGGGCGGATGGAGCTGTCCTCGGCCGGCCACCTTCTTCCGGTGCTGGCGCCGCCCGAGACCGAGGCCGTCCTCGTCGAGGCGGAGGTCGACCCGCCGCTGGGCGTCCTTCCGCGGGTGACTCGTCACACGGTCGCGGTGGACGTGCCGTACGGCGCAGCACTGTGCCTGTTCACCGACGGACTGGTGGAGCGGCGGCACGAGTCCCTGGACGAGTCACTCGAGAGGTTGCGAAAGGTCATGACGGCGTCGCACCCGGAGGCGCTCTGCCGGTCGGTACTGGCGGCGCTGGTGGACGACCACGCGTCCCGGGACGACGTGGCCATGCTCGTCGCCCGGCGAGTCCCGCTGCTGGTGTCCGAGTGACGTGACTGGCCTCGACGGCCGGGATCAGGACCCTAAGGCCCGGGCGCCGTGGGCACCACGGAGTCGCCGAGCTCGACGATGACGGCCATCGCCTCGTCGAGGGACATCCGGCGGCCACGGGCGACCGCTGCCTGGAAGTCCTCGTCGCCCAGCGGAGCCTGTGCGGCCGGGAACGGGTCTTGTCCCTGCAGGAAGTGCTGCATATCAGCGGGTGGTCGCACGCCGTAGCGTTCGCACAGGCCCTCGAAGGCTCCCGTCAGCAACGCCGCGACATCGGGCCGGTCGAGGGCCCTGGCGATCACGATTCCCTCCTGCATCCCGATGGTCGTGTTAGCGGCATCGCGCATCCGATGGCTCTCGATCAGGCCACGGATGACCCACCGCGCGGCGCCCATGGCGTCGCCCTGTGCGTAGGCCGACCAGCCAAGGCTCGAGATTGTCACGGCCTGGTACTGCACGTCGCCGAGCTCCTCGAAGAGCGGAAGTAGTTCGCGAAAGATCGCGGCGGCTTCCCCTGGTCGACCGAGGGTCATCAGCATCACACCGAGAGAGCAGTCGCAGCGCGCCACACCGCGGGCATCGCCGATCGACGCGAACTTCTCCCGGGCCTCTTTAAGGAGTCCGGCGACGAGCTCGGCGTCGCCAGAATCGACGAACTCGATGTGCAAGAGGTTGAAGACGGCGTCCGCTTCGGCGACTGGATCCTCGAGTCGTCGGGCGAGCTGGAGCTCCTCCTCGTATCGGCGTCGAGCTTCGGCCGGGTCCGCCTGCCAGTACGCGAGGTTGCCACCGGCCGTGACGGCAGCCATCCGGACGGCCGTCGGCGCGTCCGCACCCGGGACGGACAAGGCCGCGTCCGCGAGGGAACGGCCTTCCTGCAGATGGCCGTCCAGCTGCCAGAACCGCCACAGCGCGGGCAGGAAGCGCAGGGCGATGTCCGTCTCACCGGCATCGATGGCCCAACGCAGCGCCGCGCGCACGTTGGCGTGGTCGAGTGCCAGCCGGTCCAGCCACCGTGGCTGATCCGGGCCGGGCAGGTACCTGGCCGCCGCCTCTGCAAGGTCGAGATACGCCAGCGCATGCCGCCGTCGGACGGCGCGCTCCTCGCCGCTGGCGGCCAGTCGGCCGGCGGCGAACGCTCGGATCGTGCTGAGCAACCGCGCTCGAATCCCGGTGGCTGTGCCGTCCATGGCCTCGGCCCGCGGGTCGGGATCGCGGAGGATGAGGCTCTGGTCGGCGAGGGACATCAGGCCGTCGAGCACATCCACGGGCACGGGATCTCCGGATTTCGTCACCGCCGCCGCCTGTTCGGCGTCGAATCCGCCATCGAAAACCGACAGCCGGTCGAGGAACCGCTGGTGCTGCGGCGAGAGCAGGTCGTAACTCCAGCCGATCGCCGCATCGAGCGTCTGCTGCCGGACCGGCACGTCGCGTGGACCGCTGCCGGGCAACGGCATGCGAGCCGCCAGCCGGTCCCTGATGGCCGCCGCCGGCAGCAGCGAAATGGGGGCAGCGGCGAGCTCGATGCCAAGGGGGAGGCCGTCGAGCAGCTGGCAGATCTCCCGGACGACAGGCAGCTGGCTTTCGGGCTGCCAGTCCGGCCGAACGGCCCGGGCCCGATCGACGAACAGCCGGACGGCGTCGTCCTGCGGCGACAGCTCGCGCTTTGCCACGCTTGGATCACCCTCGAAACGGGTCAGCGGTCGAACCGGATACTCGTGCTCACCGGGGATCCGCAGCGGCGCCCTGCTGGTCACGATCACCCGTGACCCGGGGGAGGCGCGCAAGAACGCGGTCACCTCGCCGGCCGCGTCCAGGACGTGCTCGAAGTTGTCCAGGACCACGAGCATCGAACGGTCGGCGGCATAGGGGAGCAGGCCGTCGGCGGCTGCTCGCTCCGGACCGTCGAACAGCCCGATGGTCCTCGCGATCGCGGTCATCACCAGGTCCGCGTCGTCGATGAGGTCCAGGGCCACGAACCATGCCCCGTCGCGGAAGCGCGCCCCCTTCGCCCTGGCCAGTTCGGTTCCGAGGCTGGTCTTGCCGATGCCCCCTGGTCCGGTGAGAGTGACGAGCCGCGCGTCCGTGAGCATGGCCCCGAGCTCGACGAGCTCCGCGTCGCGCCCGAGGAACGTCGTCAACCGGGCCGGAAGGTTGCCGGCTGTGGGCTGTCGCGTCCGCAACGGCGGGAACGACCTCGGGAGGCCCGGCACGTCGAGCTGGTAGAGGCGTTCCGGCCGCGCCAGGTCCCTCAGGGCGTGTTCGCCGAGGTCGCGAAGCAGCACGCCGGCGGGTAGCGCGTCGGCCACCAAGGCCCGGGTCGGAGCCGACACCACGATCTGCCCACCGTTGCCCACCCCCGCGATTCGTGCGGCCCGATTCACCTCGAAGCCGCCGTAGTCGTCGCCACTGAGGTGTGCTTCACCCGAATGCAGGCCCATCCGGACCCGGGGGCCGCCCTTGGGTGGCCATGGATGTTCGTGGAGCGCCCACTGAGCGGCGATCGCCGCGCGGATCGCGGCCCCGGCCTCGGGGAATACCGCGAACAGCGCATCGCCCTCCGTGCGGACCGTGACACCGCCGTGCTCCTCGACGGCGTCGCGGATGATCCCGAGGTGCGAGGCGTTGAGGTCGTCCCAGGCCGATCCGAGCCCCTGGACGAGACTCATCGAGCCTTCGACGTCGCTGCGCATGAACGTCACCGTGCCGGTCGGCAGGCGCCCGTGGGGGCGGGACTCTTCCGACGTTCCTGTCACGTCTGCGTGCCGATCCGCTCGGCCAGCGTGGCCAGCATCGCCATCGCCGCGTCGGGCCTCTCGCGCAGGATTGCCTTGAGACCGGCGCCGCCGAGCACGAGACCGCGCACTCCGGCGTCCTCGGCGACGACCGTGGCGGACCGCGGCCGTTCGCGCAAGACGGCAAGCTCGCCGATGTGCTCACCGGGGCCGTAGCGCCGGACCAGCCGTTCGCTACCGTCCTCCGCCCGCTGGACGACGCGGACCGATCCCTCGATGACGACTACGAGCTCGTCGCCCAGCTCGCCCTCCGTCATGAGCGCCGCGCCGTGCGGGTACCAGCACTCCTCGGCGAGCCCGGCAAGCCGTTGGAGGTCCTCCGGGTCGAGGTCGCGGAACAGCGGAACACGCCGCAGCACGAGCATCCTCTGGAGCTCAGCCAGGCTCACATTCGTCTCAGCCATCGTCCCCCCGTCCGTACCGCTCCGGTCGAAGCCGCGCGAGTCGGATCCACCGGACGCTACCGCCAGTCGCCGGATCCATGGGTCCTTATCCTTTGCCAGGCCGTGCAGCGTGGCGCCGGCCGATCCGGCCGCGACCGCGGGCGGAGCCTCCAGCAGGGCTGCGAGGGCGCGTCCGAGGCGTCGATCCACGAGCGTGTCGAGTGTCTCGATCGCCTGGGCCCGAACGTCCTGGTCGGGAGCGCGGAGCGACCGGCGCAGCACACCGGCTGCGTCGGGCGAGCTCAGGGTCGCTGCCGCGAGGACGGCCCTGTCCTCGAGACGGCCTATGCGTCGCCCGAGCGTGGCGTCGAGGAACTCACGTCGCTCGTCGAGGCGCTCCTCCCGGAGGGCGTTCTGAGCACGACGCAGGGCCGCGGCCCGATCGACCTGGCGGTGGGCCCAGGCGACGATCTCGCTGCGGGCCCCTCCATGAGCGTCGCCGATCGCCGCCAGAGCGGCTTCTTGCGCGCGGTCGGAGCCGTTTCGGAGCACCTGCAGCAGTGCGGGTCGCGCGATGGGCACGGTGGCCAGGCCCTGGGCCGCGGCCCGGCTAACGGATGGTGCGCGGTCGTCGAGTGCCGCGAGGAGGTCGGCCTCGTGATCTCCGTCGTCCCATGGTGCCGCGGCGAGTGCTCGCACTGCTGGCCCGCGGACCTCCGGGCTGGGATGGCGGGCCATCATTCTGATCCCGCCCAGCTGCACCGCGCCTGGAGCGGCGGAGGCTGCCTCCAGGCCGGCGATCCACTCCTCGGCCGTCAGCCCGGAAAGCAGAGCCTCGATCACGGGAGCTCCGCGGGCATCCCCGTGCGCGGCCAGGCCGGCCGCCACAGCTCCACGAACGGGCGGTGACGGATCGTCGAGACGTGCGGCCACGACCGGCCATGTCTCCGGGTGCGGCCCCGTGGCGACGAGCGCCGCGACAGCGGCGGCCCGAACCCCTGCGTCGCCATCGCCGAGAGCGCCGACCAGGCCGGCCCGGGCTTCTGGCGCCGCGACGCGTCCGAGCATGGTGGCCGCCATGCGCCGGACAGCGGGTTCGGGGTCGCTGAGGGTGGCCGTCAGTGCTCGCGTGACCTCCGAACCTCGCACGACACTGCCGAGGCCGGGTCCACCTTCCAGGACCTGCTCGGCGAGGCCCGAACGAAGGGCCGCGACGAGACTTGCGGCATAGCGCCGGCGGATCGACACCACGATGGCCGTGCACACCGCCGCGGTCACGGCCCCCAGCCAGAAGACCTGCTCCAGTCCCAGGAACCGCTGCGCGGCGATCAGCAGGAGGCCGGAGAGGACGATCCCGATCTGACCGGGAACGCCGTCGTTGAAGGCCAGCACCTGCGCCCGGCGTTGGGCCGGGACCACGTTGTAGACCGCGCTCCAGGCCGCGTTCGAGAGACCGCGTTGCGTGGACTGCTGAGTCCATCGAACGAGGATGGCGGTCGCGACGCCGAAGGACACGATCCACAACCCGAACCCCACCAGATAGGCGATGGGCAGCAGCAGGCCGCCTGCGGAGACGCCGAAGCGGGCGTACAGCCGGGCGGCGAGGGTCAGTGACATGAGGAACGACGTGGCGGTCACGCCGGTCGAGATCAAGCCGGTCACCGTCGCGAAGTCTGCCTCGTCCGGGAAGGCCCGCGACATCGCGGTGAAGAACGGAAATGTCACCGAGAACAACAGGATCGAGAAGAGGACATAGGCGATTGCCACGAGCCGCATCAGCGGCGACCCAGCGACGAAATCCAGGCCGGCGCGGAGCTCGGCGACGACGCTCGGCCGGTGTACTCGCGACTGGAGCGGCGCGGGCGGTCGCCCGGGGATCCGCGCCAGCGTCAACGAGGCCGCCACGAGCAGCGCGGCCTCGACCAGGATGAGGGTGGTCGTCCCCAGCAGGTGGGTGATCGGACCGGCGGTGAGGTTTCCGACGAAGCTCCCCGCGATGGCCGCACCCGTGACGACTGGAAACAGACGGCGGGCCTGGCGGGTGTCGAAAGCCGCGCCGGCAACGGTCCAGATCAGCGTGACGATCAGTGCGCTGGCGCTGAAGGTCGCGACCCACAGGGCCGGCAGGGTGCTCTCGCCGGCAAGCGTCAGGGCGATCCAGCCGGCGACGAGCAGTCCAGCCATGCCGAGCAGGAGCCCCACGAACAGCGGACCACGGGGCAGCCGCCCGAGGGCGGCTCCGTACCCGAGCGAGATGACCAGGCTCACCACCCCGAGCACGACGAACAGCGCCGGGTAGTGCTGCGGGCCCAGGCGGAGCGACACGAGCGTGTCGACTCCGATCTCCCCGGACGCCCGGGCGGCCTCGGCCAGGGCGAACAGCAGAGCCACGCGTGCTACCAGCATCGACTCACCCGGTCGGATGTCGAACGCCCGTGCCAGCCAACGTCGCAGCGCGTTCATCGGGCGCGTCACCGCGGCTCGCCGGGGCGGTCACCCTCCAGCGCGTTCAGCAGGAAGTGGGCCTGGAGGACCAGCAGGTTCGCCGTGACAGCCTCGTCGTCGGCCATGTGGGTGGCCCTGACCAGAGGTAGCACCGTGTGCGGGCGGCCCGCCGCCGTCAAGGCGGCTGACAGTCGCAGGGTGTGCGCGGCGAAGACGTTGTCGTCGGCGAGCCCGTGCACGAGCATGAAGGGCCGGCGCAGGCCCGGGGCGTCGGCGATCAACGAGCACTGGTCGTAGACCTGGGGATTCTCGTCGGGGTGCCCCAGGTAACGCTCCTGGTAGTGGGTGTCGTAGAGGCGCTGGTCGGTCACCGGGGCGCCGGCGACGGCGGCGTGAAAGACGTCCGGCCGGCGAAGTACAGCCAGAGCCGCCAGGTAGCCACCGTAGGACCAGCCGCGGATCGCGACTCGGCTCAGGTCGAGATCCGGGTACAACTCGGCGGCCGCGTTCAATGCGGCCACCTGGTCCTCCAGGGCCACCTCAGCCTTGTCGAGATGGATCGCGCGGTCCCACGCCGGACCGCGGCCCGGTGTTCCACGGCCGTCGGCAACGACGACCGCGAAGCCCTGGTCCGCGAACCACTGCGGGACGAGATACGCGGACGAGGCGGCGACGACGCGTTGTGCGGCGGGTCCGCCGTACGGATCGAGGAGAACCGGCAGCTTGGCCGAGCCCGGAACATGACCGGTCGGGAACACCACCGCCGTCCTCAGCGCATGCTCGCCGGCCTGGAGGATCTCGACGCGTGGCACGAGTACCGGCGTCTCGGCGTTCGACGCGATGGCAACCTGGCCATGCGTCGACGTCCGCGCCGTGACGCGCACGCCGGGGGCGTCGAGAGCCTCGGACACCATGACCACGGTGCCGCCGCCGGATCGGCCACGATGCACGCCGGGCGTCCTGGACAGCCGGATCAGACCAGCCGTCGCCGACCACCGCCAGACGTGGGTCTCGGTGGGCTCCTCGGAGGCGGCGAGCAGAACCGCATCGCCGTCGACGTCGAGAACCTCCCGGACCTGGAGTCCGGCCGGCGTGACCCGGCGGCCGTCGACCATGAGATGACGGGTGTCGGTTTCGTTCGCCTCGGCGGCCCACACGAGCATGCCGTCCGCGGTGAAGTCAGGAACGCCCGGTACGACCGGCACCCACGCGGAATCGCGGTCCTCCCGGACGACCGTCGTGTCGCCCGTCGCGGAGTCCACGGCCAGGACCCGGGTCGTCGTCTGGGCACGGTTCTGAACGACCACGAGCAGGCCGGCCCGGTCCCAGAGCACGGTGACGACGTATTCGAAGCCGGCCCGGTCCCACCCGACGGGCACGCGGGACCCGTCCAGTCCGAGCAGCCAGAGGGTCACCTGAGCGTTCGCCGTGCCGGCCAGCGGATAACGCACGGCAGTAGGCGGTCTGGCCGGATCGGCCGGGTCGGCGATGTGCACGCGGGTCACGTCACGTTCGTCCACCCGGGCCACCAGTACCTGGTCGCCGTCCGGCGACCACCAGTGGCCGCGCCGCCGGCCCATCTCCTCGGCGGCCACGAACTCGGCGAGCCCGTACGTGACATCCGCGTCCTCGGGCTCGGCGAGCGGCCGGTCGTCTCGGCCATCCGCCGCGATCACCCGGAGCGAGCCGCGCGAGACGTACGCCACGGAGTCGCCGGACGGGTTGGGCCGGGGGTCGACGACCGGACCAGCGGCGGCCAGTTCGCGCGGCCCCCCGTTCTCGAGATCGACCAGCCAGACCCTGCCGGACAAGCCGAAGGCTGCCACGCGCACCGCCCGGTCGGTGGCATAGGTGGTGATCCCGGTGGCTCGATCCCGGGCCCGTTCCCGGCGGGCTCGTTCCTCGGCAGGAACGTCGGCATCGACCCGGATCAGCGTCGCCGGGTCGGCGATCCGGCGCTCGACCCCGGTGGCGACGTCGAGCACCCACAGCGACTGCGTCGGGTCTGCGCCACTGCCGGAACGACAGAACACCACGCGCTCTCCGTCCGGACTGACGGTGAACTGTCGGGGCACGCCGGCTGTGAAGCGGCGGGTTCGGGCGTACTGGCGCGAAAAGTCGTCGATCACGCCCGCCATGCTTGCGCACAGACGGTGGGCAATGCACGCCCGGCACGTGAAGCTCGGCCGACAGCCGGGCTGCCGCGCCCGCTGCGAGATGACCGGCCCGGTGCCCCGTGCATCGCGTCCGCCACGTCGTCGAGTTGCCGGCGAGGATCCGCCCGCCCTTCTTAGATTCGCGCCGTCGCTGGCGATGTGTGATTTCTGGGTCCTCGGTACCAGCGATTTCCTCTCGACCGGTCGATGCGGACAGATTTTTAATCGAACCGTTATTGCGAAGGTGTCAATATCGGGCTCGACGCCTCAGAGTTTGTCGGTGGTCCCTTCTATTCTCTTGTTTATGGACGGCGGTTCGGTCGCGGTGGTCGGTCATCCGATGGTGGCCGCGCTGGATGCCGTGTCCGAGGCACTGGATCACGCCGCCGCGGCTGACCTGTGGTCGTTGTCCGACGACGACCTGCAGGCCACGATTGTCGCGTGCGAGGCGTTGGCCGCGCGGCAGGCGGCATTGTCGTTGCGGTTGCTGCGGGAGGCCGACGGCCGGGATCTGGGCCGGCGGCTGGGTGCCTCCTCGACCACGGCTTGGCTGAAGGATCGCCTGCGGCTGCGTCCAGGCGAGGCGAAGACCCGGGCCGATTTGGCTCACCGGCTCGACCTGCACGCCGCCGAGGGGCCGCTGGACTTCGCCGCCAACGTGAGCACCGCGGCCGGCAAGGGGTCTCTGCCGGCAACGGCTGCCGCGCTGGCCCGCGGGCAGGTGTCGGTCGATCACGCGCAGGTGATCGCCAAGATCATGGTCGGTCTGCCCGGCGGCATCTCAGCTGAGCAGGAACGAGTCGCCGAGGTGGAGGTGGCTGGCTGGGCGCTGGCCCACGACCCGGTGACGGTGGCCCGGCTGGGTGGGCACCTGATCCACGCCTTGGACACGGACACCCTGGCCGAGCGGGAGGAACGGGCGCGTCGGCGGCGGGATCTGCGCTGGATCGACACCGGCGAGGGCACCACCCGGATCAGCGGTCAGCTCGATACCGAGTACGCAGCCATAGTTCGCGCGGCACTCGATTCGCTGGCCGCACCGAATCCGGCCGCCGACGGCTCCCAGGATCCGCGCACCGCCGGACAGCGGATGGCCGACGCCCTGGTCGAACTGGCCCGCCGCAGCCTCGACACGGGCCTGCTGCCGGCGGGGCACGGAGTCCGCCCGCATCTGGCGGTGATCGCGTCGCTGGACACCCTGCAGCACAAGGCGGCCGCGGCCGACTGCGGCTGGACACCGGCCACGCCCGGTGAGCTTGGCTGGGGCGGCCCGATCTCGGCCGAGGCGGTGCGCCGGATCGCCTGTGATGCCGGCATCACTGCGGTCATTACCGGCCCGTCGGGTGTGCCGCTCGACGTCGGGCGGGAGTCCCGCACCGTCACCGCCGGCCAATGGGCCGCCCTGGTCGTGCGGGATCGCGGCTGCGCCTTCCCCGGCTGCACCCGACCCCCCGAGTGGTGCCACGCCCATCACATCAAGCATTGGGCCGACGGCGGTGAAACGAAACTCGACAATCTGGTCCTGCTGTGTGGCCATCATCATCGGGTCGTCCACCACAGCGGCTGGCACATCCGCATGACCGAAGACCGGTTACCCGACTTCATCCCACCACCCTGGATCGACCCGGATCAGAAACCCCGCCGAAACACCAGACCCCGATACGAGCGCAGCGACCCGTCCGGGCCATAGGGCCCGGCCACGTCGAATCCGTACCGCTCGATGCTGCGAGCTTTCAGCGGATCGGGCTAGTGGACAAAGATATCGGCAGCGAAAGTAATTGTCCCGATCGAGTGCGCCGCCGAGCACGCCTTCGGAATTCATCCACGTGTAGCGTCGTCGCCTGAGACCTGCCGGCGCCATGCGCGTGTCTGGCGGGTGGTACTCACACGCACGCCGGGTTCTTCGACGAGCGTCAAGCAGCGTGCAGCCGACCAACGAGATCACCGCCGTCGCCGCGGCGAACCGGACAGCCGCATTCATGGATTGTCCGGCGCGGGACAATCGACTGAACATCGCCGTTCGGTAGCGTCCTGCGCCGACAACCGCGCGATCGATACGCTGCGAAACCTGACCGCGCTTCACAGGAGGGGTCATGGACGCCATCGACCTGTTCGACAGGGCATGCAAGGAATTCGACAGCCGGGTGGCCGTCGTCCAGCCGGACCAGTGGTCCCATTTCACGCCCTGCTCCGAGTGGGACGTGCGGGCCCTGGTCAACCACGTCACGGTCGAGAACCTGTGGGTTCCGCCGCTGCTGCAGGGCAGCACCATCGAGGAGGTGGGCGACCGCTTCGACGGCGACCAGCTCGGCGACGACCCTCAGGCCGCGGCCCGGCGAGCCGTCGACGCGGCGACGGAGGCTGCATCGGCACTCGAGTCGGTCGATACCGCGGTCCACATCTCGTCGGGAGACGTCCCGGCGCACGAGTACCTCATGCAGGTCGGCGCCGACAATCTCGTCCATGCGTGGGACCTGGCGATCGCCGTCGGCGGCGACACGGTCCTGGACGGCGAGCTCGTCGAGGCCGTCGCGGAGTGGTTCGAGGGCGCAGAGGAGTCGTACCGCGCGGGCGGTGCCATCGCCGAACGTCCGTCGGTCGCCGACGACGCGGATCCGCAGACCCGCCTGCTCGCGATGTACGGCCGGACTGCCTGACCATTCTCACGAGTGCGGATTGACGTTCTCCGTCACGCAGGCGGCGGGCAGCTCGAACCAGCGCAACCGCTCGAAGTCCGCCGACACCCGCGGCCTACCGTCACTGCCGTCGCTCGGAGGCTCGGGTAGCCCCTGCAGGATCTTCGCCGCCTCGTCGAGGTGGTCCTGCAGCGCTGGCGGCGGGCCGGTTAGCCGGTCGTCTGGGCAGAGTAGGACGCCTTCGTCGCTGTACGTGACGTGGTCGAGTCGCAATGCGGGTGCGGCGGGGGCGTCGCGGTGGCGCCATAGACCGGTGACCGGGTCGAACGTGTAGTCGGGCAGCAGCCGGTAACCGTACGTGGCGACGAGCTCGACGGCCTCGACGATGTACCGGAAGGTGTCCTCGGCGATGAAGTAGTTGAAGTTCACCCGGGACCAGCCCGGCTTGATCCCCTCCAGGCCGTGTTCGACCTCGCGCTCGAAATCGTGTGAGGTGTCGAGGTCGATGTCGAGCAGCCGGTGTCCGTACGGTCCCGCGCACGAACAGCCCCCGCGCGCCTGGATGCCGAACAGGTCGTTGAGCACAGCGACCACGAAGTTGTGGTGGAGCCGACGGCCACCCGGTCGCCGTACCTCGAAGGAGACGATGGCGAGGCGTTCGGAGTCGAGGTTGCCGAGAATGTCGATCTCGGGGTGCTGTGACCACGACCGGATCGCGCGTTGCACGAAGTCGTCTTCGTGGGCCCGGATGACGTCGGTGCCGACGGCCCGCTTGAGCTGGAAGACCAGACCGGCCCGGATTGACTCCACGATCGCCGGTGTGCCGCCCTCCTCCCGGTGGGCGGGGTCGGCGAGGTAGTTGTGCTCGTAGGGGTTGACGTACGAGACGGTGCCTCCGCCGACGACCACGGGCACGGCGTTGCTGAACAGCTCACGCCGTGCGGCCAGAACGCCAGGCGTGCCCGGCCCGCCGACGAACTTGTGCGGGGACAGGAAGACCGCATCCAGGTAGCCCAGCGGATCGTCCGCCGGTTTCATGTCGAT
>OBLS010000337.1_pt1 | contig 16263 bp, 15 predicted proteins | sample 1519901 | NCBI WGS metagenome assembly OBLS01 (sample SAMEA3113585, study PRJEB22503) | soil metagenome | reverse complement strand
CTCGGCAAGACCGAGAAGGCCCGCGAGGAGCTGCGCGCCAAGGGCCTTGGCTGAGATCCGCCCCTACCTCCGTGCCGACGCGGAGCGCCTGATGCCGCTCTTCCGCGAGCTCTGGTGGGAGGAGGTCGTGACTCCGCCGGGCCTCGTTCACTGGATCGAGGCGCAGCCGGAGCGCGCAGCGATGCGGGCATGGGTAGCGGAGGACGCCGGTGAGATCGCCGGGTTTGCGAACTCGCGCCTTCGCTGGGCGCTGCAGGCGGAAGGGATCGCGGGAATCTGGTCGGGCGTGATGCCTCCGTTCCGCCGCAACGGCCTCGGCACCCGACTCTACGAAACAGCTGCGGCATACATCGTCGAGCACGGGGCTCATCGCCTCGAATCGACTGTGCGGGCCGACGAGCCGGAAGGACGCGCGTTCGCGCGCACGCTCGGCTTCGAGGAGGGAAGGAGCGAGCAGTACTGGCAGCTGGAGGTCGGCTCGGCGGCGCTCGCTGGAAACGAGCCCGCCGGCGACGTCACGATCGTCCGTCTGCGTGACGTCCGGCCTCGCGAGCGAGAGCTCTTCGAGTTGTACGACGCCGCCGAGCGCGACATGCCGGACGACTACACGCATGCGATGGCGTTCGAGGACTGGCTCCCGGAGACGCTCGGCAACCCCGAGCTCGACCTGGACCTGAGCGCCGTCGTCCTCGTCGGCGACCGGCCGGCGGCCCTCGCCTGGCTCACCGCCGACCGGGAGGGAGCGCGTGCGGCGAACGAGATGACCGGGACGGCGCCGGAGTTTCGACGGCGTGGCCTGGCCAGACTGGCGAAGGAAGCGACGATTCGCTGGGCGGCGGAGGTCGGGGTTCGCACGATCGTCACCTCCAACGACACGACGAACGCCGACATGCTGGCTCTCAACGAGCACCTCGGCTACCGCCGCTCGGTGCTCCGGATCGGCGTCGCGAAAGACGTCTAGACGGAGGCCATCCCCGGACGGAGCGACCCGAGCCGGGCGGCGATCACCGAGTCGGCGACCTCTGCACTGGCAGCGTGTCCCGAGACCGCGGCGATGAAGTCGTCGCGGTCGAGCGCAAAGAGCTCGACGTCGTCCTTCGCCCGCACCGTGGCCGTGCGCGGAACGTCGCGCAGGAGCGCGATCTCGCCGAAGTAGCCGCCCGGACCCGTTTCGCGAACGACATGCCCGTCGATGACGATCTCGACTTCGCCGTCGGCGACGATGTAGAAGCGGTCGCCGACGTCGCCTTGCCTGAAGAGCTCCTCTCCCGAAGCCAGGCGAACCGGCCTCAACACCTGCGCCAGGCTCTCCTGTGTCGGCTGCGGAAGCGGCGCGAACAGCTCGATGCCGCGCAGCAATGCGAGCTGGCGCTCCGGCACCGGGGCCTCGTCGAGCTGCGCGAGCCGGCGGCGCAGGAGCATGGCGAGGGTCGGCAGGAGCGCGCCGGTGATCAACAGCGCGCCGCGGATGTCGACCGCCGCGATGAGCAGCGGCGCGGCAATCGACCCGATCCCGATCGTCGCCACCCAGAGAGCCTGTACCGCGCCGAAGGCGCGCGCGAGCACCTCCTCGGGCACAGCGCGTTGAAGAAGCGTGAACGCCGAGACGTCCACCAGGGTGTTCCCGAGTCCGACGACGGCAAGAAAGAGGAGCGTGGGCGCCGGCTCGGGGAAGACCCCGATCAGTGCGATGGGAATTCCCCACAGCCCGATTCCGAGGAGGAAGTTCGACGACAGCCGGCGCCCGATCAGTGCGGCCGAGACCACGGCGCCGACCAGGCCGCCGATCCCGATCGCAGAGTTGAGGAAGCCGACACCCTCCTCGCCGAGGTCGAGCAGTCGGAGCGCGGTCACCACGATCAGCACGTTGAGCATCCCTGCAACGAACGTCTGCGAGGCGAGCAGGAGCACGAGCACGCGCAGGCCGCGCTCGCGGTACAGCGTCAAGAAGCCGGCCGAGAACTCCCGGAACACCCCCTCACGCCTCTCGCGCGGCTCGGGCTGCGAGTCGACGCGCACGCGGCCGATGAGAATGGCGGAGAGCAGGAACGCTGCCGCCGCGGCGCCGAAGACGACCTCCTCGCCGGTCGCCGCGAGCAGTAGCCCTCCGATCGCGGGCCCGCCAAAGATGCCAAGGCTCTCGATGGTGCTCGAGGTGACGTTGGCGGCGGTGAGCTCCTTCGGCGTCTTTGCAACGGAGGGAAGCAGCGCGGCCTGCGCCGGGCGCACGGCGGAGTACGCGATGGCCACGAGCCCTGCGAGGACGTAGACGAGGGCGGGCGGCCCCTCCGTGACGACGATCGCCGTCGTCGCCGCGAGGAGGCCGGCTCGGGCGAGCTCGGCGACGACGATCACACGCTCGCGGCGGTATCGGTCGCTGAGCACAGCCGTGAACGGCGAAGCGGCCGCCGCCGGGAGAAACCGCACGAGTCCGACTAGCCCGACGGCGGCGGCGCCGCCGTCCCGGTACGCGAACACCGCCAGCGCGATGCCGTACGACCAGTGCGCCACGATCGAAGCCGCCCACGCGCCCTCGATCCGCCGGATATTGGGGTTCCGGAAGACCTGGCCGAAGGAGCGCGCAGAGTCCCCGAGACGTGCCCGCAGCGCGCTCACGCGGCAAGCATCCCACGAACCCGTTGTGTTTTTCGAATCGAAGGTGGAAGATTGCTGTTCCCACCGCCGTCTAGTTGGTTAGATAAGCGGCGGCGACAAAAGTGCGAAAGGAGTCGAGGTAATGGCCGAAGAGCAGATTGATCAGCTGGATCGCGCCGACGACGACGACGACGACGTCGAGGCCCACCAGCTGGACCAGGTTGACGCGATGGACCAGGTTGACGCGATGGACCAGATGGATCGCGCGCCCGCCGATCAGATGGACCAGATGGACTGACGCAGACGCGTCTCGAGCGTCGCTGAAGCCGGGCTGAGCCCGGCTTCAGTGTTTGAAAAGGGCCTCGAGCGACCGGAGCAGCTCCACGCCGGCGGCGCGGCGCTGCCCGTCGAGCTCCTCGAGATTCTCCGCGACCCGTGCGAGGAGCGCTGAGTCGGTGTCCGCGTCCTCGAGCACCGCCTTCGCGCGGCGGGCCTTCCGAAGCAGGTCAAGCCCGATCGCCGCCTGGTGCCCGAAGAGGCCCAGGAGCTCCATCTCCTCGAGCGAGAAACGCGACTGCTGCGGCCGGTCCAGGACGTAGAGGATGCCGAGCGGCTCCTCCTGATGGATGAGCGGGACGCACATCAGCCCCTTCGGGACAAACCCCGTCTTCTTCGCCGCATCCTCGGCGAAGCGTGGATCCTGGGAGACGTCGTCGAGGACGATCGGCTGCCGCGTCACGAGCACCCAGCCGCCGATGCCCGTGCTGGACGGCAGCCGCTCGCCTATCAGTTTCTTGGAGCCCTCCCCGGCGACCGCCTCGAAGACGAGCTCGTCCGTCTGCTCGTCGTAGAGAAGCACGGACGAAGCCTTTGCGTAGAAGATCCCGCGCGCGACCTCGACCGTCGCCTGGAGGAGCGCCCGGTGCGAGTCCTCGGACGCGAGCACCCCTGCTGCGACGGCGGCGCGGAGCCGGTCATCAGTCATCGCGGCCCTCCACGTTGCTTGCCGTCAGGTAGAGCGCACTCTTCAGCTGGAACGGCGTCAGCTCCGGGTGCTTGCCGAGGATCAGCGCGCAGATCCCGCTCATGTGCGGGGTCGCGAAGCTGTTCCCGGTCGACCTGGCTCTGGCCTTGCCGAGCCAGGCAATCTCGACGTCGACGCCGCGTGCGAAGAACTCCACCGGCGGGCTGGTGTTGTAGTAGAAGGTCTCGGCATCCGGCTCCTCGTGGCTACCCACCGAGATCACGGACGAGAAGCGCCAGGGGTAGCTCTCGACCGGCATGTTGTGTGCCGAGGCCACGAGCACGGACCGGCGAAAGTATGCGAGGTCGGCGACCTCGTGGAGCAGGCCTGCGAACTGGCTCTTCGTCGTCGACAGGCTCATGTTGATCACGTCGAAGCCCTGCTCCACGGCCCAGCGAAGGCCGCCGAGGAGCGCCGTGCCGCTGCCCGTGAACCCGGCGCCGAGGACGCGGACGCTGAAGAGCTCGCAGTCCTTTGCGATCGAGCGGACGATTCCCGCGCAGGCGGTGCCGTGGCCGCAGAGGTCGCCCTCGACGTCCTCGACGACCGAGATCTCGTCGCCCTCCCCCACCTCGACTGCGACGGCGCCCGCGAGCTCGCCGACGTCGGGGTGGTCGGCCTCGATCCCGCTGTCGAGGATGCAGACCCGCACGCCCTTGCCGGTCGACCCGCCCCACGCCCACTCACGCGTGACGCGGCCGGGCCACTCCGTCGGCAGCGCGAGGGACTCCGCGGATCCCGCCGGGAGGCTCCAAGCCGGGAGCGGGCGCTCAGGTGCAGACTCGGCCATGGCTCGATGTTACGCCGCTCCCAGCGTTCGAACGGCCTGGCGGGCGGCGTTCGAGGCGGTGTCCCCGAGCCGCCTGGCCCGCTCCGTCCGCTTGTCTTCGGCGGTGATCGTGAGGTTCACCTTGACGAGGCTGGCGGCGGCCCACGTAGCCGCCTCTGCCAGCAGCGCCGCGGCGACGGCGTCTGCACGGCGCGCCGGCGTTCCACGGTCGGCGACGAGCGACGCCAGGCAGGCGGCGTCGGCCCCCGCCTCCGCGATCGCCATCGGAACCTCTGCCGCGCGCCACAACGCCGCGCCGACGGCCATGTCCCGCACGACGGGCTCCACGCGCTCGGGCAGCGTCATGGAAACCAGCGCTTCTTCGTAGGCCTCTGCGTCCCGCTGTGCGAGCGGTGCGATCCGCTTCCGGAGGCGCTCCGCCTGCGCCACGGCCGAGCCGGCCTCGGGCCAGTCGCCCGAGCCGCGGGCGACCATCGCGGTCAACCCGGCGGAGATCGCGACTGCCAGGGCAGCGGCCGTCCCGCCGCCGGGCGTCGGATCCTCGGAGGCTACGGCCTCGAGGAACTCGCGCAGGGAGAGATCGAGAAGATCGCCCGTGGCTTCCACGGGCTCGATTCTGCGCTACTTGTCGAGCCGGCGGCGCAGGATCTCGATCGTCTCGGCGTGCGCGACCACCTCGGCCTCTTCCAGGGCGGCCTCGGGATCCTCGATCACGCGACGGCGGTACTCGTCGTCGGCGTCGGCACGCTCGACGATCTCGTCGAGCCCCCGCTGGGCGAGCGGGATGTCCTGCGCGGCCTTCACCCAGCTCTGGGGGGCGGGCGGGAGCGCGCTCAAGATCTCACCAAGCTTTTCTTCGTCGTACCTGGGCATAGTCGTCACCAAAGTTCAAGACGCGGACGCGCCCGAATTTCTTCCCTCCATCTCGACCCGTAACTTGGTCAGGCAGCGGGAGATTCGGCTCGCGATGGTGCCGGAGGGGATGTCGAGGGCGTCGCCGATCGTGTGATAGCTCTCGTCCCGGGCGAAGAAGCGGTCGAGGATCTCTTGGCAGTTGCCTGGGAGTGCCGACAAGGCCTCGTGCACGGCCAGGGACTCGTCCAGCCGCGCAATCGTGTCGTCGGCGTCCGCGATCTCGACGTCGTCGTTGAGCTGCTCGGCCGAGCCGGCCCGCAGCCGGTCGATGCAGAGCCGGCGAGTCAGCTGCGCGAGCCAGGGGCGAATCGCCTCGTCGTCACGGAGCTTGTGCAGGTGCTCGTAGGCGCGGGTGAAGACCTCCTGGAAGACGTCCTCTGCATCGTGCTCGGGCAACTTGAAGCCCTGAACGGCGATCGCGTAGACGTAGCGGGAGAAGCGGTCGACGAGCTCGCGCCAGGCGTCGTGGTCGCCCATCCGGCACCGGGCGACCAGCTGAGCGTCCGTCAACTCCACGCGCAAGCCCATCGCCTGAACGGCATCCACAGGGCCATAGCTTACGATCAGGGCAGGGACGGCTCCAAGAAAAGGTTGCGCCACGCCGTCCACCAGTCGTCGGCGCGCACGACGATCGAGCGCGAACCCGTGACCTCGACGCCAGCACGGCCGCGGTACTTGTCGACCTCGCCGGTGCCGACGAAGTCGACCTCGATCTCGGCCGGGCGGCCTGGGTCGTAGGGCTCAACCGCGCTCAGGTCCTTGAGCGCGTCCCGGGCGCCCTCATCGATCAACTCCCTGGCGAGCTGGGGGGCGAGGTTTCGCGCTGCCCGGGAGCCGAGCCCCTTCTTCACAGCCACCGTGGTCAACCCGTCGCCGAGGAGCTTCTTGGCCTCGCGGCAGGCGGCCTCGTCTCCGGTGACGAGCAGGACGGGACAGCCCCAGTTGCCGCACATCGCCGCATTGATGGCCGACTCTCCAACGAGGACGCCGTTGAAGCGGAGGTTGTGCCACTCGCGGCCCGACACGGTGTGGTTCATGACCCCGTCCGGCGTTCCGGCCATCGCGTGCATGCCGACGAGGAGACACGCGTCGCAGCCTTCCTCGAGGAACTCCGTGTACTGCGTCCAGTTGGACTGGACGACGTACTCGCAGGCGGGGTCGAGCAGGTCGTGCACCAGCGAGTTGAAGCTCCACGCCTTGCCTGCGCCGTGGTGGTCCATCACGACGATCTCCTTGGCTCCGGCGGCCTTCGCACCCCGGACGGCGGCGTTGATCTCCTCCGTGTAGAGCTTGCGTCCCTCCTCGTACATCTCGTGGCCGCCGATGGTCTGCTCGGGGCGGATGATTCCGGCGACTCCCTCCATATCGCTGATGATGTGGACGCGCATGGCGGTAGTTTCACAATGTGGAAACCGGCCTGCGCGGAAAGCGCGTCCTGGTCACCGGCGCTTCCGGAGGGATCGGCTCCGCATGCGTGGCGGCCTTCCTCGCGGAGGGCGCCGAGGTCGTCGCGCACTACCGCCGGGGCCGGGAGCGGGCCGAGGCGCTCGGCGACGTCATGCTCGTGCAGGCGGACCTGACCCGTGAGGACGAGGCTGAGCGCCTGTTCGAGGAGGCCGGCGAGCTCGACGTCTGCGCAGCGGTCGCCGGAGTCTGGCCGGCCGAGGACGCTCCGGTCTGGTCGCTGCCGCTCGAGCGCTGGGAGCGGACGCTGCGTGAGAACCTGACCTCGACGTTTCTCACGGCGCGCGGATTCCTTCGGTCGGTCGAGCGAAGGGGGCATGGCAGCCTGGTGCTCGTCGGTTCGACCGCCGGCATCTTCGGGGAGGCGGGCCACGCCGACTATGCGGCGGCGAAGTCGGCGGTCGCCTACGGGCTCCTGTTGAGCATGAAGAACGAGATCGTGCGGATCGCCCCGGCAGGGCGGGTCAACTGCGTGTGCCCGGGCTGGACGAAGACGCCGATGGCCCGGCCCGAGGTCGACGACCCTGAGGTGATCGACCGCGTCACGCGGACGATGGCTCTCCGCAAGATCGCGACGCCCGACGACATCGCCCGCCAGGTGGTCGTGCTGAGCTCGGACGAGCTCTCCGGCCATGTCAGCGGCCAAATCGTCGTCGTGGCGGGCGGCATGGAGGGCCGGACGCTCCATTAATGACAAAGTGACGGCGCGCCCGAGGGGGCGCGCCGCAGTGACCGCCGCAGAGTGCTAATTGCCGTTAGTTCCCCGCGGAGAGGTCTCACTCGTTATCGGCCCAATCGCAAGCTTCCTAAACCGCCGCGGAACGGGCTTTGCCCGTTCCGCCGACACGGCAGCATCGAGAAGGAAGCGCCACAGCGTTTCTACGCCGCGCGCCGCGAAGCGGCGCTCGGCTCCAAATGGTCGCCGAAAGTCGTGAGACTTTCGGCGAAACGAGGCGCGCGAAGCGCGACGAAAAACTCAGGCAGGGCCGCCGCCCGGCCCCGCCTGATTCTCTCGAGTAGAGAGCCGCTTTGAGTTTCGAGCTGGCCCCGCCGCAATGGGCCCTGCTCGTCCGATAGGCCCCGCCGCATCGGGCCCTCTCGGTCTTTAGTCCGACTAGGCCCCGCCGCATCGGGCCCGCATCGGCTGTAGGCCTACTTTCGGGCATGGGGGGTCGGTTGATCCATCACCCTTTGGCGGTTGACTGCGACGCTTCACCTAACGTCTTCGGGATGACCGCCCGGACCGGTTCGGCGTAGAGTGGATTCGATGGCGACGCCGTTCGAAAAACGCCTGCAAAACGGCCCAATTGTCGTGGCCGACGGGGGCATGGGCACGCTGATCTCCGGCGCCGTCCCGCGCCTGCGCTTCCCCGAGGAGGCAAACCTGGCCTCGCCCGAGACCGTCGTGTCGCTTCACGTCAGCTTCATCAACGCGGGGGCCGACCTGATCGAGACGAACACCTTCGGCGCAAACCGCCGGAAGCTGGCGGCGCACCGTCTCGACGACGAGGTCGGGAAGATCAACAGCGCCGGCGCGAAGCTTGCGCGCGAGGCGCGCGAGATCTCTGGCCGCGATGTCTACATCGGCGGCTCGATCGGCCCGCTCGGCGACCACGGGGAGCTCGCGCAGGACGAGCGGCACGAGATCTTCTCGGAGCAGGCGGCCGCGCTCCAGGCCCGTGGCGTCGACCTGTTCCTCGTCGAGACGTTCTTCGAGCTCGACGAGCTCCTGACGGCGCTCGCCGCGGTGCGCAGCATCTCGTCACTGCCCGTCGTGGCGATGTTGACCTTCGACGAGCAGGGCGAGACGCTCGGCGGCGTCACTGCGAGGAAGGCGGTCGAGGCGCTCGCGGAAGCGGGCCTGGCCGCGGTCGGCGCGAATCACGGCGCGGGCGTCCACGCGGCGCTGACCGCGCTGAACGAGATGCACGACGCCGACGGCAAGCTGGCCCTGGCGGCGATGCCGAACATGGGCCTCGCCAGCCTGTCCGGGAGCCGCGTGGTCTTCCCGCACGCGACGCCGGACTACTTCGCCGACTTCGCGGCGCACGCGCGCGATCTCGGCGCGAAGATCATCGGCGGCTGCTGCGGCACGACTCCGACCGAGATCGGCGCCATCGCCGCGGCCGTCAAGGAACACCGCGCGGCGTCCTCCCCGCTCGTGATCCAGGAGCGGGAGGTGACGCTCTCTGTCGTCGAGCAGGCCGAGGACACGCGCCTGGCGCGCTTGTTCCGCGAGGGCCAATGGGTGACGTCCGTGCAGCTGGATCCGCCGCTCGGCGGCAATCACCGCGGGATGCTGGAGATCGCCGCCGCACTCGAGGCCGGCGGCGCCTCGTTCGTGGACATCAACGACAACGCAACCGCCCGCGCCGGAATGAGCGCGTTGATGCTCTCGACAGCGATCGAGCGCTCGACGGGGGTCGAGACGATCCCGCACCTGACGACGCGCGATTCGACAGTGCTCGGGCTTGAGTCCCAGCTGCTCGGCGCGCACGCGGAGGGAATCCGCAACGTCCTCGCCGTCACGGGCGACCCGCCTGAGGTCGGCGACTATCCAGGGTCGAGCGGTGTCTACGAGGTGGACGCGATCGGGCTCACCCAGCTGATCTCACACCTCAACCGCGGCGAGGACTACAACGGCCGCGCCATCGACGCCGCGACGTCGTTCTTCACCGGCGTCGCGCTCAACCCGACCGCCGACGACCTCGACGTCGAGGTCGAGCGCTTCCGCCGCAAGCTCGAGGCCGGCGCCGACTTCGCGATGACGCAGATCATCTTCGACCTCGAGTTGCTCGACCAGTTCTTCGAGCGGTTCGGAGGCCCCTCGCCGATCCCCGTGCTTGTCGGCGTCTTCCCCGTGTGGAGCCACCCGCTCGCGCTGCGCCTGCACAACGAGGTGCCGGGGATCGTCGTCCCGGACCACGTGCAGGAAGCGCTTCGAGACGCAGGCCCCGACGGGCCGAAGGTCGGGATGGAGCTTGCGCGCGAGTTGGTCGAGGCCTCGCGGAGCCGCGCCCAGGGCGTCTACCTCGTCGCGCCCTTCCGGCGGCCGCTCGGGATCCTCGAGCTCCTGGCGGACGCCGCCTAGGAGGGCTTGGCGCGATGTCGCTCAGCAAGCGTTCCGCCAAGCCCTCCTAAGAAGCGCAGGGCCCGGTCGAGACCCGGCCGCGGGCGCCGGCAAGCGCCGCTCGAACGAGATCCGGCGGGACGGCGTAGCCGGCGTTGCTGCCCGTGCGCGATGCGAAGACCGTTCCGACGACGCGGCCGGCCCCGTCGAGCAACGGGCCGCCCGAGTTTCCGCGACGCACCCGGCCGCGGAAGCTGGTGATCCTCCGCGTCACCGGTCCGTTGCCATAGGCGTCCTCGCTGATGACGGTGGCCGTTCCGCCGACACGCCCGGGTGTGGCCGTCAGCGGGCCGTTTCCCGGATAGCCGGCGATGGCCACGGGCGTCCCCGCCGACGGCTCGGCCTGCGTCAGGGGCCGCCGGTTCAGGCCGTCGACCCTCAGGACCGCCACGTCGTTCCTGGGATCGAAGGCGACGGCGACTGCCGGCCTTCCGTCCGCGGTCGTGTCGGTCTGGCCTGCGATCACGTGCGCATCCGTGACGACCAGGTTGGGAGAAGCAACCCAGCCGGAGCCGGAGATCCCGAGCCCGCACGCCGTCCCGAGCACGCGAACGACGCTCGGCAGTGCCGCGCGGATCTCCGGGTCGCGAACGACCAGTGGATCCGGCGGATCGACCGACGGGAGAGGCCCTGTGATCGACGGGAACGGATCGACGCGCGCGAGGGCGTTCAGCACTTCGCGAGGCGGAAGCAGCTCGTTCAGCTCCTGGACGACCGCCGAGCGCTGCACGTCTCTCCTCAGCTCCACCTGTCCGGGCAGTTGCAGCGCAACCGCCGCAAGGATCCAGATCACAGCGAGGCCGATCACGGTGCCGAAGGCGAGCCCGCCGACGGCGTCGACCAGGCGCAGCGGGCTCGCCCGGAGCCGCTGCTTGATCGCGACGCCGACGGACGAGGCGATCAGCTCCATCACGATCGCCCCGGCGGCGGCTCCGATCAGCGCGACGAGCGGCGTGTAGGGCGACTCCGAGCCGGCCGGAAGCACGTGCGGAGCTAGTCGCGCACCGGCGAGCGCGCCCACCACGACGCCCGCGGCGGACAGCACGCTGAGCGTCAGGCCCTGCCACAGCCCGAGGAGCGCCGTTCCTGCGACGACCGCGAGGATGATCCAGTCGAGGCGGGTCACTCGCCGGGTACGCTAGCCAGCCTCATGGACGGGGCCGCCCTCGAGGAGCTGATCGACCGCTACAACGCCGCGTGGAACGCGCACGACGTCGACGCGATCGTCGACATGCACACGGCCGACTCGGTGTTCGAGAACCATACGACCGGGGACGTCAACGTCGGCCGGGATGCGATCGGCAACGCGATTCGCGGCATCTTCACCGTCTTCCCCGACCTCGAGTTCGAGACCCGCAGGCGCTACATCCGCGACGACCTCGTCGTACAGGAGTGGACGGCGCGCGGGACGCACCTCGGCAAGATGAACCGCGCCGGGATGGAGGTCGAGCCCACCGGCAAGAGCGTCGAGTACCGCGGGATGGACGTGATCCCGATCGCGGATGGCCTCGTGGCCCGGAAGGACGTGTACTCCGACGGCGTCACGCTGCTCCGCCAGCTCGGCCTGAACGCAATCTAGGCGCCGCTAGACTGCGTACCTGCGCTTAGGGGGCGTAGTTCAGTTGGTTAGAACGCCGGCCTGTCACGCCGGAGGTCGCGGGTTCGAGTCCCGTCGCTCCCGTAAAACACTGCAAATCGGTATGTTTTGTTGCCTGTCTAGGCGCAAAACGACCGGCGGCCTCTTTTCGTCCCGCGCATATCCCGCCTGGGAATGCCCGCAGAGAGCCGGGCACAGCCGGTGATTGCCGCAAGCCGTACGCCGGCCGGTACGACCGGCGGTCGATTGGTGTCGGGCGAGACAGCATGCGGTCTCTGATCGACGACTCCTCGCTCCGCTGGATCCCGCCTCACTCGGTACGGCCTTCGCGCTCGCCCGGCGAGGCCACTACCGAGTGCGGCAGCCGGGTTGCCGCTGCCGGCATCCCGAGCCACTCACCCCGGCGGCGCCGCGGCGCGCTCTTCGAGCCTCACCTGATCGATCCGGTCGAGCCAGCGTTTGGCGTCGAGCCCTTCGAACAGCTCGCGTGCTTCGGCGAGCAGGGGCTCTGCCTCCTCGGCACGGCCTTCGCCGGCAAGCCATTCGCCGTGTTCGAGGCGAGTGACGGCCACATGAAACGGGACCGCAAGCTCATGAAAGAGGCCGGCCGCGCGCTTGAACAGGCGCTCGGCCTCCTCGCGCTCGCCGCCTCGGGCGGCGAGGTGTGCGCGGAAGCGCGAGACGTGCGCGTTCACGAACTGCGGCCGCATTCCCGGCTGGATCCCTTCTACGACGGCGAGCAGCTCCTTCGCCTTGTCGAGCCGGTCGAGCTCTATCGCCGCCTGCACCGCGAGCGCGAACGCCTCCTTGATCGCATCTGCGCCCATGCCCATCGCCTCGCGCAGCGCGAAGACGGTCTCGGCGACTCGCAGCGCCTCTGCGCGCTGGCCCTCCGCGAGCAGGATCTGCGCGCGGGCAGAGCCGTAGTAGTAGCGCTCCTGCACGTCCGCGGAGTGCTCGAACTCCCCGACCGCATCGACCATCCGCTTCGCCTCGTCGAGCCGGCCGCGGTGAACGCAGACCGGGACCGCGGAGAGGAGGACGGTGCCGTACGCGAGGCGAGCGCGCGTCCAGTCCTCGTGCGGGAGCTCGTCCCACATGGCGAGGACCTCGTCCCAGGCGCCGAGCGCGTAGAAGGGATAGCCGTAGCCAAGGAACGCCCACTCCCAGTAGCGGCTGCCGACCTTGCGTGCGTGCGCGAGCCCCTGCCGTACGGTCTCGGCGGCTTCCTCGTAGCGGTCGCCGTAGCTCGATCCCGCGTCGGACAGGTTGTAGAAGGCCCTCAGCGCCGCCGACGGCTTGTCATGCTCGAGCGCGACCTCGAGCGCGTGGCGGAGCAGCACCGACCCCTCCGCGCGGCGTCCATGGGTAATGAGGAGGAGCGCCTTCGTGTTCAGGGCCTGCGACAGCACCTCCGGCAACGCAAGCGCCTCCGCGAGCCGGAGTGCGGTCTCGATCCGCTCCGATGCGATCTCGGGATCGCCCGCGAAGAACCTGAACCGCCCGACCTGTGCCGCGAGCAGGGCGACGTCCTCGCCCGGCTCCTCCTCCAGGAGCACGTCCAGCGCGCGCTCCATGCTCTCGAGCCCGTCCTCCAGCCGGCCGCGGTCCCAGAGGATCTCCGCGAGCCGAGCCGAGACCCTCGCGGCGGCGTGCGTCTCGCCCTCCGCCTCGAGAAGCGCGAGCGACCGCTCGAAATGGGCGCTCGCCTCGTCCGCGCGGGCGCCGATCGCCGCCGCCGCGCCGGCGCGCTCGTGCAGATCGGCGCGCGCGAGCGGCTCCTCGGTCAGCTCGATCGCGCGCTCGTACGCCCGCTGGGCCTCGAGGTTCGCCGCCAGCGACGCGGCCCGTTCCGCTGCCCGGACGAGCGTCTCGCGCGCTTTCGCGCGGATCTTCTCCGCGTCCGGGTCGCCGGGACCCGCCGCGTAGGCGTCGAGGAAGTGCGAGGCGATCACCTCCACGGCCTCGTTCTCCTGCGCGCTCCAGAGCGAGAGCAGGAACTCTGCCGCCGCCAGGTGCTTCGGCTTGCGCTCCCTCCTCGACATCGTCTCGTACGCGACCCGCTTCACGAGGTCCTGGACGAACGTGTATTGCCCGTGCTCGGGCGACCGTGGATCCGCCTGGATGGAGAGCAGCTCCTTGCGCACGAGCGCGCCAAGCACCGGTTCGAGCTCGGCGTCGGAGAGCCCGGTCAGCGCCGTGAGGCCCTGCTTCGTAAATGTCTTGCCGAGGACGGAGGCGTCCTGGAGCAGACGCCGCTCCTCGGGCGTGAGGTTGTCGAGCCGCGCGGCGATCAGCGCGTGCAGGGTCTCGGGCACCTCGAGCGCGCCGATCGAGCCGATCGGCCGGTACGCATCGCCCTCTCGCTCGAGCAGCCCGCGGTCGAGCAGCATGCGCACGGTCTCGACCCCGTACAGCGGAATACCTTCGGCGCGCTCAAGGATGCTCGACCGCAGCTCGCCGGGGAGCCCGGGGACGAGCCCCGCGAGGAGCTCGGCCATCGCTTGCGGCGTGAGCGGCTCGAGGTAGAGCGAGCTGAAACCGCGCCTCCCGGCTCCCCAGGATGGCCGCTCCTCGGCGAACTCGGGCCGCGCTAGCACGAGTACGAACAGCGGCAGGCTGCGCGACCACTCCAAGAGGTACTCGAGGAAGTCGAGCAGCCCGGCGTCCGCCCAGTGCATGTCCTCGAACACCAGCACCGTCGGCGACTGCTCGGCGAGCCGCTCGAACAGGATGCGCCACGCGGAGAAGAGGTTCTCTTGATCGCCCGGCCCGGCTGCTTCGAGCGCAAGTAGGTGAGCGAGCCGTGGCTCGACCCACTGCCGCTCAGTGGGGTCCGAGATGTGCTCCGCGAGCGTCGTCCGGAGTTTCTGGTGCGCCGCCGCCGGCTCGTCGTCCTCGGCTATCCCGCAGCGCATCCTGACCATCTCGCCGAGCGCCCAGTACGCGACGCCGTCACCGTAGGCGAGGCATCGGCCGCGGTGCCAGAAGACGTCGTCGACGAGGCCGTCGACGTACTTCTCGAACTCCCACGAGAGGCGCGACTTGCCGATGCCCGCGATCCCGACGACGGAGAGGAGGTGCGCCTTTCTCTCCTCCGCGGACGCGTGGAAGAGGTCCTTGACCATCCGCAGCTCGCGCTCCCTCCCGACGAACGGCGGCTCGAGGCCTTCGCCCTTCAGGGCGCCGCCGCGGCCCGCCGTCACCCTCAGCGCCCGGAAGAGCCTGACTGGCTCGGCCTTCCCCTTCAGTTCGTGCGCCCCGGCGTCGCCGTAGGCGATAGCCGCCTCGGTCGCACGCTTCGTCGCTTCTCCGACGAGCACCGAACCGGACTCGGCGGCCGCCTGTATCCGCGAGGCGGTGTTGACGAGGTCGCCGGCGACCATCCCCTCGCCGACCGCCCCGAGCGTGACGGCGGCGCTTCCGGTCAGCACGCCGGCCCGTGCCCGTAGCTCCGGCGCGCCGATCTCCTGCCCCAGCGCGGACACCATCGCGACGAGATCCAGCGCGGCCCGCACCGCCCGCTCCGCATCGTCCTCCTGCGCCGTGGGGGTTCCCCAGACGGCCATCACCGCGTCGCCGATGAACTTCTCGACCGTCCCGCCGTAGAGCGAGATCAGGCGCTGGCACGACTCGAAGTAGCGCGACAGGAGCTCCCGGACCTCCTCCGCATCGCGCCCTTCCGAGAGCGTGGTGAACCCGACGAGGTCGGCGAAGAGGACCGAGACCAGCCGCCGTTCGGCCGCCGGCGAACCGGCGCGTGTACCAGGGGCAACCGGAGGCGTCCCAGCGAGAGCGGTCCCGCACTCGTCGCAGAACTTCTGGCCGGGCTCGTTCGACGCTCCGCAGGCGGGGCAGCGCCCTCCGATCGCGGCGCCGCATTCGCGGCAGAACTTCGCATCCGACCGGTTGTCGGCGCCGCAGCTCGGGCAGTTCACGCGCTCCCCTCCACCGTCGTCGCTGGATGCAGGCTAACGCCGTTCGGAGACCCGCGTAAACCGCGCCGGCATTCACTCGTCTCTCAGCCCGTGTGCTTGAAGGCGATCCTGGGTGCTCCTAGGATCCCTTAGCACTCGACAGGGGAGGAGAATGACCTATGCGCATGCGGCTTTTCGGGTTCATCCTGGGGGTGGGCCTCATTGCCACGCACGGCTCGCTCGCCGGTGCCGCAACGACCGCCCACGAGGAGACGATCGAGGTGCGCTGCACCGCGTCGGGCTTCATCACCGATGCGAACGCGCTCCACGGTCAGCGGGTCGAAGTCACGGCGTTCTACAGGGCAACTGGGATCGTCTGCCGGATCTTCGACGGCGAGACCGGCGAGCTGTTGTACGACCCCTCGGCGTGACGAATTGCTGCCGCACGCGGCCGGCACGCTGTCGTCGCGGGACGCGCCCCCGAGTCTTGAACGCCATCGCGCCGACGCGCTTTTCCGCACCTGTGGCTCGTTTGCAGCTGGTAACGCTCGGTTCGCTATGGACCGGCTCGTTTGCGCGTGAGACAACCACGGCATCCCGCCCACATCCCGCAGCAGGCCGCCGGAAGCTCCCGCCGGTGCCCGGCAATCCCCGCAGGGCCGTCGCCCGAAGGCCCTGCTCTCGCCGGTAATCCCCGCTCATCCACGGCCAGGCCGGTACCACCAAGACCGGCCTGTCACGCCGGAGGTCGCGGGTTCGAGTCCCGTCGCTCCCGTTAGAAAGTACCTGCAAATCGACATCTTCTGTTGCCTGTCTGGGCGCGAGCGACCG
>OBLS010000336.1_pt1 | contig 16275 bp, 16 predicted proteins | sample 1519901 | NCBI WGS metagenome assembly OBLS01 (sample SAMEA3113585, study PRJEB22503) | soil metagenome | reverse complement strand
TAAAGTGAAATTAGGCCATTTTAACCCAATTGATAGTAGTTGATTATGATCTTGATTTGGAATATTCCCTAATAAATACAATCTTTCCCCTGGTTGGGTTAGTTATGCACTGGACCTTTTCCCCACCTCGGTTGTATAAGTATCATTTTGCGCTAACGTCATTCCCTTAAATAGGTTCACTATGCTTAAATCTAATCATGTACTATTTCTTTGATGCATTGACTACAATAATAATTGAGCTTTTACCTTGTAGCTCGATTTGTAACTCTTCTCCCTTATTTGATATACAAACCAATACTTCTCATTGTGTCTCACACACTGTAGTTCCTAGGATATCCGAAGATTGCCAGGAGTATGATAGACCTGAAGAACAAACAGAATCAAAATAAGCCAGGTGCGAACGGCGATTCGAACCCTAAGTATCGCGTAATGGTTGTAGATGACAATAAGGACATACTCAGGACTCTAAAGTTGGGGCTGGAGGATAGTGGGTTTTTAATAGAAGCATACTCTGAGCCCTTTACGGTTCTTTCAATCTTTAAGACCATTTATGGTAACAGGGATGTACCACCTGGGCAAATGCCATATGACCTATTACTGATCGATGTAAAGATGCCCGAACTCAATGGTGTAGAATTAACAAAAGAAATCAAGAAATTGGCAACAAATGCAAATGCGATCCCACCACCAATTTGCTTTATTACTGCCTTTGATGAGTACTACGACATCCTAACGGATTTGTTTCCAAATAATAAACATGACTGGGGTATCTGTCTCATCCATAAACCAATTGAAATTGACAATCTCACGACAAGATTAAAACATGAGATCGCGTTACACAAATAACCGGAGATGGGGTAATTGATGATCCACTGTGAGATTCAAAGTAATTTCGTCTGACTTATCCTCATCAATTGTGGGAAAAACATGCAATGTTCTTGGCTAATATGCTTGGGATATCATTTTCTTTACAATATTGAATACAGAAGGACAAATTAGATCTGTCTTCCAATATCTAGCTATAAGATAGCAATGAACAGCGCGCTTCAAGGAGTGGTAGTTTTTCAATATCGGAATTTAATATCGGCTTCGGTTCGTAGATTAGCCGAATATATTTCTCATGTCATTATAAATTATGAACGCATCGCGGTAGTACCAAAGGACTTGTTTAGTTATTTCAAATTCCACTTGAGCTTTCTACCAGATAAGACTCATAACGGGCCAGGCCCAGTAGGTATGATGAGTCCAACTATTCCCGATAATATCCAAATTATTAGAGCTATTACAAATGATTTTATCCAGCCGAAACTATAGAGAGCTTTCAGCGCGAGTAGCCATACAATACCCCCGATTACTGCGGCCATGAAACCGTGGCCGAAAATAAAGTAAACTATGCTATAAACCACCGAGCCTACAAGGGCAGCGGCGAAGGCTTGTTTTATTCCCTCTTTTTCTCCAAAAAGTTTAGTTACAACGTAAATGATGACTGTTGAAATTACTAGTCCTATGACAAATAGAATGATGCCCCATAAAGTATCTGCCATATTAATAGGTCATATAATGTTATTTTTATATTAATCGTAGATCTATGTCTATTGTTTGAAGATTCAATTTTGAGCTAAAAAATAAATCAAATGCCAACCACTTGTCTCGTTTAGATACAAATAATGAAGTAAACGAATTTTACTTAAGAGAAAAGGCAAGATTTGATTATGAATAAATCTTGAGAAAGCCCTTTGTGAGGGACTCTCAGAGTGCAATGCAAAATTCGCTTTCAGATCACCAGTTTTAGAGCCGACGGAGCAAACACACCTACCCCCATCTGATACCGCACACAAGACAGTTGGATAAAGATTTCCATCCAATCGCCAATCCTTCTTGATTTGCAAGCGGCTTAGTAGCTAGAAGTCAAAAAAGTTAGTCAGACCTGAATTTCATGGCGTCACCGTCTAACGAGCAAGGCGTAATGAGCAGGGCACAAGCTATGAACTTAATGCTTAACTTGAACCTCGCCCAATATAGGTTGATAATGATTGACACAAAAAAACTGTGCTAGGTGCAATGTCATATCCCACGTTACCTATTTTTGTGAGCACACCGGCCTAAGAGATATGTGCACTGAATGCTATCAGTACATTCATTGGATTTGCACTACTGATATGGTGAAGAATGAGGAATAAAGAAAATTAATGAATCCTTCTCTACTTTATCTATAAAACCACTCAGAATTTCATCGATACCAATTCGAAAGTCAAATCTTCAACTCGGTATTGATTAGTCACCTTGCACTTGGAAGTCTTTCTCAACGACAGGTAAGACACTCTCTTATTGATTTATCTTTTGAACCCAGTAGTGGGAACTAGGCTTGTTTCTCTTCCCGAGAAACCTGCAGCTATCATTTGAATTCCAATTATTATCAGCGCTATGCCTATGAAAAAGCCGGCCAATACAATTCCGAAAAATGGCGACACTAATATCATTACCGAGATGACTACAGCGAGAATGCCTACTCCAATGCTAAATCCTCTAGACCATCCTCTAACTTGTTTGTCAGTGAACCCTGAAATAATCCGCGCGAAGCCATCGAACATCAATGCGAAACCCATAAGGAATATCAGAAAGAGCGTTGCACTGAGAGGGAAGGCTAGGGCCAACGAGGCAAGAATTATTACTAGAACTCCTAGTCCAACAGTTGCCCATCTAGATTTATGTTGGATAAAAATCCCGCTAATAATCTTTTCAATTCCAACGAAGATTAGTACCACTGCAAGTAAAATAACAAGTGAAATTACTGTTATACCCGGGAAGAACAATGCTGCTCCCGAGATGATTATTGCAAGAATACCTAATCCTATTTGCGCTCCTCTTTTCCAACCTGGTTCCTTTACTGAACTCATCTCTTGATGAACATAAATTATGAACTCAAGCCCTATTTAAGTAAATAGACAAAAGCATATGATAAAATAGTCTAGATATATTTCCTAATTGATACTATTCCTAAGTATTGGAATTGGTCCTTAGTTCGATTGTGCCTCAAAATTCTGAAGCACAGATCAAGGTGCTAACTCGTACACCTGGCTTCTGTTTCTAGTAGACTAAAGCAACCACACATTGCTGATAGTGCGAGAGCTGTCCCCAAGAACAAATGCTCGGACAAATGTTAGCTAAGAAGACCATGCCAATGAGAGTGGAATTCACTAGTAAATTATGAGGATGACCCGATAGCATTTATTGCAACCTAGTAGACAATGCTGGTTGTTTCAGGGTTTGAGACTATATACTTAGGCCCAGAAACAAAATGGCATAGAGTCTAGACTGATTCAGGTTACACTAGTCTATGCATCTATTTTTCATTCGATTTTCTCCCTAATGTCTAACAGATTGAATTCTTTCAAGAAATCGGTCATGATATCTTTCGAAATATCTTCAATCCTGACTTCACCCAACTTAACTTTTTTCAAGCTATTTACTATTCGAAAGAATCTTTCTACAGCCATAACCAATCCATAGTAATCGCGAACTCTCTCTAGTGTGGTTTCATAGTGTTTATTAATACGTGACGCCGTTGCATCAGAGATAAGGATTACATCGTACCCAATATTAAAAGCATCCCGTAATGATGTCTCTACGCATATTGAGGTATCGACTCCGCAAATTATTAGAGTATTAATTCCCTCGCTTTGTAGCCAGACCCTTAGTTCAGTATCTTGAAACGCAGAGTCTCTTCTTTTGATAACAACATGATCAGAATCTTCAGGCCTGATATCATCAATAGTTTTCGCATCCCACGTTCCCCTCACGCATATAGGTACTTTCAGTCGTTCTTCTCGAGTTACTGGTAGCAGCCTATGTACACGGGTTAAGAGATCTATTCCACTGGGCTCTCTTATAGCTTCGGTATAGAAAACCGGAATATGATTAGCTCTACAGAAATCTATCAACTCCTTAGTTTTGGGTACAATCTTCCTATAACTTTCTGTATTCATTCCCAGCAGATCGTAAGATCCTCCTTTGCTAACAAACCCATTCTGCATATCAACCACCAGTAATCCAAAATTAAATACATATTTACCAAGTTGAACTTCGAACATTTGAAGAAAATTACCTTGAGATGTTTATAAGGATACTGTAGCGCATGCAGACAGACACCCCTTAGAAATACCTTCATCCCGCTTGATTTGTTAAAGCTAATGAGGTTAGCAGCACTCTGACCAATTAGCACTTTCTACTACAAACAAGTCTCATTATTTTTGACTGTAATCAGTGAGTAGTGTATAGGAATTTGGCAACAGCAGTTGGAGCAGATATATAAATATCATTGGTAACATAACTTTATTGCCCTAAAAATGCCACTGGATCTACCGACGACTATAGCCATAGCCATAACCACTCCTTTGATCATGTAAGAAGACACGACGTACTACGTTAAGGTCTGATCTACTCATAAATACTTAGCTATAACTGGAATAGCAGAGGACGAAAAAATATGCATGAAAAGGATCGGTAACCTAGCCCCGGGTAATGCTATGGCTGAATTCTGTAGGGTCTCTTAAGACATAATGGCTGTACTGTTATTTTGAGTAAGTAAGTATAATCCATAACCCTGTGTCAAAGATGCTGGGGAGATACTTATATAGATCTCTTGACGCTGTGGTACGAGAAGAAAAAAGGAATGCAAATTATCAGAACCCCACCTTGGCTGCGAATGCTCCAGATAGTACTGGGTTCGATTTCTACTGTACTGGCTGCAGTTATTTTGTTTATTCCAGGTTCATCTATTTCAGCGACTGTGCTCCTTTTATCCCTTACTTTACTAGTCATAGGAATTGAAAGAATTTGCTTCGGGGTCGCCAGACCTACGGCGACAACTACATCTACCACGACAACAACGGCAAAGCTGTTCAAGTACAAATCTTCAAGCATCGCAAATATTGCAATAGGACTTTTGGTGGTTTCCCTATCGATCGTTCTTATGGAGTTTCCAATTTTTAGTGCAGCTTTGTTGATAGTTTTTGCTGCAATAGCCATCTTGGCTATCGGAATTGGCCGCATTATATATGCATTTAGGGAACAAGATATTCACCGGGGCACTAGAAAATACCTCAGTGTGGGTGTCGGAATTCTTTGTATTGCGGTAGGAATTCTGATAATTTCAAATCCAGCCACGTTCGGTTTGATGCTTCTTGTCTTCATGCTTTCTATTACGCTTATAATAGTTAGCATCAGCATGATAGTTAGAGGACTTAAGGGCGAAACTCACGTTGCAAGGAAAAATTTCTAAGAATTTTTAGATACTATTCATTATGTGAAGCAGGAAAAATTGCGGGCAGTAAATATAATTCGATGAGTGATGTTATCATCACGATTTTCAATTACCCTATAAGTGGAGAGAGACAAGTTAAATGTTAAAAGTGCAAGCAATAAGTTTTTTGTCTAGCATGAAAATGTAATAAGGAGTAAGTAGATAAGAAAGCCTGGAGCCTTGGATGATAGTTCAGCTTACAAATAAGAGAGATATAACTCTAAATTGGAAGTGTAGTGCTAATCTTCATTATAGACATCTATACTGTATTACCATAATCATCACAGTCTCTATAGTCGTTTTGATGCTTGAACTCGTTCGTGGTGTTACTTATGGTATATTCTCTTTGCACTATTCGTTGATTATTTCACGGCGCTTGTTCTTTGTAATTACCTATGAACAGGAACAAAACAGCCTAAATAAAACGACAATAGTTTGTGCTTGTTCATGAGTAATGGTGTAGATATCCCAGATTCAACTCAAATCAACGAGTTAGCGAATAATAGCAACCTAGGACTCAACAACGACATCAGTCGGTCAAGTTCCTGGAATAGCAAGAGAATTGTAATACATGTTGATCTAAATTCATTTTATCCTTCGTGTGAAGAGTTGCGTTTGCCGCTATTAGTGGGTAAACCCCATGCGGTGATTATGACGCATCAAGAGCATGGCCAAATCACAAAAGGAGTGGTAGCCTCATGCTCTTACGAAGCGAAGAAACTGGGAGTAAAATCTGCCATGCCGTTATCCTCCGCATTAAAGGCCTGTCCTGACCTCATTCTTAATCGAGTTGACATTCCGTACTACTCAATGATATCTGAGAAAGTAATGAACATCTTGTACTATTACTCTGATATTTTAGAACAGACCAGCATTGATGAAGCATACCTAGACTGTTCTGACAAAATTCATGCTTCTGTTTTACTTAAGGATCAAGCGATAGATCCTGGTGGTTCCCCTCTAATTTCTCGGTCCTCTAAGCAAGAAAATGAATCAATATTCAATCTGAGCTATTCGCGACTAATCGAGGACTTCGCAAGATTGATCAAAAATAAGATAAAGATAGAATGTGGTCTTCTAACTTCAGTTGGAGTAGCTCCCACTAAATCAATTGCCAAGATTGCATCAGACTTCAGAAAGCCGGACGGACTCACGATAGTTTCTCCAAAATCAGTTTCTGATTTCCTTGAAAACCTCGAAGTAGAGAGAATTTCAGGTATCGGAACAATAACTAAAAATTCATTGAAACAAATGGGTATCGAAACAATCGGAGAACTTGCAAGAGCTGACGTTCAAACCCTTGTGCACAGATTCGGTAATAAGTATGGAATACGTATGTGGAAGATTGCCAAAGGCCTAGACGAGGATCCTGTTCGACCCAGAGGTGAACATGTTTCTTTGAGTACAGAATACACGCTTCCCGATTTTACAAAAGATCACCAAAGGTTACTTGTTCATTTTGATGCGTTAATAGACGAGCTGTTTAAGAGACTACAAAGAAAAGGCTATCGGTTTCGTACAGTTGGCATAAAACTGGTGCATGCAGATTTTGTAGTTGAAACAAGAGAGAGATCATATTTACGACATCAGGAAACCAGACAAAGTATTAGTAACGCTATACCAGGCCTTCTACAAAAGTTCTATTGCACAGTCCCAGAAAGACAAGACGGGCAAGTTGCTGACGACATGATGGAGAATAGGCCCTCAAATAATGGTACCGAGCTTTTCATTGACGTTCCCATTAGGAAGATAGGAATAAAGATATCAAACCTGATACTTAAGAGAGGAGATGGCAGGGAGGAGGGACAATCAAGCATACTCGATTATCTTTAAATTCCGCCAATCCGATCTAGATAGCAAGACCAGTAATAACTCTTAAGAGAACTCTCTACTCATATACCTGTTACCTCGGGCTTTTTGAGCTCGATCAAAACCTTGTCACCGACCTTTAGGCCCATGTCTTCGTACTCTCTCATACTTAGCTTGAATGTTGGTGCATCAGCTACTCCCATACCACTGCCCAGAACATTTGACATAGCTTTAGGTAAGTTTTTCATTAAATCTTCTGGAGAGGAAAAGGTCATTGCCTTAACTCCAAATGGGTTCATTGACTGTTGTCTCTCCCCTGACGTTGTGTCCATGAAGCTAACCTGTACGTAGGGCGTCCCATCGTGAGACGCTTCTATTCTTGATACGATAAACTCTTTAATCATTTAACTACAGTACAAGAAGAGAGAATAACTTATAAGCCTTGACTATTGCGGGAAACATAAACATTTGCAATCAAGAAATGTACATTTTCAGATCGATTTTCAAATGGGAGATCACCCTTCGGATATTTCATCTTGATATCTCCTTTACGGCTATCAGGTCAAAACTGAATTTCGGTTATATATTCTAGTAAATAATGGCCTTTATTTCATTTAGAAGCAAGCAATACAATATTCATTATTCTCGTGAGTTATGAGTTAACGTCCAAAGCATCGAGGATATTATCAACATCCCTTTCATTAGGAGAATAGCCCAGCAGCTTGTTCGGTGTTATTCGAACCTCAATCACAATACAGGAAAATAAGCGGAGAACTGGCGAACACTAAATATCAACATTCACATATCTAATAATCCTGGCGGCCGAATCAGGCGAACAATGGATCTACGGTAGCTGGCGTGCAATACGTCTAATGTATCTATTGCTCTGGATTATTGATTGATAACTTGATAGGTAGTATTGTAGTATGTGCCCTCATCTGCGGGTTAGAGGGCTATATTCGAATCCGCCTTAAAGATCTCGCTATTGAAATAAACACTTTTAAGTTAATTGCTTAAGCAGCAGAAGTGTAGTACTATGATTGAAGCACGGTTTGAATTAGTTTATCCCAACTCTTCATTACCTGACTCTAAATTCGCGTACCTTATTTGTGGCTTCCCCGGGAGTGGTTGCGTAGGCAAACTCGCAGTAGATCATCTTATACATGACATTTAGTAGATATTTACTCAAATACATTTCCACCTCAAGTACTAATCAATCCAGATGGGACAGTGGATCTTGTCAGGAATGCGATATTCTATTATGAATCACCTGTCTCAACCGCATTGAACATGTTATTCTTGACTGGAGACTCGCAACCTTCTAATCCAGATGCAGAGTACCTATTGGCTGAAACAATTCTTTGAATCGCATCTAAATTTTCTGTTCTGCATGTATATGCATTGGCAGCTTACATCACTGGAGTCTTCGTCCAGAAACCTCGAGTCTTTTGTACGGCTTCCGACATGAAAGGCTTAAGAGACATCAAAAATCCTGATGTTGCAGTAATGGATGGTGGATCAATGACAGGGATGAATGGACTTATAGTAGGATTGGCCAAACTCAAAGGGATACGAAGTACATGTCTCTTGGGCGAGACCTCAGGGTATGTTGTTGATGCAAAAGCATCACGGTCATTATTGGAAGTCTTGACTACGAGGCTCAGTCTGGAGATTAGTATGGAAGCCCTGGATGCAAGAGCTAGAGATACAGAAACATTGATAAAAACTATCGAACAGCAGATGGAGCAGGCTTCCGGTGGAAGACCTGAAGGTGGAGAGCGTACCTCACAGTGTGATCCTCGAAACACAGGGTATATTGGCTAAAGGCGATTAGTTAAAAGTAAATAGTTAGAAGTAAAATAAGGCCACGATATTGAATGCACCATCATGAAGTCGACATGCGTAAATTGCTATACCTTCTTTAGCTTACCGTAACGACCTATGTTCAGGCTGTTATCTCCCCTGAAAGCTTGAGTATATCCATTCTCAATAATGACAGTATCACCCTCTTGAACCATATCAATTTGGTCATCCCAAAGCGACAGCTTTATGCTTCCGCTATCATCTGTTATGACAGCATCTGCGACTCGGGCAGTGCCTCCAGCTCTTAGATTTACAGTTCTGGGCTCTGCTATACTTTCTATCTTCCCTTCTACGCTTACACCCCTTATGCCAGGCGTTAGTTCGGTTATCTTCATCTCTTTAATTAGCTATTGGTCATCCAAAATAAATATTACGTCTCAGCCCAAGTTCATTCATGCCAAATTTGAATTTGATTAAATTTTTATCAAGGGACCTTCCCACTATAATAGAAACAAACCCTGAAGCTTCAAATCACACATTGAGGAGGGGTAGCGAAGCCTGGTCAACCGCGCAGGACTCAAGATAAGACGATTCGGATGGGTGATCCCGTCCCTAAGGGGTTCGTGGGTTCGAATCCCACCCCCTCCAATACTTGAGGCGGAAGTTGATTCGTTGTAGATCAATCATAACTTGCAAATTTTTTCTCTTACAATCAACCTTGACTGTTGAGCAGAAGTGGACTGAGTATTTAGCCTAGAGGATCTATTTACCTAACTGAAAAAGTTGACTCAAACACACCTGAAAATATATCCTTGTAGAGAAATACTATCAATTTATGTCCTTGTCATTTAGAGGCTGCTCTATACAGAACTTATTTCTCGATAACATAGAAGTCGTAAACTGGTAGTCCTTCATTTCGATTCTTTCTAAATGTATATTCTATAATAGAATAAAAAGCTGGAAATGTCTCTACAAGACCTATAATTGGGGCTAAAAATAAAGTTTGAAAATGAAAGAGAATTTTTTTCGAAAGCGAAATCTGGCTAAATCGAAGATTCTGGGATAATCCAAATTGGTAAGAGAACAACCAAATAAGTGATGAGAATAAGAGGAGCAAGCCTGTAATGAATTCTATTGGCCCTGAGGTAGTCCAGTGATGTAATGCAGAATTGGAATAGAACTGTTGAATTGCCAGGTTAAAATTATCCATAAGTGAATTTATGATATTGTTACTGGCTACGCCACTGCCATTATTGGTACCAGCGGAGGCAAGAAATGATAATATGATCGGCAGATTTACATAGATAGAGACAATTGTGGATAGGAGCCCAGCAGCAAAACCTAAGAAATAAGTCATGAGCTTATATGATAGCTTCACTCTGTGAATAACCGAAAATTTATCAGCATTTTGAAGACTCCCTAGAACCCATCTTCTACGCTGCATAAAATGATCCTTAATATTAAGGGGAGGTTGTTCAAGTAATACCCCACCATGCCAACCCATAGAATTTGAACCGTATTTCTCATATACCAGATAACCAAACAACTGATCTTCGGCTAGGGTGGGACCAAAATTCCACCCGATGCTGTCCTCCACATCCGATCGTACGAGGAGGTTACTACCATGCATATGTAATGGTGGAGTTTTGATAACAACTTTGTTTGTCATTTGAGATACACAATCATAACATGTAAAGGGACGAATCGATTCAGCCAATGCAGTTAGTACATTGGCGTTTTCAAATTTGAGAGGATAAAAGATAGGTCCCTCAGAGGCTATTCCCTTTCCATCTCGTATGAACTTCAAAAGGGATAAAATTGTTTGAGATGTTACAAAGCTTTCATCATCCATGTGGTAAATCCAGATTTGCTTATTGTTTTCATTTCCGCTTTTTCTATAGTGGATCGCATATTGCAGCGCTCTCCCCTTCTTAATAGCAGCTGTTCTATACGATTTCGGAATGACCACCACCTCACAACCGAATTCATCAAGTTCTAAATTATCTGCAAGGTCATCAGTTATGACTGATATCTTAAATTTATCATATTCTACCTTCCTACATGATTCAATTATTGATCGTATTCCTCTCTTGACAACCGGCGTTCTAGTCGCAGATCTTGTAGTAATCTGAAATATAATCTTCGGATCATTTCTTATCCTCCTAAGATCAGAGGTTATAAACACATTTCTATTTGAGATAAATCTCCAGACAGCAAGGACGGCAATTGGGATATTCACTAACCATAGAAAGGTTAACAATCCAGCTAAGAGCGTCTCTTGCAAGTCTGTATCTCATTTAAATCTATAAGCAATAAGAGTACATCTTTTCTAGAATTAAGTTGATCAAGTTTTATAGAACCGGTATGACAAATGAATTAGTTCGAATTTCTAAGTCATGCCAGCACTTAACGAGAGAATAATAGTAGAATACCTGTTTGACTAGAGATTTCTGATTTCTAGAAAAAGTATGGATAAAAACCGTTGGAGCTTTTTTCCGGGTGGAGCCTGTAATATTTGGTGCCGCCTGAAAGTAAGCTAAATGGGAATACGGATGCGGCCTTTTGCATTCAATGCCAAAGTTACACAGTCATCTTTGATATGATATCAAACGAGTTTGTTTGTAGCTCATGTGGATGTGTCGTTGCTGATGAGCTATTGAGTTCCGAGCATGCGGGAAGTTTTCCATCAAGAACGGGCTATAGCGACAGGTCAAGGACGGGCATGCCTGAATCTCTTGCAGTGCATCATAAAGGCTTATCCACCTTGATAGGGATTGGTGATACGGATGCGCGAGGTAAAGCACTAGAGCCCTCGCAAAAGGTGAAAATGCAAAGGCTAAGGACATGGAATAATAGATCTCAGCTAAACGACTCTATTTCTAGAAACCTTGAAAAAGCCCTAAAGTTCTTGAATAATTTTGGTGATAAACTCTACCTAAGCCAAGCAGTTATCGAAAGTGCAGCATACATATATAGAAAAGCCGCTGTAAAAAAGCTTGCAAAGGGAAGATCCACACTTGGGCTCGTAGGGGCGGCGCTGTACGCGGCATGTCGAGAAACAGCTACACCTAAAACTATATCGGATATTGCAACAGTTTGCAATCTTCCTACAAAGGACGTCATGACGCATTACAAACTCATATTAAAGGAGTTGTCACTGCAAGTGCCAGTTTTACATGGTCCTGATTACGTCACCCTTATCGCAAATAGACTTAGTCTCTCCGAAAGGACAAAGAGAGAGGCCTTGCGGATCTATTCAGACGTTCAAGAGAATCGGATATCGATAGGTAAGAATCCTAGAGCACTCGCAGGAGCAGTTATTTATCTTGCTTCACAGAATTGCAATGAATTTCTCCGTCAGGTTGAAATATGCCAAGTCGCAGATATATCGACTGTGTCTCTGAGGAAGCGCTGTAAGGAAATAAAAGGAACACTTCGTATTTAGATAATAAACTCATGCATCTTTCATGTATTGCCGGAGATCGTAACCGCTTTTTAAATAAATCATTTTGTCAGATTCAATGTCCAAATAGGCTGCCTTCGCCATCGGATATGACTCTTTGCAGGTGAAAATTGTAAAGACTAGCCCTTGATGATCGATTTTATATCCTTCACAAGGTTCATGTCCCCTCAAGATCACTTTGGCATCAAGTCTTCTTAGCCATGTATTGCTTACTGATTGACCGAAATGCTTACCAATTCCTCTTCTCGATCGTTCAGAATCCCCGTTATCCGTGATTGAATCTCGTGGATCATTCCAGAGTATTTGTTCCATTGCTCCGCCCGTCGTGTAGTCGGCTTGGGCGTTAGACAATGTCTTTAGTGCTTCTGGTCCGTCATGCGGAAGTTGGGCAGGTAAACCACCATGTACAATAACAAAACAGTTCTTGATCACTACAGATAGGTAAAGGTAATGAAAAAACGGTAAAATCTTTCGAAAATATAAATTCGTCAGTTGATCTCGCCCAAATAAATCTATGATTCTATACGGGAAATCATGAGAAGGAAATGGGAACTCTTCTGGGGCTTCATGATTTCCACGCATCAAGACCACTGACTGAGGATATCTGGCCTTAAGAAAGCATATCGCATATAGGACTTCTGGAGACATTCGACCTCTATCAATGTAATCGCCTAAGAAAACAAGTTTATTATGATCCTCTGATAAATATTGTTCGTATTTTATCTTGGATAGTATAGAGTTTAGTGCACTGTAGTCACCATGAATGTCACCAATCACTACTAACCTTTCAGGTATCTCTAATTGGACCAACGATCCGCGTACTTTGCCTCCAGAAATTTGTCCACTTTCCTTTTGATTTTTCAGAACCCTGGTGCTGGCATCTAGTACGGTATAGAAATCAGATAGAGGAAGATCCTCATCTAGTTCTTCTAGACCTCTCACCAATTGCGTATTGAACCGTCTGGCCAACTGACCAATAAATATATTGCTGATATTCTTGGGAATGTTACAGAGTCACCGTTTCCTTTAGTTGCATCATATTTTGTGACAACTAAACTCGAGCACTAGCTCGCGAATTGAAGGTAAAATTTAACCGTCAAATTTTAAGCCCATTCCCATCCGTGGGCCTGGTTATCGCCATCAATTCCGTTCCGGTTCCATGTCAGGCAATTAAGCAAAACTAACTATTGCATTGAAAAAGATGTCCAATGGGAGATTTTTCGGTATGATTCTAAGTTACTTAATGTACCGTGAGAAGAGCCGCTCGGAATGAATGTTACCAGCCCATTACACTAATTCGGAAAGCAGGTGCCGTTCGAAATGACTTCTACACCAAAGCCCGAAGACCTATTCGTGGAATCCCATCTATCTTGTACGGAGTCAGTCCGAAGAAAGGTCCTACCGGTGAAACAGGCCTTAAGAACAAGGAACCGTTAATCAGGTTGATCTCGAGTTTCAGATTTGCATGAGATTCAACAGAGGAATAGACCGCTTCTCCCGTAGTCCTCACAAAAATCGAAAGATCTGTTTTCTCATTCAGGAACGAAAGAAGGCATGTCTGACTTTGCCTGAGTTCGTCTTCAAGTGATTTCAAATGTTCCCAATTGAAGATACTTAACATCAGGGATTCTGGATATTTCTTTCGAGCTATTTCTATACTCTTCTCAAGTATGCTAATTTGAGAGTTCTTTAGATGGGAGTACTGAGTAGGATCTATCTGCTGCTTGATACCTGAGTCTTTCATGTCAGACCATAATCCACTGAAAATACTGTTGTTGGGGAAGTATCCCAAATAGGATCTTAGAATCGTCATGATCGTCTGCGGATTGGTTTGGCTAATTGGTTCGAGAAGGACTGGATTATTTCTTTTTATAAAGTTAGATATTATTTTTGCAAGGAAAGCTGTTATCGCAATTATATGGATAGTGGGATCAAATCTGAGGGTCACAATCCCCTTTCTGGGTAGTCCGCCCTTCAACACATCATCCAATTCGGGATATCCAGTTCGTATTCGTCCAACTCCTCTAATAGAGTAAGGCTTCAAAGAAATATCCTTTCGCTTAGGTAAGTCATCTTGTTGAACAAACCGATTAAGAACGTATTCAGAAGGCGTGTAATTTTGAAAGCTGGCAAAGATACTATTATTAAGTGAAAAATAATACACCTGGTTTAATATCTTCACTCCTCTTAGTTTAATCATCTTTATCTGTCGCAATCTGCACGAATCGTAGATAGTTTGATCCAATTCGACGATACCATCAACTAAAAAGTCAAGCGTACTATACGACAGATCCTCACTTATGAAGATTAGTTTAGCGCCTGCTCTTTCGCGCCATGTTTGGAGGACCCGTTCATTATTTAGCCTAGCCTCCTTATCCATAAATGAAGCTATAGCATCCCAACTATCGATAATTATAGTTGGTGCCCTGACATCCATTAACTCGTTGGTTATGCGCTCAAACAACGATTCAGGTTCATCAAGGCGTGCATCTTCAAACATTGACATCCTGTAAACCTGTTCTTCATTGTCTGAGGTTGGTTGAGGTTTTATTGTTTGAACAAAATGTTCCAACCATGGGTAGTATGTGAAGAGCTGTCTAGGAGATACTCTTGTGGAAATATAGAAAAAATTGCTTGCTTGACCTAAGGTTTTGAGGATAGTCAATGAAAGAGTCGTTTTGCCCGTACCCGCCTTTCCTTTAATTAGAAGAGCGTAGGTATCGCGCCTAACGAAGCGCTCCAATTCATCGGGGATTTGGTCTGATTTGGTGGCAGAGCTACGCATTGGAGGTCCATTCATCGGATTAGGAGATATGTAAGTCGTGCTACTACTAAAACCATTTCAAGCTGCAATGGCCATACTTTTTTACAAAACCTCCTGAAACTTTTCCTTTTTGGACAAGCCTAGCTTATGAGTCACCTTATGCTACCACGGATCCAATCCCCTCTGGAAGGAAATCGCATCAAGTAGACCCTCAGCATAACCTACGCTTAACACTGCCAATTCATTTTTTCCCTGATTTAGAAATTTCTCAGCATCTTGAACATAGTATTCCGCATTGTCAAGTACTGCGCTAATTCCCTCGTATTGCGGTGAACCTGTGGGTAGTCGTTTTCTTAGCTCATTTACTGCCTTTCTGACAGATGGAACGTACTTTTCTACCATTCTAGTCGAGATCCTGGTTACATGCGTAGAGTTATCATTTGGCTCATTTAATGCTGAAGTTATATAGGTAATCGCTTCCTTTTCTACGAAGTGAAGCCGCCCAGGCACTATTATGGAATGAGGGCCAGTTCCATAATTTATTTCCAGAAGCGATCGAATTTGACCTGAAATGATCTTTCTATCTGCTTTTCCAATCCTTGATGCAACAAGTACATAGGTCTCTTCAGTGAATGCTCTACTTCTTTGATCCTTTTCGACGTCCAATAACATTCTCATAGCTTTTTTGGGATCTAAAAAGAAAGGGGAAATGTTTTCCTTTGTCTCGCTATATTCGGTCATTATTAGGGTATGATTACCCAACAATAAGTTATCTAGCAAGGTATTGTAAACACTGATAGCTGACTGAGGTTCGGACATTATGGTTGAGGACCTGCCGAACTTGTAAATTTGTAACCCGCTCTCGCCAATTAGAGATGTGATGCCGGAGGCGGAATGGATCACCTCAACCTTAATGCGTCTTTTTGTGGCTCGGATGAATAACTCGATGTATGTAGTGGCGATGAACACGTCGCCATATACTACCATAGCTACATCATTGCTTACAGCCTGTTCAAGTATCTCCCGCCCATCTTCTACAAACAATCTTCCTACAATGTTCACCACATTTTCTTCACGCTTACAGTAGAGTTTTATTTCATTTAGATCTGTATCTGACAAATATCCTGTGAATCT
>OBLS010000335.1_pt1 | contig 16317 bp, 19 predicted proteins | sample 1519901 | NCBI WGS metagenome assembly OBLS01 (sample SAMEA3113585, study PRJEB22503) | soil metagenome | reverse complement strand
GCGCGATCAGCGCCGCCACGATGAAGAGGAAGACGACGTGAGCGACCGTGCTCGCGAGCGTCCAGAGGAACAGCAGGGCGAGCGGCAGTCCTACGAGCTGCATCCAGCGCGGAATCTGGATCTTGTGCGCCGTCGGCGGCATCCAGATGATCGTACTGCGCGGGTTCTGACCCTCCGGCCTCCCGCCTGGGACTGGAACTTTGCGGAAGATGGGAACCTCGCGTTGGCCCGAGACGAGGTTTCGGCGGAATTGGCTCTAGAATCGCCTCCCGCCGTGTCACAAGCAGTCCAGCTGAAGCGCGAACGCCCGTCCGTTAGTGTCAGCGCGATGCCGTCCCGCAGGGGAGTGGATCAGGCGCGCCGCGCCCGTCGGCGCCGCGCGGCCGGACAGCACCGTGCTCGGCGGATCGCGGCACTCGTCCTCGTCTGCGCGGCTGTCGTCGTCACGCTGCTGCTGTCGGCTTTCGGGTGGGGAACGCCGGCAGAAACGGTCTCGACCGCGCCGGCGCCGGCTCAGAGGTTGCTCCCGACCGGGCCGCCGCAGCCGCAGGTCGTGGCGGTACACAACTCGCTGCAGCTGCGCGTGCCGGTCGCCCAGCAACGCATCACGGCGATCGGCTACCACGCGGTGGACAACGGCGCGCTGCCCCTCGAGCCGGTCGGGGAGCAGGCGAACAAGGGGTTGTTCGCGCGCCTGGTGCGCCGGCTCACCGGCGGGGACAAGGCGGGACTCGCCTGGTACCAGCTCGGCGGTGAGGGCCCGGCGAACGCGGTCCTCGACGTGGGCGCCGCGCCCGGCACGGACGTCTACGCACCCGTCGACGGCGTCGTGGTCGGGATCAGTGACTACGTGATCAGCGGCAAGCGGCTCGGCTCGCAGGTCGACATCCAACCGTCGAGCGAGCCCTCGCTCGTCGTCTCGCTCACGCACCTGCGGACCGATCCTGCGCTCACGGTCGGAGCCGCAGTCACGGCGTCGAGCTCCAAGCTCGGCACGGTCATGGACTTCTCGCGCTTCGAGCGCCAGACCCTCGCCCGGTACACGCAGGACGCCGGGAACCACGTCTCGCTCGAAGTCCACCCCGCCGCGACGTTCTCCGTCCAATAACGAGAGCTCGGCTCACAATGGGTGCCGAGCCCCATCATGAGCCGAACTCTCAGGATCCTTTTCGTCGCCGACGTGAACGGCGCGCCGGGCCGGCGGGCCGTCGAGCGCCTGGTCCCGGGCCTGCGCGAGGAGCTGGACATCGACTTCTGCGTCGTGAACGGCGAGAACGCCGCGGACGGGCTCGGGATCACGCCGCGACTCGCCGAGGTGATCCTCGCCTCGGGCGCCGACGTGATCACGCTCGGGAACCACACCTTCCGCCGGCCCGAGATTGCCGGCTACCTCGCGGAGTCCGACCGGGTGATCCGCCCGGCGAACCTCTCGAAGCACGCGCCCGGAACGGGTCTGACCTTCGCCGAGAGCCGAGGCGGAGAGATTGTTGCGGTCGTGAACCTGCTCGGCCAGCTCTTCCTGGCGCCGCCGCACGGCCCGTGGGAGCTGGTGGACGAAGTCGTGGAGGAGGCGCGGCGGCACACGCCGGTGATCCTCGTCGACTTCCACGGGGAGGCGACGAGCGAAAAGGTCGCGATGGCCGCCGACCTGGACGGAAAGGTCACAGCCGTGATCGGCACGCACACGCACATCCAGACGAACGACGCTCGCGTGACCCCGCGCGGCACGGCCGCGGTCACGGACGCCGGCATGACCGGGCCGCACGACTCGGTCATCGGCGTCGTCACGGAGCTGGCCGTCAAGCACATGCGAACCGGGATGCCGGTGCGGTTCAAGACCGCGCAGGGCGACGTCAGGCTCGAGGGCTGCCTGATCGAGTGCGGCGACGACGGAAGGGCTACGCGCTGCGAGCTCGTGCGCCGGGTGCTCGAAGAGTGAGCACTGCGAGGAGCGCGACGAGCGTCAGGTCCCGGAGCAGGACGAGCCATGAGGCCACCGAGTCGAACTCGAGCGCCAACTCCCAGTAGCGGGACGGAAACCACAGCTGGGTGAGGACCAGCGCGAGGGCGAGCACGCCCGTCGCGGCGAGGCCGCGCCGTCCACGGACGAGCGGCACGAGCGGGATCAGCCAGAGCAGGAATTGCGGCGAAAGCACCTTCCCGAAGGCGATGAACGCGCAGACCGCAGCTGCACAGGCGCGTAGGAGCCGGTCGCGATCGGCCGGGCCTCGGACGTACCAGACCCAGACCGCGACCACCGCAGCGACCTGGAGGATCGTGGTGAAGACGGCGAGCGTCCCCGCCGGACCACCGTCGAGATTCTGCGAGCCGTGGCTCGACTCCATCGTCAGCTCGAGGCCGAAGAGCTGGTGCGCGGCGAGCAGGATCCCTGAGCCGAGGCTCTCGATCTGGAGCGGGCGCCCCGCCTGCACCCAGAACGCGTCCCAGACGCCACCCGGCGACAGCACTGCGAAGGGAATGACGATCGCCGCGATCACGGCGAGAAACGAGCCGCCGCAGACGACTGCCTCGCGCCGGCCGCGCGTCTTCCAGACGTGGGCGACGAGGAGCGGCGCCAGCAGAGCCGGGTAGACCTTCGCGGCGGTCGCAAGGCCAAGCGTGCCCAGGCCGAGGCGGACCCGGCCGGCGAGGAAGACGGCCAGCGCCGCGACCGTCAGCAGCGCCGGCCAGAGGTCGAAGCGGCTGAGGACGACGGACCCGAGGAGCAGCGGAGAGAGGGCGACGAAGAGCGGCGCCCACCAGGACGTCGTGAGTGCGGCGACCACCAGGACGACCCCGACACCGGCGGCCGCCATCAGTCCCTCGAAGGTCGCGCCGTAGTCCCCTCCCTCAACGGGCAGCCTGAAGACGGGAAGCGCCGCCGGTGGATACTCGACCGCGAAGTCGCGGTACGGCACCTGCCCGTCCGCCATCGCCTCGCCGTACCGCTCGTAGATCGGTGTGTCCACGATCTGGTCCCGCTCGTAGAAGCCCTCGTGGAGCAGCGCCCACGAGACGACGAAGACGGCGGCCGCGCTAGCCGGCCGGAACCAGCTCGGGAACCGGGCGCTCAGGCTCGACCGCCTCCTCGGTCTCCCGCCGGGCGGCCGGCGCGAGCACCGCGAAGGCGACGAACGGGAAGAACCACGGGATGTAGAGGTAGAACCAGTGCGTCAGCACGAGCTCGAAGCCGAGCAGAAGCGCACCGGTCAACGCGGCGAGCTGGAGGGGCGACTTCGTACGTGGCCAGAAGGCGACCGCGACCGAGCCGGCGAGCACGAGGCCGATCAGCGGCAGCTGGACGAGATGCAGATCCGGAACGCCCTCCGCCCGGTACTGGCCCCAGCCCCAGATGGAGAACGGCGACTCGCGTCCGAGCTGCCAGCCGAACGTCCGGTTCCAGAAGATGCGTGCGGCGTCGATCGGGCTCGGCTCCAGCAGCAGGATCGCGAAGGACGCCAGCGTCGCGGCGACGAAGCCGGCGACGAAGACCGAGATCGCGCGCGGGCGACGAAGCCCGTCGGGGTAGGACGCCCAGAGCGGCACCACGAGCAGCGGCGCGAACTTCGTCCACGCCGCGAGCGCGGTGAACGCGCCGCGCGCGAAGCTGGAGGACGCGAGCCAGAAGCCCCAGACGAGGAATAGGGCAGGCAGCGCGTCGTTCGTGTTCGAGCTGGACACGTACTGCGTGAACGGGTACGCGGCCCAGGCGAAGGGCAGGACAGCCGCGAGCCGGAGGCCGCCGAACCGGCGGCCGACGAGCGCGAGCCCGAGCATCACGAGCAGGTCGAGCGCGATCGATGTGAAGTGCGCGGCCGGCAGCTCGTCCCACTTCCCGCTCCAGCCGAGCAGTGCGTACCCCGGCACGTAGGCCAGGTAGGCGACCGGTCCATACGTGTCTCCGCGCTCGTTGGACGACTCGCAGCGTCCGTTGGTCTGGATCCGCTCCCGCACCTCGCCCTCGGCATCCGCCTCGCCGCACTTGCGCAGGTTCCCCTGTGCGGGCATGTGGCCGTAGGGCATCTCGCCGTTCGCGATGCGGTGCGCGCCGACCACGCCCGAGTAGCCGACATCGATCACGTTCGAGTCCTCGAGGTTGAGCCCGATCCGGAAGCCGGCGAGGAAGACGGTGGCGGCGAGGAGGATCCACATGGGCCAGACCACACTCCCCGTCGACCCGCTCCGGCCTCGGACGCCGACCCACACCATGCGGGCAAGGAGGTAGACGATCGGTGGGTAGGCGAGCGCCATGCTCGCGAACACGTTTCCGTCGTTGAAGAACCAGAGCGAAACGGAGAACGACAGCAGCGCGACGAGGTCGAGCGTGCGGAGGCCCAGGGGCCGGCGCCAGTCGACGAGGCCGAGCAGGAAGACGGCGCAGAGCACGAGCCAGACGTCGAGCCGGTTGATCGACTTCCCGCCGAAGGCACCGTCGTAGCCGCGCGCCATCTTCCACGCGACCTGCGGGCCGGTCCACGCCTCGGTCACCCGCCCGGAGGAATCGCTCACCTTCCCGGTCGCGATCTCGCCGGCCTCCTCCCACCAGACATGGACCGTCCACGAGCCGGTCTCTGAGTCGTATGACGCGTCGGTGACGCGGCCCCTGGCGGGATAGCGGTCGAGCCAGTCCGCGGCCTTCGGATGCCGGAGGAACGGCGCGATCGCTTCTCGTTCCGTGAGTCTTGCTTGCGCCGCCTGCGCCGGCGACGCGACTGCCAGCGCGAGAAGGACTACGGCCAGGACGCGCACGCAGCCTCATCCCTCGGAGAAAGTCCGTTAGGACTTTCTCCGAAAACTCCAGAGCTTGTTGCCGATGAAGTTCAACGGCGTGACGAGGATGATCGCGATCGCCTGCGCCGGGATCTTGTCCAGCCCGAGCGCGATCAACGTCTCGAGGATCAGCAGGTTTGCGCCGAGCGCGCAGACGGCGACAATCAGGAATCGGATGCCCTGGTAGGCGACGTGCCCGCGCTGGCCGGCGAACGTCCAGAGGCGGTTCCAGGTGTAGTTGTTCGTCACGGCGACGAGGAACGAGGCGGTCGCGGCCGGGACGTGGTGCCAGTCCGCCCAGAGCACGAGCGCGGAAAAGACGGCGAGGTTGACGACGTAGCCGGTGGCGCCGACCGTGCAGAACTTCGCGAGCTGCACCCAGTTGTGGGGCCGCCTGAGCGCCGCGCCTGCGCGGCCGCTCGCGACTGCGAGCGTCGATGAGAAGGAGCGCGACACAGGTGGCGGCTGAGGCTACCGAATCGTCCGGTTCACGCCGCGGACTCGCGGCCCCGGCGAAGCGAGACGCCGCGACTCCGGTAGAAGTCGAGCTCGTCGGTCTCGAGCAGCGCGAACGGGGAGTCGATCACGACTTCGGGCCCGGCAGGCGTCGCCGCGGCCATGGGAAGGAAGCGGTGGCGCCCGTCCAGGCAGCGCACCTCGAGCCCCATGGGAAGCCCCTCGGAGGCGTCCAGGATCACGTCGACAACGTGTCCGACCCGCACTCCATGCAGGCTCACCGGTCGCTCCAGCAACTGTTCCACCGAGACGCGTCTTCCCGGTTCAGCGAGTCGCGAATCCGCGCTCGTCGCGGGTCTCCGTCCATTCGACCTCGACATCCTCCACGCTTGCCGCGGCCGGGCCGCGCCGGCACCAGGCGACCATCGACTCGATGCGGTCTCGGTCGCCCTGGAACACGGCCTCCACCGTCCCGTCCGGGTTGTTTCGCACCCAGCCGGCGAGGCCGAGCGATCGCGCCCGCTCCGCCGCCTCGGCGCGGAAGAAGACGCCCTGCACCCGTCCACGAATCACCACCCGGGCGCGGGCGTCGGTCACCCCTCGAACCCCTCCTCGCCGAGGAGCGGGACGAAGCGGCACGGAACGGAGCGGATCACCGCCGGGCCCTCCGGGCTTCGCACGATCACCTCGAGACGCTGCCCGTGGCGCTTCCCGACGGGGACGACGAGGCGGCCCCCGATCTTGAGCTGGTCGTAAAGCGCTTTCGGGACGTCGGGCGCGGCCGCAGCGACCGCGATCGCGTCGAAAGGCGCCTGGTCGGGCAGGCCGCGCGACCCGTCGCCGATGTGAACCTCGACGTTGCCGATCCCTGCCTCTTCGAGGTTGCGCCGCGCCTGCTCGGCAAGCTCGGGGATCCGCTCGATTGAGTGCACCTCCTGCGCGAGCTGCGCGAGCACGGCGGCCTGGTAGCCGGAGCCGGTGCCGACATCGAGCGCGCGCTCGTCGCCGTCGAGGCCGAGCTCCTCGAGGATCCTCGCGACCATGTACGGCTGGGAGATCGTCTGGCCCGAGCCGATCGGCAGCGCGGCGTCGTCGTACGCGCGTCGACGGAGGTCGGGTGGGACGAACGCCTCGCGCGGCACGTGCTCCATCGCCTCGAGGACCCTCGTGTCCGCAATGTCGCGGCCGCGCAGCTGCTCGTCGACCATCCTCCGAAGCCGTATCTCAGGCTGCGCGGGCATACGCCGGAGCCTCGATCCCGAAGTGCCCGAGGACGAGCGGCGCGACGCCGGCGATCTCCCACGGCGGTTCCTCGGTGCCCACCGTGAGCATGGGGACGAGCGAGTCGCCCTCCAGCAGCGAGCCGTGCGAGCCGCCGCCCGCGTGGTGGCGGCCGCCGAGATCGGCGAACTCGACGCCCCCGGCCGCGGAGACGAGCACGTCGCCGGCGTTCGGGCTCGCGAGCGCCCGGCGCGCTCGGACCTGCCAGCCGTCGGCATCTGCACCGAGCCGGAGCTCGCCGCCGTCCCGCAACGCCACCGCGGCGCCGTCCTCCATGAACAGGGCGATGTCGACGGCGTCCTCGCGCGCAAGCCGCTCGGCGATCCTGCGCGGCTTGTCGGTGTAGACCATGCCCGCCCGGTTCGACGCCGTGACCAGGGCCTCATCGCCGACCCAGTCCTGGAGTCGAGCCACCCGATCGACGTGGGTCTGGCCGTGATCCGAGCACACGACGACTGCGTAGCGCTGCAGGAACTCGTCCAGGCCGCCGGCCGCTTCCACGAGGGCACCCACGGCCTGATCGCTGCGCCGGAGCGCCTCCTCGGCGCCGCCGGGGCCGAGCGCGTGGGAGGCGTAGTCGTAATCCGGCAGGTAGTAGAAGAGGAAGTCGAAACCGTCGCGTGTGACGAGCCACCGGCCCACCGCGGCTGCGTAGGCGTCGATCGACCCGCCCGTCCGCGTCCGGATCGCCAGCGGCGCGCCCGTGACGTCCGACTCGAAGAGGCTGAAGTAGAAAAAGCGGCGCGGGCCGTCCACCGGGCGCACGAGCCCGGGGACGGTTGGCACGTGCCGTGTCCGTCCGCGGTAGCAGGGGGTGTTCACGGCCGCAGCCGTGAGGCCTGCGTCCTCGAGCGACTCGAACACGGTCGTGGCGTTGCGGGAGAGGTGGTGCGCGTTCATCTCGACGATCGCGTCACGGATCGCGCGCCGGGTTCCTGCAGCCCGCATCGCGCCGAAGGACGAGCCGTACTCGACCAGCCGTCCCTCCCCGCGGTGGTACCAGACGAGATGGGGGATCTCGTGGACGTCCGGATGCGCCCCGGTCGCGAGCGTGGCCATGCAGACGGGAGTCAGCGAGGGAAAGGTCGACGCCGCACGCGCGTAGCTCCCGGCCGCGTGAAGCTCCGCGAGCGTCGGTGCCGTCCTCCGCTCGACCGCCTGCTCGAAGACCTCCGGAGTGAGCCCGTCGATGACGACGAGAATCAGCTTCCTGGCCCGTGCTCCGCCAGGTGATGTTGCCGTGTTCATGCCGCGCGAAAAGCAAGCCAGGTCGCGGACTCGTGACGCGTCCATATTGACCAAATATGGGCGCGGCGCGAGGCTCCGGACTGGCGCCACTTTGCAGCCGGCAGGGACACGGATGACATTGCCTGGTGGAGCACTAGTCAGCCAGGGTGCGGAGCCCTGCGTAGCGTTCCGGCCGGCGGCGGCGCAGCCGGACGGCGAGGAGTGGCAGCGCGAGGAACTCCAGGTAGCCGACGACGGGTATGAGGGCGAGCAGGCCCACCGCGACGGCAGCAGCGGCGACCAGGAGAGCCGTTCCGAGGCGGGCACCGCCGCGTCGAAGAGCGCCCCGCACGATCTCCCCTGTGGAGACGGCGCCGAAGATCCCGCCGAGTGCCCCGGCCGCGGCGTCCGGCTCGTCGCCGAGCCAGATCCCGAGCGCGAAGCCGATGATGGCGGCGAGCCCGATCGCCACCAGCAGGCCCGCGCGCGTGCCGCCGAGCACTCCTGCAAGCAGGATCCCCACGCCGAGGCCGAGGCCCAGGAAAACGCCGATCCAGTAGACATCAGCCATCAGGCGGCCAGTGTACGCGGGAGGTTTGGCCTGCTCGGAGGCGGGGGCAAACGACGTATGCGGGGCGGCTCCTAGCCGCAGGGAGCCGTTCCGCACCTTTGGAGGGCTTGGCGAAGCACTGGCTGAGCCGCTGGGACGCGCTGGCCGCCCCTGCAACGAGCGATGCCTCACCAAGCCCTCCTCGCGCCTGAGAACCGATTGGCGGGGACTTCCGTAACTCCATCCAACCGACCAAGGAGGGGAGATGAGGAAGGTTGTCATCCTCGCGTTCGTCGCGCTCGGCGTCTTGGGGGTCGGGGCCGTTGCGACGGCGCACGACAGTGACGGGAGCAGCCACAACGGCGCCCGGCTGAACGGGTACCAGGAAGTCACGTCGATCTCGACGACCGGCTTCGGCAGCTTCCACATCAAGTTCAACAGGGACGACACCGCGGACTACGTCCTCAGCTACCGCGGGATCGAGACGCCTGTGACGCAGGCGCACATCCACTTCGCCCAGAGGGCGGCGAACGGGCCGATCCAGGTCTGGCTCTGCGACGGCGACCCGGCAGCTGCACCGACCCCCCCGGCTCGGCCTCCGGGGTCTCCGCCGTTCCCGACGTGCCCGGCATTCGGGCCCGACGGCGGAACGGTGAGCGGCACCCTCACCCCGGGCGACGTGCAACTCGGAAACCCGGATCGCGGCATCGAAGCCGGCAACTGGGACGAGTTCAAGGCGGCGGTGCTGGTTGGACACACCTACGCCAACGTCCACTCGACGAAGTTCGGCGGCGGCGAGATCCGCGGCCAGATCAGCGATCGAGACCAGAAGGAGTACACAGGTCCGCCACCGTTCGTCGAGCACGACGACGGCGACGACTAGCTAGCGGCCGGCTCCTCGAGGCGGCGGAGAACGGCGAGCCCGAACTCCGCCGCCCGGGCGCCGTCGACCACGCGGTGGTCGAACGTGAGCGCCACGTAGCCGACGGGCCTCACGACGATCTCTCCGTCCCGGACGACCGGGCGGTCAGCGATCCGGCCGAGGCTGAGGATCGCGACCTCCGGATGGTTCACGATCGGCGTCTGGAACAGCCCGGCGAGCTTCCCTGCGCTCGTGACCGTGAAGGTCGAGCCGCGCAGCTCCTCCGCGGCCAGCGAGCCGCTTCTGGCGGCCTCCGCCAGGCGGCGCACCTCCGCGTCCAGCTCCTCCACCGATCGTGTGTCGACGCCCCGCACGACCGGGACGACGAGCCCCTGGTCGGTCTGCACGGCGACGCCGAGGTCGTAGCGGTCGAGGTAGACGATCTCGTCCCCCTCGAGCCGCGCGTTCAGCTCCGGAAACTCCTGCAGCGCGTCGACCGTCGCATTCAGCACGGTCGGCACGAGCAGTTTCAGGTCGACGGACCCGAAGTCGCATTCCTCGACCCAGGTCACCGGGGGGACCTCGCGGTGCGCGCGAGCCATGTGCTCGGCGATCAGGCGCCGGACGCCGCGGACCGGCTCCCGCCTCCCCTCCGCCGGGCCGGCGGCGGCGCCACGCACGTCCTCTTCGGTTATTCGACCTTGCGGCCCCGTGGCGTCGACGTCTGCAAGGTCCACGCCGAGCTCCTGCGCGATCTTCCGGATCAGCGGGGTCGCACGCAGTCGTGATGGCTCGGTGGAGATCGGCGGCTGCGGCGGAGGCGCCGGCTCGGCGCGCGGCTGCTCCTCTGGCTGCGGCAGCGCTCCGTCGCCGATGACCACGAGGACGGTCCCGACGGGGACGACCTTGCCCTCCTCGACGAGGATGCTCGCCACCTTCCCGGCGGCCGGCGAGGGGATCTCGACCGTCGTCTTGTCGGTCTGCACCTCGACGAGCGGGTCGTCCTCGGCGATCTCCTGGCCCTCCTCGACGAGCCAGCGGGCGATCTCCCCCTCGGTGAGACCTTCGCCGAGATCCGGCAGCTTGAACTCGTAGGGCATGGCCGGCGAAACCTACCCGCGCTCGGCGGCTTGCTCCATGTCGACGAACTCGACGTCGCCCCACCGGTCGAACCGCCGGGTGTGACGCCCGGTCTCGCGGAATCCCGCCCGCTCGTAGACCTTGATCGCCCGCTCGTTGAACGCGGCGACGTTGAGGATCACCCGCGAAAGGCCGAAGCGCCGCCGCCCGAACTCGATCCCCGCGAGCAGGAACTCCAGACCGAGCCCGCGACCGGTCAGGCCGGGGCGGAGGCCGAGGCCGACCTCGAGCGCGTCGCCCTTCTGCTCGAAGTAGAAGTTGCCGACAAGTGCGCCGGCCTCATCGAGTGCCTCGTACCACCGCTCGGGGTTGCGCACCGGCTCTGCATCGCCGTCGTAGAAGTCGTACGGCGGCTCGTACCGCCAGGTTCCGAGCTCGGCGAACATCTCAGGCGTTGCCGGGCGGATGGTCAGCTTCACGACCGTGGTACCCCCAGCCAGGCATCGGCCGGGGCGATCAGCACGCGAAGGCCCCCCTCGACCCGCCAGAGCGAAACGGCCTGCTCGTCCCCGCGCAACTCCGGCGCGATTTCCCGCGGGACGTATCCGACCTGGAGCGTCCGGTCCTCATTCCAGATCGCGACGGCGTTCGGGTCGTGCTCGTTCTCCGGCTCGGGGACGAGCGCGAGGCGCCGGCCGGGGTCGAACGACGAGTCCGGCAGAGCTTCGGCGCGATATGTCACGCCGGCCGCGGGAACGACTCGGACCCGCTCGTCTTCCCACCGGACCGGGCTTCCCGTGGCCGCGTCCCGCAGGTAGTAGCCGGAGTGGCCGCGCTCGAACCAGAGGCGCAATCGCTCGGTCACACTCGGAAGGCGTCGTCCCGCAGGACGGCGTGGACGCCCTGCGTCCCGTTCACCACCTGTGTGACGTGCAGGTCGGCGCCGACACTGGCGAGGACGAGCGCGTCGCCGCCGAAGACGCCGAGCTCGCGGCCCATGAGCGCGACCATTCCGTCGACGGCGATCTTCGCCGCCCGTCCCAGATGCTCGTCCATCCCGAAGGTCAGCCAGGCACGCCGGATCCGCGCGACAGGCCACTCGAGCCGAAGGTCCTCGTCCACGTCGAGCGTGAGGCGGGCCTGCGCCGGGGTCTCGATCGCGGTGCCCGAGACCTCGCCGTCGCCCTGCGCCGCATGCCCGTCGCCTGCCGAGAAGAGCGCGCCGTCGACGGGGATCGGCAGGTAGAGCGTCGTGCCCGCCACGAGCTCCTTGCAGTCGATGTTCCCACCCCAGCGCCGCGGCGGGATCGTCGAATGAACCCCCGGCTCCGGCGGCGGCATGCCCATGACGCCGAGGAACGGCTCGAGGTCGAGCTCGCGGCCCAGAGCGCGGCCGAGCCCGGCCCGGAGATCCCAGTAGACGGCGTGGTCCTCGCCCCCGTGCGTGACGCCCCAGTGCGACGGGCGCACCTCTTCGATTCGGACGACGAGCGTCTGCCCCGCCTTGGCGCCGCTGACCTCGATCGGCCCGGCCAGCGCGTGGCCGGTGTCGATCTCGGGATTCCGCGCGATGACGTGCTCCTCCGGCTCCACGTCCCACGCGTGGTTCGGAACCGAGATCCGCACGGTGTCGCCCGGGTCGACGGTCAGCACGGGCGCGAGGTCGCGCGAGAAGTGGCCGTGGAGCGCCCACGCCTCCCGCGGAAGCTCGTGGAGGGCCATCAGCGCACCCGCTCGGCGAGATGCTGGTACCGGGTGACGAACCCGTCGTCGTCGAACTCGATCTCCGCCACGAAGTCGCCCGAGCTGTATCGCACGAGTCGGTCGCCGAGCGGCTCGTACCGCTGTTCGGATCGAACGACCTCGAGACTCGGCACCACGACGAACGACATGACGAAGTCGGTGGCCTGCTCGAGACCGTCCAGCAGGGGCAGCGTGTTGAAGAGCGGCGAGAAGTTGAGATCGAAGTAGTCGGTGCCGTCCAGGCCAACGTCGACCTCTGGGCCGTCGACGACGCGGGCCTGAAGCCGCCCCGGCTCGAGCTCGTAGCGCAGCTCGTAGCCGGCGCCGATCATCGTCCCGTTCGCGCTCAGCTCGCCGCCGTCGAGCTCCGCCCGGGCGATCTCCATCCGGGGCTCGTCAATCCCGCGCCAGACGAGGGCCCGGCGCATCTAGAACTCGAGCAGCTTCCGGACGGCGTTGGTCACCCGCTCGACGGAAGGCATGTAGGCGTCCTCGATCTGCCAGTACGGATACGGCACGTCGTAGCCGGTCACGCGGATCACTGGCCCGCGCAGGTCGAGGATCGCCTTTTCGGCGAGGATCGCCGCCAGCTCGGCCCCGAACCCCGCGGTGCGGGGCGCTTCCTGGACGATGACCACGCGGCCGGTCTTGGCGGCCGACTCGAGGAGCGCACCCTCGTCTAGCGGCTTCAGCGTGCGGAGGTCGAGCACCTCGACGCTCGCCTCGCCGTCCAGGGCATCGGCGGCCTGCTCGCAGAGCGGCACCATCGAGCCGTAGGCGACGAGGGTGACGTCGGTACCCTCGCGGGCGAGCCGCGCCTCGCCGAGAGGCACCGTGTACTCGCCCTCGGGCACCTCGCCGCGCATCGTCCGGTAGTGGAGCTTGGGCTCGAGGATCACGACCGGGTCGGGCTCGCGGATCGCCGCGGCGAGGAGACCCTTCGCGTCCGCAGGGGTCGACGGGATCGCGACCTTCACGCCCGGTGTGTGCGCGTAGTACGCCTCCGGCGAATCGTCGTGGAGCTCGGGTGCCTTGACGCCGCCGCCGTACGGCATCCGGATCGTGACGGGGAACTCCATCGCGCCGCCCGTCCGCCAGCGATAGCGCCCGACGTGCGTGATCAGCTGGTCGAGACAGGGGTAGCTGAACGCGTCGTACTGCATCTCGCAGACGGGCCGCCAACCGGCCATGCAGAGGCCCATCGCCGTGCCGAGGATGCCGGCCTCCGCCAGCGGCGTGTCCACGCAGCGGTCGGCCCCGAACCGGTCGCGCAGGCCGGCGGTCGCTCGGAAGACGCCGCCGGCCCTGCCCACGTCCTCGCCCATGACCATCACGTTCTCGTCGCGCTCCAGCTCGACGTGGAAGCAGTCGTTCACGGCTTCGATGAGGAGCTTCTCGCTCACGGTCGAAGAATCTTCCTGAGCTCAGCCAGCTCCTCATCGAACGAAGTAGGCGGATTGACGTAGGCGTTGCGAAAGAGGAGATCGACATCCGCCGGCGGCTCGGCCTCGGCAGCCGCGATGCCCTCGCGCATCCGCTCGAGCGCCTCGCCGCGGATCTCCTCCGCCCGCGCGTCGGTCAGGACGCCAAGACGCTGCAGGTAGCCCTCGTAACGGCCCACGCACTCGTTCCGCTTCTCCTCCTCGACCCGTTCGAGGTCGATGTACGCGGCCTGGTCGTCGGCGGTCGCATGCGGCGCCGTCCTGTAGGTGACCGCCTCGATGAAGCTGGGCCCCTCGCCGGACCGCGCGCGCTCGACAGCGGCACGCGTCGCCTCGAACACCGCCAGGACGTCCCCGCCGTCCACGCGAGCGCCCGGCATCCCGTAGCCGGCCGCCTTGTCTGCCAGCGTCTCCGCGGCCGTCTGCGCCGAGAGCGGCGTCGAGATCGCCCACTGGTTGTTGTTGCAGAAGAGGATCGCGGGCGCCTTCATCACGCCGGCGAAGTTCGCTCCCTCGTGGAACGAGCCCTCGGACGTCGCGCCGTCGCCGAAGTACGCGATCGCAACCGCCCGCTCGCCGCGGAGCTTCTTCCCCCAGGCCAGGCCCGCCGCGTGCGGAACGTGCGTTGCGATCGGTACGCAGATCGACGCGACGTTGTAGTCGAGCGGGTTCCACCACCCGGCCGGATGGCCGCGCCACCAGGAGAGGACGGTCGAGACCGGCATTCCGCGCAGGAGCCCGATCGCGGACTCGCGGTAACTCGGGAAGATCCAGTCGCCGCGCTCGAGCGCGTAGACCGAGCCCGCCTGCATTGCCTCGTGGTTCCAGAAGATCGCGTAGGTGCCGATCCGGCCCTGGCGGTGGTAGACGACGGAGCGCTCGTCGTAGGTGCGGAGCGTGACCATCGAGCGGTAGAGCTCGATCAGGTCGCTCTCGTCGAGCCCCTCGACCTCGCCGTCCGGGATGCCCTCGCCGTCGCCGATGACGCGGCGCAGTTCGCGCTCGTCGGGCAGGACATGCGCCATCGCAGCGGCGAATCTACCTCAGCGGGCGTTCAAGCTCGGGTGCCCTTCAGGCGCCGGGCGCGTGCGTACAGCCGACGCGCGGTCGCGGAGCGCTTAAGGGTTCGCCGAATGCGGATGCCCGCCAAGAGCGCAGCGACGGCGACTCGACCTCGTGGCGTCCGTGCCAAGCCAATGCCCTGACAGATCGGATCGAACGTGTCCGCGAAGCGCACGTTGTGGGGTGCGGCAGCGCCGAGGAACTCGGACCGCTCCATCCCCTCGGCTGCTGCGGCCTCGAGGGACAGCAGCTTCGCCTCCGAGCCGGGGCTGAAGCGGCCAAAGGCGGGGTCGAACGCTCTCCTGAGGCCATACGCCCTGTCCGCCAACTGGACGGAAAGCGCGAACGCGATCGGCTTCCCGTTCACGCTGAGCGTGAGCAGCCGGACGGCGTCGTCGTCGGCAAGCCTCAGCAGCGCGGCGCGATGGAACGCCTTTCCCACCGGTGTGGCAAATTCGGATGAATCGTGCCGGCCCTGCCAGCGCAGAGCGTGCACGCGAAACGCCTCCTCGAGCGCCGGCGCAAGCTCTTCCCGGGTGCGGGCGAGCGCTACTTCGACGGGGCCTACTGCTTCGAGCTGTCGCCGACGACGGCGTCTCATGCTGCGCGCCTTCGGCGAGAGTTTCGACTGCGAGACGGCCTCCCAGCCGGAGCTCAGCTCGAGAACGGGAGCCTCGAGCCGTTCGATCAGCCGGAAATCAGCAGGCGGCAGAGCAGCGACAAGCCTGCTCGCTCCGGTGAGCCCGTAGAGATCCGCGAAGTCGTGATCCATCGTGCTCGCCCGCTCTGCAAGGGCTCCAGCCACGACCGACTCGTCCTCGCCGCGTGCAATGAGGACGTCGGCGAGAAGCGCCCATCCGCCGATGAACTCGGTGATGCGAAGACCGTGACGTCGACGGACCGAGAGCGGGAGGGCGCCGACGAGTCGATCGCCGCGATACGCCACGTGGATCGCGAGCTGGCCATCATTCGCGTAGTGCCGCCACCACTCACGGAGCCAGGTGTGCAGCAGGAACGGGCTCGGGCGTGTCATGGCGAGAACGAGGTCGTCCCAGACATCCGCGAGCTCCGTGAACTCGTCCTCCGACGAGAGCGTCCTGACGCGCACGTCGGCGCCCGGTTGGGCGATGACCGTCATGGAATGAACGCCGCCACGGCGGATCTCAGCTGGCGAGCCGCGCGGGGTCCTCGATCGGAGGCACGCCGGCCTCGGGCGGCTCGACATGCTCGTGATGGTGGCGGATTGCCTGCAGCAGCTCCGCGACGTGGTGGTCGTGGAGACGGTAGTAGGCGTGCCGACCGACCCGACGGACCGCGACGAGGCGGCCATGACGCAGCAGGCGGAGCTGGTGTGAGGCTGAGCTGGACGCCAGGCCCGTCAGCTCGACGAGCTCTTCGACGGTCTGCTCGCCGCCGAGCATTGCCCAGAGCAGACGGAGGCGGCTCCCAGTCCCGAACGCGCGCATCGAATCCGCCAGTGAGTCCGATTGAGCGGCACTCAGAGGTCGGCCCGCGTCGCGATGCTCGGACCGATGCGGCATGACGGCACCGTAGCAACAGATGCATACCCGTTCATACGTCCGCTACGGTGGCTCGGTGCGGTTGGATCGGACGCGGCGAGCCCTCGTGACGTCCAAGTTTCAGCCTTGGCTCGTGACCCTCACGGCGGGCGCGGCGGCGCTCGCAACCGCAGCAATGCTCAGGCAGCGCGGCGGCTGAGGGCGAGCACCACCGCCGCGAGAGCCACGGCCGCCGCCACTCCCGCCCGCCCCTCGAGGGCGAGCCCACAGCCGGCGTCGCAGTTCGCGCTCGTCGGGCAAGACTTGCGCCATCTCGGCGCGAAT
>OBLS010000334.1_pt1 | contig 16327 bp, 18 predicted proteins | sample 1519901 | NCBI WGS metagenome assembly OBLS01 (sample SAMEA3113585, study PRJEB22503) | soil metagenome | reverse complement strand
CACGAGGCCTCGCAAGTTCCGTTTACTGGGCAGTGGTGCCGTTGGCCGCGTCGGAGTGCAGCCGCTTTCATCCCGGAAGCGAGCGCGCCAGCGGTCGCGCCCGAGAGTATCGAGATGGACGACGAGCGGTCGTCGCGGTCGAGACCGCTCCTCCCAGATGAATCCAGCAGTCTCCGGCGGCTAGCTCGGCCCCCGGCTCGCCTTGGACGAATCTGAGTAGCGGCTCGGATTCCTCCGGCGAAGCGGCGGGCTGCTCCCTATCGCGCAAAGCGCAACTCTGACCGCCTCGTCCCTCCCCGGGCGTCCAAGGCGCCTCTGGTCCGCGCTCTGGGGTGCCGCGATCGGGAAGGCCGAGGCACGCGCCCGGCCGAGGACCGATGGATTTCCGGCTCTCGACGTATCTGTGTTGTCGACGGGGCGATTTCGCCCGCCAGAACGACAACAACGCGAGGAGCCCAAATGGACACACCCCCGATCGTTACGCCGCAGGAATGGGAGGCCGCCCGCCAGGAGCTGCTGGTGGAGGAGAAGAGGCTCACCCGCGCCCGTGATGCGCTGGCCGCCAAGCGCCGGCGGATGCCGTGGCTTGCGGTGGAGAAGGACTACCGCTTCGACGGACCGGACGGGCCGGTGAGCCTGCTCGAGCTGTTCGAGGGGCGCCGCCAGCTCGTCGTCTACCGCTTCTTCTTCGAGCCCGGCGTGGTCAACTGGCCGGAGGGTGGCTGCCCGGGCTGCTCGATGGTGGCCGACCAGGTCGCCCACCCGGCCCATCTGAACGCCCGCGACACCACGCTGGCGTTCGTCTCGCGCGCGCCCCGGCCGGACCTCGAGCGCTACAAGGCGCGGATGGGGTGGGAGTACATCCCCTGGTACACGATCACCGACGACTTCGACGCCGACCTCGGCGTCGACGAGTGGCACGGCACGAGCGCCTTCATTCGGGACGGCGATCGCATCTTCCGCACGTACTTCATCACCAGCCGCGGCGATGAGCAGATGGGGAGCACCTGGAACTACCTGGACATCACCGCGCTTGGCCGCCAGGAGGAGTGGGAGGACTCGCCCGAGGGCTATCCGCAGACCCCGCCGTACGGGTGGTGGAGGCTGCACGACGAACACGGCTCGGAGGCCAGCACGTGGGAGGAGCGGTCTCAAGCCGCGCTGCGTTTGCGCGACGAGCTCGAGGCCGGCACGTCGGGCGGTGCGCCGTGATTGCCCATGCCGGCGGCGTGCCGGTGGAGGAGGCCCTGCTGCCGTTCGCCGGCGGGGCCGGCGCCGGGCTGATCCTGCTGGGGCGCGCCTGGGTGCTTGCGCGCCTGAGCGATGGATTTCTGGCCTCGGGCGGATCCCTATTCCTGAAGCGGCAAGTCCGCCGCCCAAGGACCGGAAAGCGAGAAGCATGATGGGCTCGGGATCCACTCAGAGACGTAAGACGGCGAGCGCGTGGGTGATCGCCCTGACCGCGATCGGCTCGCTGATGGCGGCGCTCGACACGCTGGTGGTGTCGACGTCGCTGAGCACGATCCGGCTCGATCTGGGCGCTTCGATCGAGGACCTGGAGTGGACGGTCAACGCCTACAACCTGAGCTTCGCGGTGTTGCTGATCACCGCCGCCGCGCTCGGCGACCGCTACGGACGCCGCGCCTTCTACGCGATCGGGTTGGGACTGTTCGCGGGAGCGTCGGCGGCCTGCGCACTCGCGCCGAGTGTCGGCATCCTGATCGCGGCCCGGGCGGTCCAGGGCGCTGGCGCGGCGCTGCTGCTGACCCTCGGCCTGACCCTGCTGAGCGCCGCGTTCCCGCCCGAGAAGCGCGGGACCGCGATCGGTCTGTTCAGCGCGGTCACCGGCATCGCCGTCGCGGTTGGCCCGCTGGTCGGCGGCGCGATCGCCGAGGGGATCGACTGGACGTGGATCTTCTGGCTCAACGTGCCGATCGGCCTGGCCGCGATCCCGTTCGTGCTCAGGCGGATCGAGGAGAGCTTTGGCGGCGATACCGGTCTGGATGTCCCCGGCTTGGCACTGATCGGCTCGGCCGGCTTCGCGATCGTCTGGGGGCTCGTGCGGGGGAACTCCGCCGGCTGGGACAGCCTGGAGATCATCGGCGCGCTCGCGGCCGGTGTGGTGCTGGCGGTCGCGTTCATCGCCTGGGAACTGCGGGCGGCCGAGCCGATGCTGCCGATGCGCTTCTTCCGCTCGCGCGCGTTCTCGGCGGGCAACGCGGCGATCTTCTTCACCCTCGCGTCGCTGTTCGGTGCGGTCTTCTTCTTCGCGCAGATGCTGCAGACGGCGCTCGGCTACGGGCCGCTTGACGCCGGTCTGCGGCTGATGCCCTGGACGGCGACGTTCATCACGGTGGCCCCGCTGGCCGGCAGCCTGGTCGACCGCTTCGGCGAGCGCCGGTTCATGGTCGCCGGGCTGTCCCTCCAGGCGCTTGGGCTGGGCTGGATCGCCCTGATCGCGGACTCGGGGCTCACGTACTCGGAGTTCCTGATTCCGTCGATCGTCGCGGGCGTCGGGGTGTCGATGGCGATTCCCGCGGCACAGAACTCGGTGGTCGGCTCGTTCTCCCTCGAGGAGGTCGGCAAGGCCGCCGGCGCCAACAGCATGATGCGCGAGCTCGGCGGCGTCTTCGGGGTCGCAGTGTCCGCCGCCGTCTTCGCCGGCGCCGGCAGCTTCGCCTCACCCGAGGCCTTTCTCGACGGGTTCGCGCCCGCGGTCGGGGTCCTCGCGGCGTTCTCCGTGATCGGCGCGACGGTCGCCCTTGTCCTGCCGGGCCGCTCGCGGACGGGCGAGTCCATCCCGGTCAGCCCGGTCCCCGCGCTCGAGGGCGCGGGCGGAAGCTGATCACAATCGAGGGGACGATGAAGGCGCTTCGCTCCAACCCGGTCGTCCATCTGGAGCTCCACACTCCCGACCTGCCGCAAGCTCGCGATCTGTACGCGGAGCTGTGCGGGTGGCGGCCGGACTGGATCGAGACCCGAGCCGGCTCCTACCTGTCGCTGGAACTCGGCGGCGGCCTCGGCGGGGGCATCGTCGAGTGCCCCGTGCGCGGGCCGGTGTGGCTGCCCTACGTCGAGGTCGAGGAGATCGCCGAGGCGACCGATCGGGCCCGCCGGCTCGGCGCGGTAGTCCTGCTTGACCCGCGCGAGGGTCCGGCCGGGTGGCGCAGCGTCGTCCGCACGCCGGTCGGCGGCGAGCTGGCCTTCTGGCAGCCGAAGGCCCGGAGCGCGGCGGGGCGGGGGCCGGCGTGAACGAGCGCCGCCTGCTCGACGCCGCCCGCGTGGGCGACGAGGACGCGTTCGCCCGGCTGACCGAGCCGCATCGCCGGGCACTGCACGCGCACTGCTACCGGATGCTCGGCTCGGTCACCGACGCCGAGGACGCCCTGCAGGAGGCGCTGCTCAACGCGTGGCGCGGGCTGCCGCGCTTTGAGGGCCGAAGCTCGCTGCGCTCCTGGCTGTACACGATCGCTACCAACGCGTGCCTGCGGGCGATCGAGCGGCGGCCCAAGCGGGTGCTGCCCATCGACTACGGACCGGCCGCCGACCCCCACGACGAGCCCCGCGAGCCCCTGACCGAGTCGGTCTGGGTCGAGCCCTATCCCGACGAGATGCTTGGCTTGGAGGACGCGCTCGCCGGCCCCGATGCGCGCTACGAGCAGCGCGAGAGCGTCGAGCTCGCGTTCATCGCCGCGCTCCAGCACCTGCCGGCGCGCCAGCGCGCGGTGCTCATCCTGCGCGACGTGCTCGGTTTCTCCGCGCGCGAGGCGGCCGAGGTGCTCGAGACGAGCCCGCCCGCGGTCGACAGCGCGCTGCAGCGCGCCCACAGGGCGGTCGACGAGCGCCTGCCCGAGCGCAGCCAGCAGGCGATGTTGCGGTCGCTGGGCGACCGGGACCTGCGCGAGCTCGTCGACCGCTACGTCGACGCCTTCGAGCGCGCCGACGTCGACGCCGTCGTCGAGATGCTCGCCACCGACGGCGCGTTCACGATGCCGCCGCGGCCCACCTGGTTCCGTGGGCGCGAGGCGGTCGGCGCCTTCCTGGCCGACCACGTGCTGGCCCCCGACATGCGCTGGCGCGTCGTCCCGACGCGGGCGAACGGACAGCTGGCGTTCGGCAACTACCACTGGGACGACGAGCGGGAGATCTTCGAGCCGCGCAGCATGACCGTGTTCACGCTGGGCGCACAGGGAATCGACGAGATGACCACGTTCATCGGTCCGGAGCTCCTCGCGCGGTTCGGGCTCCCGGACCACCTCGATTCGTAGCCGAGCGTTGGATTCGGGCCGCCCGGCGTATCTCCACTGACAGAGCAGCAATTCCGCCTGGATTCGCTCACGAGAGGCAAGGAGAACCGAAATGGGAAAGATCGTCATCAGCGAGAACGTTTCGCTCGATGGAGTCATCCAAGACCCGGCCGGTGACGAGGGCTTCACGCGCGGAGGCTGGGTCGGTCGGATCGCGGCCCTCCCAGAGGTGGCCAAGGTCACGCTCGACGAGGCGCTGGGCACCGAGGCCCTGCTGCTGGGTCGGCGGAGCTACGAGTGGTTCGCCGCGCGGTGGCCATCCCGGAGTGGCGAGTTGGCGGACAGGTTGAACAGCCTGCCCAAGTACGTCATCTCCTCGACCCTCGAGGATCCCGACTGGAACAACTCGACGGTACTGAAGGGCGACGTGGTCGACGAGGCCTCCAAGCTGAAGCAGGAGCTGAACGGGGAAATCAACGTCCCCGGCAGCTTCCAGCTCGCGCGCACGCTGATCGAGCACGACCTCGTCGACGAGCTGCGGCTGAAGATCTTCCCGGTCGTGCTCGGGGCCGGCGAGCGCCTCTTCGGCGAGACCAGCGACAAGAGACCCATGCGCCTCGTCGGCACGGAGACCCTTGGTGACGGGGTCGCCATCCTCACCTACGAGCGCGTCCGAGACGCCGAGCGCGCATCGGACGGCGTCAGCCTTGAGGACAAGCGCGCGGGCGCTCTCCGCCGGGTATCGAAGGGACCATGAGCCTGCTCGCCGGGGATACGTGGCTCAACGCGCCGGCCGGCTCGTTCCTGCGCATCCCGGCCGACGTCACGCACAGCACGAGCCGAGTCCGCCTTGTCCCTTTTCGCGCGAAGGAACAACAACAGGTCACTGACCGCTTCTCGAGCAGATCAGCGTGGGCTTCACGGGCGTGTGATGCTATTTCTGGGGCCGTGGCAGGCAAGGCATCGGAGCGGTTCGTTTGGGCAGTCAACACTCTGGAGGTCCGCTCGGCCGACCGCCTGCTCGAGGTCGGCTGCGGCCAGGGCGTCGCGGTTTCCCTGGTCTGCGAGAGGCTGACAACGGGAACGATCACCGCGATCGACCGCTCGCCCAAGATGATCGAGATGGCCACGCGGAGGAACCGCGAGCACGTCGACGCGGGCAGGGCTGTGCTCGAGGCCATCGCGCTGGAGGACGCGGACCTCGGCGATCGGCGCTTCGACAAGGTCTTCGCCTTCAACGTCGCTCCCTTCTGGCAGCAGCCGGAGGCGGCGCTCGGTGCCGTCCGCGAGCACCTCGCCCGGGATGGGGCCGTCTACATCTTCTGGGACGCGCGCCACTTCGCGCCGGAGGGAGCCCGGGACCTTGGGAATGAGCTGGCCGACCGGCTACGCGAGGGCGGATTCTCCGTCGACAGGGTGCTGGTCGAGGACCTGCGCCCGGTCCCCGCGGTCTGCGCGATCGGGCGGCCCAAGGGTTGATGAGCATGCACCGCGACATTTGCACTTCTGCAATCGAGTGAACCCGGTCGGCAGCAGCTGCCGTATCTCGCGCATTGCGGTAGTCATCGGCCGCGAGAATCGCGCTCGCTGTTCCTAGCTCGTAGCCATCGCTTGCCGTGGCAAGGTGCCGGGACGGCTGATAATGCACTCGCCGGCGACGGAGGCGTTCACGGCACCCCCCCGGGCGCGGGATACTGCGACCGGTGATGGAGGGCGCTGTTGTCGCTCCGCTGGCCGCTTCCGAGGTCGGAGTTACGGCCATTTCAGCAGGGGCAGCCCTGCTCGGTGCGGCGGTCGGTGGATTCGCGACCTACCGCGTCGAGCGGAGCCGCCAAGACCACGAGCGAGTCCTTGAGCAGCAGCGCTACGATCGCGAAGAGGCCACGCGCGGCAGGGAGGAGCTCAACTTCGCGCGCGGGGTGGCTCGTGTTCTCCGCGACGACCTAGATCGGGCCTGGCCCATGTCCAGTCAGAGAAACGGACTCGTAGGTGGATACCGGAGCGGACGTCCGCCCAACTCAGTCGACCTGAGCGACGTCGAGGGCATCGGCGCCGACGGCCGGATCACCGTCCACGACATCAAGCGGGTGGCTCCGGAGCAATGAGCCGCAGGGAGCAGCCGCGCCGCGAGCCCGACAGCGAGGTCGGAGCCGCGTTCCGTGCTCGCCGCTTGCGCTTCCGGCGCCAGCCTGAGGCCGCCGTCGAGTTCGAGGGGCACCCCCGCATCCGCACCGATGAGCGGATCGAGGACGTGGAGCTCAAGACCGACTCTCATACCGAGCGCAGGAACCTGCCCGACGAGGTCGAGCCGGGCGTCACCTACCGCGACGTCGAGGTCGGCTGGATCGCCGGCGCCCGGGCGAGGATGCCCGAGGACGAGGACGACGCCGAGGAGGACCGCGAGGACTAGTCTTTGCCCTTACCGTGATCGACGCTGGCCCGAGCGAGAACGCGCAGGGGAATTCCTCAGGCCGGGTCCATGTCCTCGGCGCGGGACCCGTCGGCCTGTTGGCGTCGGCACTGCTTCAGCCGCTCGACGGGCTGTCCGTACGTCTCTACGAGAAGCGTGGCGAGTACACGCGAACGCGCATGGTTCAGCTCGCCCCTTACCTCGTCGCGGACTCGCTCGAGGCCTATCGAGCCGACCACCACGACGGGGACAACGTCGAGGCCGTCTTCGACGCCGGCGAGCTCGCGGAGGCCCTCGCCTACCGGCAGTCGATGCCGTCCGACGTGATGGAGCTGCTGCGCACCTGGACGCAGGGCTTCTGCCCGCTCAACGAGATCGAGCGTTCGCTGAGCGACCTGATCGATTCACGCAGCTCGGACTCGGTCGCGCGGATCGAGGCAGACGTCAGTGCCGAGGATGCGATCGCGATGCTCGAGCCGGGCGATGTGGTCATCGACTGCACCGGCACGCGGTCGCTGTTTCGCGATCGCCTCGACCCCGGCTCCGATGCCGTCGACGGCGGCGCCAACACGCAGACCCTCGTAGTCGAGCATGCGCTCGTCATCACATTCCTGTACAGCCAGACCTACGCCTGCAACGAGTACTGCAAGTACTACAAGAACGTCGAGAACGCGAACTACAAGTTCATTCCGATGGTCCACCGCGTGTGCTACGACGGCAGCGTCACGCACGTGACCGGCATCGTGACCATCACTCCCGAGGAGTACGAGTCGATGCCGAAGAGGTTCGACGGCGACTGGGTCCGCGAGAACTTCCCGGCCGTCGCCCAGTCGATGGACCGCTTCATCGACAAGATCAAGCAGGAGACCCAGGGCGAGATCGTCAGCGACCTCGAGATCATCCGGATCCCCCTGAAGCTGTACCGGGCTCGGAACGCGACCAGTCAGGCCCGAAGCATGGCCGGGCCGAACGACGACTCGTTCGAGGGCACGCCGGTGTTCCTCCTCGGCGACTCGGCCATCGGGTCCCCCTACTTCCAGTCGATCTCGCTCGGCTTCGAATGCGCGATGTTCCTGGCGGGCTTGATCACGCAGCGACGGCTCGCGACCGGCGACGCGCTCGAGCGCTACGAGAGCTACATGTACAAGCAGTGGATGCGCGTCTACATGCAGAGCAAGCTGATCAAGAACAACAAGGAGCTGTTCCAGTACCTCGACGACCCGACCGGGCTCCTTGACAGGCTGCACATCTACTGACCGAGACCGGAGGGAGGGGTGACAGTGACGGTTACGGTTGGCGAGCCCGTCCCCGATCTCAGCCTGCAGGCGTACGTCCGCGGCGAGGCCACCCCGATCGTGTTCGACCTGTCGAGCCATCGCGGCAAGTGGGTCGTCTTGATCTTCTATCCGGGGGACTTCACCCTCGTCTGCCCGACTGAGCTCGCGGCCTTCGCGCAGCGCCACGAGGAGTTCGTCGAGGAGGACGCGATGGTGCTGGCGGCCAGCACGAACAGCTGCTTCAGCCACAAGGCCTGGTTCGAGATCGATCCGCGCCTCGGGGAGGTCCGCTACCCGGTGATCGCCGATACGCTGCGCGAGCTGAGCCGTTCCTTCGGCGTGCTGCTCGAGGACGGGAGCGCCCAACGGGGCACCTTCATCATCGATCCCGAGGGCGTGCTGCTGCACATGAGCGTCAGCGCGCACGACGTCGGCCGCAGCGTGGACGACGTGCTGCGCGTCCTGCGCGCCTTCCGCACCGGAGCGCTCTGCCCGGCCAACTGGGCGCCGGGCGACGCGACGCTCTCGGGCGGGGACGACTGGCTTGCGAAGGTGTTCCCCGAGCTCATCGGCCCACAACTCAGGTCGCTTTCCGACGAGGCGGAGCGGATGTCGTTCGCGGCAGGCGAGACGATCATTGCCGAGGGCGATCCGGCGGACCGCTTCTACGTCATCGCGAAGGGCCAGGTCGCGATCACGCGCCGCACCCCCGATGGCGACGAGCGTAGGCTCGCCGCGCTGGGGCGGGGGCAGTTCTTCGGCGAGGTCGGCATCCTCGCCGAGACGCGCAGGATGGCGACCGTGCGAGCGGTTGACGAGGTCGAGGTGCTGGGCCTGACCTTCCAGACCTTCCAGGAGACGCTCGAGCGGTCGGATCGTTCGAACCGCGAATTCGCCGAGATCGTCAAGGACCGGATCGAGTTCGGCCGCTGAGGCCTGCCTTGCCCGGAATTCGCGCGAGCGGATACGTCGGTCGACGGGACTGGCGCTCGTAGGCGCTCCTACGCGGGGCGATGTGCGCCGCGTCATGTCGTAGTCTCGCGCCGCTGTGGTCGAATTGATGCATCCGGGAGCGACTCGCACGGACCCGCGCTTCCTGACGACAAGGGCTTGCACGACGTGACGGTTCGTGGCGCCGCGTTCCTCGGCATCGGCGCGATGGTCGGCGCCGGCATTTTCGCGCTGCTCGGCGAGGCGGGTGCTGTTGCGGGCTCGGCGGTGTGGCTGTCGGCCGATTCCAGCGGTTACGTCCGGCATCGCGGCGCAAGCTGCGCTGGGTCCGGCCAGGCATGTGCCGCGGCTGCATAGCCCGCCGTAGCCCGATCTCGCGCATGACCGCGAGTCCGGACGATCGCACGACGATCGCGCGCTTTCGCCTTGTCGCGCAAGGCGATAGCGCGTCCGGAGGGCCACGGCTCCGAGGTGTCCGTCGTGAGCCGGCCGGGGCCCGTCACAGGCTTTTTACGAATGTGTGCGCCCGGCGTTGCAACACTGGCCTTCGGTGGCGGGCACGCGACGCGAGTTCATCGGGGCGGGGGTTGGTGCGGCCGCGGCCGTGGGGCTCGGGGCAGCGTTCTGGGATGACCTCTTCGGCGCCGCGGGCTCGGCGAGCGGGCGCGGGGGAGGGCCGGTCGGCGCCTACGGCCCGCGCGGACCGGCGAACGAGCACGGGCTGAGGCTTCCCGAGGGCTTTCGCTCGCGGCTGGTGGCGCGCGGCGGGCAGCGCGTGGAGGGCACGGGCTACCGCTGGCACGCGGCCTCCGACGGCATGGCCGCATTCCCGGCCGACGAGGGCGGCTGGATTCTCGTGTCGAACTCGGAGACCTTCGACGGAGGCGCCTCGGCATTGCGCTTCGACGCGGGCGGAGAGCTGCGCGACGCCTACCGCATTCTCGACGGCACCACGCAGAACTGCTCGGGCGGCGGCACGCCCTGGGGCACGTGGCTGTCGTGCGAGGAGGTCCAGGGCGGGCTCGTGTGGGAGTGCGATCCGTCCGGGCGCCGTCGCGCTCTCAGCCGGCCGGCCATGGGTACCTTCAAGCACGAGGCGGCCGCGGTCGACCCGGCCGGAAGCCGCATCTACCTGACCGAGGATCTGATGGACGGCTGCCTCTACCGCTTCACGCCGGCCCGCTGGCGCGACCTCGGCGAGGGGATGCTGGAGGTGGCGAGCGTGGACGGCGCCGGTGCGGTGAGCTGGGCGCGCGTGCCGGATCCCGCCGCGCGCCTGCGCCCGACGCGCAGGCAGGTGAGCGGAAGCACGCCATTCAAGCGAGCCGAGGGCATCTGGCACGACGACGGCGTGGTCTACCTGGCCACGACGGGCGACCACCGCGTGCACGCGTACGACATAGCCGCCGAGCGCATCGATGTGGTCTACGACGGGCTCGGGTCCGGATCGACGCCGCTCCTGCGCGTCGACCAGCTCACGGCGAACAGCGCGGGCGAGGTGTTCGTGTGCGAGGACATCGCGACGGACGAGATCGACATCGGCCTCATCGACCGAAGGGGCCGGGTGTCGACGTTCCTCTCCGCGACGGGCCCGGACCATGTGGGCTCAGAGCTCACCGGCGCGAGCTTCGACCCGTCGGGAAGCCGCCTCTACATCGCCTCGCAGCGCGCCTTCGGGAGGCACGGCGCGCCCGGGCCGGGGGCGATCTACGAGATCTCGGGGCCGTTTCGCGGTTCACGGGCCTTTCACGAGACGGCTCAGAGCGCGTAACAACAAGCGATTTGCAGGGATTTACCGTCGGGCGCATGACTCGACTCCTGCCCGGCGTGGCCTCGTTCCTCGCCGCGACGGTCGTGGCCCTGACCGGTCTCTATGCGAGCGCCGGCACCCCGGGAGAGCCGGCGGAGCGGCCCGGCGTGGTGAAGCTCCGGCTGCTCGGCGTGAACGACTTCCACGGTCATCTCGAGCCGCCGCGGCCCGGGATCGGCGGCGCGGCGTGGCTCGGAGCGCACCTCGACCGCGCGACCGTACCCGAGCGCACCATCCGCGTCCACGCGGGCGACATGGTGGGAGCCTCGCCGCTCCTGTCGAGCTGGTTCAAGGACGAGCCGACGATCGAGGCCGCCAACCAGATGGGCTTCGACGTCGGCACCGTCGGGAACCACGAGTTCGACGAGGGCGGCGACGAGCTGCTCCGGCTGCTTCGGCTGGCGCGCTTCCCGTACGTCGCGGCGAACACGCGCCTCCGCGACGGCGGCGGGCTGCTCCTGCCCCCGTACGAAGTCGTCGAGCGCGCCGGCGTGCGGGTGGGCTTCATCGGCGTCACGACGCCCTCGACCCCGAGGTTCCTGCTGGAGCGGCACGCGGCGCGCTTCCGCTTCGCCGACATCTCCGACGCCGTCAACGACTGGGTACCGGAACTGCGCCGTCGCGGGGTGGAGGCGATCGTGGTGCTCGCCCATGCCGGCGGGCCCGCCCAGGACGAGTCCGACGCGCCTGAGTTCGTCGGCGAGATCGTCGACGAGACGCGCGAGATGAGCCCAGCGGTGGACGTGGTGATCGCCGGCCATAGCCATTCGCGGCTCGACCTGCGCGTGCCGAACCCCGACGGCTCGGGCGACAAGCTGGTGGTCGAAGCGCTGTCGTACGGGATGGCGTACGACCTCGTGGACATCTCGGTCGACGTGAGGTCGGGCGACGTGGTCGCGAAGTCCGGGCGCGTGGCCGGCACCGGGCACGCGGGCGTTCCGCCCGCCGCCGGGCTCGCGGCGCTCGTCGAGCGCTACCGCAGCAGGCTCGCTCCGCTGGCGGACCGGGTCGTGGGACACGCGCAGGCCGTGCTCACGCGCAGCGGCGGGGAGCTGGGCCGGCTCGTGGCCGCCGGCGAGCGTGCGTTCGCCGGCACGGACGCGGCGGTGGTCAGCCCGGGCGCCCTTCGCGCCGACATCGACTCGGGGCCGATCACATACGCGGAGCTGGCCGCCGCGCTCGCGTACGACCACCCGCTGATGCGCTTCACGGCGAGCGGCCGCGAGTTGCGGTCGCTCGCGGAGGGCGGTGCGCACTACGCCGGCCCGGCCGAGCTGGACCCCGAGGCCACCTATACGGTCGCCGCGAGCGAGCTGCTCGTGCCGCGCGGGCGCCCGGTGGGCACCGAGGTCGAGGCGCTCGACTGGCACCTCGCGCGCCGCGGGAGCGTGCCGGCGGTGCCCGACGGGTAAGAGGCGACCATGGAGCACGACGAGCAGGCCGAGCGCATGGAGCAGGATGCCGAGCGGATGGAGGAGCACTCCGACCAGCTCGGCGAGCAGATCGACGACGTGCAGGGCGACTGGGAGCGCAAGGAGCAGGATCCAGCGGTGCCTGGCGCGCTGCCTGACCCGGACGAGGACGAGGAGCCCGTGCCGGGTGTGAACGCCGACGAGGAAACTGTGAGCGAAGAGGGAGGGCCCTGATGGAAACGCCCGATCAGTCGGACCAGCTTCCCGAGGAGGGGCAGCCCGAGGCCACGCCGGACGACACGGCGGGCGAGCAGGGCATGGACAGTCCCGGGGTGCCCGGCGAGGAGGAGACCGGCACAGGCAACCCGGACGCCGCCGGCAGCGAGGAACCGGACGACGACGACGAGTCGTAGCCGTGTGACGGACACCCTAACCTCGGATGCGTGGACGTCATCCGAGGGCCGGTCAAGGCAGGGCTCGCGGCGCTCTTCGCCGTCGGCCTCGTCCTGCTCTTCCTGAACCCGCCTTCGCTGTCAGGCGTGGAGGGGATGGCGGTGCTCATGGGCGGCGCGCTACTGCTCGTGCTCGGCACCGCGTGGGCGACCGTTGCGCTCACCGGCAGTGACTCCATGCCGGAGCACGAGTTCGAGCGGCTCGTGCGGCGGAGCGAAGAGCTGTCGGGCGACCCGGAGCTGCGGATGGTCACCGACGAGTTCGACCTGCTCGTGGCGGACGCGATCGACGCGCTCCCGACCGAGTTCCAGCGGCTCTTGGATGACACGCCGGTGGTCGTCTCGCAGCACGGGGCGGAGAACCGCGCGTACGGCCACTACTTCGGCGACACGGTCGCGCGGGACAACTATCCCGACCGGATCGTCCTATACCAGGACACGCTCGAGCGCGACTTCGGCCACGACGCCGACCTCCTCCGCGCGCAGGTGGAGCGCACGCTCCGCCACGAACTGGCGCACCACCTCGGCTGGGGCGAGTTGGGGGTGCGCGACCTCGGGTTGTAGGGTCGGTCGATGGCCCTGGACCCGCAGGCGGACGCACTCGAGAACACTCTCGTCACCGATCGCGAGCACTGGCTCGACGGCCCGCCGCACGGGCTCTTCAAGGAGCTGCGCCGCGGCTGCCCGGTGCACTGGACGTCGAAGATCACCGAGTACCCAAGCGAGGCCGGCTTCTGGTCGGTGACGAAGGCGGACCACGTCCACGAGGTGAGCCGGGACTGGCAGACGTACTCGTCCGAGCTGGGCGGCGTCACGGCCCTGACCGACGCGATCTTCCCGCTCGAGCTGTCGCGGGCGATGTTCATCGGGATGGACCCGCCGAAGCACGACCGCCTGAAGGCGCTCTTCCAGCGCGGCTTCACGCCGAAGCGGATCGCCGAGCACGAGGATGAGGTCCGCGCCATCGTCGTGCGGGTGCTCGACTCGCTCGACGACCGCGGCGAGTGCGACCTCGTGAACGAGGTGGCCCAGCCGGTGGTCTCGCGCGTGATCGGCAGCTTCATGGGCATCCCGCCCGAGGACGACGCGATCTGGGCACGGCTGATGAACACGACGCTCGGCGCCGGCGACCCGGACCTCAACCCCGAGGGCGTCGAGGCCGTCATGGCGCGCGACGTGCCCGAGATCTTCGAACGCTGCGGCAAGCTGATCGCGGAGCGCCGCGACCGGCCGACCGACGACCTGACGAGCGTGCTCGTGCACGCCGAGGTGGACGGCCAGCGGCTGGAGGAGCACGAGATCGTCATGGGCTTCTTCCTGCTCGTCGCCGCCGGGAACGACAGCACGAAGGCCACCTACGCGAGCGGGATGCGCGCGCTGCTCGAGCACCCGGACCAGCGGCAGAAGCTGCTCGACGACCCCTCGCTGATCCCGAGCGCGGTGGAGGAGTCACTGCGGATGTTCCCCGCCTTCGCGCACTTCCGACGAACCGCCACGCGCGACGTGGACCTGGGTGGCCGGCAGATCCGCGAGGGCGAGAAGGTGGTCATGTGGTACGTCTCCTCGAACCGCGACGAGGAGCGCTACGACGACCCGGAGGCCTTCGACGTCACGCGCAATCCCGAGCACCAGGCCTTCGGCGCCGGCGGCCGCCACTTCTGCCTCGGCACCGCCCTCGCGCGGCTCGAGCTGAAGGTGCTGTTCGAGGAGACGCTCGCGCGCTTCCCCGAAATGGAGTCTGCGGGGACCCCGCAGTTCGCCGAGTCCCCCTTCCTCAATCAGCTGAAGACGCTACCCGTTCGGTTGACTTCGGCCTGATATATGAGGTAGGAACGGTTCTCCACCATCGTCTGGAGGACGGTCCCGTGTCCGCTCGTAAGCTCGTCGTCGTTCTGTCCGCGCTGCTGTCCCTGATTGTCCTGGCGGCACCCGCCCAGGCGAAGAAGGACAGGCCATCGCGCGTGCTCATGATCGTGCTCGATCAGGCGCGGCCGGACACGATCGAGCGTTACGGGATGAAGAACGTCCAGAAGCTCCAGCACCGGGGCAAGAACTTCCCGAACGCGCTGGTCGGGCACATGGCCGCCGAGACGGTGATCAGCCACAACGTGCTTACGAGCGGACTGTTCCCCAAGCACATGGGCTGGAGCAACGAGGTCTACCGGGATGTCGGTGGGGTGCTGGGCGCGGCGGGCAGCTACCACATCACGTCGAGCATGTCGTGCGCGCAGTTCCGCTCGCTGATCGACGCCGGTGGCTATCCGAAGCTCCAGGATTACCTGGACCAGCGCTTCGGGGAGGCGGCCAAGTTCGCGTCGATCGCACAGAAGCGCACGTCGGCGTGCACCGCCGGCCACACCAGCTCGGGCGCGGGTGACGGCACCGCGACGGACCCCGAGGACATCATCTTCCAGATCCGCGGCGACCGCCCACTTGACTCGGCCGGCGCCCGGATCAGCTGCGACGGCAGGCCGGACTGGCGTAAGCCCGAATCGGGCAACGGCGCGCTGCCTCTGTACTTCAACGACACGCAGAACTGCACGAACCGCTGGTGGACGTGGCAGCAGGCGGGCGCGTACGGGACGGGCAGCATCCTCCCCGCGGCGATCTATCCGCTCGACGGCAACCGCTTCGTCCCGGGCTTCGACCCGGCGCACATCGGCGGCGACAACTGGTCCGCCGACGCTGTCATTCGCGTGATCGACAACGACCCGAACTGGCGCGGGATGATGGTCAGCCTGGGCGCCATCGACAAGATGGGCCACATGTGGGGTCCGGAGGACAACGTGACCGGGCCGGAGGGCTCGGACCAGCAGGTCTCCCACCTTCCCTTCGCGGCGAAGAACGCGGACGAGCAGGTCGGCAGGATCGTCGCCGCGCTGAAGGCCCGCGGCCAGCTCAAGGACACGCTGATCGTGATCACGGCCGACCATGCGGCGCACACGGGTCGCCAGTTCAACGGTCGCTTCGACCTCAACTCGTGCAACGCCTCGACGAACTCGAACGGAATCCGCTCGGATTGCAACTGGTACTTCGGCCAGGACGCCGACGAGCGCTACCTGGACCCGAGTCCGGCGGTAGCGCAGCTGCGTGACGCGCTGGCCGGCAACCTGGCGTTCTCGTACCAGGACGGCCACGTGGCGGCGTGGCTGCACGACAACTCGCTCGGAAAGAAGCAGCAGGCGGCGGGGGTCGTCCTCACCATGCCGGGGGTCATCGCGGCCTTCCGCACGAACGCGGCACAGAACGACTACGAGCTCCACGGCACCAACCAGATGGGCACGGCCGAGCGCGATTGGTTCCTGGCGCACGGGGAGGAGCTCGTCGACACGATGGCCCACCCGAGCGGCCCGGACGTCGTCGGCCTCGTGGCGACCGACGTCACCTACGGCGTCATGGGCGACCACGGCGGCCACAACGAGCTGATCCAGGAGGTCCCGATGGTGTTCGCGGGGCCGCGGGTCAACCCGGCGGACTCACGCCACCCGCTCCGGCACGTGGACGTGGTGCCGACGATCCTCGAGGCCATGGGCATCGAGTACGACGAGGACGACTTCGACGGCGAAGCGACGGACCTCTCGGCGCCGGGGCGCGGGAACCGCTGAGGGCCGGCTAGCGCGACGCCGAGCCGGGCTCGGCCATGCGGCGGTGCATCTGCGCCTTGACCCGCTCCGGGAGGAAGCGGTCGAAGCGCCCCTGCGCCTTCGTCGACGCGGAGTGTGAGACGACCGACTCGCGGCCGGCCATCATCGCCTCGAAGCCGTCGCG
>OBLS010000333.1_pt1 | contig 16328 bp, 16 predicted proteins | sample 1519901 | NCBI WGS metagenome assembly OBLS01 (sample SAMEA3113585, study PRJEB22503) | soil metagenome | reverse complement strand
GCGGAACGGCGCCAGGCGCTCGTTCGCGGCGGCGATCTCCTCTCCCTGGCGGCGAACGGCGTCCGCGTCCAGCCCCGGGACGACCGATACGGCCTCCGTGTGGTCGCAGATCGCCAGGTACGCGTAACCCCGCTCGATCGCGGCGCGGCCCATCTCCTCGACCGTGCCGCGGCCGTCCGACCACGTCGTGTGGCAGTGGAGGTCGCCGCGGATGTCCGCCAGCTCGACGAGAGGCGGTGGGTCGCCGCGAAACGGCTCCTCCCGGAGCTCCGGCGGGCACCAGGGGATCCCGAGGGCGCCGTAGACCTCGAGCTCATCCTCGCCGTCCGGCAGCGGCCCGAGCGCCTCGACGTGCGCAGCCGCGCCGGTCGCGCGGATCAGCCCGGCACCCGCCCTTTCAGGCTCCGGGACGAGCAGCTCCACCGGAACGCCTTCGACGGTGACGCCGACCGCCCGCCGGTCCTCCCGCTCGACGAGCGCGACGATCTGCGGAAGCGCCTCGAAGCCCTTGATTGCGGTCGCGGGATTCTCCGCGGGCGCGACGACCGCCAGCTGCTCGCAGCGGTCGCGGAAGCGGCGTGCGTCGCCGGCAGGCTCTGCGCCGAGGCTCTCGGCGATCTCGCTTGTGAGCGCCAGCGCTCGGTTCAGCAGCAGCGCGTGCGCCGGCGGGCGGGAGAGATCCTGTGCAAGCGCCGCCCGGAGCTTCTGCTCGGACTTGGGCCCGATTCCCGGCACCTCGCGAAGGCGCCCTTGCGAGGCCGCCTCCCGCAGCTCGACGAGCGTGCGGACGCCGAGGGTCTGCGCGATGTCCATCGAGCGCTTGGCGCTCAGCCCGAGCAGCCGCCCGACGCCGACGAATTCGGGTGAGACCCGCTCCTCGAGCTCCTTCAGCTCGCGCAGGTCGCCGGTCTCGACGAGCTCGCGGAGGCGAGCCTCGATGCTGGGGCCGATGCCGCGAACCTCCCGGATCCGGCCGGTGTGGACGAGCTCGGCGACCGGCACGGCGGAGTCGCGGAGGACGTCCGCGGCGCGGCGGTAGGCGCGCACGCTGTAGGAGTTGGCCTCCGCGAGCTCGAGCAGCGTCGCGAAGGCATCGAGCTTCGCGGCGATCTCCGCATTCTGTGGATCGCGAGGCGCACTCACCTGGGTAGTGTCCCCGCCGTGGCGAGCGTCGTCGTCCCCTTCCGCGCTGCCTCCGCAAAGCGGCGCCTCGAGCTCCCGGAGGCGGAGCGCACCGACGTCGTGCACGCAATGCTCGGCCGAGTTCTCGCCGCTGCCGCCCTTGTGGGCCCGACGTTTCTCGTGACCGAAGCGGACGCGAGCTGCGCCCGGGCGCTCGCGGCCGAGCACGGAGCCGAGCTCGTGGACGATCCGGGGAGGGGACAGGGCGAAGCGGTCGCTACAGCGCTTGCGGTCGCGGACGAGTGGCCGGTCCTGGTCGTCAACGCCGACGTGCCGGCAGCGCAGCCGCGCGACCTGCTCGCGCTCCTCGGCGCCATGCCGGTCGACGGCATCGCGATCGCCGAGGCGGAGGACGGGACCACCAACGCGCTAGCTCTCTCGCGGCCCGGCCTCTTCGCGCCGCTCTATGGGCCGGGCAGCGCGGATCGATTCCGCGCGCACGCCGCCTCGCAGGGCGTCGAGGCCGTCACGCTCGACGTGCCCGCGCTGGCCGACGACGTGGACACGGTCGCCGAGTTCGAACAGCTTCGGTCGTGAACATCGCCGTCCTGAGCGGCGGCGTCGGTGGCGCGCGGTTCGTGCGCGGCCTCGTCGACGCCGTGGATCCATCGGGCGTGACGGTGATCGGAAATGTCGGCGACGACCTCGAGGTGCTCGGCCTCCACGTCTCGCCCGACCTCGACTCGATCCTGTACGCCTTAGCCGGCCTGAATGACGAGGAACGAGGCTGGGGGAGAGCCGGCGAGACGTGGAACGCCCTCGAGTCGGTCGCCGACCTCGGCGGTGAGGCGTGGTTCAAGCTCGGCGACCGGGATCTCGGGCTGCATCTCGTCCGGACGCAGTGGCTGCGCGAGGGCGAGCCGTTGTCGGCGGTCACCCGCCGGCTGGCCGGTGCGCTCGGCGTCGAGGGCACGGTTCTCCCCGCGACCGACGATCGGCTGCGCACGTTCGTCCAGACCGACGCGGGCGAGCTCTCGTTCCAGGACTGGTTCGTCCGGCGCGGGCACCGTGACGAGGTGACTGCCGTTCGCTTCGAGGGCGCGGAGACCGCGCGCCCGGCCCCCGGCGTGCTCGAGGCGCTTGGCGCGGCAGACCTGATCGTGATCGCGCCGAGCAATCCCTTCGTCTCGATCGGACCGGTCCTCGCCGTCCAGGGGATCCGGGACGCCATCACCAACAGACGTGTCCCTTCCGTCGCCGTGAGCCCTCTGATCGCCGGTCGGGCAGTGAAGGGACCGGCAGACCGGATGCTGTCCCGGCTCGCAGGCGGCACCACTCCGTTGCAAGTAACAGACTGTTACAAGGGGCTGATCGACGCGCTGGTCTACGACGAGGCCGACGGAGAGGTCGATCTCGGCGCAGTGCGGCCGATCGTCACGCGGACGCTGATGAGCGACGCAGACGCCCGCCGGCGCCTCGCCGAGGCTGCGCTCGAGGCGGCGGCCGCGCTCAGATGAGGATCGCGATCGTCGGCGGCACGGGAACCTTCGGGCGGGCGCTTGCCGAGCGCATCACGATGCTCGGCGAGAGCGTCGTGATCGGCTCGCGCGACGCCGCCCGCGCGAGCGAGATCGCCGCGGTGTTGGGCGTCGAGGGCGCGACGAACGAGCAGGCCGTGCGAAACGCCGACCTCGTGATCCTGGCCGTCCGCTCGAACGCCGCACTGGAGACAGCCCGGGAGCTCGCGCCCGCGATCGGGACCACACCGCTCCTCTCGGTCGCCAGCGCGCTCGATTTCACCGACGACGGCATCGCTCCAGGTCAGCACGGGTACTCGCTGGCCGAGGAGATCGAGCGCATCGTCGACGCCCCCGTCGCCGCCGGGCTTCAGTCGCTCGCCGCGGTCCACCTCACCAGCCCCGAGGCGCCGGACGAGGACGTCCTCGTCTGCGGCGCCCCCTCCGCCGCCAAGGACCTCACCCTCGACCTCGCCGGCCGTCTCGTGAGGGGCCGTGCCATCGACGCCGGCCCGCTCGCGAACGCCCGCGCGCTCGAGGGGATGACAGCGGTGATTCTGAACGTGAACAAGCGCTACAAGGCGCACGCGGGCATCCGCCTCACCGGCCTCGAGTGACCGGAATCCAGGTCCTCCCGCTGGAGGGCATCCCCGAGATCGAGGAGGGAGACGACCTGGCCGGGCTGCTCGCGGAGGCAGCCGGTCGAACGGGCGGCTTCGAGCCCGGAGACGTGCTCGTCGTGGCCCAGAAAGCCGTGTCCAAGACGGAGGGACGAGTGGTCGCACTCGCCGATATCGAGCCCTCCGAGGAGGCGCGCGCCCACGCAGGAGACGGCGACCCCCGCCGTGTCGCGGTCATCCTCCGCGAGGCCGTCCGCGTCGTCCGCAGCCGCCCGCCGCTCGTCATCGCCGAGACACGTCACGGCTTCGTCTGCGCCTCGGCCGGCGTCGACGCCTCGAACGCACCGGGCGCGGACACCGTCATCCTGCTCCCGCTCGACCCGGACGCCTCCGCCCGCGCGCTCCACGAACGGCTCGGCGTGGCCGTCATCGTCAGCGACTCCTTCGGTCGCCCGTTTCGCCACGGGACGACCGACGTCGCGATCGGCGTGGCAGGGCTCGCGCCGCTCCGTGACCTGCGCGGCACCCGCGACCGGTCCGGCTACGAGCTCAAGACGACCCAGATCGCCGTCGCCGACGAGATCGCCGGGGCCGCCGAGCTCGTGATGGGCAAGGCCGACGGGATCCCCGCGGCGATCGTCCGGGGCCTCCAGCTCGAGGGCGACGGAAGCGCCCGTGAGCTCGTGATGCCGCCGGACCGCGACCTCTTCCGGTGAGCGCCGACCCGCCGGTGGTGCTCGTCCACGGGATCACGGCCTCGACGGACTGGTGGCGTCCGACGGTCGCCGCGCTCGAGCCGGACCACGACGTCCACGTCGTCCGCCTGCCGGGCTTCCGCTACCGGGAGGCCGCGTCCTGGCTTGGCGAGTGGCAGGAAGAGCACGGACTGAACGACGCGGCGGTCGTCGGCCACTCGATGGGCGGCACCGTCGCACTCGCCCTCGCCGCCGAGCGGCCGCACCTGGTCGCAAAGCTCGCGCTGATCGCCCCTGCCGGGATCTTCTCGACACAGGCGCGCCGAGCGTTCGTTTTCCCGCTCGCCCGCTCGGTCCTGCGCTCGCCCGGCCGGCTCGTGTTCCTCGCCCGCGACGCCTACCGCGTCGGCCCGATCCGCCTCTGGCAGGTCGGCAGCGACCTCCTCGGCTCCGATATCGCCTCCACGCTCCACCAGGTCCAGGCGCCGACCCTGATTGTCTGGGGTGCGGACGACAGGCTGCTGCCGCCGACGCTGGGAGCAATCTTCAGCGCCGAGCTGCCCGACTCCCGCCTCGTCGTGCTCGACCGCTGCGGCCATATCCCCATGGTGGAGGCGCCGGACGCGCTTCACGCAGAGCTACGGCGGTTCCTCGATGAAGGCGCGGACGAGCGCGGCTAGCTCCCGCGGATGGCTGAAGTGAGCAGCATGCGCGGCACCGGGCATGACCGCCGCCCGGCCGTGCTGCGCCAGCCCTGCGAGCTCCTCCGCCCAGTAAGCCGGGCAGAGAGGATCACGCTCGCCACGAACGACGAGGAGCGGGCAGGCCATCCGCGGCACCTCGCGCTCGAGCGCGTCGTTCATCGCCGACCGCGCCATGCGGGCCACCCGCACCGGGCCGGTGGAGAGGTAGTCCCGCGCGACGATCGGAACGAGCGCTGGAGGCTCTCGGAAGGCGTCGACCGCGAGACGGGCTGCCTGTCGCACGTACGACCTCCGGCGCCTGTCCACGGTCGGCCCGACGAACACCGCGCGCTCCACGAGCCCACGCACGGCCGGCTCCGCGATCACCTGGCAGCCCATCGAGTTCCCGACCACCGATGCGCCCGAGCCGACCACCTCCCGCAAGACACCCGCCTGCGCCTCGAGGGTTGCGTGCCGCCGCAGATCGGGCACCACGCACTCGAAGTCCGACAGCTCGCGCACCAGAGGAAGGAAATACCGGCCCGAGACGCCGAGACCGTGGACGAGGACAAGTCTGCGCATCGGGAATCCCCATGACCCTACGCCGACGACTCACGTTCTTCGCCGCCTCGCTGCCCGAGCGGGTCGTGCGCTCGACTGCGGCGATCCTCGGTGGGACCGTCCACGAGACAGCGGAGCTCCTGCTCCCCCGGCTCGCGCGGCGCTCGCGGCTCTACGAGGCGAGTGCGAAGAACCTGCTGCGGATCCTGATCGAGGGCGTCGGAGACGTCGAACCGCTCACGCCGACGACACCGGATCCCAACGCGCCGCCGCCGAAGCAGCTCGCCATCCGCAAGGGTGCCGGCAACATCGTCGAGCTCGGCTCGATCGCGGCCTTCGGCTTCTCGCCGCTCTGGCTCCTCGCGGCGGCGGCCGACCTCACCCACGGCTCCAGGGTCTACCTGCACGCGCTGACGGACGACCTCAAGGCCTCCGGGGTGATCAGGGACGATGTCGACGTCTCCTCGGTGGACGATCTGCTCGGAATCCTGGAGGGCACCTCGGGGCGCACCGCGCGGCTGATCGACATCCCGCCGGTCGAGCTGGCCGAGCTGAGAGCGTCGCTCAGGGAGCTGCACGACGGTGCGACTGACCTTCCCTCACAGGAGCAGCTCCGCCGCCTCTACGACGGCATGCGACGCACGGCGGCCACCGAGGACCGGTCGCTGCTCGAGATCTCGCAGGGCATCGGCATGGCGTTCGTCACCTCCGCGCGGACCCTCTCCGACCGGCACGTGAAGGTGCCGTACCGAGAGGACTGGCGGCCGCTCCAGGACGAGGGTTTCGCCGCCTACGCGCGCCGGGTATCGCGGCCGTACGGCGAGGCCGCCACCTCCCACTTTCATCCCGAGCGCCAGACTTACACGGAGCGAATTCTGAACCGAATCCAGACAGGCGACGAGCCCGAGAGCTTCGAATTCTGCGACGAGCTCGACGACGGCTTCGGGTGGATCGCGAAGGAGAAGCTCGCTCGGAACTCGCATGCGGTCAGGACCCGCGGCGAAGTCTGGATCTTCGACCCGGTGCTGTGGCCGCCCGCGCTCGAGCGGATCGCGGAGCTCGGCGAGCCCGCCGGTGTCGTCCAGCTCCTCGACCGCCACGCCCGCGATTGCGCACAGGTGGGCTCGGCGCTCGGCGTCCCACACTACGCCGTCCCCGTGCAGGGAATCGCCGCCTCGCCGCTCGAGATCATTCCGGTCGCGCGGTCGCGCTTCTGGAAGGAGGTCGCCGCGTGGATCCCGGAGCTCCGCGCCCTCGTCGTCGGCGACGCGCTCGGCACCGTCGGCTACTTCCGGGCGCCGGGCGAGCAGCTCGGCGTCCACCCGCTTCTTCGCTTCAGGCCGCCGAAGGCGCTCGGACGCTACGAGTTGCGACACGTCCTCTGCGGCCATGGAGCCGGAGTTCACGGTGAAGAGGCCCCTGCAGCGCTCCGGGAGGCGCTCAGAACGGCGCGTCGCCGCCTCCCCAAGGCCTGGCTCGGCGCCCTCCGCCAGGGCTAGTTATGCAGCGAGCCCACCGCTCGGACGACTACTCTGGTGGTGGATGGCGAAGAAGCGACAGACCTTCGGGAAGATGATCCGTGAGCGCGAGCGGGCCGAGAAACGCGCACGGAAGCAAGAAAAGAAGGACGCACGCAAGGCGATGATCGAGGCCGGCCTGGATCCCTTCGCGGAGGATCCGTACGCGGAGAGCACGCCTGACGCCGTGCCGCCGGAGGACGAGCCCGAGACCGGCGTCACGCCCCCCGGCGAGCAACGTCCCTAGCTAGTCATCGTCGTCATCGTCGTGGTCGTGGCCTGAGCCCACGGCGAAGAGCAGGAACTGCGTGAACTGCGCTGCGGCGAAGTTGTTGTCGCTCACGAGCAGCAGCGTGCGCTTCCCTCCGCGGAGCCGCGGGCCGAGCGTCATGCCCTCCACGTTGTCGAGCGGGATCCCGAGCGTGTCGAGGTTCAGCAGCAGCGTCTTGCTGGTCGTCCCATCCCTCCGGAGCTCGGTGACGAAGAGCTTGATCGTGTTCCCCGTGTCGGGGGCGCCGACGGAAAACGACCGCTCCATCGTGAGCAGGCGCCGGTTGCCGAGCGGGAGTACCTCGACGAGCCCGTTGACGCCGAAGCCCGTGAACGGCTCGGCGATCGGATCGGTCTGGTAGTAGCGCCACTCGCGGCGCAGCGTGTTCCGCTTGAGGTCGTACTCGAGGATGCGCACGGGGCTTCCCGCGGCGAGCGTCGCCGCCGGACCGTCCTGGACGAGTGCATTCTCCGTGCCGGTGTAGAGGCGCTTGCCGCGCGTCGCCGCCGCCTCGAAGCCGAGGTTCAGGCGGACTCCCTGGGTGCCGGCCGCGTTCGGGTTGAACTCCGCCGGGACCGGAACGTCACGGACGTAGGTGCCGTCGAGCCGGTAGACGCGGATCCAGGGGTTGATGAGCCGGTTCGCGAAGCCCTCGGAGGTGATGACCGCCTTCCGGTTGTGCTTCGTGAGCGTGAACCCCTCGGGATCGAGGCTGGCGGTCGGGTACGGCGTCCCGTCCGGCTGCTTCAGCGTCGTGACGGACGTGATGGTGATGTCGTCGTTGTCGAGCTCGCCGTCGGAGATCTCGGCGCGCAGCTTGTAGAAGCGCGCGTTGGCCTGGTCGTCCGAGATGACGTAGAAGCTCCCGCCCCCGCTGTAGGAGATCGACGACAGGCCGCCCACGGTCGTCCCCATGAAGGTCGTCCCGGTCGGGATGATCGCCTGGCCGCGGAACTCGAGCGTCGGCGCTCCCTTGTGGGGCTTTCCCTTTTTGGCGGTGGCGGCGGGCGCGAGTACGGCGGCCGCGAGCAAGGCGGTGAGTGCCAGCGCGGCCCAGATCGCCCCTGAACGTCGGTGTCCGAGCATCGTGAGACCTCCTCGGTTGGCGGCTGTGCGGCCGGAACCCTAAACGGGCTAGGACTGCCGCGCGGAGACGATCGCGACGACCGCGATCGCCACGCAGACGGCGATCACTCCTGCGAGGCCGGTGAAGATCGCGGCGATCGCCATCAGGGGAATGGAGATGCCCATCGCGCCGAGCACCATCTCCTTCTGATGATCCCGCTGGCGCTTGAGCGCTTTCTCGCGCTGCTCGTCCCGCTTGACGATGCTCTTTTCGATCCGCTCCACGAACGAGTCGATCACTGCGGGCTCCAGCTCTGCGCCAAGCTCCTTGCGGGCCGCGATTGCGGCCTCGAGCTCGTCGCGATCGACGGTCGGCTCTGCCACGGTTCGATTGTGCCACCGGGGACATCTCACGTGGCCGACCCCGATGGTGTTCTTCTCTACGGATGGCCCGCCGGAACCGCGTCACTCCACGCAGCGAGCTGATCGCCGATCCCGCACGCGGGCTCGTGTACGGGAATCGTGGCTGCCTTCACGACGAGGACGGACGGATCCGCCGACGGTGGGCGACCAGGCGCTGGATCGCATGCAGGCTCGAGTTCCGCGGCTGGAACCGGGAGCCACTGATGCAGCCCGGGAAGTTCACCGAGCTGTTCTTCCTGGACGAGGCGACCGCGTTCGCGGCCGGACATCGCCCGTGCGCCCTCTGCCGCCGCGAGGACTACGTGCGTTTCGGCGGGCTCTGGAGTGAGCTCCATCCGGGTGCGGTCGGGGCGGATGCAATCGACGTGCAACTCCACACCGAGCGGGTCGAGGGCCGCACGCAGCGGCTCCACGAAGCGGCCCTCGGCGGCCTACCCGACGGCGCGTTCGTGCGCGTCGAAGACGAGCCGTGGCTCGTCCTCGGCGGCGGGCTGCGGCGCTGGACGCCAGCGGGCTACGAGGGCGGCAGGCCCCTTCCGGTGCGCGGCCTGGTGATCACGCCGCCGTCGCTCGTCGAGGTGCTTCGGGCTGGATGGGGAGGAGCGGTACCGCTCCTCCACCCATCCGTTGAGCCCTAATCTGCCGCCGTCTCTACGCGGCGATCTCGACGCGGCCCGCGAGCAGCGTGTGCAGCCGGCGGAGCGCCTCGGTCTCGATCTGACGGATCCGCTCGCGCGTGAAGCCGAGCTCGCGGCCGATCTCCTCGAGGCTGGTCGCCTCCGCGGTGTCGCCGAGCCCGAACCGGAGCTCGAGCACCCTGCGCTCGCGCTCGTCGAGCTGGGCGAGCGCGTCGTGGAGCCGCTCCCGCTCGAGCGCGCTGTCCGCGAGCTCGATCGGATCCTCGTTGGTCGTGTCGGCGAAGAGGTCGCCGAACTCCGCGTCGCCGTCGCCGATCGTCTGGTTCAGCGACACCGAGGCCTCGACGGCGTCGAGCGCCTCCTCGGCGTGGCTCAGCTTCAGCTGGGCGGCCTCGGCGAGCTCCTCGACGGTCGGGGCGCGGCCGAGCTGGGTCTCGAGGCGCTGGCGCGCACGGCGCAGCTTCGCCCGGCGCTCCTGGACGTGGACGGGGATCCGGATCGTCGCGGACTGGTTCGCGACCGCGCGCTGGCAGGCCTGGCGGATCCACCACGTCGCGTAGGTCGAGAACTTGAATCCCTTGCGGTAGTCGAACTTCTCGACCGCGCGGTTCAGGCCGATGATCCCGTCCTGGATCAGGTCCAGGAGCGAGACGCCGTGGCCCTGGTACTTCTTGGCGTTCGCGACGACGAGGCGCAGGTTGCAGTTGACCATCCGCTCCTTGGCGGCGAGGTCGCCGCGCTCGATCTGCTTCGCGAGCGCGACCTCCTCGGCGGCGTTGAGGAGGGGGTAGCGGCCGAGGTCGTTGAGGAAGAGCTGGAGGGCGTCGGTCGTGCCGCCGGCGCCGGGGGTGAGGTCGAGCTCCGGCTTGTCGTCTTCGATCTCGACGTCGAACTCTTCGAGCTGCGCGCGAAGCCAGGCGAGGGCCTCCTCGTCGAGCTCGAGCTCGTGCTGCAGGGCGTCGATCTCCGTCGTGCGGACGAAGCCGCGCTCCTGCGCGCTGTGGACGAAGGCGGCGATGGCCGCGTTGGAATCGAGGGCGTCAGTGCCCAGGGCAAGTTCAGTCAGCATGTGTACTCCGTTGTTTCGTTAGGGGCGGCGGGCGCACACGTTTTGCGGCAGGCGCGCCGATCTACAGGTTCTAACGGGCTATCGGCGATTTTTCTGCCCCCTGCGGGGGATTCGTACGAAACCTTTACAGCTCTTTATCCGCGCGACGCGAGGTCTTAATCGGCCTTATGCAGCCTCGAGCTCTGTGGCGTCCTGCAGCAGCTCCTCGAGCTGCCGCAGGGCGTTCGCCTCGAGCTGCCGGATCCGTTCACGCGTCAGTCCCAGCTCGCGGCCGATGTCCTCGAGGCTCGTCATCTCCCCGCTGCCGGCGAGGCCGAACCGGAGCTCCAGCACCCGACGCTCGCGCTCTTCGAGGAGCGCGAGGGCCTCCCGCAGGCGCCGGCGCTCGAGCGAGGCGTCGGCGAGCTCGCTTGGGTCCTCGGCGTTGTCATCGGCGAAGAGATCGCCGAACTCTGCGTCGCCGTCGCCGACCGTCTGGTTGAGCGACGCCGAGACTTCAACTGCCTCCAGCGCCTCCTCGGCGTGCTTCAGGTCGAGCTGGGCCGCCTCGGCAAGCTCCTCCACGGTCGGAGTTCGTCCGAGTTGAGTCTCGAGCTTCTGCCGCACGCGGCGCAGCTTCATCCGCCGCTCCTGCACGTGGACAGGGATGCGGATGGTCTCGGCCTGGTTCGCGACCGCTCGCTGGCAGGCCTGGCGGATCCACCACGTGGCATAGGTCGAGAACTTGAAGCCCTTGCGGTAGTCGAACTTCTCGACCGCGCGGTTCAAACCGATCACGCCGTCCTGGATCAGGTCTCCGAGCGACACGCCGTGGCCCTGGTACTTCTTGGCCAGCGACACGACCAGTCGGAGGTTCGAGTTCACCATCCGCTCCTTGGCCGCGCGGTCGCCGCGCTCGACCTGCTTCGCGAGCGCGACCTCCTCGGCGGCGGTCAGAAGCGGGTAGCGGCCCATCTGGGTGAGAAAAAGCTGGAGGGAGTCCGTCGACCCGCCGACGCCGGGCGTCAGGTCGAGCTCGGGATCGTCGGCGGCGGAGTCCTCCTCGATCTCGACGTCGGCCTCCTCGAGCGTAGCGCGAAGCGCGCCGAGGGCCTCCTCGTCGAGGTCGTGCTCTGTCTGCAGGGCGTCGAGCTCCGTCGTGCTGACGAAGCCACGCTCCTGCGCGTTCTGGACGAGGGCGGCAACAGCCGCGCTCGTCTCGGGGGTGCCTAGGGTCAGTTCAGTCATCGGTTCTCCGTTAATTCGTGAGGTGCGGCGCGCGCACGCAGCTAGCCCGGCGCGCCGATCTACTAGTACTAACGCTCGAAGGCCGGTTTTTCTGCCCGACTGCCCGTAATTGCGGAATATCGCCTGAGTCTGCACGTTTATGCTTGTATGAGCACCGTGCTGACCGAAGAGCGACGAAACCTGATCCTTGAACGCCTGAGCCGCGACGGCAAGGTCGTGGCGGCCGACCTGACCGCGGAGCTCGCAGTCTCACCCGATACTGTCCGCCGCGACCTCCGCGAGCTGGCGGACGCCGGGCTCCTCAGGCGCGTCCACGGCGGCGCTCTCCCCGCCGCGGTCGGTGCCAGGCCCTATGCCGTGCGGCGCGAGCAGGCGCCGGCCGCCAAGGAAGCGATCGCTCGCGCGACCAGCGGCCTCCTGCGTCACGGGCAGGTGATCCTCCTCGACGCCGGGACGACGACGCTCGAGGTCGCCCGCGGCCTGCCGCCGGATCTGGAGGCCACCGTGATCACGAACAGCCCTCCGATCGCGGTCGCGCTCGCGGAGCATCCTGCCGTCGAGGTCACGATGCTCGGCGGAAGGCTCGCCAAGGACGCTCAGGCCGTCGTCGGCGCCGCGACGGTGGAGGCACTGCACGCGGTTCGAGCCGATGTGCTCGTCCTCGGCGTCTGCAGCCTCCATCCCGAGGTCGGAATCACCGTGATGGATCTCGAGGAGTCGTACGTGAAGCGGGCGATGATCGAGAACGCCGCCGAGGTGGTGGCGGTGTCCTCGGCCGAGAAGCTCGGCTCCGCGGCGCCCTATGTGGTCGCGCCGCTCGACGAGCTGACGCATCTCGTCACCGAGCGCTCGGTGCCGGCGGACACGCTGGCGCCGTACCGGGAGCTCGGCATCGAGGTGGTGCCAGCCTGATGCGCTCGGCTCGGGCTGCAATCACGCTCGTCTTCTTCGCCGACGGCCTTCTGATCGGCTCCTGGGCCGCGAGGATCCCGGCGGTTCAGCGGCAGACAGAGCTCACGAGCGGGAAGCTCGGGATCGCGCTGTTCGCCATGTCGCTTGGCGCGCTCCTCGCGATGCCGACAGCTGGACGGCTGTCCGAGCGGATCGGAAGCCGGTCCGTCACGCTCGCGGCGCTGCTCGCGGGAGGTGCTGCGCTCCTCCTCACCGCGGTAGCCGGCGGGCTCGCCGGGCTCGGCGCGGCGCTCTTCCTGTTCGGGGCCGGGTTCGGCGCAGTCAACGTCGCCGCAAACGCGCAGGGAATTGCCCTCGAACGGCTGAGCGAGCGTTCGATCCTCTCGTCGTTCCACGCGGCCTTCAGCTTCGGGGGCCTTGCCGGCGCCGGGCTCGGCGCGATCGCCGCCGCAGCCGGCATCGATCCTATGGAGCACTTCGGCGCGATCGCCGTCGCGATTGCGCTGAGCGCGCTCGCGGCTGGTGGGCGCCTCCTCCCGCCGGACGCCGACGACCGGGAGCCGACTCCGATTCTCGCCCGGCCGCAGCGGTCGCTCCTCGTGCTCGGCGCCGCGGCCTTCTTCACTCTCATGGCCGAGGGAGCCGCTGCCGACTGGAGCGCCGTCTACCTCTCCGACTCGCTCGGAGCCGGCGCCGCGGCGGCTGCGCTCGGCTATACCGCCTTTTCGCTCGCAATGGCCGCGAGCCGGGTCTTCGGCGACCGCCTCAACACTCGTCTCGGCCCGGTCGCGCTCGCGCGCGGGGGCGGGCTCTTGGCCGCATCCGCGCTCACACTCGCGCTCGTCAGCGGCTCGACGGTCGTCGCGCTCGCCGGGTTTGCGGCGATGGGTGCCGGCCTCGGCGTCGTCGTCCCGGTCCTGTTTCGCGCAGCCGGATCGACTCCGGGCGTGTCTGCCGCCGCCGGCGTCGCCGCCGTCTCGACGATCGGCTGGTTCGGATTCCTTGCAGGCCCGCCGGCGATCGGTGTCACCGCCGACGCGGTCGGGCTCCGGAGCTCGCTCGTCATCGTCGTCGCAGCGACGCTCGGACTGGCGCTCCTCGCCGGAAGTGCGAACCCGAGGCGCCGCCGGGACTTCCGGGGCCTCATGTTCGAGCCGGGGGCAGTCCTGTCCGACATGGACGGCGTGCTCGTCGACTCGTGGGCGGCCATCGAACGGACCTGGAGACAGTTCGCGGAGCGCCACGGGCTCGATCCCGAGGTCGTCCTCGGGGCGAGCCACGGGCGGCCGACGATCGACGTGATTCGCTCGGTCGCGCCGCACCTGGATGCAGAGGCCGAGGCCGCTGCCATCGACCGGCAGCAGATCGCAGACGTGGACGGGCTCCGCGCGCTTCCGGGGGCGCGTGAGCTCGTGCAGTCGGTGCCGGCGGGGAGGTTCGCGATCGTCACGTCGGCGTCGCGGCCGCTCGCGGAGTCGCGACTAAACGCCGCCGGGCTGCCCGTGCCGGACGTGCTCGTCTCCTCCGACGACGTCGAGCACGGGAAGCCGAGCCCGGCCGGATACCTGCGTGCCGCGTGCCTCCTCGGCGTCGATCCGGCGCACAGCGTGGTGCTCGAGGACGCCCCGGCAGGCGTCGAAGCGGGCGTAGCGGCCGGCATGACGGTGATCGGCGTCCTGACGACCAACCCCGCATCGGCGCTGCGAGAGGCGCACAGCCGAGTTCCGGACCTCGCGGCGCTGCTGGCCTAGCTCAGCGAGCGAAAAGCCGCGAATGCCATACCTCAGGGTAGCCCCGCTTGTGCCAGCGTGGGTCCGGCACGCATACTTGAGTTCGTGTCCGTGAGGGAACGCACCAGCGTTCGCACGTTCTTGATCGCCGACATCCGGGGGTACTCGCGCTACACGGAGGAGTGCGGGGACGAGGCTGCCGCGGCGCTTTCCAAGAAGTTCGCGCGCGTGGTCCACGAGGAGATCGAGACCTATGACGGCGCGGTCGTCGATATCCGCGGAGACGAGGCGCTCGTCGCGTTCCACTCCGCTCGCGGCGCGATTCGCGCTGCTGTCGACCTGCAGGCACGGTTCCGGGAGACCGCGGAGGAGCTCGAGATCCCGCTGCGGGTCGGCATCGGAATCGATTCGGGCGAAGCGGTGCAGCTCGATGACGGAAGCTTCCGCGGCGCCGCCCTCAACGTCGCTTCGCGGCTGTGCGGGCGAGCCTCAGGCGGAGAGGTGATCATCAGCGCGGCGACGTCGCGTCTAGCCGGACGCCTGAACGGCCTCCACTACAGCGACGGCGGTCGCGTCCGCCTCAAGAACATCGCCGACCCGATTCACGTCTACAAGGTCTACTCCGAGCTCGACGCAACGCCCTCGACTCGCTGGGCCTGGTTGCTCGGGAAGGAGCGCCGATCGCTGAGCCTGCGCCTTGCGCTACTCGTCACGCTGGTCGCGGCGGCGACGGCCGTGGCGGTTGTCTACATGACGGCCGGCGAGGGCGCGGAGCCGACCGGGGCCGCGCCGCAGGTCCTCGGCGAAGGCCGGGACAGAAGCAGCCTCGCTTCGGTCGTTCCTGAGGCGATCTGGCGCGACTGCGAGCTGATATCCGTGCCGCGGCCGCGCGCCGACGAGACGGCTGCCTGTGAGCCGAACTCGGGCATGCCCGATCGCTGGGAGATCTCGAGTTACAGGGACGGCGACGAGCTCGACGCCGCGTACGCGAGTGAGCTCGCGAAGGGCTCCAGAATCCAGGGTTCGGAAATCCGGCGCAACACAGGTCAGTGCAGTGGCTTGAGCTGGGGCGGCGAGCGTGTCTGGACACATGGGCCCGGCAAACCGGGTGGGCGGGTCCTCTGTTACTTCGACGGCAACGACGCCGTGATCGTGTGGAGTCATGGGCGGCTCAACCAGCCGAGCCACGTCGACATCATGGTCACCGCCCGCGAGGGCGGAAGTGGCCACGTCGGCCTGGCGCGCTGGTGGAACCCCTGGCACCACGTGATCGGCAAGGCCGGCAGCTAGCGCGGATCAGCTCAGAAGGCAAGACGCCGGTGCATACGCTGATGGCCGTGCACATGCTCCGCCTCTCAGCTTTCGCGCTGGCAGCGCTTGCACTCGCGTCCGCGGCCGGCGGAACCGGACAGCAAGGCCGCTTCGCCGTCCGGGAGTACCCGGTGCCGGCCGGCTCCCGGCCGCACGACGTCGCGCCCGCGCGCGACGGCGGGGTCTGGTACACGGCTCAGGGCTCAGGCAAGCTTGGCTGGCTCAACCCGCGGAACGGACGCGTGCGTGAGGTCGCGCTCGGAGCAGGATCGGCGCCGCACGGGGTGATCGTCGGGCCGGACGGCGCTCCGTGGATCACCGACGGAGGATTGAACGCGATCGTCCGTGTCGACCCGAGAACTCGTCGCGTGCGCCGGTTCCCGCTCCCGGCCGCCGGCGCCTTCGCGAACCTGAACACTGCGACGTTCGACCGGCGCGGCGTTCTCTGGTTCACCGGCCAGCGCGGGGTCGTCGGACGGCTCGACCCGACAGTCGGCCGCGTGCGTGTCTCGGCGGCACCGCGTGGGCAAGGCCCGTACGGAATCACGACGACGCCCAAGGGCGCCGTCTACTTCGCGTCGCTCGCGGGGAGCTACATCGGGCGGATAGACACGCGCAGCGCGCGCATCACCGTTCTCCAGCCTCGTAGGCGGGGGCAGGGCGCTCGCCGGGTCTGGTCCGATTCTCGCGGCAGGATCTGGATCAGCGAGTGGAACGCCGGCAGGCTAGGTGTGTACGACCCGGCGAGGCGGCGCTGGGGTGAGTGGCGGCTGCCCGGCTCAAACCCGCAGCCGTACGCGGTCTATGTCGACAACCGCGACGTCGTCTGGCTCAGCGACTTCGGTGCGAACGCGATCGTCCGGTTCGATCCGCGCAGCCAGCGGTTCACGCAGATCAGGCTGCCGAGCTCGCCGGCCAATGTACGGCAGCTCCTCGGCCGGCCGGGCGAGCTCTGGGGCGCCGAGTC
>OBLS010000332.1_pt1 | contig 16335 bp, 15 predicted proteins | sample 1519901 | NCBI WGS metagenome assembly OBLS01 (sample SAMEA3113585, study PRJEB22503) | soil metagenome | reverse complement strand
GGCCAACGCCGAGGTCGTCGGGCCGAGCTGGCTGCTCGACCAGCTCGTGGACTGACCTGCAGGCCGAACGGGGACCGCGGCCCGACAGCGCTGGCGCGAGCGACGCCGGCCCGTCACTAGCACGAGCGAGCGTGGGCGGACGAACTGCTCGGCAGCCGGCGACGCCGTCGAGGCTCGGCGGCCTGATGCCCGGGATCACGCTGGATGCTGGTGCACTCATCGCGATCGATCGAAATGACCGTCGGATCGCCGTGCTGCTCGCCCGGGCGGGTGAGACACGCGCTCGCATCACCATCCCGGGCAGCGCGCTCGCCCAAGCCATCCGGCGACCGGAACGTCAAGTACGACTCGCCCGACTTGTGCGTCAGCCAACCACCGACGTCGTCGACCTCGGCCGCGTGGACGCCACGAACGTCGGCCGGCTTCTCGCCGCCAGCGGCACTGCCGACGTCGTCGACGCCCACATCGTCGTGTGTGCCCGACGAGCACACCAGCGCGTTGTGACATCTGATCCCGACGACCTCTGCCTGCTCGATCCGTCCCTCGACGTCTTCACATCTGACCCTCACGACCACAAGCCGGCGTTCGGGAGCGCATGGGCCGAATTGGCCCCGTGCGACGAAGGCCCGCCGGTCTGCCCAGCCCCTCGATCCGGCGTCCCTGAGCGTCCCACTGGGCGGTGAGAGACGCCAGATCGTGCGGAGTGGGACCTTCCCGGCCGCAACCCGGCTCAGGCCGCGCGGTACGTGATCGGCAGGTGGCGCAGGCCGCGGAGCACCATGCGGTCGCTCCACACGGGTTCGCCGGCCAGGGCCACGTCGTCGAGGCGGTGCACGATCGCACCGAGCATCACCTCGGCCTGCAGCCGGGCAAGGTGCGACCCCAGGCACATGTGGATGCCGGCCCCGAACTGCAAGTGGCGGGCGGCGTCCGCGCGGTCGACGCGCACCCGGTCGGGATCGGTCCAGCGGTCCGGGTCGCGGTTGGCGGCGCCGATGCCGACGTAGATCACGTCGCCCGGCGCGATCCGCACGGTCCCGAACGTGATCGGCACCGCCGCGATGCGGCGCACGAACTGGTTCGGCCCGTCGTACCGCAGCAGCTCGTGCACGGCGTTGGGCAGCAGGTCCGGCCTCGCCCGCAGGAGCTCCAGCTGCTCGGGCTGACGCAAAAGGGCGAGCAGGCCGTTGCCGACCAGGGCCGTGGTCGGCTCGTGGCCCGCCACGTAGAGGGTGACCAACTGGGCCACCAGCTCGTCGCGCGTGAGCGTGTCGCCGTCGTCCTCGGCGTGCACGAGCTGGGTGAGGACGTCGTCGGCCGGTGCCCGCCGCTTGGCCTCGACCTGGCCCTCGAGGTAGCCGTACAGCTCGTTCATGAGCTGGTTGCAGCGGTCGTACTCGTCGTCGTCGAGCACCGGGTCGAGCATGCGGGCCACTGCCCGGATCCACTCGCGTACGCGGGGCGTGTCCTCGTCGGGCAGTCCGAGCAGCTCGCAGAACACCGCGACTGGCAGCGGGTAGGCGAAGTCGGCGATCACATCCATCGCCCCCTGGGGCGCCAGCTCGGCGATCGCGGCGTCGACCCGCGCGGACACCATGCGCCGCAGCCCCTCGACCGGCCGCGGGCCGAACGGCCGCTGCAGCAGCTTGCGGAGCCGGTTGTGGTCGGGATCGTCGCGTAGCACCAGGGTGTCGGACCGGCGCCCACCGAGGGCCTGGCGCTCCCGCTGCCGCAACACCACGGTGGTCGGCGAGGCATTGTCGAGGTCGCTGCTCACCGTCGGGTCTCGTAGCAGCGACGCCACGTCGTCGTGGCGGGTGAGCACCCAACCCTGCAACATGCCCGACCAGTGGACGGGGTCGGCGTCCCGCAGCCGGGCGTACTGCTCGTAGGGCGAGTCGACGAACCCCGGCTCGAACGGGTCGAACGCAACGCCCTTGCCGGCCGCCTGCGCCGCGGTCATGGCCCTACCGGGAGCGGCACGGCCTCCGTGCCGGTGAGCCAGGGGCGCCCCGCCGCCTCGAGGTCGCGCCATTTGTCGAGGTCGTCGCCGGTCTGGCCGAGGTCGGCGGGTGTGGGGCCGACGCGCCCGGCCAGTGTGGCCAGCGCGTCGACGTCGAACCCGTACATCGCCGCCGTGTTGCCGCCGAGCATGACCCGGGTCTCGTCGATCGGGATGTCGTGGAACGCACCGCGAAGCCACTCGCGCGTGTGCGGCCAGGTGCCCTCGGGATGGGGGAAGTCGTTGCCCCACATGATGTTGCCGATGCCGATCTCGTAGCGGCGGGCCAGCTCGCGGCGCCGGGTGTTGGACGCCCCGATGGCGCACTGGGCGTCGAACACCTCGCTGGGGCGGCGGGCCAGATGGGCGGTGAGCTGGTCGCCCAGCTTCCGGGAACCGTGCTCGCGGTCGTAGACGGTGTCCATGGTCCACAGCAGGTCGGGGGCCCAGAAGGCGCCACATTCGGTCACGACGAACCGCAGGCCCGGATGCCTGTCGAACGTGCCCGCCCAGATGAGGAACCACAGGGGCCGAGACGACCACCAGCGCACCTCGGTCGTGTACATGCCGACGTGCGGGCCGTACGCCGCCTTGTCGGCCGAGCCCGAGTGCACGTGCACCGGCATGCCCAACTCCGCGCAGGCGGCCCACACCGGCTCGTACCGGTGGTCGTGGTACGGCGGGTACGGCTGCCACATCGACGGGATGAGGATGCCGCCCCGCAGTCCCGACTCGCGGGCCCGGGTGATCTCGGCCACCGCGGCGTCGACGTCGAAGATCGGGACGATCGCCACCCCCGCCCGCCGCTCGGGGCTGGTGGCGCACAGCTCGGCCAGCCACCGGTTGTGGGCCCTGGCACCGGCCATGAGCAGGGCCGGGTCGGTGTCGCCCGCCGACGCCAGGCCAGCGCCGAACGGCGCGCTGGCCCCGGCGGTGACGGCGTCGGCGTCGGGGAAGATCACCTCGCCGACCACCCCGTCGGCGTCGAGCTCCTTGTCGCGGCGGGCGGCGTCCCAGCCGCCGCGCAGCCCCTCGGCGTTCTCGGCCTCCCACTCCTCCGCGAACGCGGTGTTGAGCATGCCCCGCTGCGCTAGCTCGACCGTGCGGGTGCGCTCGACCAGGTAGGCGTCGAACGTCTCGCGGTGCCCCGGGTCCAGCCACTCACGGTACTCGGCGTTGGGCAGACCGGCGTGGCAGTCGGACGAGATGACGAGGTAGCGGTCGGGGGTCGGGGGCATGCGGGTCGCTCCTGTTCGATTAGCCGAGACCCTTGATGTAGGTCGGGTTGGTGCGCTGGATCATCGATGCGGCCCGGGCCGAGATCTGGGCGTCGGACCGGGCGCTCGTCGGGAGGATCCAGAAGGTGCCCTTGCGGATGGCGTCGAGCACCCGCCCGGCGACCTCCTCGACGGGCGTGTACATGAGCTGCACGCCGGCATCGGCCATGCGCTTCTCGAACGACTCGATGGTGGTGGGAGGCGTGCGGCGCGGCGTGGCGTTGGCCAGCTCGGGCGGCCGGTTGCGCCACGACGAGAACAGCCCCGTGCGCAGCATGTGCGGCCCGGGGAACAGCACCGAGGCGCCGACCCGGGCGCCGACGGCCGCGAGCTGGGCATACAGCGACTCGCTCAGCGTGACGACGGCCGACTTGGTGAGCGCGTAGATCGGGGTACCCGGTAGCGGCGCGATACCGCCGTTGCTCGACGACGTGTTGACAACGTGGCCCTCGTCGCCGCCGTCGACCATCACCGGCACGAAGGCCTTGATGCCGTGGATAACGCCCCACACGTTCACGCCGAGCGCCCAGGACCAGTCGTTGAGCGTGTGGTCCCACATCTGCCCCTCGGCCCCGGCGCCCACGCCGGCGTTGTTGCACAGCACGTGGACGGCGCCATGGCGGTCGAGCACCGCGTCGCGCAGGGCCTCCACCGAGGCGAAGTCGGAGACGTCGGTGACGACCCCACTGACGTCGAGCCCGGCAGCGCCATCGCGCAGCTCGTGGACGGTGGCGTCGAGCGCGGCCCGCTCGACGTCGGCGAGCACGACGTGCATGCCCTCGCGGGCGAAGCGCTCGCCCATCGCCCGGCCGATGCCGCTGGCGCCGCCGGTGACGACGGCGACGCGCCCCTCCAACCGGTCCAGTGCCACTGGTGTTCAGTCCTCACCGAGCGGCGACAGGTCGTCGTAGCGCTGGTGGGCGTAGGGGGCCAGCCACTCCCCCGGCACCCGGGTGACGATCTCGCCGGTCTGGACGCTGCGCCGCTCCGAGAGGGTGAGGCTCACCAGCCGCCGCACCGGCAGGTCGGCCACCGGGTCGAAGCGCGACTCGCGTAGCACGACCTCGCCCTCGACCCGCTCCAGCGACCGGGCGGTCTCGGTGCGGTGGCAGTAGACGAGCGCGGGCTCCGAGTCGAAGCCCTTGCCGTCGGGCGCCGGCAGGAACTTGAAGTAGAAGTCGACCCGGTGCTTGTCCTCGGGCACCTCGAGCGTCTGGACGACCGTCCCGGCCACCTCGATGATCGTGACCCCCAGCCGGGTCACCCGGCCCACGACCCGATCGCCGTCGCGCTCGAGCGTCACGTCAGCCAGCTTCTTCGGCTCGCCGAACGTCTCGCGACCACCGATCACCGACTGCTCGGTGGTCATCGGCATGACCAGCGGGTAGTTGCCGATCGCACCCTCGTGGCGAGCCTGGACCGCGAACGTGCCGGCGCCGAAGGGCGGCAACCCCCGGCCGAGGTCGACGCTCGCCACCGACACCCGCACCAGCGGGTCGTCGGTCGGCTCCAACGGCGGCGGTACCACGGCGGCTATCAGCTCGGGGTCGGTCTCGAACGTCGCCGTCAACGACGTCGACCACGCGCCCACGGACGTCGCCGTGACCTCGCGGTTCTCGAGCTCCTCGGGCGTCCTCGCCCCGTAGCGGATCCGTGTCATCGTCATCCCCTTGCCTGATTGGCCGGTTGCGCCTGCGCTTGGGATGCGACCGCGGCGAACGCCGGGCACCGCAGCGCCTCGTCCGGGATCTCGTCGACGCCGAGCGGCCGGGCCACGTCGGCGACCCGGGGGCCGACGCGCGCGGCCACAGGAGCCAGCGCCTCCAGATCGAACCCGTAGACCCGGGCGGCGTTGCCGCCCACCATCGCCTGCACCTCGACCGGGTCGACGTCGGCGAACGCCATGCGCAGGTGCTCGTGGCTGTACGGCCAGCACCCCTCCAGGTGCGGGAAGTCGCTGCCCCACATGAGCTTGTGCACGCCGACGGCGTGGCGCAGTGGCACCTCCTGGCGGCGAATGAAACTCGACCCCACGTGGCACTGCCGGGCGAAGTACTCACTGGGCGTGAGGCTGAGCCGCGCCATCACCTCGGCGCCGAAGAGGCTCTCCTGCGACCCGTCGGCGCTGCCCTCGCCCGACATGCGCTGCCGGTAGTAGTCGAGGGTGGCGAGCTGCTCGGGCAGCCAGGCCGTGCCCTGCTCGGTGAACACGAACTGCAGACCGGGGTGCCCCTCCATCACACCGGCGAAGATGAGGTGCCAGAGCGTGCGGTGCGCCCACCAGGTCACCTCGAGCAGGAACATGACCTTGGCCTCGGGGTAGTCGCCGTAGTCGGGGGCGGCGCTGCCGCTGTGGTGGTTGATCGGCAGGCCGAGGTCTTCGCACGCGCTCCACAGCGGCTCGTAGTCGGGCGCGTAGAGCGGGGGCAGGCCCGACCCGGGAGGCGCGCCGGGCAGCAGCACCCCGCCGGTGAGCCCGTGGGCGTGCGCCCAGCGCACCTCGTCGACGGCCCGGTCGACGTCGTGGAGCAGGACCTGGGCGATGCCGGCCCGGCGGCCGGGCGCGGCGGCGCAGAAGTCGGCCAGCCAGCGGTTGTGGGCGTGCAGCCCGGCCCAACGCAAGTCGAGGTCGCCGGCCGTGGCACCCGGTGGCTGCTGGACCAGCGAAGGCTTGGGGAAGAACGGCGGCACGGTGTTGGGGAAGATCACCTCGGCCACGACGCCGTCGGCCTCGAGCTCGGCCAGCCGGCGGTCGCTGTCCCAGTTGCGGTAGGCATCGGCGTCGCGCAGGTCGTCGTAGGGGTTGGCGAAGTCGGCGCACCAGGCGTCGAACTCGTCGAGCAGCCTGCGTTCGAGGTACGGCCGGTAGTCGGCGATGTCGCCACCGCCATGGCAGTCGGCGGAGATCACCGTGTAGCGCTCGTCGGCCATGCGGACCCCCCTGCCGACCGTCGTTGACACACGCCATGTGAGACATTTTCATAAATTGTCTCGCCGGCAAGCTAACATCACGCGATCGAGACGACAAGGGCCACCCCGACCGAGGCGCCCGCCGCTGCGCCCGACACGGCACCGCTCCGCGACCGGCTCATCGCCGCCACGGAAGACGTCATGCGCCGCAGCGGTCCACTCAGCGTCCGCGTCGACGAGGTCGCCCGCCTCGCGGGGTGCTCGCGGGCCACCGTCTACCGCCACGTCGCCGACAAGGACGAGCTGGTGCGCGAGGTGCTCATCGGGCTGGCGCGCAACCGTGCGGCCGCCATGCACCCCCACCTCGCCCGCTTCACCGACCCGGGTCGGCGCATCGCCGAGGGCGTCCAGCGCACGGTCGAGGCGATCCGCGACGAGTGGTGGTACCGGGCCCTGGCCGAGCACGGAGCGACGGCCGCCGTCGCCCGAATCGGCGGCGGCCCGCATGCCTTCGTCGATCTCACCGCTCCGCTGGTCGCCCCCTCGATCGAGCATCTGGCCGCCCAGGGCCTGCTGCGCCCCGGCATCACCGTCGAAGACGCCACCGAGTGGTTGTGCGTGGTGACGACCGGTCTGCTGGCGATCGACAAGCCCGTTGACCGCACCCGCGCCGAGCAGGTGGCGTTCCTGGAACGCTTCGTCGCCGACCCCCTCCTACGCCGCCGCTAGAGGCGACCCTCGAGGATCACAATTCCTCGCGTCTTTGCATCTGCTGGAACATGATCCAGCCCGGGATCATGGGCAGCCAGTAGGTGGCCAGGCGGTACGTGAGCACCGACGAGACCGCGGCGCTGCTCGACATGCCGTAGCCCGACAGCGCGGCCACCAGCGCCGCCTCCACGGCCCCGAGGCCTCCGGGCGTGGGCGTCGCCGACCCGATGGCGGCGGCCACGAGGTAGGCGGCGCCGATCTCCGGGAAGCTGACGCCACCCCCGAACGCTGCGATCGACGCCCCGAGGGTGAGGATGAACGCGAAGTTGAGGCCGACCGCGCCGCCCACCAGCGCCAGCACCCGCAGCGGATCGGTCACGACGTCGGCCAGCGACGTCCCGGCCGTGCGCAGGTGCTGGAGCAGGGGCGGCAAAATCCGGCGCCGCAGCGCAGGCACCAGGGTGACCACGAGCCCACTCACCACGCCGGCGATCGCGATCACGATCAGCCAGGCGTTGGCGTCGGGCAGCGAGAAGCCCGGTCCGCTCGTGCCGGTCCAGGCGATGAAGCCGGCCATGAGCGCCAGGTGGATGGCCAGGCTGACGAGCGCGTTCAGCCCGACGGCCGTCCCCGCCGCCGCCGTGTCGACGCCGGCCCGCTGCAGGAAGCGGATGCCGACGGCGAGGGTGCCCGTGTTGGCGGGCGCGATGCGCCCCACGAACGACGCGGCGAACTGCATGCGCACCGTCGGCAGGTACGGGATGGGCTCCGATACCGAGCCGAGCAGCGACAGCGCCGCGCAGAAGAACGTGGCCGCCGCCCCGGCGAAGATGGGCCCGAGCCACCACCAGTTGGCGCGGGCCGCGGCTTCGGCGGTCTCGCCCACGCTGGCGAGCTGGGGCAGCAGGAAGTAGAACCCGCCGGCCAGCGCCACAATCGACATGGCCGTGCGGGGCCGCACGCGCTCGAGCCGAGCGAGCGGCGCGGGCTCGACCCCGGTAGCGCTCTCTACCTCCTCGCGTACGGCGTCGAGCACCTCCTTGTTGCCCCGCAGCTTGCCGCGGGTCGGGCCCGGCAAGGCGAGCGGCTGCAGGTAGGGCACCGCGGCCACCACGGCCTTGGGCCCGAGCGCTTCGACCGCGACGGCGACCGCCTCGTGGGGCCCGACGCGCAGTGCGGTGTCGACCAGGAGCTGCGCCCGGTCGAGCGCCAGGTCGCGGTCGGTCGCCGCCAGCCGCGCCGCGTCGAACTCGCCGACCACCACGCCCCCGTCGTCGGCGAGGGTCACCGCGGCCAGCCCGAGCGTGCGATGCGCGATGCGTCGGTGGTGCAGCGCCGCGACCTGGCGCCAGATCTCGCTCAACAGCCGCCGGTCGAGCCGCTCCGGCGGAAGCGACGAAGCCGTGGTGCCCGCTATGCGCTCCTCGAGCAGGCCCACCGATCCCGCCGGGGAGGCGACGATCGACTGCACTCCCGCCACACGCATGCCTGCGGCGCCGGCCGACGTCTGGGCCAGCGCCTCGTGCTCGATGCGGCGCTGCACCGTGTCGAAGGGCTCGTCGACCTGCGAGGTGCGCAGCCGGACGGTCCGCCACAACTGCTCCAGCAGATCGGCCGAGCGGTCGTGGGTGGTGCGCACCCGCATCTGCAGCTTCTCCCCCCCGGCGAGCTCGACCGCGTACCGCAGTGGCGTGTCACCGCCGAGCTGCTCGATGCGCCTGGGGTCGCCGACCTGCCTCAGCATCGACACGAGCTCGTCGGCATCGGGATCGGAGCTGTCGGTGCCGAACGCGAGCAGCGCCAGGTAGCCCACGGCCATGCCCAGCGCGACGGCGATCACGATGTCGAGCGGCGGCTCGCTCGACGACACGACCCGGAAGAGGATGAGCAGCCCGATCCCGAACCACAGCACCCGGCGCCACTGCTGCGACAGCCATGACGAGGCGATCACCACGAAGGCGACCGCGGCCGCGATCAGCGGTGACGTGGCGAACTCCGGGTCGGTCAGCTCGACGACCTGGTCGGTGGTGGGATCGACGGCGGCGACGACCCCCCGGTCGGCGAGCACGCCGCTGAGCCAGTTCATGCCGACGACGGCGCCGATGCCGCCGACCACCAGCGCCGACGCCAGCCGGTAGCGGCGCCGGACGAGCAGCCCGATCACCGTGGTGACGGGCACGAAGGTGGCCGAGACCACCGCCACGGCGGCGAGCACGTCGGCGAACCGGTCGGGCACCCGTTCGTAGACGTCGGCGATGTCTTCCTCGGCGCCGCCGATGGTGTTGCGGGCCACCACGGCGATCAGCACGCCCCCGCCGAGCAGCGCGAGCGACGCCAGCAGGCGGACGATGTCGGCCTGGGAGCGCACCCGCTGACGAGGCGCGACCGACACCGCGACGTCGGCGGCAGCGCCACCTGCGCCGCTCTCCGGAACCGCCTCCGATGTGCGCTGCACGCGGGTCATCCTGGCACGGCGCGCCGCTCAGGCCAGCGACGCTCCCCCTCAAACCAGCACCGCGATGTGCGTCGGTGGCGCCTGCCGTCGCCCGGCTGGGGGCAGCTGGGAGGTCGAGGGATCAACGGACCGCGACGGTCGGATATTGCCTCGATCTCTCGCGGCGGCGCGGGCGGCTGGGAGGTCGAGGGGGCTAGAGCTTGTCGAGCACCGAGTCGGCGGAGCTGACGTCGAGGCCGGGGCCGCGCTCGACCAGCAGCTCGGTGACCACGCCGTCGTCGATGATCATGCCCCAGGCTGCGACACCGGAGTGACAGCCGGGAAGTCATGCGCGGCTTGACGCTGCGCGGTCCAGAATCGGGTCGGTGACCGCCCTTCCCGTGCCGACGCGCCGTCAGATCGAGGAGGCGGCGCGCCGCCTCGCACCGTGGGTCCGCACGACCCCGGTCGTCGAGGTCGACCCCGCCGACCTCGGCGTGGATCGGCTGCACCGCCCTCTTCTCCTCAAGCTCGAACTGCTCCAGCACGCCGGGTCGTTCAAAGGCCGGGGCGCCCACAACCAACTCCTCGCCGACGACCTCCCTGCGGCCGGCGTGGTCGCAGCCTCGGGCGGCAACTACGGCGTGGCCGTGGCGTACACCGCCCACCGACTCGACGTCCGCGCCGCCGTGTTCGTTCCCGACTCCACCGCACCCGCGAAGCTCGCCCGCCTCCATGCCCTCGGCGCCGACGTCAAGGTGGTCCCCGGCTACTACGACGACGCGCTGGAGGCCAGCCACGACCACGCCACGTCCAGCGGCGCCCGGTTCCTCCACGCCTACGACCAACCGGAGATGCTCGAGGGCGCCGGCACCCTGGCCGCCGAGCTCGAGCGCCAGGCCCAACCGGGCGGCGGGGTCGACCGGGTGATCGTCGCCGTGGGCGGCGGGGGGCTGATCGGCGGCATGGCCTGCTGGCACCGCGGCGCCACCGCGATCACGGGCGTCGAGACCGACGGGTGCCGCACCCTCGACGCCGCCCTCCGCGCCGGCGCGGCGGTCGACGTGGAGGTGTCGGGCCTGGCCGCCGACGCCTTGGGCGCCCGCCGGGTCGGCGCTCTCGGGTTCGAGGCCGCGCGCCGCTGGACCGACGGGGTGGCGGTCGTCGGCGACACCGACGTGGTCGACGCCCAGCGTCGCCTCTGGACGGCGCTGCACGTCGCCACTGAACCGGCAGGCGCCGCCGCCCTCGCCGCCCTCACCACCGGCGCCCTCGCCGTCGACCCCGACGAGCGCATCGCCGTCGTACTGTGCGGCGCCAACGTCGATCCCGCCACGCTCGGCTGACGTCAACGCGCCGTTGAGGGACGCCGGCGATCGCGACGCGGGCGGGTCACTCGGAGGTCTCGGGAGAGGTCGGGATGCCGAGGTCGTCGAGTGCCGTGGCGAGCAGCTCGACCTGACCCAGTGCGTCCGAGCAGGGAAACAGGATGACGTCGTCGCAGCCGGCCTCGTCGAGCCGTTCGAGCTCGCTGCGGATCTCCGCACCGCTGGTGACCGAATCGGTGCGTGCGGCGGCGAAGTAGTCCGGTCCGTAGTAGTGGGCGAGGTAGTCGTCGGCGGTCTGGTCGGCGTCGCTGCCCAAACAGAAGTAGCGCTCGGCGACGATGCGGGGGTGTCCGCCACGTCCCGCCTCCGACCACGCCTGCCGGGCGCCCTTGATGCCACCGACGAGCAGCTCCATGCCGAAGAATGGGGCGACCCAGCCGAGGCCCGAGGACGCCACCCGCCGGAACGACGCGGGCGTCAATCCGCCGAACAACAGCTTCGGACGACCCTCGGGCAGCGCCGGCATCGGCCCCGCGGCGCCGGACATCCCCCCGTCCCACACCTGGCGCATGGTGGCCAACATGGCATCGAGGACCGGACCTCTGCCGCGCAGTTCGATCCCGCTGGCCTCGGCGTCTTCGGGCCACCCACCAAGCGCGAGACCGGCGGTGAGCCGACCGTCCGAGACCTGATCGATGGATGCGAGCTGCTTCGCCAGCAGCACGGGGTTGACCCGATACGGGACGTTCAGCACGGTGGCGAGAAGCTCGACACGCTCGGTCCGGGCCGCCGCCACCGCCAGGGCCACGAGCGGATCGAGGTTGTCGTACACGAGCCGGTCGAGAACGCTGACCGAGGCGAACCCGGCACGATCGCTGGCCTCCGACCAGTCCCCCAGGGCGCTGGCGGTCGCACCCGGCACGGCCGCTGGTAATCCGATTCCTATCCTCATGACGCTCACCATGCCCAAAGAACCGGTTCGCTGTCTTGAACCGATCGGCCAACGGTCGTCACGTTGACGGTGGACGGCGGCAACCCAGCCGGTGAGTTCCGCGCTGCCGCTCGGTCTACCCCCTGAGGGGTCATGCCCTCGCCAACCGAGGAGGAGAGGCAGGATGAGTCTTCCCGAGGTCGTGTCGCGCGACGAGTGGCTCGCCGCTCGCAAGGAGCTGCTGGCGACGCGACTTCAACTACGACTTCCACGTCACGTTCGACGAGTCGGTCATGCCCCTCGAGTACAACTACCGCACCAAGGCCGAGATCGAGGCGTCGGGCTTCCCCGTACCCGACTGGGAGCAACCATTCGACCTGCACGGCCTGAGCGTGTTCCTGCGCGACGGCGACCGCGTGTTCCACAGCTACTCCACCTACGGACGCGGCGTAGACAACCTGGGCTTCACCAGCAACTTCCTCGACCTCACCCCGTTGGGCCGGCAGGAGGAGTGGGAGGAGCCCAAGGGCCGTGCCACCGGACTCGGCGCCTCTGCCGGAGGCGTCGGGGTCCGCTACCACGACGAGTACGACACGTAGGACTTGCCCGGTGCTACGAGGCCGTGTGGGACGTGCACTGGAGGCGGCGAGGGGAATCGAACCCCTGTACGCGGCTTTGCAGGCCGCTACCTAAGCCACTCGGTCACGCCGCCGAGGGAAGACCACCATAGCGGTCGCCGGCGCGTGGTCCCGGGACGACATCTCCAGCGCCCACGCCGACGATCTCCCGGCGGTCGTTTCCGGCCTCTCAGTCGGTGAAGGTGACCGAGGCGAGCTCCCGGCCGCGGAACGGGGCGATCACCGCCGCCTCCTGCTCCACCGCCGACCGCTGCCTGTCGCTCAGCTTGGTGAACGGCTCGACCACCACGTCCAACCGCCCCGCCACCACTCGGGCGCGCCACGTCGCCATTGGTCGGCCGGTCACGAGCACGAGGCCCGGGCTGCCCGACGGTCGCCACACGGCGCGCTGCGCCGCCCTGTCGCGCAGGAGGGTCGACCGGTCACGCTGGGCCAGGAACGGATCGCCGGTGGGGAGCAGCCGGGCGCCGGCCGCCAACGGGGGGTCGTCGAGGGCGGCGAGGTCGTCGGCCAGCATCCATCCGACGACGCCGTCGAGGTTGACCTCCACCAGCTCGGGCCGCAGTCGCTCGAAGCGGTCGCGTGCCTCGACCGCCCCCATGCCCGTCCAGGCCGCGAACTGCCGCGGTCCGGCGGGCCCGAAGGCGTGGACGAACCGCCGAACGAGCACGAGGCGCGCGGCCGCCACGTCGCCGCCGAGCGGTCCACCGAGCCAGATGTCGGTCCCCGTGAGCATCTGCCGGCCGGCCTGCGGCCAGCCGTAGCAGAACACCCCGGCGGTGCCGGCCAGCCGCAGCAGCTGGTCGGGCACGTGATGCACGTCGCACACGTCGCACCACGGTTCGAGCTCCGGCGGCACGCGCCCGTGCAGCGCCTCGCTCAACTGACCCTTGGTGCGCGGTTCGCCGTCGGCCACCACGGCGGCGAGCACCCCCACGACGACGCCCAGCGCCTCGAGGGCTGTCCAGTCCCGCGCCTCGAGCGCCGGCCATGAGCCCTGGAGCTGCTCGTGGAGGGATTCCTCGTCGGCGGCGAGCGCTCCGGGTCCGAAGACCGTGCCGTCGCGGCGCGGCACAACGTGCGCGGCGCCCCGCAGCCCCAGCAGGCGGATCAGGCTGCGGTCGTCGAGCAGCGCGTCCTCGACGTCGGACGGCCGCAGCCGGTCGACCCGGGCCGCCAGGGCCACCGCGGCGCTGCCCGGCGGGGTGTCCTGGACGCCGCACGTGGCGGCGGCGTCGACCAACGAGCCGGCGGCAAGGCGATCGTGCAGGTGATGCGCTGCGACGCGGTAGGCGACCGCCTGCTCCGCCGACACGTTGTGCCTGGGACGCGCACCCATCGGCGCCCGAGGCTAGGCCCCCGGGCGGGCGGCCGACGGGGCCGCTGCGGACAGTGCCGAAACGCCCCCCGAGTCCGGGTTCCGTACTCCGGCCGGTAGCGTCTGATGCCATGAAGTGCCCGGTGTGTGATGTGCCGCTGTCGATCTCGTCCCGAGAGGGTGTGGAGATCGACTTCTGCCCCCAGTGTCGAGGCGTGTGGCTCGACCGCGGCGAGCTCGACAAGGTGATCGAGCGGGCCGCCGCCTCGCTCGCCCCCAGCGTGACGGCGGGTGGCGGCGGCGCGAGCTACGACGAGCGGCGCGAGCCCCGCTACGGCGACCGACAGGGCTACGACGAGCGAGACGAGGGCCGCTACGACGATCGCCGGGGCTACGACTCCGGCTACAAGAAGCGCAAGCGGCGCTCGTTCCTCGACGACATGTTCGACTTCGACTGACCTCGCGACGATCACGCCAGTTCGTCGAGCGCCGAGCGGAGGGTAGCGAGCTCGTCGACCACGCCTGCCAGCTCGGCGTCGAGTGCACCGGCGGCATCCACCCCGCCCGTGCCGAGCGCAACCTCCGCCGCCTGAGCGACTGCCGCACCGAGCCGGGCGTCGAGCAGGCGTAGGCGATCGTCGGTGTCGTCGAGCGTATTGAGCAGCCGCTGCACCGAGGCGAACCGCTGTCCGAGGGCCGACTCGAGCTCGGGGTCATCGTCGGCGCGTCTCGACCGTTTGTACTCGGCCGTCACGCGTTCTGGATCGAGAGCGGCGAGGGTGCGCTCTGTCTCGGTGGCGCGGCGGGCGGTGTCCCACACCGCGAGCACACCGTCGTCGAGCCGCTCGCCGCTGAGCGTGAGCTGGTCGCGTATCGGGCCCGGCCGCACCGCCGCGAGCAGGTCACGGTAGCGGCGGCGGACGTCGAGGGCCTCGGCCACGGCGGGCGCGAACCGGGGCGAGGTGGCCGCGGGGTCGACCTGGGCGAGCGGATCGTCGGATGCCCGACGGCGGCGCAGCACGGCCAGCGACTCTACCGTCGCGGCGCGCCGACTCAGAGGTCGCGGAGCACCGTCTGCTCGTCGCGGCGGTGCGCCAGGACGGAGTCGAGATATGAGTCGAGCGCCTCGTCGGTGGGCACCTCGACGCCGGCGCGCTGGGACAGGTAGTAGCGGTGCTCGAGCAGCTCGTGGAACAGCTCCGCCGGTTCGAGCCGCCCCCGGAGCGAGCTCGGCACCTGGGCCACCAGCGGCTCGTACACCTCGGTCAGCCAACGGGCGGCGACGACCGCCCGGGGCACGTCGGCGTCGCCGCTGATCGAGGCGCCGAAGGCGGCGATGTCGTTGAGCAGCCGCCGCGCTTGGTTCTCCTGTACTTCCAGCCCGGTGAGCCGCCGCAGCTCGCGGGCATGGTGGCCCTCCTCCACCACCACCGGCCGCACCCGCAGCCGGGCGCCCTCGGGGTCGTGCTCGACGAGCAACTCGCCCACGTCGAAGCCGAGCTCGTTGAGGCGCCGGATGCGTTGGTCGATCAGGTGGCGGTCGCCGAGGTCCAGCTCGTCGGTGCTGGTCAACTCGCTCCACAATGCCTGGTAGCGCTCTTCGACCTGGACGGCGACCGCCACGGCGTCGACGCTGGGATCGAGGTCGCCGCCCGCCTGGAGGTCGAGCAGCCCCCCGAGGATGTTCTCGCGAGCGATGTCGATGTCGGTGGACCGCATGCCGTCGGGCAGCTCGTCGTGCCGCTCGGCGGTCTCTGCGTCGACCAGGTACGCCATCAGACCGCCGGCGTCACGGCGGAACAGCAGGTTCGAGAGCGAGCAGTCGCCCCAGAAGAACCCCTCGACATGCAGCCGCGCGAGCAGCACGACGCCCGCGTCGATGAGGAGGCGGCCGAGGTCCGGGCGCCGCTCGTTGGCGAACAGGTACCGGTACGGCAGCGAGAACTCGAGGTAGCGGCTGACGAGCACCGAGGCCAGCGGTTCGCCAGAGGGCGCCCGCCGGCCGGTCACGACGGCGGTCGGCTGGACCGCGGGCAAGCCCTCGGCGGTCAGCCGCCGCAGCATCGCGTATTCGCGCCGAGCCTCCCGCTCGGTCGTCTCCTTCAGCGCGAAGACCCGGTCCGCGTCGGCGACGAAGCGCACGACATGCCGGCTGGTGCCGTGGGCCATGTCGACGAGGCGAGGATCGTCCCACGCCCGCAGCGGTGTGCTCCACGGCAGGTCGAGCAACCCGCCCGGTTCGTTCCCGGGAACGAACTGCAGTCGCACGGCCATCGACGAAGAAACTATGTCCGGGCGGAACGGCGTGAGTGGCGATGGGACAATGCGACCGGCCCCGTCACCACCCGGCCGGCCGACGTCATCCGCACAACCCACCTCGCAGGAGGCTGACCCGCCATGCCCATCGACTTCACGCTCACCCCCGAGCTCGAGGACATCCGCCTGCGGGTGCGAACGTTCATCGACGACGTGGTCAAGCCGGGCGAGGCCCGGATCGGTGACCGCGACGACGTCGAGCGATCCGACTACATCAAGATCCTGCTGGAGATGAGGGCGGCGGCCCAGGAGGCCGGGCTGTGGCTGCCGCACATGCCGACGGAGTGGGGCGGCATGGGGCTCGGCCACGTCGAGCTGGCCATGGTGCAGGCCGAGGCGGCCAAGTCGAGCTACGGCCCCTGGGTCATGAACTGCCAGGCGCCCGACGAGGGCAACATGCACACGCTGTTGCACTGGGCCACCGAGGAGCAGAAGGAGCGCTACCTGCGCCCGCTGTGCGAGGGCCGCGC
>OBLS010000331.1_pt1 | contig 16366 bp, 17 predicted proteins | sample 1519901 | NCBI WGS metagenome assembly OBLS01 (sample SAMEA3113585, study PRJEB22503) | soil metagenome | reverse complement strand
AAGGTAGGCAGACTCCCAACGATGATCCTGAACGACCTGAAAACGAGACTGTTGCAGTCCAGCAAGCTGACGACAGTTCTCAGATAGGCCATGCACAAGGGGAAGATACCGATTACGCTTCAGAAACAGATAATCTTGAAAAAATGATTCTTTCCACGGGGATCCGTGTCGGTACTCCCGTTAGGACCAAATACATGTCACCATTCATAGTACGTGCAAATCCCGAAGGATTGTACATATTGGACATTAGCAAAACGCTCGCAAGAATTGATATTGCAGCCAAATTCATTGGGAGAGCAAACATATCTAAGGTAGCGGTAACGTCAGCTAGGGAATACGGGAAAACGCCTGTTCAGAAATTTTGCCAGGTGACTGGCGCTACGGGAATATTTGGGAGGTTTATGCCCGGCACGTTTACAAATCCCTCGCTGCCCAACTACATGGAACCGGAAATGGTTATTGTAACCGATCCTCAGGCTGATCAGCAAGCAGTAATGGAAGCAACGAGGGCAGGAGTAACTGTTGTTGCTATTTCAAATAGCGACAATGTGACTTCTCGAGTTGATTTGATTATTCCGGCTAACAATAGAGGGCGAAAGGCTTTAGCCACTGTCTATTGGCTGCTGGCGAGAGAGGTTCTGAAGAAGCAAGGAACCATTAGATCTGACAGTGAGATGAAGATACCAATAGAAGACTTCGAAACCAAACTAGTAGAGGAGGCACTGTGAATAAAGGGTTAAAGACAAGACACCCAGCTGTATCAGGCATATTTTATCCCAACAGTCCTTCTGAACTACGGCAGTTACTTGAGCAATCGTTTTTGAATAAGGATTTTGGGCCAGGCAGGATACCATCTGTTTCTACTCCAGTTCGGAAAGTATACGGTATAGTGTCTCCGCATGCTGGATATGCTTACTCCGGAAGCGTGGCAGCGAACGGATTCTATCAAATTTCAAATATGGATTACGAGACCGTGATAATGATAGGTCCCAATCATTACGGTATCGGTAGTGGAGTTGCAACAATGCGACAGGCGTTGTGGAAGACGCCATTGGGAGACGTGGAAGTCAACACCGACCTTGCTGATACAATCTCCAAGGGCTCGGTAATAGACATAGATGAGTTCTCTCACAGCAAAGATCACTGTTTGGAAGTTCAGCTCCCATTTCTTCAGTTGATCAGAAGGAACAATGAATTCAAAATAGTTCCCATAATCATGATGCTACAAGACAAGGAAACGGCTGTAGAGATAGGCAGGGCAATAGCGCTAGCGATTAAGGAGAAGGGAACCCGAGGATTTCTCGTTGCATCTTCCGACTTTACTCATTACGAGCCAAATCCAGAGGCTCATAGGAAAGACAGCGAATTAATTGATGCCATAATCTCTTTGGACGTATCACTTTTTTACGACATTTTAGAGAGGCTTCACGTGTCTGCTTGTGGATATGGTGCAATTGCTTCAACAATGATAGCTGCGCGAGAACTTGGGGCAAGCAAAGGCGAGTTGCTCAAGTACGCAACTAGCGGCGATGTCACGGGAGATACGAGTTCCGTTGTAGGATATGCCTCTATTCTTTTTATATGATTCTTACGAATCTGAGTCGCGCTTCTGCTCCTGCAAAAGTTGTGCTATTAGGTGAACATTTTGTAGTGTACGGTAGCCCGGCCATTTTGGGATCAATCGACAGGCGTATTAGGGTCTCTGCCCAAATAATCCGACCTCCACAAATTATCATTCGCTCCGATACCGGTTTTTCTGCATCTTTTGCAGCCAATAAGCTGGATGAGTGTGGAACAAATTTGTCTGAAGCACAAAAGTTTACGTATCCTTTGTATTTCGCCGCTCACGAGGTCATTAGTGGCTCTTTGACTACTAAAGATGCAAAATTGGGAGTTGAAATCGATATTCACTCAGATATTCCTTATGGTATTGGACTGGGGTCATCGGCAGCATCTTGCGTCGCAACCGTTGCCGCTGTGGGATCTCTTTTTCTAAAGCGAGATAGGCATTGGATATTTACGAGGGCACATCGAGCGGAAAGACTTATTCACAAAAGCTCTTCGGGTGGAGATTGCTATGTTTCAACATTTGGGGGTCTAATTTATTACATTAGAAATGGAAAAAACAGAAAAATTAAAACAAGAAGAAGTGTGTCTTTGATATTGGTAAACACCGGTATCAAACATTCGACCAAGGCACTTGTATCCCTTGTAGAAAATTTTCGAAATCAAAATACTTCCTTATTTGACGATTTAGCAAACTCTGCAACTCATATATGTGATCAAGCAGCTTTGGCGTTAACTGAGGACAATCCAATCAAGTTAGGAAGACTGATGAGCAGAAACCAGAGACTTTTGGAAACCCTTGGTGTATCCACTGTAGAAACCGATAACCTAGTTAGATATTGCTTAGATAGTGGAGCATATGGAGCAAAGCTCACGGGAGCAGGCGGCGGGGGAAGCGTAATTGCATTGGTACCAGACGAATACAAGACAGAGTTTGAATACAAATTGCTCGAAAAATACTCATACCAGTGTATTCCAGTTCAGATCAAATCATATGGGCTTATGAAATACTAAACTTTAAAATTAATCAGGATTAAGCCCTTCAAGTATGAAACCCTATGAGAAGAAAATTAGCATTAATTAAAATGGGAGGATCAGTCGTAACTTTCAAAGACAGGCCTCTGTCTGCAAATAACGCCGCAATTAGTGGAATTGCACGGGTGATAAGTTCGCTGAAGGAAATTCCCATAATCCTAGTACATGGGGGAGGCTCCTTTGGTCATTACTGGTCGGTAAGGTACGGTATGCATACAAAGCCTGCTCGCTATGACGCTCATGGAATATCAATTGTGCATCAATCAATGATAGCCTTAAATCAGATCATAATTGGTTCTATGATAAAAAATGGAGTGAACCCGTATACAGTTTGTGCTATGTCTTTGATCAACCACAATATACCGCTTAAAGTGAAGATCGACCAGATGTATGCTATGGCACGGACAGGGATAGTGCCTGTAACTTTTGGCGATGTTATTCATATAAGCGACGGCAAATATTCTATTCTTTCAGGAGATGTCATAATGACTTTTATTGCGAAAATATTGAATCCTTCGAAAGTGATCTTTGCTGTAAATACCGAAGGAATATACAGAAATATGGAAGAAAAACAGACAATTCACGAGGTAACAGGTTCCAAGGTCATAGATGCTGGGCTATTTGGGAATGCACGAGAACAGACCCCCACTGACATTACAGGCGGAATGCGAAGAAAGATGGAAGAAGCACTAAAGATTTCATCAAAAGGAGTAGAAGTGATGATCGTTAACGGACTAAAGCCTGAAAGAGTAACTCAAGCCGTGCAGTTTGGGCCGGAAAATTTTGAGGGCACAGTCATTAGGGCTCGAAGTCGGAGGTCCGGGAGAATGAGATGATGAGGAAGAGGTCTTTCGCTCACGTATCTGAAATTGAAACCATAAAAAATAGGAAAAAGGATGGAATAGCAATACCTCTTAAACGAGGAGCACAGGCGAAAACATCATCAACATATCTCGAATATGTGAGATTTGTACACAATGCGTTACCAGAACTTGACTACTCTGATGTTGATACTTCATCTTTTTTCATGAATCGAACATTTTCTGCTCCCCTCATTATTGATTCTATGACAGGAGGAACTCCAGAAGCTAGAAAAATCAATGAGAGGTTAGGTAAACTAGCACAAGATCACAATATACCGATGGGTTTGGGCAGTCAGCGAGCTGGTCTCAAAAGTGAGGAGCTTGCAGCAACATATTCTATTGCAAGAAAAAATGCTCCTGATGCCTTTCTCATAGCAAATATTGGTGGAGCCCAGCTTTCCAAGGGTCTTACTACGGGTGAAGTCAAGAAAATTATCGAAATGATTCAAGCGGATGCCATCGTAATTCATCTTAATCCACTACAAGAGCTCATTCAACCTGAGGGCGAACCGAAGTATACTGGGGTGCTTGCAAAAATAGTTGAACTTGTTACAGAAATTGACTTGCCTGTAATGGTCAAGGAGGTAGGTGCTGGGATCTCGCCAGAGGTGGCAATTAGACTGGAGACGGCTGGAGTCTCTGCGATCAACGTAGCAGGTTCTGGTGGAACCAGCTGGGCAGGAGTTGAAAAAATAAGGGCAGTTGCTGCAAAAAATAAGATAAAGATTCATCTTGGTGAGTTGTTTTGGGATTGGGGAATACCTACGGCTATTAGTCTGATCCAAGTCAAGAGAGCCGTAAAGAAGACTCCCATAATCGCATCTGGAGGCTTGCGCAATGGGCTTGAGGTTGCCAAATGTATTGCTTTGGGAGCAGATATGTGCGCAATGGCCTACCCTTTTCTGAAGGCTGCGGCCCAATCAACGGACAGCTTGTTCCGTTACATGAACTTGATCCTGGCTGAACTTAAAGGTACAATGTTTCTTCTTGGTTCTAGAAACATTGAGATGTTAAGAGGGTCAAAGTATAAGATAACAGGAGCTCTAGCAGATGAGGTCAATGAGGAATGAACCTAAACACCATACGAAACGATTTGGAAAATACTGCCGGACGGGTAAATGAATTTATTCTGTCTTACCTTGAGGGGAGTCCGCAGGAACTCTATTCCGCATCAGGTCACTATATCTCAAGTGGAGGTAAGAGACTCCGGCCGTTTATTGTATTGAAATCCTGTGAACTTTTTGGCGGAAATTCAGCAAAAGCTATGCCGGCTGCAGCAGCAGTAGAACTCGTACATAATTTTTCCCTCGTTCATGACGATATCATGGATAATGACAAAATGCGGCATAACGTTCCTACTGTACACTCCTCTTACGGGATACCGTTGGCTATTTTAGCTGGTGATATTCTGTTTTCAAAGGCATTTCAGCTGTTATCAGTAGTAGGACTAAAAGAAGGCATAAGCGATAAATCCATATCTGAAATGGTAAGCAGACTGTCAACAGCCTGCATTAACGTATGTGAAGGACAGGCCTTAGATATGAATATGACATATGAAAATGAAAAGTCTTATTCTCAAGCAGACTATATCAGAATGATAGAAAAGAAAACTGCGTCGTTGTTCGAACTTTCATGTTCACTCGGTGTGCTGTCAGCAAATACCCACTCGAAATCTGATCTTGATAGATTATCTGTTTTTGGGAGGAATACCGGCATTGCATTTCAGTTAGTCGATGATCTCATTGGAATATCAGGAGATCCAAGGGTTACGGGAAAAGCGGTGGGGAACGACATAAGAGAGGGAAAGAAAACTTACCCAATAGTACTGGTGCTAAGAAAAGCGGATCCGCAGGAAAGAATTAAAATTTTAAAAGTTTTCGGTTCTAAAAACACGGCTGACAGGGAACTTGAGGAAGCTATAAGCATTATATCAGATCTGGGAATTGAGGAGGAAATTAGAACTTTAGCAGAGTCGTACATCTCGCAGGCTTTAAAAACATTGGATGTCTATGACGACTCAGAACCAAAAAAAGCACTTCAAACAACTGCAGATTTCATTGCTAAGCGGAGTTTGTAACGGAAATGATTCTAGATCAACGATCGATGGAATCAATAAAGGTGGTTGCTCTTCAAAACGCGGTGGAACATAATGGCAAGGCAAAAGCTGAATCTGTAACTGGAAAAGTGGCTGCATCTAATCCAGAATTTCGTTCTAATCTGAAAAATATTCTCCCAACAATAAGAGAAACTGTTATGGAAATTAATGCTTTATCCTTAGCTGAACAAAGGTTACTGCTCGAGAGATTAAGAGAATCAATAGTCACTCACACAGTCGATCCAATTGAGTCGTTGCACAGAAGTTCTTCCCCTGTACTTCCTGAATTACTAAATGCATCTTACGGAAGTGTGATAACAAGATTTCCCCCTGAGCCGAACGGGTATCCTCACATCGGACATGCCAAAGCCGCAATAATTGACGAATATTACGCTAGAACATACGGTGGAAAGCTGATTCTACGATTTGACGATACTAATCCATTAAATGAAAAACCAGAATACTATGAATCATTTATTCTTGCACTTGAGTGGCTCAATGTCAAACCCGATATAGTTAAGAATACATCTGATGATATTGAAATTTTATACGAATATGGAAAAAAACTTGTTTTAGATGGCTTTGGATATGTCTGTACTTGCAATCAAAAAAAAATCCACGAACTCAGATCAGCTGGCGTTGAATGCGGTTGCCGTATGGACACGCAGCGGTCGGGTGATCTTGTCAACGAATTCTTCAGAGGTAAATTCGATCAGAACGAAGCAATAATCAGGTACAAAGGTTCGATGTCGGACTCTAATACTGCAATGAGAGACCCTACTCTTTTTAGAATAATTAAAGGGAATCATCCTCGACTAGGAAATAAATACAATGTATGGCCTACGTATGATTTTGCCGCTCCAATAGAAGACAGTCTAGACGGCGTGACACACGCATTCAGGACCAAAGAATATGAATTGAGAAATGCTGTCTACTTCGCGATTCTCGAAAGGTTAGGACTGCGTAAGCCAATCATGATGGAGTTTTCGAGGTTGGAATTTAGAGGACTTCCTGTTTCAAAAAGAAAGATAAAACCTTTGATCGAAAGTGGTATTGTTAAATCATGGGATGATCCTAGGCTACCTACACTGGCAGCAATGAAAAGAAGGGGTTTTGTGCCCGAAGCCATAAGAAAATTCGTCCTTTCATTAGGTATGACCCTTGCTGAAACCAAGCCTCCATTTGAATCTCTTGAGGCTTTTAACCGAAAACTAATTGAACCCGTGAGCATTAGGGTTTTTTTTGTTAAAGACCCAGTTGAGGTTATTATTCTAGGTGCCTCGCCTCGTGAAATTATCTTAAGGAATCATCCGAGTCTTGACCTTGGATCACGCAAAATTCAAGTCTGCTACTCTGTTTATATTTCCCAGGCTGATGCGATAGGACTATCGCCCGGTAACGAAATGAGGTTGATTGAATTGTACAATATTCGAATCGATGATATCAAAAAAGAAAGAGAAAAGCTGACAATTGTCGGGTCGTATTCAGGTGATGAAATCAAACCGGATGTGGCAAAGATTCAATGGGTGGCTAAAGATGACGCTCGCGCGTTCGAAATCCTCGTACCTAAGGAGCTTTACTTAGGTGAAAACTATAATGTTGATAGTCTTGAGATCTGGAAGGGAGTCTGTGAGTCATATGCAGGTGGGCTGAAGCCAGATTCTAAGGTACAATTCGTGAGAATGGGTTTTTGTAGGATTGATCACTCTGGGTTGGCAATTTATACTCATAGATAGGTAAGCAGCAATATGAAAATAGCCAGAATAAAGGACATCTTAGCAGGGGAAACATATGCCATTCTATCTAATGACGCAGGCAAACTGATCACAAGATCAGAAATACAAGAACAAACCGGAATACCTCTTCCTCCCACAGTCAAGGATTTCATATTTAATGACTGGACAAACGAAGTAATGGCATATCAAAAAGACCTAGAATATGATACCAGTCTTGATGCAGTAGAGCTGCTGGCACCTCTGCCAAATCCTCCCACAATAATATGTCTTGCGTTCAACTATTATGATCATGCAAAGGACGCTGGTCTAATGCCTTCTGATGAACCGGTAATTTTCATTAAACCCCGCACTACACTGAATTCTCCTTATAGCGATATCATTTGTCCTCCGTTTGTAAAAAGGTTAGACTATGAAGCGGAAATTGCAGTCGTTATAGGAAAAAGAACAAAGGCTGTATCAGAAGAAGAAGCATTGGACTCTGTGTTTGGGTATATGATAATGCATGACGTTTCAGCAAGAGATATTCAGTTCAAAGATAAGCAGTTTACTAGAGGAAAGGGAATTGACACGTTTGCTCCGTGCGGTCCTTGGATAACAACTAAAGACGAAATATCTGACCCTCAAAACTTGGCCATCATCACTAGGGTTAATGATGAAGTTCGACAGAATTCTTCTAGCCTAAATATGGTTATTCCTATTAAAAGAATAATCTCAAGTTTGAGTAGCGTGATGACTATTGAAGCGGGAGATATCATTTCTACTGGTACTCCTGCGGGAGTTGCCATGTCGATGGCCGATCCCAAATACCTAAAAGATGGAGATATTGTTGAAATTGCAATAGAAAAGCTTGGAAAAATCCGAAATCGAGTAACCGTCAAATGAAGTACTTCAGTACATGCTTTGATAGAGGATGCAGTTGAAAATCAGCTTCTCTTGTCCTGACTGTTTAGCTGCGAATTGAACTCAGCCTACCTAATTTAGTTATCTCCCTCTCCAATAGTCGTGAATAGTGCATGTAGGACTGAAATAATTTGTATCTTAGATTGGACATTTGAATTGAAACATTAAGGGCGCCAAGGCAAGTCTCGAGAGATCTATCAGATGCAAATTCCCTCATTGCTATCTCAAAATCTCTCATGATTTTCTCATGTTCGGCAGTATCCTCATCAATTGCCTTGGAAAGTGCATCTATGTCGTCTGAGGACTTCCGTCCCGATCCAGTCCTGCCTTTAACTTTTGCAGACTTATCTGACATAGTCAAGTTGTGTGTTTGGATTGAATAAATTTCTTCCTTGGAGCTCGTTTTTTATTAGAACGCTCTTGCGAACAATATATTTATTTAGCTTGGACAGGATTTCAAGACCATATATGGTGGTTGATAATCCAGGAGTTATCTCATATATTAGAGTCCTCAAAGAAGATCTTGCTATTTTCAAGATTACACCTACAAATAGTCCAGTCCCCGACTTTAGAGCTGGTCAGTTTGTAACTGTAGGTCTCCATAATTCTAATGAAGGAAAAATAGTAAGGAGAGCATATTCTATTGCGTCTCCCCCAGAACAGAAAAAGTATTTTGAACTTTTAGTAAGATGGGTGCGTAAGCCACTTCCAGGACGCTTAACTACTGAATTGTTTAATAGAAAAGAGGGGCAAGATGTTGCCTGGGTTAAGCCTACCGGAATATTTACCATAAATGAGAAGATGCATGATGGAACCCCAGACAATCGAAGAATGGTTCTGATAGGAGGCGGCACAGGATTGGCACCATTTATTTCGTATTCTTTGCATTTAAAGTCTATAGGAAGTAAAAGGGAGATAGTTGTCTTGCACGGAGCCAGCTATGTTGACGAGTTGAGTTATAGGGAACTATTGACAGAGCTTGAAGAAGAGAGCATGGATGTAGGTAAAGACACGTGGAACTTCCGCTATAGAGCAAGCATTAGCAGACCGCAGGAATGGTTTAATAGGTCATGGGACGGCCAAAAGGGCAGGGTCGAGTCGTTTCTCAGACCAAAACCCGGCACAGACCAGTCGCCCCTCGAAGAATTAGTAAATGAGAGGATAACTCCGGAGAATACCTCCTTCTATGTATGTGGATGGCAGGGCACTGTAGATGGCGCTCTAGACTATTTAGTTCCAAAAGGTTTTGTTACGGAGCGTAATAAGAGAAAGGATGGGAGTTATGATATCAAGTTTGAATCGTACGGCTAAATATTCCTGAAAGCTGCTCAATGAGACTCTTAAACCCTTAAATACATTGTGCCGTGTCAAACTAGGATATGAAGTTTGAATATGAAGAATTCCCGACTGTAGAAGATGTTTTTCTATATTTAGTATCTGTTGCGCCTTACATGAAACAGGTATTACCGGTAAGCTCTTACAAAGGTTATGTATTTTCCATAATGCCACTTACTCCTTTGTCTGGAGATGTCTTAATGATGATCTATACCAAGGGACACGTTGATCCAGGAATGGTCGAGTTTGACATATCTACTAGGAAATACAAAAGCATCACTACGGTGGAAAGAGCCGATAAGAATTATTTCATTATCCTAACTCCAAAGATAGCTACTGTTGCCGATAGTGCTATTGAGCAGTTAGAAGGGAATCCCAAATAAGAAACTCAAGATAGACAAATATTCATTATTTCCATTTATTTCATTTCTATTTTAGCAAACAACATAGGCCTTCGCAGTTATAACTTGGCAGGCAAGGATGCAGTCACAGATCTCCTTCGTGAATAGTGGTCAACGATGTCTTCAGGAAGGCGTCCATTGAAGAGTTCCTTTGACAGTCCCCGGAAGTACCGCATAATGGCCCATGTGCCCGCTCTTATGAGTCCTGCCATAAATAATTTCATAACTGGACCATAGGATTTGTTTCTAATAATTATTGGAATGATATCGTTTATGACCCATATGTTGTGTTCCCAACATCTCCAAAACAGTGTGAATTGAGCTTCGTTTAGGTTGCCAAAGTGCATGGAGTTCCTTTCCGAAAAGTCCTGGTACAGTAATGGCGCTATTAGCCCTCTCATCTTGGTCTCCTTAAAGTCTTCTATCAAATCAATAGTGTATTGCGTCTCGTCGGGAGTCTCATCAGGCCAACCTATTATTAGAGTTAGCGCTGGGAACCAATGGTTCTGGTTCATAATTTTACAACCTTCCCGGACAACAGCACCCCACTCATCCGTCTGGAAAGGCTTTGTCTTGATTCCCAGGTGCTTCTTGACTAGGCTCGGCGCGACTGTTTCAACACCAAGGTTTGTTGCAAGCCACCTACCGTTCTTATCCATATCGTTGATTTGAGATATTTTCCGTATGAGATCTGGGGATGATGCAACGGCTGATAATGTCATGTGGGTAGTGCCAACAAAATTAGCTCCAAGTGATTTCAATCCCTTCCAGAGGTCTAAGATAGCATCTGAATTAGGGACAAATTCCTTGTTGTCGCATCCGTACAGCAACATTTCATCTGACTGCAGCCATATTGAATCAAAACCATACCTTAGATTAAAACTAGCCTCGGTCTGGAGTCTCTCTAGGGGCATATCTTTTTTCGAGCGCTTGTTGACGTCACAAAAATCACATCCCCTACCACATCCGCGCATGGCCTCAATGAGAGAGTTTATAGTAGGTCCCTGGATCATAGGAATATTTTCAATATTTCTTACAAATGTGTGAAGTAATTCGGGTGCCTTTCCATTTTCCAAGTCATGGAATAGGTCAAGTGCAAGTTCATCAGCCTCTCCCACAACAACAGTATCTATGCCGTGGATCTCCATTCTATCTGGTTTTGCAAGTTCCCATGCGCCGTTACCGCCAACGACTACTTTAAAATCATACTTCTTTTTTAATTGAATGATAGAAGCGCACATCTTCTTGAACTTCATGGCTATGTATGATAGTTTTTCTGGAGACATAGTTGTTGTTACTGGAGCCATTCCTAACGGATCCATGACGTTAAGTCCCACAACCCGGGTCTCCGGTCCTACACATTTGTCAAGCATTTCTGGATTAGCTAGAAATACTTCGGATCTGTCGTATTCCCTTAATAATGCACTTTCAATTCTTCTAAGGCCACACTGTGCTACCTTTACCTCGCCTGTTGTCCTGTCGGTCTCGACGCTTGGACAGAATAGCTTGTCGAAGACGACCTCTGGAATAAGTTCATAAGGGCCGCAGGCAATGAACCCATAAAGAAAGTTTCCTCTGTAGTTTGTCATAAGACTTCTATCTGCTGTCAACACTATGCGTTTTCCAGCCGATGCCATTTTTTTCGATATCCTGTTTATTGCGTAATCTAATGGGTATAAATCTATTACCCTATTCTTTCGAGTATGGCTCAGGGTGAGTACGAATCGTCAGTACAATCCTTTTTTGCGACCTTTTACCATGATCAATTTTAATTCATCGTGATGAAGAAGGAATAATGCATGAGTAAATGGTGCCCATGTAAATTCAAAATGCTCGTACGAAATTTCTACAGTCTTGGTCTCCGTTATAGCAAAGTAAAAAGATACTTCCTTTTTGGATTTCATACCGTCGGATCGAAAATACGAGTAGTGGATCTTACCTATGTAAGACTTGATATCCAAACCGCTAATCCCAGTCTCCTCGCAGACTTCGCGGGTCAAAGTTTGAATCTCATTTTCGCCCTTTTCTTTATGACCCTGCGGGAATCCCCAAAAACCCCTCCTATTCCTTAGCAGGAGGAATTCAGACTGATAATGGGAAAAAGACTCTTCTTCAATGCCTTTTTTTCTATATGATATGACAGCTCCGACTGACCGCTCTATTAGCGCCACTCCGAGTACAAATTGGTGTATGTGTGACTATTATAATTATATATGCCCTGTGATAATTCGAACTTCAACCTCAAGAACGTTAAAGGTATTAATAGCCAAGCAAGGAATCCGATGGAGTGGAGGGCCGGTCGTCTAGTCCGGTAGGATACGGCATTGGCATTGCTGAGGTCGTGGGTTCGAATCCCACCCGGTCCACATTAATCCTTTGTCTTGCTTGAATTATTAGCGAAATTCTGTTATGAATATTTCCTGTATTTTAAATACGATATTCTGCCTATGTATAATATGATAGTTCTTGGTAAAATTCTTTTCCAAATGATTATATCCTAAAGCATGAATTCTCCTGAAGGTTTCCAATTTCTCGGACTCGATAATACTGCCTATGCTCTCCTTTTGATCCCGTATTTTTTTTACTACATTGTGCGGCAAGTAATTAGGGTAGATCTTTGATTTCGCATTTACCAAGACCTTGCCATCTTGTTTCTGAACGATATTTACTGATCTATATATAACATCAATGAAGTCGTCCTGCTCTAATATCTTGACTTCTGTTTCTGAACCAATTAATATAGATATCGTATTCTCCAAAGTTCCAGTGACAGAAAGTAATATCTTTTGGGGTAACGGTATTGTCTTATTTATTTTTTTCTCCAGATTGCAGATGCCCTGCTGTACTTTATTGTGCTTGAGCTCGATAAAGATGTCGCACATTAGAGATCCATATAACCTCAAGCGATTGCTATCCAATAACCATTTTCAGTACTATGATTACTAAAGTCAAGCCTATTGTAGACAAACTAATGGCCTTGAGCGCCCTCTCCTGCTTCTCTAGCCTAGAATCAGATTGACGTACTTTCTTACGAACTTTATATTTTCTGGATATTCTGATGTGTATGTAGCTTAGTGATCCTGTAATTACAGATAGTCCAACTGGAACGATCTCGAAATGATTAGTCTGTATGATATATCCCGCAAAAACTGGAAGAGCCCCCCAAGAGACGGAAAACCAAATGTCGTTGTGAAAAAAACCCCTGAACACTTCGAAATTATATGCAAATACAAAGAAACCTTCCAGTAAGGCAATTACCCCTAAAAGAGGGGCGTAATGTACTATGTAATAGGCTCCTATGATATAGGCCGCAGAAAGAGACAACACGATTATGAGCCAAAGCTGTTTAGCAGAAAAATAGTTTCCCCAAGGTCTAACTTCCTTAGAACCAAGACTATCCGCTGCGTGAGCTCCTAAGCCTAGTCCCAAAGCGTAAATGGCGGCTATAGCGCAAAGCCTATCCCAAAACATCTGAGCAGATACCAGCGAGCCCAACACTGCAAAAGAGACACACATGCCCGTGTACGGTAAGAATAACATACCTACAAATATCCTAAATCCTAAAGGTCCAAAGTTAGGTACGAACCATTCGTTTAGACGATTGTCTTCGGAGTTCATGGCTTTCTGGCTGAAACGATAGCACTGGTTCCTAGAGTATGGTACTGACATGATACTTCGATGAATCCGATTTTTCTTAGGCACTGTGATGTATCGATAGGCCACAAACGGTTTTTGCAGATAACTTCATCTAATAGTTGAAATGCTGGTTCCCACTCCTTAATTAGCTTCCCTGAAAGCTTGAGCAAATAAAAATAAAGTCTCCAGATTTTATAGATTACTTGGTTGTTTGGACAGGTAAAGTCATGAAATATTACAATTCCGTGTTGCTTAAGAACCCTCCAAGACTCCACTGCTACGGTTTCGATGTCAATATACTTCAGTAAATATGATGATACTACATAATCAAATATTCCGGCTTGGAATGGCAAAAGCTCAGCAGTCGAGTTTACTAGGAAAATTTGTCGGGACTTCTCTTTTGCTTTTTTGAGATAATCGAATGTGAGATCCAGCGAACACACTGAAGCTGCATCCGATCCCGCTTCAAGTTTCGAGGATAATATTCCTGTCCCCGCGGCAAGGTCCAATATTACACTAGGTTTGAATCCGCCCTTATCTACAATCTTTGCTATTTGATTTTTCCACATTTTGTCTTGTCCAAAGGTTGCGTAACTAACAAGTGAATCATAAGTTGCCGCGTTGTTAGCGCTAAAGAAGTATTGAGCATAGGCATAACCGTCATGTAGTTTCATTTGAGATCTAATCCCTCATCATCTGATTTAAGATGTTGATACATATAGTAGAAACAACCTCCTATAGGCACCAGAGTATGTATTTCGTTAATTGGCAAAGGGATGTAAGCATTGTCAAACGATACGGAAAAAAGGTTGTTGTCAAAACCAATAAGCGAAGTAAAGGTTTTCATGAGTACCTATTGTCGTTATCATACACATTTGTATCCGTTGCGCTAGGTCACCCGGATTCTCCTCCTATTATAGGGGAAAGAACATCAAAAAACGAAGGTGATCTCATGAGGGGCCATTTAGAAAAACTGGGTATCAGAACCCCTCGATTGATTTCCCTTTCTGATTCTCTGCTTGTTGAAGAGTTCATAGAGCTAGGCGATTTGTATAGGGTGTTTCGTGAATCTCGCGAGACGAAAATTATTTCCTCACTGGGATACGAGGCTGGTACAATGACGGGCAGTCTACATATTGACGGAAGAGTATTTGTTGACAATAAATGTCAGAATTATCTTGTGGGAAAGAATTATAATTTGTTATATCGAACTGACCTAGCTTTCATACAGAAAAAGACTTCGGTATTCTCACGAAGTATGGATATAGGAACTTTTTTAGCAAGTGTTGTTGATCTGAGCCCTTCATGCTATACGGCAGTCGAAAGTGGTTTTCATCGAGGTTATTATTCCGTAACTCGACGAGGTTTCCCATATCTTTCAATTATTCTGAGAAATATACTCGCACCGGGATTTGCTTTTGATCATGCAAATATGTTAAGAAACATGCGAATTGATTCTCTGGATAAATGTTCCCTAGACAATTAGATTGGTGGCAACTCCGTCTTCTTTCCGAAGCCGCCGGATCCGAACTTGCAATAGAAGCATTGGTCTGACTGCATATATGGAATCCTCTGTATTATGACTGCACCGATCTTTAACGCTATTCGAGTCATTAAACGATATTTAAAGGGCATAGATGGGATAACTTCTTCAAAATAGACGCTATAATGATCTGGACAAAACTTTAATGTGATTTGGGCCTTGTGTTTTAGCTCCTGTCGCCTATTATCTCTAGATTCAACACTAAGCGTTTTGGTGACATTTATTTGTTCCCTGATATACTCGTGTTTTGGACACGGGCAGTCCTTGCCGCCAGGATGTTTATAGGCCGGTACATTCTTCCAGTCAAACTCAGGAAAGTCCTTTTCGAAGTCATCCATACTTTGATCTAAGCAACTTCATCTCATATAAAGATGTATGTAGGGTTTGAGTCTGTAATACAGAAGGTTTGATCCATCCATCTTACACTTCAATAAGAAAAGATATATTTTTGGCTTTCTAACAGACTCTATAGGCGTGACAGTACGAGATCAAACACAGGCCAGCAACGGAAATAGCAGTATGACGACTGCTACCACTACAAGCAGTGCAATACGAAATAAGACAGAATATAGTACAAGTCGGAATTCCCTGGATTCTAATTTGAAAACATTATTAGAATTCAAGAAGAGTTTGCTGGAAGAGCAAAGGAAGAGCGAACAAGAAATTCAGGAAATTAATTCCAGGATAGAAGAGACAAAAAAGAGCATAGACGGGAGCAGGGACCAACTTGATAGCTTGCGTGCCCAGTTGAAGCGAGTTAACGAACAAAAAGACACAGAGTATGTAAAGTTCAGGGAACTAAAAAACAGTCTTATGGAAACACGAAATGAAATGAAAAATTTGGATACAAAATCCACTGTGGGTGCAAACATAAAATCAAGAAAGGATCATTTTGATATGGTCCATCTGGGCAGAGCACTTGAGCAAATTGAACGCGATATTCAGACCAAGAAACTGTCCAAGGATGAAGAACGCAGATTGGTTGCCAGGTCAAAAGAAGTCGCAACCAAATTACACAATTTGAAAGTTATCAATAAGAAAGAGGATAAGTATAGGAATGTGCTTTCTCAGTATGAATCGCTCAAGTCAATAATGAACAGAATTTTTGACCAGAAATCTGAATTCGGAAACAAGATCGGTAGCATAAAGACAGAGTTGGATAAATTAATGAATTTGCGCGAGAGCCTCTATGAAGAACGTAGGAAAACAATTCATGCAATAAGAGAGGCTGCTGCAAAACTTGAGATGGTGGAAAC
>OBLS010000330.1_pt1 | contig 16372 bp, 15 predicted proteins | sample 1519901 | NCBI WGS metagenome assembly OBLS01 (sample SAMEA3113585, study PRJEB22503) | soil metagenome | reverse complement strand
CTCTCACTGATCTATTCTTGTTCGTAATCAGCTGATACGTACAATTTGATTTGGAGATGCCTCTCAAGCTTCTTTGCCAGTAACTCGTCAGGCTTCAATGCACCTGTCTCTACCTTCTTAAGGAGAGAAGCCTTTTCGCTCATCTTTATGCCTAGCTGTTCGTGGGTAAACCCCTTTTTCATACGCGCCTCTCGGATCAACCTTCCAAAATCCTGTGACAGTAACATATTGTCAGTAAGCTGGATTCTATTATGAGGATATCTTCGCGTTGTGAGTACCGGTCGGTTTTTGGTAAGAGGTTGGCGAAGTGTTGATTGTGTAGAAGATTTAATCGGTGGCTTATTAGTTTTAATTATCCCTGGATTGTAGGGCTTTCCGCGTCTAGAACATTGAGAACATACTCTAAAGATCGTTCCTTCAATCACTACTTCCTTACGATTCTCGTTAGCCTGTCGCCCGCATACCTCGCAAAAAGATGTTGATGACGGCGATGATGGCAAGTTTAATAGTCCCTTAAATTAACCTGTATAACCTTTCTTTAAAGTTTGCTGGACCGTCATATTGAGCACGATCTCTGCGATATCACTCGAGTATTCTGCTACTCTTCGAAGGTTTTCAGTTATTATCTTGATTCTATAAACATCATTCATATTCCTCAAACTGCTCAGATCGTTCATAATTGACTTTTCTACATAGTCTATTTCTCGCGCCTTCTCAATCGCCTTGTCGGCTGAATTATAATCCTGTTTAAACATAGACAGACATGCTTCATCCAATACTCCCAAAGCAAAATTGCTCATAGCAGTAATCCTTTTCACAATATTAGGATTAATCGGTTGTCTAGAATCTATTAGCTCTTTAGCTATTAACACTGCATGGTCTGCTATTCTTTCTGCAAATTTAGTAATCAATCTATAACCCAAGCAGCTCCGAGAGTCTTGCAAACCAATTTCACTGAGTAAATACTCGTTCTTAATTGCAATATTTAACTGCCTAACTATGTAAAAGCTAAACCGGTCAACTTCATCATCTGACTTAAGTATCTCTTTAGCTAGTTCCATATTGTTCTCCTTCATTGCCAGCATGACGTCAGCGTGCATCGATTTGGCAATAAGAATCATTCTCTTGAATGCCGCGTCAACTGATAAGTCTAGTAAATTGATTAGGACTTGCAAAGTCATTCCACTGGCTGAGTCTGCAATAATCTCTGTCCCCATCAAAAGTCTTCGCACTAGATCTTTAATTACTTCTCGTTGGTCACTAGTTAATCTGTTGATTTCTTTTGGAAAAATGTGAATCATGTGGTAGCCCAGGAAATAAAGGGAAACCAATTTCCTAGCAAGATAGTATGGATTGTTCTCCTTCAGTACTTCAATAGTAGCTTCCCTCTGTTCCTTTATCGATCGGCGCGAGGCAGGCGAGATCTGCAAGAATGAATTTCCCTGTCTCGAAATTAAGACGTGATCTCCTTGTTTGAGTCCTAGTTCCTGAATCCATCTCTTGGGTAAGGATACGATAAAAGATGATCCTCCTGTGTATTGTATCTTCCTGGTTTCTTCCCTTTGATCAGAAGACTGCCTATTTTCCCTCGATGTCATCCTAATACGGCTATACCCTAGTACGGCTAACTATATATTTGTATTTTTTCCTATATAGATCTTCTAATCAAAAACACATTTATCCAAATATTCCAGTTAAAGTCCCATTGGATCCTATTCCTGTGGACCCCCATGAGAAAATCAGGCATCATTTGAATGCATTATTCGGTGCGTACTTTGTCCTCCCAAAATCAATTGACTTTGAGTTTTCGAGAAGAACAGGACGCATAAAGAGTTTTAGCTTTGACAATCAACTGGCTGGGACTTTGAGAACGGACGGCGGAATAGCTTTAACACTATCAGGAGCAGAGATATTGATGGGGAACCCGCTATTCAAAACTAATTGCGTAATTCCAATCCAGGAAGCTGTTCCCTTCGTTAGCAAAGGACGCTCGCTTTTTTGCAAGCACGTAAAATGGTGTGGGTCTAACGTTAGAGTTGGGTCAGACGTCGTAATTATTGATGATAACGAGAAGATTTTGGCAGTAGGACGAGCAAGAATTGCAGCAAATATGATGAAGGGGTTCGATACTGGGGTTGCGGTTAGGGTTAGACAAGGAATAAAAAGCGGGACAGTACAGAAGGATTTGTATGATGCGAGGCGGTAACCGCGAAATGAGAAGAATGTTAGATAAGATGGGACTAGAGATGAAAGAAATGGGCGAAATTGAGGAGGTCGTTATTCGAACAGAAACAAAAGAACTCTATCTTATAAAACCGCAAGTGGTTGAAATGAAAGGAAAGGATAGTACAATTTTTCAGGTAGTTGCAACAGATATCGAAGAAAGACAAAAAGAAGTTCCATCATTCAGGGAGGAAGATGTTGTGCTGGTAATGCAGCAGGCTAACGTCAGCAAGGATAGAGCGATCCAAGCACTTACCGATTCAAAGGGCGATTTGGCTCAAGCAATAATCAGTCTGACAACTTAATTGTAACCCCACTATCATCAGACGTTGATTCTTTCAGCTAAGGATAAGTAAGTCCTCGTGATTTATTCTGGATCTTTTTTACTATTCTAACAGTTTTTTATTGATCAGGCTTAATGCACGTCTTGGATCTGCTTTGCCCTTAGTAAGGTCCATAACCTTTCCGAGCAGATAGTTGGAGACACTAGGATTCTTTTTTGCATCGACCACGGCCAACGATTCGGTCTCAAAGACTTTTTCAATAGATTGTAAAATTAGGCCCTCGTCATCAATTTTTCTAAAATTAGTCTCATTTTCACTTGAAGTGATTAGTCTGCCCGATACTACCGCTTCATATAGGATTTGTTTTGCAGTTTTTCTGTTGACAACCCCTTCCTTTATCATCCTAGCTATTTCAGCTAGTTGTTTGGGAGTCATCTTTATGTTCCTTATTGTAGATCCAAGTTTCTTAGAATTGTCATCTGCATAGCTCATAATATCGGTCACAATGATATTTGAGATTTCTTTGGGCGCAAAGTAAATCTTGACCGATTCCTCGAAGTAATCTGCTAGATCTTTATGTTCTATTAATACTTGTGAGACATGTTCTGTGAGTTTATAATAATTGATGAACCGTTGCTTCCGTGCATCTGGAAGTTCAGGCATTTTCGAGTGTAATTCATTCAGGTAATCTTTGTCGATCTCAATTGACGGTATGTCTGGTTCGTAAAAGTATCGGTAGTCTTGTTCCTCTTCTTTGGTCCTTGACTGCTTGGTTATTTTTCTTTGTTCATCCCAATGTCTGGTTTCACCCCGGATTTCCATTTCATAATTAAGCATAGCTTTTTGCCTAGTCATTTCGAACTTAAGTGCCTTTTCCACATCTCCAAAAGAACTTACATTTTTTATCTCAACTCTTCTTGAATTGCCAACGGAAATATTCGCGTCGCATCTAACTGCTCCTTCAAGACTCGTATCACAAACTCCCAAGTGTTCAACTATCGATGCCAATTTATTCAGAAATAATCTAACATCTTTTGGATCATTAAAATCTGGCTCAGTCACAATTTCCACAAGGGGTACTCCAGCCCGGTTGTAGTCGATCAGTGAACCTGAGCTACCATCCACATACGATAATCTACCAGGGTCCTCTTCGAGTTGAACTCTACGTATTCTGGCTTCTCCTTGTCCATATCCCAACAATCCATTTGTACCAATGCTGGTAATTCCATAGGCGTTATATTGGGTAAGTTGGAAATTTTTAGGTAAATCCAAATAGAAGTAGTTCTTTCTATAGAATAGTATAGTGGACGGAATAGTACATTTTAAAGCCATACAAACCATTGCCGCTATTTCTATTGCTTTCTGATTCAGTAGAGGCAGAGTGCCAGGAAACCCTGTACACGTCGGGCAAATATTGGCATTGGGGCTGTATTCACGATAGTTACAATGGCAGGAACAAAATAGCTTGCTCTTTAAACCAGTCAATTGACAATGGATCTCCAATCCAATTCTGGTACCGTGTGTAGATATCATAATGGAGTTCTCACCTGAATTTTGGCTGTTCGTTCAAAAAGTAAAGCTGCATCAAAAATCTTCTGTTCTTGAAATTCATCTGACATAATTTGGAGGCCTATGGGGAGACCATTGCTAAACCCAGCAGGTATTGAAATTGCAGGCATGCCTGTAAGATTGGAAACAACGGTGTCAATATCTACATAATATAACTTAATAGGGTCACCTATTTTTTCGCCAATTTTAAAAGGTAGTATAGGCATAGTAGGGGCTATTATGACATCATATTTGGAATACAATGACTTAAACTCTCGTCTTAATAAGGCTCGTACTTTTTGTGCCTTAAGATAATAGCGCCCATAGTATCCTGAGGAGAGAACATATGTGCCAACGATAATACGTCTTTTGACTTCTTCGCCAAAATTACTTCTTACTTTTGCAAAATATGAATTCCATTCGTATCCTTCAGGATCCATTTCGAATCCGTAGCGAATATTATCGTAACGTGCGAGATTACTACTCGCTTCCGCCATAGCGATAACGTAGTATGAAGCAAGAGCATAATCCAGAGAGTCTAATGATATTTCCTCGCAAATGCATCCTGCTGAGGAGAGTGTATCCATCGCAGAATAGATACACTTGGAAACTTCTGGTTGAGCGTTTACTGTCAAATTGCTTAGTAAGGCTATCTTAAGACGATTTCTAGTTGCTTTGGTAGAATATGGCAAAGCCACTGTACGTGTGGTATCATCATAAGGATCTACTCCTGAAATTGCATTCATCAATCTGACAACATCTGATACCGTTCGACCAATTGGACCAATTTGCTCCAGGCTATTTGAATAGGCTATTAAACCATATCTACTAACCGAACCATATGTGGGCTTGAATCCTACTACTGAACAAAAGCTAGCAGGACACCTAACTGAACCCCCAGTATCTGATCCTAATGACGCCGTGCACTCAGCTGCTGCTACAGCAGCCGCACTACCCCCTGATGATCCGCCAGTGACATAATCTAAATTCCACGGATTTCTTGTAGGCCCGAAATTACTAAATTCAGTGCTTGAACCCATCGCAAACTCATCTAAATTCAATTTTCCGATAATGATTGCATCGCATTCTTTCAATTTTTGAATTACAGTGGCGTCATAGGGTGGGATATAATCTGCTAAAACTCTTGAAGCGCATGTTGTTCTTAATCCTTTAGTGCTTATGTTGTCCTTTACACCCACTGTAATACCTGCCAAATGTCCAACTTTCTCTCCTTTACGGATCTTGCTGTCTATTCTCCGTGCAGATTCTACAGCCCCATTAGTATTCACATTCACATAGGCTCTGATATCGACGTCTAGTTTTGCTATGCGCTCCAGGGTTTGGGATACATATTCCTCTGCGGAAAAATGTTGATTTCTTATACCGTCTGTAACTTCATCGATCGAGATATCATATAGTTTACTCATTTTTTCACATCACTTTTAGGTCCTTTCAGATATCCATCCTTTCGATTCCTGGTTTGGGGTAGGACTTTCTCTCTAAAATCCTTTGATTGATCGATACGTAATTTGCGCACCGACTTAGTCAAGAGAGCAGGTTCCACAATATCTAATGCTAAGCCATCTAAGATATCAAAATGGTGAATAATTCGATCGATTTGAGATTCGTATTTTGTTAGCTCTTCCTCTGATAGGTCTAACCTTGCAAGCCATCCTAAATGCTTTATTTCTTCCTTCGAAACCATTCCTATTTAATTCACCTCATTCACGGAGTAAGACGATCAATATCCCGTGGATAGAATGTAGCGTCTCGGATATTCTCGATATTAAGTAGAACCATCATAAGTCTTTCCAAGCCTACTCCGAAACCTGCATGAGGTGGAACACCATAATCAAAAACTCGAAGATGGAAATCAAACAATTCAGTGTTTAGCCCTTGTTTTTTCATATTTCCTAGAAGAGACGCCTTCCTATTTATTCTGGTACTGCCAGAGGAGATTTCAAGAGGGCCAAACATTAAATCGAAAGATTCACAAACCTTATCAGACTTGGAAGTCGGTTTTACATAGAATGGTTTAATGGCAGTAGGCCATTCTACTATGTAATAAAAACTACCGGTGTTGAAGACTTCATCTGAAAGTCCTTTCATAATCTGAGGGTTGATATCGTCACCCCATCTGATACGTTCACCATGTGCTTGAAGTTTATCGACAATCTCATCGTATCTGTATTTTGGGAATGGTATCTTGATGTTAGGCAATGTGCATCGCATACTTTGCAGATCATCACGGTGTCTGTCATTTATCGAGTTGACAACGTGTTTTATCATTGTCTCTAGCAGGTTCATAAGATCATTGTAATCTGCGAATGCTTGTTCAACATCAATCGAGGTTGCTTCTGATAAGTGCCTTTTAGTTCTTGATGGCTCTGCCCTGAAAATAGGTCCAATCTCGTAGACGTTCTCAAAAGCCATTGTTAGCTGCTCTTTATACAATTGGGGACTTTGTGCCAAGTATGCCTCTTTATTATAGTAAAAAATCGGAAACAGGGCAGCTCCCCCTTCAGTAGCTGTTGCGATCATCTTTGGTGTGTTTACTTCAATAAACCCTTTCGCATCAAGGAACTCTCTAATAGAACTTAGTACAGTATGGCGAATTCCAAAAGTGCTTCGCAAATAATTTCGTCTTAAATCTATAGCTCTAAGATCAAGGCGAGTATCAACACCTACAGTGGGTTTATTTCCCTGGATAGTAAACGGTGGTGCTTGTTTAGTGAGTGAGAATATTCTTACCTCGCTGGGAATCACCTCTATTCCATTAGGCGATCGATTCTGTGCTCGGACTTTCCCCTTTATCGCCAAAGACGTGTGTTCCTTTACATGTGACAATTGATCCAGAACTTCGTCCGAACATTCGCCTCGCTTTGCGGTTACCTGTATCTCGCCTAGTCTATCTCTTATTATAACAAATTGAATATTACCGTGACTCCTTGTGCTAGAAACCCATCCCATCACTGTGATCTGCATGGTATCTAAAGTAGGTAGAATCTCCTTGGAGTAATGGGTTCTTCTCCAATCACCTAATTCCTGTTCATGCAATAATTCGCTCAAATTCAAAACCTTGACGATGCTTAAGCTTGTATTAATAAGTTTAATTTATCTTTTCACGTATGGTCCATCAGGCAAGTATGTTTGTCTCTGCATTACCATGATCGAACACAAAAATTTAGAAATACGCATATATATTTATATTCAATATCTGGAAGCTGAGGTGAAATCTAGTGTCTATCGAACATAGTGATCGTGGTAATGAGGATATCGTAACTACTGCAGACCGGGGAACTAACGTAAATGTTGTAATCTCCATAGGTGACATACGTGTCCAATTTAATGGATCTGCAGATTCGGTTATGACTTCCGTGATATCCTTTTTGACAAAACAAATTCCCACACTGGAACTAGCAAATAGGATCTCACTCAATTACACTATCACTGAACTTATTCATTCATACTCAGACATCATTAAAATAACCCCTGAAGGTCCTCGGATAATTTCAATATTGGACGGAGTCGAAGTTAGAAAGCTTCCAGACAAGCAGACCGTTGCCTTGCAACTGGTAGCTTCCCGTATTGCGAAGGGATTAGGCAAGGCTGAGGATGACAAATTAAGTATGTCTGATCTGCAATCAATGACAGGTCTAAAGTCTAAATCAATTAGTTCAAGGTTGTCCGAATTAGTTAAGTTAGGATATGTACAAAGAGACGTCATGGGTGATGGCGGTGAATTGCCTGGATATCGAATCACCACCACAGGAATTAATTGGCTAAATTACATGATTTCAAAACGGAAAAAAAACCAAGGAACGGAATAGCTATTACCTGAACCAGATAAATTCAAGTCGTCTTCTGCAAATAAACATAATTGCGGGCAGTTCCATTTCGAATTATGATGCCTTCTCTAACCATGTCGGTAAGGGAATGCGAAACTGCCGTTCTGTCGTAGCTATAACCCCTTCGCAGTAGCTCTTCATGAATTTCTGCTAGTAGCCGCTGAGTGACAAAATACCCTTCTTCCCACAGTATTTCCAGAAGTGTTCTGCATGTCATACCCGTTTTATGCGGTGATTTTCTTTCTCTTCTAATTCCTCCTTTATCAGAAGGAATTGTGTTTGAATCTAATAGCATCTTAATATTTTCAATCTGATTTTGCAGTTCGCCAATAGATACAGCATTCTTTTCATCTAACGGACTTGGATGATCGATACTATCAAGGACGTTTTGAACCACCTCCTTGACTTTATTTTCTGCACATGTTATTTCGACTTCCCATCCATTGTGCTTCAGTCTGATCTTCACTTGATTCGACTGAGCAGATATTGGCAGGGAGCTATCATTCATGTTGAACAAGCAACGTTGGAAAAGTTCACACTGATAAACTTGTTCCTTTTCATCTTGCGCATCTTGCGCAACATTAATTAACTACGGTTCGCAAGTATTGTTGATCAATATGAATGCAAATGCGCATTTAAACTTCTATCTTCAGAAGGACTGCATAACAGAATTTGAAAATACTTTCAGAAAATCGATGAAAATGTGTTTCTCAGATCGACTGGAAGGAATCCTTAAGGGGAGAAGAATTATTTTTGACTCAATTGAGCAAATTACTGTCCCAGTGCGAAGGGATGGGGGCATTGATCAGGCCTGCACCGTGACTCCAAGGGTCATTCATCCAAGTGAGAAGGTAACCGTCATTGGGGCTATAGATTCCAGTGTCGTTCATTTAGCGAGGACAGACGAAGGAAGGTTATATGCTGCAAAATCTGGAGTCGTGATATCGTCTGGTAGAAGAATTCGACACCATGTCAGGCTCGGCCCCATGCTCATCTATCTTACTGAGGAATTCTTGTGTAATTCCAAGATAGATCATAATTTAGGAAATCTATTGCTCGTTGACAGCAGCATCGCTAAACGTCTTATTAGGATTAGATTAGAGAGAGCAATTCAATTAGTTCTCTCCAGCCGGTTGAATAATTCAATCGTATTAATTGATGGTGCTCTGAGGCCCTCCTTATTTGAGGATAACAACTGTAATATCAACAGAGTAATTGAAGTGTCCACTCTAAGTAATAATGACGTGCTGGGCTTGTCTAAACACACGAACATGACAATTCTTAATCAATTTGAAAATTTACTTAAAGCAATGCCTTACTCATCTTACGTCGACGCGAGTTGCGTGATAAAGAGTTTGGCAAGAAATACATTAGGCAATAATTTGCTAGTGAAACTTGGAAAGAATGAAAGTGAGTATGTCTTCCGAGCGGACATATGCTCTGCGAATGGTAACGATTTGGAATGTTTAGAGAAACTAATAGGGAATGACATACTCTTTCGTAGCTATCCAGAATCACTCAGGATTGCACATCACATTTCAACTTTCACAACTTCAGATGTCTCATCATTAAAGGGATTCATAGCAAGGAATTATGGTGCTGAAGAGGTTGATCAAACTGCTACTAGAAAAAACATTTTGGGGGTTTCATTTGTTTGAAAATCTTGCAAAAGACAAATGATGAACTGATACTGTTGGCAGTAAAATCAGAAAAGGTCTGCAGAGGCGACTACTTTCTAATTGAGGATACTGAAATAAAGAGGGAACTGATAGTTCAAGTGTACAATGAAGAATACCTATCAAATCAATCTATTATTGAAGACATAATCAAAGATGAAGTAATTCGCGCAACTAGTCCTGGAGTATCCTATGATCCCTTAGAAATAGGGTTATTATCAGGCATAGTGCGCGATTCGAGACTTCTCAAGGCCAAAATAAGAGGTTCCTATACTGGTGCAAGTACCAATGTGTCTAGTGATATTACTTGGTTACCTTCGAGAGTAAATTCGAAGATTAGGCGTCTCACAATTTCTGAACTAAATCACATACTCAACAGAGATGGCGAGTCTCCCATTTCGATTGGCTTAGTTGATAGCACCCAAGATCCGTTTACCATATACGCTGAAGACCTTGATGGCAGACTGAACATAATTGCAGGTAAGAAAGAATCCGGGAAATCACATTTGTCAAAATTACTCGTCAAGTCTCTCCTAGAACATGGAGCATTTATCCTCATATTTGACCTTAATAACGAATATACAGGATTAGGAATTAAGACCAACGGATTACGGTCAAACATCGAATCGAAGATTGTTCTCCTTGAACCAGGGAAGAATATGCGATTTTCATTAGAATATTGTGGTAAACCGTCTATATCTTCCATGCTTAAGAACGCATTAGATTTACCTTCTACATCTTTGCGTGAATTCCTCAGAATTTGGGACAACCTCTACAATAGACATGCACTAACATTGGAAGGATTTTCAAATGCAATTAACAATTGGAATTTCAATGATCTTGTTCGTGATGCACTCCTATCTAGGTTTCATACGATGTACAATTCAAGGCTGTTTCTTAATACCGAGAAAAATGATGAATATGAAGGATTAAGATTCGAAAATCTGATTTCCAATAATGTCGATGGACTGGCTATGATCGTGAATATGGGAACTTTTTCCCCGACCATAAGGCATATGATCGTAGAGTTGATACTAAATAAATTGGTTGAGTTACTGGGGAATAATGTGATCCCACCCATATTTCTCTTTGCAGAAGAAGCTCATCTCTATATCAAAGAGACTTACTGGGATGACATTATCACGAGAATGCGTCACTTTGGGATCTATTCTACGTTTATTACTAACCACCCAGAGGCATTAGGAGAAAGCATCCTGAGGCAAGTTGACAACATATTTCTGTTTAACTTCATAAATGAATCCGACTTAGAAAGAATTTCTAAAATTTCCCTAGTTGATAAGGATACAATCAAGTCAATAGTTAGGACTTTGCCTCAAAGGCATTCGCTCTTGATCGGAAAAATGGTTCAGGAACTTCCAATAGTAGTTAAAGTTCCTCAATTGGACATTAAAACGTACGGTGAAACTAAAAAATTCTTTAGAAAGAAAAGCCCTACTATTATATCTTCTAAATAACCGCCTCGTCACCACGTTGTTTCGTTCCTACATCTATAGTGTCAAGTACAGGTGAAATGAATATTTTTCCATCTCCTGCTGAACCTGTACTTACTGAATCCAGGATAGCATTAACCACATTCTCTACTTGGGAATCAGGAACTACCGTAATGACATTGGCACGGACGGAAAATTCGGATACAAACCTACCTGTCCCCCTTCCACTTTCAACCATGGGTTTCTCACCCCTACCTCGGCCCTTTGCTTCTAGGATGGTACATCCGCCGATACCTGCCTTCTTGAAGGCTTCATTTACCGCGCTAATCTTTTCATTAGGTATAATTGCCTCAATTCGCTTCATAGGCTCGTATAATTTGGTTCACGATATAAGGTTTTCAAACTATATTTTTGATATAATAAATAAAAGTAAAATTTGACAAAATATGAAATTATCACAGAAATGGGTTATATCATACTAAATGTTATAGTCCCTACGGTGAGACACCTTAACTTTAATATTGAACGTCTGCTTCCCTTAGCGAGTTCAATAAATCTTGATACGTCAAGAAAGTTAGAGTCCTCTCTCCTGATCCCTGTAGCTGGAGCTATATAGGGCCTTCCTCCGTTTAGGTTCGAAAGTGACAATCCGTTGTTTCTTTATTACACTGATTTCCTAATATTATGCATCATCCTTAGATCTTCTTCGAAAAGCAACAGATTCTGAGGAATCTCTAATTCTATAGGATCTTTTAGCGAGAGCGGCTTTCCAGTTTCTGGAGAAATCAAAGACTTCTTTTTATTCCAGACCATGGAGTTAAAATTGATAATCAGCTGGCTATACTTAGAATAATCATCGTAGTCTTTCTCAACTTCAGGTAGCTTACGCACATGGATGCTTTCATTGTCATACATGATCGTCCAAATTTCCTCGGTTATATACGGACATATTGGGGCCAGCAGTGTAAGGATTGTCTTCATACCCTTATGAAGGGTATAGATAGAGGAATTTCGGGATTGACTAGAACCATCAAGATAAGCCCTCCACTTAACCATCTCAATGTAGTGAGCTGCAAAAACGTTCCAGGTGAATTCTCGAATGGCGTTCGACGGAATAAAGAAATTAAAAACAGAATATCCTCTCCTACATTCCTCAATTAGTTTCTGCAATTCTCCCAGCAACCACATGTCGCTTGGAGCTAAGTTTGTTGGCTTTTCGGAGATATTCTCAAACGACGATATGAACCTTGCGACATTCCATAATTTTGACAAGAAGTTCTTTGCAACAGATATCTTTTGTTCTGAGCATCGAAAATCATAACCTAAATTACATTCCGATGCTGACCAGAATCTGAATGCATCCGCCCCATATGTATTGATTATTGGTATAGGATCCATTACGTTGCCTCTGCTTTTACTCATCTTCTCACCTTTTTCGTCAACTCCAAAGCCCATTATCCAGGCCTTTGACCAAGGCAGCTTATCGGTCAACTGAATACAACGGAGCATTGTATAGTATAACCAAGTCCTAACGATGTCCTTTGCCTGCGGCCTAATCGAACTAGGGTATGTATGTGGGATTCGATCTGATTTTCCATACTCGCCTATGTATATTGGAGTCAAGCTGGAGTCCATCCAAGTATCGAATGTTCGTTCTTCTCCAACAAATTTTCCTGCTCCGCAACTGGTGCATTTATCGAATGGGGGTTTCTCTTCCCAGGGTCTGTAATATTTGCCAGGGGGCGGTAGGTTGGGAGAGTTGCAATTCAGACAATACCAAATAGGAATCTCTGTTCCATAATAACGTCTCCTTGAAATGGGCCAATCTGTAGCGACCGAATGCAGCCAGTTCATTAGTATTTGTCTGTGAATTTCAGGATAAAACTTGAGATGAGCTGTCAGCCCCTTTAGTTTGGGAATATACTCAATTTGTTTAAGGTAATAGTCTTGCAATGGAACAATTTCCACAGGAGTTTTGCTTCGCTCACATAAAGGAGTTCTATGCATGATCTCCTCAGTTTTTTGTAGAAAGCCATTTGTCGTTAAGTCAGAGACTATTTTAACTCTAGCTTCTTTTATAGAAAGATTAGCGTATGGACCAGCTTCGACTGTGGTACGTCCATTGATATCTATAGCTAAAATTTCCTTTAATCCGAGTTCTCTAAACAATGAAACATCGTTCTGATCGCCATAACTACATACCATTACTGCGCCAGTTCCAAATTCCGGCCGAGCTGAGTGATGGGCATAGACTTGAACTTCTTTATTAAAGAACGGAACAATTACCGTCTTTCCTACAATATCCGCATAGCGTTCGTCATTAGGATTTACTATAACTGCTTGACAGGCAAAAAGCAACTCTGGTCTAGTTGATGCCACTATGACGCTCTGAGTCTCGTCCTTTATACCAAAATTCATATATATAAGCTTGGTAGGCACTTCCTCGTACACAATTTCCGCATCTGCTATGGTAGTGCCGCAGTCTGGACAAAAGTTATTAGGCCTATTAGCAATGTATATCATTTTTCGGTTCCACAGTTCGATAAAAGTACTTTGAGTTAGCGCTCTATATCTACTTGAATCAGTCCTATAGTAATTCTTGAAATCAGCACTCAATCCAATCGACTTCATAATTTCGATCATCTCCTGTTCAAGCTCGTCCAAAGCATTCTTGCACAATTCAAGAAATTTTCTCCTGTCTGTTTTCCGCATCCTAATCTTGTATTTCTTTTCTGTATAGATTTCAATTGGAAGACCATTGCGGTCGATACCAATTGGAAATAAGACATTGAAACCTCTCATTCGTGCGCTCCTTGCTATCATATCGATCTGGGAATAATGGGCCACTGCTCCGATATGCCATGGCCGGCCTGAAGGATATGGAGGGGGAGTATCGATCACAAAAGGGATTTGTTCTCTACTAATTGGGGTATTGTCAATCCCAGCAATCTCCCATTTTTGGCGAATTTTCGATTCATTATTCGAATTCCATTTCTTCTCTTCAATTCTATGAGTTCGACTCAATGCTAAAGTATTTCCAAGTATACGATTACGATTATTAAACATAATACTGGTTTCTCTTGTATAGTGTGAAACATGACCCTACTTTAGAATTCACATTTTAAGGTGATAGCTTCCTCCTTTACTCCCTCTTCAAGATTGAAAATGTCAATGCAACTGGATCAGGTTAAACCCAAGATTATGCAAGAAACATATGGGAGCAGTTCACAGGATTCTGCTGATGTGCACGGCGCTTTTGATGCGACCTAGACCGACCACATGGAATCTATCACAGCTAATAGAAAACCATAAAGGAGAAGAATTACAGAATCTAATAAAATCGATTGAGCAGGCTGCGAAACGGATCGAAAGCGGACGTGGGATGCTTAAAGGGAGCATTTCCTCGAGTCAATTTCAAAAACTCGTGGATCTGATTGAAGGAATAAATGAGCAGATTAGTATTGCAGTTGGGTATGCACATCTGAATTATGCATCTGATACCTCGTCAAATGAAGCTGCTGCCCTGCTAACTCAGATGGAAATGCTGTCAGCAGATATATCAAACCGCTTATTATTTTTTGATATCTGGTTTAAAAAACAACTCGATGATGTGAACGCAAATCGTCTTATAAATTCCGCTCCGATGGTCTATAGAGAGCATTTGAAGCATAGTAGGCTGCTGTCAAAATTCACACTATCTGAACCTGAAGAGAAGATAATTAGTACGTTAGAGGTGACCGGGTCAGGAGCACTCACAAAGATATACGACAGGATGACAAGCTCTCTAGAATTTGTCGTACAGCTAAAAAAAGGTAAAAGGGTCATAGAAAAAAAATTCAACAATAAGGAAAAAATGCTCTCAATGATTAGGAGCACAAAGAAGGAAGAGAGGGCGGCAGCATACAAGTCGCTACTAAAGGAATACAAAAAGAATAGCGGTGTCCTAGGTGAAATTTATTTCAACAAGGTGATACAGTGGCATGATGAATTTATAAAATTACGAGGATTTAAGGGACCAATCTCGGTGAGGAATACATATAATAATTTAGACGATTCAACTGTAGAGTCACTTCTCCAGGTTTGTCGTTCTAACGCGAAGGTATTCCAGATGTACTTCAAAGAGAAGGCTGCGATGATGGGTTTCAAAAAGCTTCATCGGTACCATTTGTATGCGCCTCTAACCTTGAGGGGGAGGGATCGAGAAAGATTTAGTTATCAGAATGCGGTTAGGACGGTCATCGACACATTTTTCGATTTTGATCCGAGATTTGGTAGATTTGCAACAAAGGTATTCAGTGAAAAACATGTAGATTCTGAAATAAGGAAAGCAAAACAAGGTGGCGCCTTCTGTTACACTGTTACACCAAAGGTCACGCCATATATACTTCTTAATTTTGATGGTAGAATTAGGGATGTTAGCACCATGGCTCATGAATTAGGTCATGCTGTACATAGTATGGCAGCCTCAGATAAACCAATATCTGTTGCTCACGCTCCCTTACCTTTGGCCGAAACAGCATCTGTTTTTGCGGAAATTCTCCTTAATGATAGACTCAGCAACAAATTAACACGAGAGCAGAAGGCTATCCTATTAGCTTCGCAGATCGATGATATGTATGCAACTATCATGAGACAAGCTTACTTTACTCTATTTGAGATTGAGACCCACAAGTCTATTACTGAAAAGAATGCAAACATAAACGAAGTATCAGACCTGTACTTACAAAATCTTGAAGAGCAGTTTGGTGATTCAGTTACTATTTCAGACGATTTCCGTTGGGAATGGTTATACATTCCACACTTGTATCATACTCCCTTCTATTGTTACGCCTATTCATTCGGAAATTTGCTAGTTTTGTCTCTTTACCATCAGTTTAGAAAAGAGGGAAAGTCGTCATTTATTCCTAAATACTACAAATTGCTTTCAACTGGAGGATCTCGCAAGACAGAAGAAATATTGTCAGATATTGGAATCGACATCTCTTCCAGAGACTTTTGGCAGCAAGGATTTGATCTAGTAGAAAAAAATGTGCAGGATCTACGTGATTTATGACATACAAGAATGGAGTTGTTAGCTGCCCACTTTGCTCAAGCTTGGTGATCGTTTCAATTGTAGACTACGGCTTGAAAGATGATGGGTCATTATTAGGCATTTATGGTATTAGCTAAATTTTTCCTATCTGATAGCCTGTGGAGACCCTGGTGCTTGAACACCAGCAAGTTCATTTCTATTCGAGACTACTTAAGGCTCAGAAGTCATTTTATTTCTTGCCTGTCGTACGTTACGTTGATTTACCCACCGCTTAAATAAAACTGTCATAAGAAAAAATATAACTCGAATG
>OBLS010000329.1_pt1 | contig 16376 bp, 12 predicted proteins | sample 1519901 | NCBI WGS metagenome assembly OBLS01 (sample SAMEA3113585, study PRJEB22503) | soil metagenome | reverse complement strand
GACGGCGGTGCCCCGGCAGCGCTTGCAGCGCATCGCCATCGTCAGCCTCCCCCGCTGATGGCGAACCGGACCTCGACCTTGTCGCCGTCGCGGAGCTCGTCCTGGCTGGTCAGCAGGGCGCCGTCGCGGATCACGAGGACCGCCCCGGGGAGCACCTCCAGGCGGGCCAGCAGGTCGGCGACGCGGCGGACGTCGGCCACCTCGACGACACGGTCGGGTGGCCGCAGGCGGGCGGTGACAAGCATGGGCAAAGGCTACCCGCGCTCGGCCCGCCCGGCGAGCAGGTGGGTGCGCAAGGCGGAGCGTTCGCCCTGGGTGGCGGCCTGCCACAGGAACAGGCCGAGGACGACCTGGGGCAGCCAGCGGAGGGTCTGCTGCCAGAGGGCGGCCCCGGCGCCGCCCAGGACCAGCAGGGCGGCCAGGGCGCGGCCGCCGGCGGCGGCCACCCGGGTCGCGAGCAGGCGCCGGCCGGTGAGCCGCCACAGCAGCGCCCTGGCCACCCGGCCGCCGTCCAGCGGGAACCCGGGGAGCAGGTTGAAGCCGGCCACGACCAGGTTGCCCACGAACAGCCAGGCCAGCAGGTCGCCCGGCGGGCCGGCGAGCTGGCGGCTGGCCAGGTCGAGCACACCGGCCAGGGTGACCGAGGCCAGCGGCCCGGCCATGGCCACCAGGGCCTCGTCGCCGGGGCCGGCCGGCTCCCCGGCGATCCGGGCCACCCCGCCGAACACGAACAGCCGGATCTCGGCCGTCGGCACCCCAACGGCCCTGGCCACCAGGGCGTGGGCCAGCTCGTGGGCCAGCACGCAGGCGAAGAAGCCGACCGCGAACAGCCCCGACCACAGCGCCGCCGGCACCCCGGTGGCCGCCGGCGCCCACAGCTCCCGGCTCAGGGCGACCAGGATGCCCAGCCCGACGAACCACGACAGGTCCAGCCGCACCGGGACGCCCAGCACCCGCCCGACCCCGATCCACCGGGGCACCCCCCTGGGAGAGCCCCCCGACCGACCGGGGCACCCCTTCGGGGTTCCCCGGACCCCTCCGGCCGGACCCCTCCGGCCGACCCCCCGCCAGATGGTCACTCGTCGAGCAGGCCGAGACCCCGGGCCCAGGAGGTGGCGTAGGCGGCGATCGAGGCCTTCTCGGCCTCGGGGCTGACGGTCAGGGGCTCCAGGCACTCGATCATGACCGCGACCTCGTCGGTCATCTCCTTGGCGGCCGCGCCCTCGGCCGCGCCCGGCTGGGGGCCGTGGTGGACCCCGGCCGGGTGCAGGGTGGCCATGCCCTTGTCGATCCCCTTGCGGCTGAAGAAGTCGCCGTCGTGGTAGAAGAGCAGCTCGTCGTTGTCGATGTTGGAGTGGTAGAAGGGCACCCGCAGCGCCCCCGGGTCGGTCTCGAACGGGCGTGGCGCGAAGGTGGCGATGTCGAAGCCGCGGCACCGGAAGGTGGTGTGGACGCTCGGCGGCAGGTGGTAGCGGGGGCTGACCACCGGCCGGAAGTCGGCCACGTTGAGCCGGTACGGGGCGAGGTCGCCCTGCCAGCCGACCACGTTCAGCGGATGGTGCGGGAAGGTGAAGGTGGTGACCTCCCCCCGGCGCCGGACCCGGACCCGGAACTCCCCCCGCTCGTCGTGCGGGTCGGGCTCGGGCGTCTCCAGCACCCCGGGGTCGAACAGGGCGTGGTGGCCGAGCAGCCCCTTGTCGGGCAGGACGAACTCGTCCCCCTGGATGAGCAGGAAGAAGTTGTCGGTCGTGGAGGGGACGACCCGGTGGGTGGTGCCCTTGGGCACGACCAGGTAGTCGCCGGGCCGGAAGGCCAGCGGGCCGTAGTCGGTCTCCAGCGTCCCCGAGCCCCGGTGGACGAAGTAGACGACGTCGCCGTCGGCGTCGCGGACGAAGAACGGCATCGGGGCCGAGCGGCGCGACACCAGCACGGTCAGGTCCCGGTTGGACAGCACCACCAGCGGGTCGCCCTCGGGATCGGTCTGGTCGGGCGGGGTGATGAGGTTCCAGTCGAAGGCCCAGGGGCGCAGCGGGCCCTCGACCTTGACCCAGGCGGTCGGCGGGGCGGTCCGGTACAGGTGGGAGGCCCGGCCGGTGAACGCCTGGCGGCCGTGCTCCTCCTCGACGGTGCCGTCCGGCAGGTCGACGTGGGCCTGCCGGGAGGCCAGGCCCTTGCGCTGCGGGATCATCCGCTCGCCCCCTTTGGCGTTCGACTCCTCACCTGGGCAGCGTAGCGCGGAGCGCGGCGGCCAGGGCGGCCGGCATGGCGTCGCCGGCCTCGACCCGGCCGGCGCCCAGGTGGGCGGCCAGCCGGGCGGCGGCGGCGGCGGTCGCGGCCACCGCCTCGGCCGGGTCGGCCGACGGCTCCAGGTGCAGGGCCCGCAGCAGCAGCCGGTCGGCCTGGCGGTCGTGCTTGGGGTCGACCCGGGCGACCAGCCGCCCGTCGGCCAGCACGGGCATGGTGTAGTAGCCGTGGACCCGCTTTCCGGCGGGCACGTACACCTCCAGGCGGTAGCGGAAGCCGAACAGCCGCTCGGTCCGCTCCCGGGCCCAGACGAGCGAGTCGAACGGGCTCAGCAGCACCGGTGGGTAGGTCAGCCGGCGCGGCACCCTGGTCCCCGGGAGCAGGTAGGCCGGCTTGGCCCAGCCCTCCACGGCGACCTGCTGGAGCAGGCCGGCGGCGACCAGCTCGGCCAGGGCCGCCCGGGTGTCGGCCGACGGCAGCCGGTAGTAGTCGGCCAGGTCGGCCGCGGTCCCGACCCCGAGGGCGCGGGCGGCCAGCAGGGTCAGCTCGGCTGCCGCCTCGGCCGCGGTCGGCTCGGAGGTGTCGAGCCCGGGCGGCAGGACCCGCTCGGCCAGGTCGTAGCGGCGCTCGAAGTTGACCCGGTCGTGGACCAGCAGGGTGCCGCAGTCGAACAGGTCCTCGAGCACGTGCTTGGCCGGGGCCCAGTCCCACCAGCTGCCCCGGCGCGGGCCGTCGGGGTCGCGGAAGGCGGAGGCGGCCAGCGGCCCCTCGGCCCGGATGCGGTCCAGCACCGGCCCGTACAGGTGCTGGTGGCGCCGGCGGATGTCGACCCACCAGCCGCGGGTGGCCTGGGTGAGCCGCCGCATCCGGGGCAGGCACAGCCGGAAGCTGGCCATGGGCAGGAACGAGGCGGCGTGGCCCCAGTACTCGAACCCGGCCCGGCGCCGGTAGACGACCCGGTCGAAGGCGGCCCGGTCATGGGGCCCGGCCCGGGCGGCCAGGACCAGCTCGTGGCTGCGGGCGACCACGTTGATGGAGTCGATCTGGATGGCCCCGAGCCGCTCCAGGGTGGCCCGCAGGGTGGCCGGCCCGGCCCGGCCGGCGCGGGCGGGGGCGGCCAGGCCCTGGGCGGCCAGGGCGACCCGCCTGGCCTGGTCGATGCTGAGGGCGTCGGGCATGTGCGGCAACCCTAGCCGATCGCCGGGACAGGTCGTGCCGGGCGCCGTGGCCGCCCCGACTTCGGGTAGGGTCGGCGGATGGACCCGGTGCCGGTGGTGGCCGGCGACGCCCACCGCGCGCACGACCCGCCGTACGAGGTCAACTACGGCGAGGTCGTCCGGCCGGTGTACGAGCGGGTGGACCGGGCCGAGCGGATCCGGGACGCCCTGGCCGCGGCCGGGCACCCGCTGGTCGAGCCGGCCCCCCACGGGATCGAGCCGGTCCTGGCCGTGCACGAGCCCGGCCTGCTCGGGTTCCTGGAGCAGGGCTGGGCGGCCTGGCGGGCCGACGGCGGGCCGGAGGTGCTGATCCCGGACTCCTTCCCCATCCCCCGGCTGGGCCGCGGGGGCGGCCGCGACCTGGGCGGCGGGGTCGGGCGGCCCGGCTGGTTCTGCTTCGACACCGCCACCCCGATGGTCGCCGGGAGCTTCCCGGCCGCCCTGGCCGCGGCCGACGCCGCCCTGACCGCGGCCGACCTGGTCGCCGCCGGGGCCCCGGCCGCCTACGCCCTCTGCCGGCCCCCCGGCCACCACGCCGGCCCCGGCTACTACGGCGGCTTCTGCTTCCTCAACAACGCCGCCATCGCCGCCCGGTCGCTGCAGCGGCTGGGCCGGGTGGCGGTCGTGGACGTCGACTTCCACCACGGCAACGGCACCCAGGACGTGTTCTGGGAGGACCCCGAGGTGCTGTACGTGTCGCTGCACGGCGACCCGGCCGGCCACTACCCCCATTTCACCGGGGCCGCCGACGAGACCGGCGGCGGGGCCGGGGCGGGCACCAACCGCAACCTGCCCCTGCCCGACGGCACCGGCGACGACGAGTATCTTGCTTCCCTGGCCGAGGCGATGGCCGTGGTGGCCGGCTTCGACCCGGCGACCCTGGTCGTCTCGGCCGGCTTCGACACCTTCGCCGGCGACCCGATCGGCGCCTTCCAGGTGACCACCGGCGGGTTCCGGCGCATCGGGGCCGCCCTGGCCGCGGCCGGCCGCCCGACCGTGGTCGTGCAGGAGGGCGGCTACGCCGTCGAGGCCCTCGGGGCCAACGCGCTCGCCCTGCTGCGGGGGGTCCAGGAGGGGGGCTGAACGGCCGTATCCCCCGACCAGGAGCTTTGCGAGGTATGTCTTGACAACCGCGAGCCAGGCGAGGCAGGCTTGCCCTCCTACGCCTGACGGCAGCAGGGTGCGCCAAGGTCGGCCACGTCGGCGGCCAGCCGGCGCGTCAGGGGTTCGAGTCCCCTCACCCTGACCTCGCCGGGCCTGCGGGCCCGGCCACCCCCGGTGGCTCAGTCCCGCTCGACGTGGCGCTCGCCCGGGCCGACGTAGAGCTGGCGCGGGCGGGCGATCTTCTGCTCGGGGTCGGTGAGGTTCTCGTCCCACTGGGCCAGCCAGCCCGGCATCCGGCCGATGGCGAACAGCACCGGGAACATCTCCACCGGGAAGCCCATGGCCTCGTAGATGATGCCGGAGTAGAAGTCGACGTTGGGGTACAGCTTCTTGGAGACGAAGTAGTCGTCCTCCAGGGCGATCCGCTCCAGCTCGAGCGCGATCTCCAGCAGCGGGTTGAGCCCGGTGACCTTGAAGACGTCCTCGGCCACCTGCTTGATGATCTTGGCCCGGGGGTCGTAGTTCTTGTAGACGCGGTGCCCGAAGCCCATCAGCTTCATCTCGCCCTGCTTGACCCGCTCGACGTAGGCCGGGACCTTGTCGACCGAGCCGATCTCGTTGAGCATCCGCAGCACCAGCTCGTTGGCCCCGCCGTGCAGGGGCCCGTACAGGGCGGCCACGGCGGCCGCGGCGGCCGAGAACGGGTCGACCTTGGAGCTGCCGACGGCCCGCATGGCGTTGGTCGAGCAGTTCTGCTCGTGGTCGGCGTGGAGGGTGAAGAGCACGTCCAGGGCGTGCTCCAGGATCGGGTCGGGATGGTACTTGGGCTCCCCCATCTTCCACATGAGGTTGAGGAAGTTGCCGGCGTACGACAGGTCGTTGTCGGGGAACGGGTAGGGGTGGCCCTGGGAGTGGCGGTAGGCGTAGGCGGCCAGGGTGGGGATCTTGGCGATCAGCCGGACGATCTGGCGGCGCCGGATGGCCGGGTCGTCGAACTTCTTGGCGTCCGGGTAGAAGGTCGACAGCGCCCCCACCGTCCCGACCAGGATGCCCATGGGGTGGGCGTCGTGGTGGAAGCCGTCGATGAACTTCTTGATGTTCTCCTTGACGAAGGTGTGGTGGTTGATCTGGTCGGTCCAGTCGGCCAGCTGCCCGGCGTCGGGCAGGTCGCCCTCGACCAGCAGCCAGGCCACCTCGAGGAAGCTGACCCGCTCGGCCAGCTCCTGGATCGGGTAGCCGCGGTAGCGCAGGATCCCCTGCTCGCCGTCGATGAAGGTGATGGCGCTGCGGCAGCTGGCCGTGTTCATGAACGCCGGGTCGTAGGAGAGCAGGCCGAAGTCGTCCTCGTCGACCTTGATGTCGCGCAGGGCCATGGCCCGGATGGCCCCGTCCTCGATCGGGACCTCGTAGGTCCGCCCGGTCCGGTTGTCGGTCACGCTGAGTGAGCTCTGGCCCTGTTCGCCGGTCATGGAGTCTCCTTCGGCTGCGCAAACGTGCTCATTGAGCAGGCTACCCCGCCCCGCCGGGACTTAGGCGGCGGCGCGGTCCAGCAGCCAGGTGACCGACCCGCCGGCGGATCGGACGGTGGCCACGGCCCGGGTCAGGGGGAGGCGGTCGTCGCCGGCCCTGGCCCGGGCCACCGGGTCGGCCTTGCCGAGACCGGCGGCCAGGACCAGCAGCCGCTCGGTCCCGGCCAGGGCGGCCAGGGTCAGGCTGATCCGGTCGGGCGGCGGCTTGGGGCTGTCGTGGACGGGCACCACCAGGCGGTCGGTGACCTCGAGCTCGGGACGGCCGGGGAACAGCGACAGGCAGTGGCCGTCCTCCCCCACCCCCAGCCAGACGACCTCCAGCCGGGGGGCCCCGCCGGAGGTGGCCGGCAGGGCGGCCAGGGCCGCCTGGTAGGCGTCGGCGGCCGCCTCGGCCCCGAGCTCGCCCTGGGGGCGCAGCAGGTGGTGGCCGGGGACCGGGACGTGGTCGAGCAGGGCGGCGGCGGCCTGGCCCCAGTTGGACTCGGGATGGCCGGCGGGCACGCAGCGCTCGTCGCCCATGGCCACCCGGACCCGGTCCCACTCGACCCCGGTTCTGAGATCATGGGCGGCCAGGCGCCGGTAGGCCGCCCCCGGGGTGCCGCCCCCGGTCAGCACCCAGGTGGCCGTGCCGTGGGCCTCCACCGCCGCCTCCAGGTCGGCCACGGCCGCCCGGGCGGCCGCCTCGGCCAGCTCCTCCGGCCCGTCGACCACCTGGACGCGCTCTGGTGCCGTCACTCGGGCACCAGGGCGGCCGCCTGGGCCAGGGCGTCCTCGAACACCCGGTCGCGGCCGAACAGCTGCAGCTCCGCCCCGAGGCCGGCCGGGCCGGTGGACGGGCTGGGGTCGCGGCCGACCTTGCGCCGCCCGGTCGGCTGGCCGGGGACCTCCACGGTGGCCACCAGGTGGCCCGGCGGGGCCTCGACCCGGACGCTGGCCGGCCCGTCGCCGGTCTCCATCTCCAGGTGGACCCGGGTCAGGTTGGAGGAGCCGATGCCGGCCACCACCCGGGCCTGGCAGGTCCCGTCGGGGGTGCGGTAGTCGGCGGCCAGCTCGTCGCCGGCCTGGCCGACCGACGCCAGCTCCCAGCCCAGCCGGGAGGCGAACCAGCCGACCAGCTCCTGGCCGGCGGTCGGCTCCACCGCGTCGACCCGCAGCCAGCGCACCCGGTCAAGGGCCGGGCGCAGCTGGGGGCCGCCGAACGGGGCGGCCAGCAGCTCCCGCCAGGGGGTCAGCCGCCCCCAGGCGCAGTCGGTCACGGCCGGCTCCAGCACCCCGACCACCGCGGCCAGGCGGCGCAGGTCGGCCACGGGATCCACGAAGACGGCCGAGTCGACGATCAGCCGGTCGGTGACCGAGGTCAGCTCGTCGAACACCTCCTGGCCGAACGGCGGGGTCCCCTCCCACCAGGTGAACACCGGCAGCTCGGGCAGGAGCAGGGGCAGGACCACCGCGGTCAGGTGCCGGGGGTGGACGTTGGTCTGGACCACCACCTCCTCCCAGACGACCTCGGGGCCGGAGGCGGGGCGGCGGTTGACCACCCGGGCCCAGGAGCGCACCCCCTGGCGGCCCTCGGGCGGCTCGGCGATCAGGACGACGCAGCGCGAGGGGGCGCGGCTGCCCAGCTCCTCGACCGCGGCCAGGGCCCGCTGCCCGGCGGCCCGGTTGGCCGTCACCACCACCAGGTTGGCCACGCTGGCCCGCGACACGGCCCCGCCGCCGTTCTCGCCCAGGGCGCGCTGGCGCTCCAGGGCCTGCTCGATGTCGCCCGGCGCGACCTCCTCGAACGCCTCCGCCGTCTGCGAGGGGGAGGTCATGGCCGGCGCCAGCGACGGCCGGGGCGGCCCCGGCCGATCAGCTCGTCGGCGGCCTTGGGGCCCCAGCTGCCGGCCTCGTAGTTGGGGAACTCGGGGGCCGGCGCCTCGGCCCAGCGGTCCAGGATCGGCTGGACGGCCTGCCAGGCCTGCTCGACCTCGTCCCAGCGCGGGAACAGGGTCGGGTCGCCCAGCATCACGTCCAGCAGCAGCCGCTCGTAGGCGTCGGGCAGGTCGTCGGAGAACGAGGTGCCGTAGGAGAAGTCCATGCTGACCGAGCGGACCTCCATGGACGGCCCCGGGACCTTGGCCCCGATCCGCATGGTGATGCCCTCGTCGGGCTGGATCCTGAGAACGAGCGCGTTCGGCTCCAGCCCGTCCTGGGCCGCCTCCCCGAAGGGCAGGTGGGGGGCCGACTTGAACTGGACCACGACCTCGGTGGCCCGCTTGGGCAGGCGCTTGCCGGTGCGCACGTAGAACGGCGTGCCCGCCCAGCGCCAGTTGTCGACCCGCAGCTCGGCGGCCACGTAGGTCTCGACCGCCGAGTCGGGGTGGACGTCGGGCTCCTCGCGGTAGCCGACGACCTCCTTGCCGTCGATCCAGCCCGGCCCGTACTGGCCCCGGACCACGCCGCTGTCGACCGCGTCGCCCTCCAGCCGGCGCAGCGCCTTGAGCACCTTGGCCTTCTCGTTGCGGACGTCCTCGGGCTCGAAGCTGGCCGGCGGCTCCATGGCGATCAGGGCCAGCACCTGGAGCTCGTGGTTCTGGAAGATGTCGCGGATGGCCCCGGCGGTCTCGTAGAAGTTGCCCCGGTGCTCGATCCCCAGCGACTCCGACACCGTCACCTGGACGTGGTCGACGAAGTGGTGGTTCCAGACCGGCTCGAAGATCCCGTTGGCGAAGCGGAAGGCGATGATGTTCTGGACGCTCTCCTTGCCCAGGTAGTGGTCGATCCGGAAGACGTCCCGCTCGGGGAACACGGTGGTCACCAGATCCTGCAGCTCCCGGGCCGAGGCCAGGTCGTGGCCGAAGGGCTTCTCCACCACCACCCGGGAGAAGCCGCGGTCCCAGCCGCGGCCGCCCAGCCCGGCCTTGCCGATCCCCCGGATGGTGTCGGGGAACAGCTTGGGGATCAGCGACAGGTAGAACAGCCGGTTGCCGTCGGTGCCGTGCTCGCGGTCGAAGCGGTCGAGCAGGTCGCCGATGCGGCCGTAGGTGCCGGGGTCGCCCGAGGAGCCGGCGATGTAGTGCAGCCGGCTGGCGAACGACTCCCACACCTGGTGCTGGATGGGCTGGGTGCGGGAGAACTCCTCGACCGCCTTGCGCATGTCGGCCCGGTACTCCTCGTCGGAGTACTCGCTGCGGCTGGAGCCGACGAAGGCGAAGTTCTGCGGCAGCAGCCGGTGCAGCTCCAGGTTGTAGAGGGCGGGGACGATCTTGCGGTGGGCCAGGTCGCCGGAGCCGCCGAACACCACCATGGCCGTCGGCGGCGGGATCGCCCTGACCCGCTCGCCCGCCGCCAGGGGGTTGTCGGTCATGGAGCCAGCTTCTGCCGCTTGGCCTCGATCGTCTCGACGGCGCCGGTGTAGCTGTCGCTGAACTTCTCGACCCCTTCGCGCTCCAGCCGGTCGCCGACGTCGTCCTCGTCGATGCCGAGGGAGGCCAGGTCGGCCCAGAGCCGGTGGGCCCGGTCCATGCCCTCGGTGGCCGTCTGGCCGCGGACCTCACCGTGGTCGGCGAAGGCCTCGATCGTCTCGAGGGGCATGGTGTTGACCGTGTCGGAGGCCACCAGCTCCTCCACGTAGAGGACGTCGCGGTAGTCGGGGTTCTTGGTCGAGGTGGAGGCCCACAGGGGCCGCTGGACCCGCGCCCCCTGGCCGGCCAGCTCCTCCCAGCGCGGCCCCGAGAAGGCCTCCTGGAAGACCTCGTAGGCCAGCTTGGCGTTGTCGATGGCGGCCGTGCCCAGCCGCTTCCGGGCCTGCTCGGCCGTGAGCCCGCCCTTGTCGACGATCGCCTGCAGCTCCTTGTCGACCAGGGTGTCGACCCGGCTGACGAAGAACGAGGCCACGCTGGCCAGCTGGGTCAGGTCGCCCCCGGAGGCGGCCAGCTCCTCCAGCCCGCCCAGGTAGGCCTCGATGACCTCCCGGTAGCGCTGGATGGAGAAGATCAGGGTGACGTTGACGTTGATGCCGCCGGCGATCGAGTCCCGGATGGCCGGCACCCCGGCGGCCGTGGCCGGGATCTTGATGAAGACGTTGGGCCGGGCCAGCTCGTCGAACAGGCGCCGGGTCTCGCGGGTGGTCGCCTCGGTGTCGTCGGCGATGTCGGGCGGCACCTCGAAGGAGATGCGGCCGTCGACCCCGCCCGACCGCTCCCAGACCGGCTCCATCTCGGCGGCGGCGGCCCGGATGTCGTCGAGGGCCAGCAGCTCGAAGATCCTCCGGGCGTCCACGCCCTCGCCGGCCAGCCGGCTGATGTCGTCGTCGTAGAACGACCCCTCCCCCATGGCCTTCTGGAAGATGGTCGGGTTGGAGGTGACGCCGACGACCTGGAACTGGTCGCGCAGGCGGCGCAGCTCCCCCTTCTGGATCCAGTCGCGGGCGATCGAGTCGACCCAGACGGCGACGCCCTGGTCGGTGAGCTGCTGTAGGCGGGACGTCATGACGATCCTCCTTCGAGCCGGCCGAGCAGCGAACGTGCCCGGTCGGCGACGTTGCCGGGGGTGAAGCCGAACTTCTCCAGCACCAGCTCCCCGGGGGCCGAGGCGCCGAAGTCGTCCCTGGAGACGACCTCGCCGTGCTCGCCGACCCAGCGGCTCCAGCCGAAGCTGGAGGCGGCCTCCACCGCCACCCGGGCCTGGACGCCCGGGGGCAGGACCTGGTCGCGGTAGCCCTGGTCCTGGTCCTCGAACAGCTCCCAGCAGGGCATCGACACCACCCGGGTTCCGATGCCGTCGGCCTGGAGCCGCTCCCGGGCCTCGAGGGCCACCCAGACCTCCGAGCCGGTGGCGATCAGCACCAGCCGGGGCTGGCCGCCGTCGGCCTCGGCCAGCACGTAGGCGCCCCGGTGCAGGCCGTCGGCCCCGGCGTGGCGTCCCCGGTCGATCGGGGGCAGGTCCTGGCGGGACAGGGCCAGGGCGGTGGGGCCGTCGGTGCGGGCGATGGCCGCCCGCCAGGCCTCGGCCGTCTCGGGCCCGTCGGCCGGGCGCATGACCCGCAGCCGGGGCATGGCCCGCAGCGAGGCCAGGTGCTCGACCGGCTGGTGGGTCGGCCCGTCGCCGCCCAGCCCGATCGAGTCGTGGGTCCAGACGTACACCACCGGCAGGTCCATCAGGTTGGCCAGGCGCACGCTGGGCCGCATGTAGTCGGAGAAGATCAGGAAGGTGGCGCAGTACGGCCGCAGCCCGCCGTGCAGGGCCAGGCCGTTGCTGATCGACCCCATGGCGTGCTCGCGGATGCCGAAGTGGAGGTTGCGCCCGACCTCCTCGGGGCCCATGCTGCCGCCGTCGGAGATATCGGTCTTGTTGGACTCGGCCAGGTCGGCCGAGCCGCCGAGGAAGGTCGGCAGCCGCCTGGCGATGGCGTTGATGCAGGCCTCGGAGGCCGACCGGGTGGCCTGCTTCTTGGGCTCGGCGAACAGCTTGTCCAGCTCGGCGTCCCAGCCGGAGGGCAGCTCGCCGGCGATCCCGGCCCGCAGCTCGGCGGCCAGCTCGGGCTCGGCCCTGGCGTAGTCCTCCAGGCGCCGCTCCCAGCCGGCCCTGGCCTCCTGGTTGGCCGGCACCCGGGCCCGCCAGCGGTCGTACACGCCGTCGGGGACGAAGAAGTGCTTGTCCGGGTCCCAGCCGTAGGCCTGCTTGGTCGCCCTGACCTCGTCCTCGCCGAGGGCGGAGCCGTGGGCCTTGGAGGTGTCCTGGGCGTTGGGCGCCCCCCAGGCGATGTGGCTGCGCAGCCGGATGAAGGTCGGGCGGTCCGGCTCGTCGACCGCGGCCTGGTAGGCGGCGGCGATCTCCTCGGTGTCGTTGGCGTCCTCGACGGCCACGGTGTGCCAGCCGTAGGCCCGGTAGCGGGCCTCGACGTCCTCGCCGAAGGTGATCTCGGTGCGGCCGTCGATGGTGATGTGGTTGTCGTCGTACAGCAGGGTCAGCTTGCCCAGGCGCAGGTAGCCGGCGTACGAGGAGGCCTCGGAGGCGACGCCCTCCATCATGTCCCCGTCCGAGCAGAAGGCCCAGGTCCGGTGGTCGACCACCTGCTGGCCGCCGCGGTTGTAGCGGTCGGCCAGGAACCGCTCGGCCACCGCGAACCCGACCGCGTTGCCGACCCCCTGGCCGAGCGGGCCGGTGGTGACCTCGATCCCGGGGGTGAGGAAGTGCTCGGGGTGGCCGGGGGTGATCGAGCCCCACTGGCGCTGCTGCTTGAGGTCGTCGATGCCGACCCCGTAGCCGGTCAGGTGCAGGGCGATGTACTGGAGCACCGAGGCGTGGCCGTTGGAGAGCACGAACCGGTCCCGGTCGAACCAGTCCGGGGCCTCCGGGTCGAAGGTCAGGAACCGCGTCCAGAGCACGTAGGCGGCCGGGCCGAGGGCCATGGCCGTGCCCGGGTGGCCGTCGCCGGCCTTCTGGATGGCGTCCATGGCCAGGGTCCGGACGGTGTCGACGGCCAGGGTGTCGAGGTCGGTCCCTCGGGCGGTCTCGGTGGTCACGGCGGCTCCTCGGGGGGCAGGTTCCAGGCTGGTCGTGCCAGGCCCTTTAGGCTACCCGCTTAGGCTCCCGGATCACCCCGCCGGGATCAGCGGTGGTCGGCCTTGGCCCCGGCCCGGGCCTCGACCCCGCGGCGCAGGGCCAGCTCGCGCAGCCGCTTGTGGCTGGCGACCCGGCGCTCACCCTCGGCCGGCTCGCTGCGGTGCCAGCTGCCGTCCTCGGACAGCTCCCAGGCCTGCACGTTGTCGGCCAGCATGACGTCCAGGACCTCCTGGAGCCGGCCGGTCAGGTCGGGGTCGGTGACCGGGGTCACGCACTCGACCCGCAGGTCGAGGTTGCGGGGCATCAGGTCGGCCGAGCCGATGTAGTACTCGCGCCGCTTGCCGTTGGCGAAGGTCCAGATGCGGCCGTGCTCCAGGAACCGGCCGACGATCGAGCGGACCCGGATGTTCTCGCTCACCCCCGGGACCCCCGGCCGCAGCCGGCAGATGCCCCGCACGATCAGGTCGATCTGCACCCCGGCCTGGGAGGCGGCGTACAGGGCGCGGATGCAGGCCGCGTCGACCAGGGAGTTCATCTGCAGGGTGATGCGGCCCGGGCGGCGGCTGGAGTGCTTCTCGGCGACGCCGTCGATCAGCTCGATGACGCCCTGGCGCAGGAAGTTGGGGGCGACCAGGATCTTGCGGTAGCGGCCGCCGCGGGCGTAGCCGGTGAGCGAGTTGAACAGCTCGGTCAGGTCGGCGCCCAGGTCCTCGTCGCAGGACAGCAGGCCCAGGTCGGTGTAGAGCCGGGCCGTCTTGGCGTTGTAGTTGCCGGTGCCGATGTGGACGTAGCGGCGGATGCCGCCGTGCTCGCGCCGCACCACCAGGGCGGTCTTGGAGTGGGTCTTGAGCCCGACCAGCCCGTAGGCGACATGGCAGCCGGCCCGCTCCAGGGCCCTGGCCCAGCCGATGTTGGAGGCCTCGTCGCCGCGCGCCTTGACCTCGACCAGGACCACCACCTGCTTGCCGGACTCGGCCGCCTTGATCAGGGCGGTGACGATCGGCGAGTCGCCGTCGGTCCGGTACAGGGTCTGCTTGATGGCCAGCACGTCGGGGTCCTCGGCGGCCTGCTCGATGAACCGCTGCACCGAGGTCGAGAAGGCGTCGTACGGGTGGTGGACCAGCAGGTCGCCCTCGCGCAGGGTGGCGAACAGGTTGACCGAGTCCTCCTCGGTGCCGAGCAGCCGCGGCTGGGTGGTCCCGACCCAGGGCTCGTCGGCCAGCTCGGGCCGGTCAAGGGCCGAGACCAGCCCCATGAGGTCGCCCAGGTTGAGCGGCCCCTCCACCGTCACCAGGGCGTCGTCCTCGACCTCGAGCTCGCGCTGGAGGAGCCGGACCACGTGGTCGGGCATGGTCGAGGCCACCTCGAGGCGGACCACCACCCCGAAGCGCTGGCGGCGCAGCTCCTGCTCGACCGCGACCAGCAGGTCGTCGGCCTCGTCCTCGGCCAGCTCGATGTCGGCGTCGCGGGTCACCCGGAAGGGGTGGGCCTCGACCACGTCCATGCCCGGGAACAGCTTGTCCAGGTGGGCGGCGATCACCTGCTCCAGGGGCACGAAGGTGTTGCCGTCGCCCAGGGAGACGAACCGGGGCAGGATGCCCGGCACCTTGACCCTGGCGAAGCGGTCGCGGGCGGTGCCGGGGTCGCGCACGGTCACGGCCAGCGACAGCGACAGGTTGGAGATGTAGGGGAACGGGTGGCTGGGGTCGACGGCCAGCGGCGTCAGCACCGGGAAGACCTGGCGCTGGAAGTAGTCGCGGGCGAAGTCCCGCTGCTGGTCGTCCAGGTCGGCCATGTCGGCGATGCGGATGCCGGCCTCGGCCATGGCCGGGCAGATGTCGTCCAGGTACACCCGCACCTGGTGCTCGATGGTCGGGCCGACGTGCTTGGCGATCGCCTCGAGGGTCTCGCTGGGGGTCCAGCCGTCGGAGCCGCGGGTGACCATGCCCGCCTCGACCTGGTCGCGCAGGCCGGCCACCCGGACCATGAAGAACTCGTCCAGGTTGGAGGCGAAGATGGCCAGGTACTTCAGCCGCTCCAGCAGCGCGATCTCGGAGTCGGCGGCCATGGCCAGGACCCGGTCGTTGAACTGCAGCCAGGAGATCTCGCGGTTGATGTACAGGTACGGGTCGTACAGGTCGCGTTCCGCCGTTTCCGGCGCGGTCTCGGTCTCGGTCACGGCGGTTCGGCTCCTGGTTCGGTTGCTGCGTCGATCAGCCAATCATGTCTCGACCGGCGCGGCTAGCCCTTGAGGTCCTCCAGGGCGGCGGCCATCAGGCCCAGCGGCGGCGAGCCGAGGCGCAGCAGGGCGTCGTGGAAGCGGGCGTGGGAGTAGCCGGCGCCCCAGCGGGCGCGGGCCTGGTCGCGGAGGCGCAGGATCTCCAGCTTGCCCCAGGTGTAGCGGCCGTAGGTGGGGTCGAAGGTGGCCCGGGCGGCCTCGGTGCGGGCGGCCGGGCCGTAGCAGAAGGCGTCGGCCTCGAAGCGGGCGGCGCCCTCGGAGACCGTCATGGTGCCGGCGTGGGTGCCGATCGACACGGCCAGGCGGGTCACCCGCTGGAGCGCCTCCAGGGCGACCCCGGCGGCGAAGCGCGGGTCGTCGGCCCGGAAGCCCTCCTCGATGCAGACCTCCTCGGTGTAGTGGGCCCAGCCCTCGACGAACGACAGCGAGAGCAGGGTCCGGCGGACGTCGGAGGTGAGCTGGCGCAGCCGCCGCCCGTGGGCGAAGTGGCCGGGGGCGACCTCGTGGACGGTGATGGCGGGCAGGGTGGCCCGGCTGAACACCTTCAGCCAGTCGTCCTGCTCGGTGGCCGGCCAGTCCGGCTCGGGCGGGGAGATGTAGTAGCGGGAGGGGGCGTCGGCCTCGTACGGGGCCGCCCAGGACATCATGGCCAGGGCCCACCGGCGCGACGGGGGCGACGGCGCGACCAGGCACTCGCCGTCCAGCCCGGGGACCAGGCCCCGCTCCAGGGTGAAGGCGATCGACTCGGCGGTCAGGGCCTCGGCCTCGCGGAGCACGCCGTCGGCGTCGGGGTGGTCCTCCAGCAGCCAGGCCACCACCTCGGCGGTGGGCTGGCCCGGCCGCAGCCGCCCGCAGGCCTCGTCCAGGATGGCCCGCATCCGGTCCCGCTCGGCGTCGGCCCGCTCCTCCAGCCGGCCCAGGTCGACCTCCAGGGCCTCGCCGGTGCCGAGCAGCCGCTCCAGCGGCCCCCGGCCCAGCGCCGTCTCGGGGTGGCCCTCGGCGGCGGCCGCCTCCAGGTGGGCGACCAGCCGCTTGTGGGCCTCGACGGCCCGCTCGACCACCGGGTCGGCCCGCTGCACGTCAAGGTCGGCGGGGAGGCCCTTGGCGGCGGGCAGGAGGGCCTCGGCGACCGGGGCCGGGACCCGGTCGAGGGCGGCCACGGCGGCCTCGACCGCGTCCGGCCAGGCGGCCAGGTGGCGCCGGCGGGCCTCGGCCCGCTCGGTGGCCGGGGCGTACTCGCGGTCGTAGCAGGACACGTCCAGGGCGGCCACGTGGTACAGCGGGTTGGCCCGGTGCAGCTCCAGCTCGCCCAGCTCCAGGCGGGCCAGCCGCTCGAAGGCGGCCAGCTGGGCCTCGTCGTGGGCGTCGGGCTCCGGCGGGCTGCCGGGCGGGCCGCCGACCCGGGCCAGGGCGGCCCGCACGCCCTCCGGGGACAGGTCCTCGACCCGGCCGTCGTAGTCGTGGCGGCCGACGTACTCGCGGACCGCGCTCACC
>OBLS010000328.1_pt1 | contig 16395 bp, 12 predicted proteins | sample 1519901 | NCBI WGS metagenome assembly OBLS01 (sample SAMEA3113585, study PRJEB22503) | soil metagenome | reverse complement strand
CAACGCCAGCCGCACCATGCTGATGAACCTCGAGACGCTCGACTGGGACGACGAGATCCTCGGCATTCTGGGCGTCCCACGAGCGATGCTGCCGCAGATCCGCGCCTCGAGCGAGGTCTACGGCGAGGCCAAGGACGAGCTGGCCGGAATCCCGGTTGCCGGCGACCTCGGCGACCAACAGGCCGCGCTCTTCGGCCAGACCTGCTTCTCCATCGGCGAGGCCAAGAACACCTACGGGACGGGCAACTTCCTGCTCCTGAACACGGGCAACGAGGCCGTCCAGTCGAAGAGCGGCCTGCTGACGACGCTCGCCTACAAGATCGGCGATCAGCCTGCCGTGTACTGCCTGGAAGGCGCGATCGCGATCACGGGGGCGCTCGTTCAGTGGCTGCGGGACAACATCGGGCTCATCAAGAGCTCGCCGGAAATCGAAGAGCTGGCGAAGACGGTGGAGGACAACGGCGGGGTCTACTTCGTCCCCGCGTTCTCGGGCCTCTTCGCCCCCTATTGGAGGGGCGAGGCCCGCGGGGTCATCGCGGGGCTGACCCGGTACGTCACCAGGGGCCATCTGGCGCGGGCTGCGCTCGAAGCCACGGCTTGGCAGAGCCGCGAGGTGGTGGACGCAATGAACGCCGACTCGGGCGTCGACCTCACCTCGCTCAAGGTCGACGGCGGGATGGTCTACAACGAGCTGCTGATGCAGTTCCAGGCCGACGTTCTCGACGTTCCAGTGATCCGGCCGACTGTCGCCGAGACGACCTCGCTGGGCGCAGCCTACGCCGCCGGCCTCGCGACCGGTTTCTGGTCCGAGGTCGAAGACCTCCGCGCCAACTGGGGCAAGGACAAGGAGTGGCAGCCCCAGATGGATGCGGCGGAACGGGAAAAGGAGTACCGGTTCTGGAAGAAGGCCGTGACGCGGACCTTCGACTGGGTGGAGTAGGAGAGACGTCTACTGTGGACGGACCCGGCGGCCGGATGCGCTGCCGGGTCCCGTCGCCCCGCTAGTCCTCGGCTTCGATCCCTTCCGCGAAGTCGCCCTTCGTGTCGCTTTCTGGGTGGTGCTCGATCTCCTCAACCCCCTCGGCGAAGGTGCCCTCATGCATGTGCTCTCGCTCTTCCTCGCCTTCCGCGAAGTCGCCCTTCGTATCCCGCTCGGGGTGATGCTCGCGCTCCTCGATCCCCTCCGCGAAGCTGCCCTCGTGCTCGTGCTTCTCGGGCTCCCCAGGCTCCATCCAGCCTCCTCCTCGGGGCGCTAACCGAAGCGCCCAATCGACCTCACGAGTGTACCCTCGCCATGACGCTCCATATGAACTGCAACGAATAACGTGGCGTCTCTCCAGACCGAGGCGCTGGTGATCGGCGGTGGCTCGACGGGCGCCGGGGTTGCGCGTGATGCAGCCATGCGGGGCCTCAAGACCGTGCTCGTTGAGCGCAAGGACCTGGCGGACGGCACGACCGGACGCTTCCACGGCCTGCTGCACTCGGGCGGACGCTATGCGGTCAAGGACCCGGAGGCGGCGAAGGAGTGCATCGCCGAGAACCTCATCCTGCGGCGGACTGCCTCCGACTGCATCGAGGACACCGGCGGTCTCTTCGTCACGACCCCGTGGGACGACCCCGCCTTCGGGGACTCGTTCGTCGTGGGCTGCGAGGCGACGGGAATCCCAGTCGAGGAGATCGCGGTGTCCGAGGCGCTGCGCCGCGAGCCGCGCCTCGATCCCGGGATCTCGCGCGCCTTCACCGTCCCCGACGCCGCCCTCGATCCCTGGAAGCTCGTCTGGGCGTGCGCCCGCTCGGCCCAGGAGCACGGCGCCCAGATCCTGCTCTACCACCGCGTCGTCGACCTCGAGCGGGACGGCCAGAGGGTGACCGGCGCCCTTGTCCGCAACGAGCTCACCGGCGAGGAACTGCGAATCCATGCGGATGTCGTCGTCAACGCAGCGGGTGCGTGGGCTGGGCAGATCGCGGAGCTGGCCGGCTGCCGGGTCACCGTCCTCCCCGGCAAGGGGATCATGATCGCGATGAACCACCGGCTCGTGAACACGGTGGTCAACCGCTGCAAGATGCCGGCGGACGGCGACATCCTCGTCCCGATCCGTACGGTCTGCGTGATCGGCACGACCGACGTGCGGGTCGCGGATCCCGATGAGCTCGAGGTCACCCAGTCCGAGATCGACGAGATGCTCGACGAGGGAGAGAAGCTCGTCCCCGGCTTCCGCGAGGCCCGCGCGCTCCGCGTTTGGGCCGGGGCGCGCCCGCTTTTTTCGCAAGAGGAGGTGGCCGACACGCGCGAGGTGAGCCGTTCCCACGCGCTGCTGGACCACCGCGACCGCGACGGCGTCGAGGGCATTGTGACGATCACGGGCGGCAAGACGACGACGTTCCGCCTCATGGCCCAGGCGGCGGTGGACGCCGCTTGCGCACAGCTCGGGATCGAGCGCCCGTGCCGGACGCACGAGGAGCCGCTGCCCGACTCGGAGGACGGAAGCTTCTACGTGCTCGGCTCGCGGCTTCGCGCGCGCGAACCCGTTCCCCAGTCCGAGGAGATCATCTGCGAGTGCGAGTTGATCACACGGCAGCGACTCGAGGAGGCGATGGAGCGGCGGCGCACCGGAAATCTCGACGACATCCGGCGGACGCTGCGGCTGGGAATGGGGCCATGTCAGGGCGGCTTCTGCATCTACCGGGCGACCGGCATCCTCCACGCCGTCGAGCGGCTCGACCACCGTGCCGCCAACGTTGCCCTACTCTCGTTCCTGCAAGAGCGCTGGAAGGGCGCGCACCCCATCCTCTACGGCGACCAGCTGCGACAGGCCCGGCTCGACGACTGGATCTTCCAGGGGCTGCTCGGGGTTCAGCACTTGCCCACATGATCTACGACACGGTGGTGATCGGCGCCGGCCTCGCCGGCCTGACGGCGGCACTCCGGCTGGCGGACGAAGGCGGGCGCGTGCTCGTCGTCGCCAAGGGGGTCGGTTCGACGCATCTTGCGCCGGCGACGATCGACGTGCTGGGGTTCGATGGCAGGGCGGTGGAAAGCCCCGCGCAGAAGCTGTCAAGGTTTGGCGAGGCGCATCCGCAGCATCCGTACGCCCGCCTCTCCATCGAGTTGATCGCGGCGAGCATCGAGTGGCTCAAGACACGCTTGCCCGCCTTCGGCTACCGGGGAGGGCTCGAGGAGAACTTCGTGCTCCCGACGGCCGTCGGCGCAGTGAAGCGCTCGGCGGTGGTGCCGGAGACGATGGCGGCGGGCGACCTCCGCGCAGGCGGCCGCTTCCTGTTCGTCGGCCTCGGGCTCAAGGACTTCTATCCCGCATATCTGGCCGACAACCTCGGGCACGCCTCTGCGGACTCGGCCGTGTCCGCGCGCGCAATCGAGCTCGAGACGTCGCCCGGCGGCGAGGCCGACGTCAGCAGCGTCGGCTTCGCCAGGCGGTTCGAGCAGCCCACCTTCCGGAATGCGGTCGTGCGCGGACTCGCTGGGCAGGTCGAGCGGGACGAGCGCGTAGGTTTTCCGGCGGTGCTCGGGCTCCAGGACGCCGGGAAGGTCTGGCGGGAGCTCGAGGAAAAGCTGGAGCGGCCTGTCTTCGAGGTCGCGACGCTGCCTCCGTCGGTGTCGGGCATCCGCCTCTTCGAGGCGATGACTGCCGCCGTGCGAAAGGCCGGGGGGCGAATCCTCATGGGGCAGACGGTCACCGGGGCCGAGACCAGCAACGGCCGGGTCGAGGCGGTCGTCGTTCAGGCGGCGGCGCGGCCAACGACCTATAGAGCGGGCTCGTTCGTGCTCGCCTCCGGCGGGTTCGCGTCCGGCGGCGTCCAGCTCGACTCCTATGGAAAGCTCCGCGAGGCCGTCTTCGACCTGGCGGTCTCGCACGCCGAAGACGGGCCTCGTTTCCTACCGGACTACCTCGACGAGCAGCCGCTCGACCGCGTCGGCGTCCTGGTCGACAACGGGCTTCGCCCCACCGACGGCGACGGGCGGCCGCTCTACGAGAACCTCCACGCCGCCGGTGCGACACTCGCGGGCGCCGTCCCGTGGCGGGAGGCGTCGGGCAACGGCGTCAGCCTCGCGAGCGGGTACGCCGCCGCCGCCGCGATTCTCGAGAGTGACTCATGATCGAGCTCGTCCGCGACTCCCTCGACCACTGCGTGAAATGCACGATCTGTGAGACGTTCTGCCCGTTCTCCCAGGTGACGCCGCTCTTCCCCGGCCCGAAGTACGTGGGACCGCAGGCAGAGCGGTACCGCGGCGCGGGCGTCTCTCCAGACGCGTCCGTCGACTACTGCTCGGGCTGCGGGATCTGCACGCAGGTCTGCCCGCAGGACGTGAAGATCGCCGAGATCAACTCTCAGGCGCGCGCTCAGCTCTGGGAGGAGCGGGGCATTCCGCTCCGCAACCAGCTGATCGCGAGGCCAAGCGTGCTCGGCCGGCTCGGAACCCCGGTCGCACCGCTCGCGAATTGGGCGCTGAAGAACAAGGCGCTGCGGCTCCTCGCCCATCGTCTGCTCGGCATTCATCGCCGCGCTCCCATGCCTCGGCTCGCGGGCCGGAGCTTCCAGCGCTGGGCGCGGCAGCACCGCAGTCCGATCTCCCGTCGGAGGGTCGTCTACTTCCATGGCTGCGGCGTCAACTACTACGAGCCGGCCGTGGGGGAAATGGTCGTCGGCGTTCTCGAACACAACGGCTACAACGTTCAGGTCCCGCCGCAGGACTGCTGCGGACTGCCGCTGCAGTCGAACGGCAACTTCGAGGCGGCGCGGGCGTACGTCCGGCGGCTGGTGGCCAATCTCGCCCCCTACGCCCGCGAGGGCGTGCCGATCGTGGTGAACTCGACCAGCTGCGGCCTGATGCTGAAGCGCGAAGCGCACGAGATTCTCGGCGTCGAGGACGACGACCTGAGAGCGGTGAGCGAGGCGACCTACGACCTCTGTGAGTTCCTCCTCCTCATGCACGAACGGGGCGAGCTTCGGACCGACTTCCGGCCCCTGCCGCAGACCGTCCCCTACCACGCGCCGTGCCAGCAGCGCGGGCACGGGATCGGCAAGCCCGCGCTCGACCTGCTCGCCCTGATCCCGGACCTGCGAGTGATCGAGCTGGACGCCGATTGCTGCGGGATCGCCGGCACGTACGGGCTGAAGAAGGAGAAGTACGAGATCTCGATGGCCGTGGGCGAGCGGCTCTTTCGCGACGTGTGGGAATCCGGGGCGAACCTCGCCGCCTGTGACAGCGAGACGTGCCGCTGGCAGATCGAGCACGGCGCAGGCGTCCACGCCGTCCACCCCGTCGAGCTCCTCTTCCGCGGCTACGGACTTGATGCCCCGGCCGCGGCTGGCGTGAGCGCCCGCTAAGCCGGTGGTCGGGCTCGTCATCGTCTCGCACAGCGCGACGCTCGCCGAGGGCGTCGCCGAGCTGGCGCGCGGCATGGGTGCCGAGGTGCCAATCGAGCTCGCCGGCGGGATCGACGCCCCGGAGCCGGCACTCGGCACCGACGCCATGCGGGTGCTCGAGGCGATCGAGCAAGCGGACCAGGGCGACGGGGTTCTCGTGCTCATGGATCTCGGCAGCGCCGTCCTGAGCGCCGAGATGGCGCTGGACATGCTTCCGCCGGAGCGGCGCGGGCGCGTCCTGCTGTGCGAGGCTCCGCTCGTGGAAGGAGCGGTCGCGGCGGCCGCCACGGCCAACCTCGGCGCATCGCTTGCCGACGTGGCGGCCGAGGCTCGCGGTTCCCTGGTCGCCAAGGCCACCCACCTGGGCACGGGTGAGACGGCCGCTCCCGCCGCCGCCGCCGCCGACGACGGGAGTCGGACGCTCACGCTGACGGTGCGGAACCCGCTCGGCTTGCATGCGCGGCCCGCTGCACGCTTCGTCCAGACTGCCGGCAGTTTCGACGCCGACGTCACCGTCACGAACGTGACGACGGGTCGCGGCCCCGCCGGCGGGCGCAGCCTCAATGCGCTCGCGACGCTCGGAGTGCGCCAGGGAGAGGAGATCCTCGTCGTCGCGCGTGGACCGGAGGCGAGCGAGGCGCTCGGCGCGTTGGCAGCGCTGGCCGAGCGCGATTTCGACGACGCGCCCGCCGTTCAACCGGCGGCGCCGACGCCCCCGGTTCGCGCACAAGCGGCCCCGGCCGGGGCGCTGGCCGGGCTCGCCGCCGCCCCCGGCACGGCGCTCGGAGCCGCTCGCCACTTCCGACTGACTCCGCTCGAGGTGCCCACCGAGGCGGCGAGCGACCCACGGGCGGAGTGGGACGCGCTCGGGCGGGCCATCGAGCGGGTAAGGGCGGAGATCCGCGCGACGCGTGAGTCGGTCGCCGCCCGTGCGGGCGAGTACAGCGCAGCGATCTTCGACGCCCATCTGCTCTTCCTCGAGGACGATGCGCTGCTCGAGCCTGCCCGGCGCGCGATCTTCGAGCAGGGCGACAACGCCGCGCAGGCCTGGCATTCGGCCGCCGAGGCGGTCGCGGCCGGATACCGCCGCCTCGACGACGAGTATCTGCGGACTCGGGCCGAGGACTTGACCGCCGTGGCGCGCGAGGTGGTCGCCTACCTCTTGGACGGAGAGGCGCTCACAACGGCTGTGGTCGAGCCTGGCATCGTCGTCGCGGCCGATCTCACGCCTGCGGACACCGTTGCCCTCGATCGCGAGCTCGTCCGCGGTATCGCCACCGCCTACGGCGCGGCGACCTCGCACAGCGCGATCCTGGCCCGCTCGCTGGGGATCCCGGCCGCGGTCGGGCTCGGAGAGCGGCTGCTCGACGTTCCCGAGGGCACGCCGCTCGTCCTCGACGGGGACGCAGGCGCCGTGTACGTCGACCCCACCGCCGAGCTCGTGCGCGACTACGAGCAGCGGAGCGCCGAGCGCCAGGCAGCGGCGCGACTGGCGCTCGCCTCCGCGCAGCGGCCGGCGCGGACGCTGGATGGTCGCCGGATCGAGGTCGTCGCCAACGTCGGCTCTCCCGCGGACGTGGACGCCGCCGTGGCGAACGGCGGCGAGGGCGTGGGGCTTCTGCGCACGGAGTTTCTGTTCCTGGAGCGCGAGTCGATTCCGCTAGAGGACGAGCAATACGCCGCCTATAAGGAGATGGCCGAGCGGCTGGATGGGAGACCGCTGATCCTGCGCACGCTCGACGTCGGCGCGGACAAGCCGCTCCCCTACCTACCGCAGCGGCCCGAGGCGAACCCCTTCCTCGGCGTCCGCGGAATCCGCCTCGGGCTGACCGAGCCCGAGCTTCTGGAGACGCAGCTCCGGGCGGCGCTCCGCGTGGCCGTCTCGCACCCGCTGAAGGTGATGTTTCCGATGGTCACCACCCTTACCGAGTACCACGAAGCGGTGTCGGTGCTCGCCCGTGCCCGGGAGCGCCTGGAACAACGGGGCGAGAGTCCGGAAGAGATTGACGTCGGCGTCATGGTCGAGGTGCCTGCGGTCGCCCTCGCCGCCGAGGCGTTCGCGCCCGAGGTCGACTTCTTCTCGATCGGGACCAACGATCTCGCGCAGTACACGATGGCGGCCGAGCGGGGAAACGAAGCGGTCGCAGGCCTGGCGGACGGGCTGCACCCGTCGATCTTGCGACTGATTCGAGCCGTCGCCGAAGCGGCCGAGGCGCACGGGAAGTGGGTCGGCGTCTGCGGCGAGCTGGCGGCGGACCCACTAGCCGTGCCAATCCTCGTCGGGCTCGGAGTGTCCGAGCTGAGTGTGAACGCGCCTGCGATCCCGGCGACGAAGGAGGCAGTGCGACGGCTGGACGCCGGAGCGGCCGCGGATCTCGCCGACGAGGCGCTGCGGCTGGCGTCGGCCGAGGATGTTCGCGCGCTGGTCGCCGCCGAGACCTCCACCGCACCGATTGCGACATCGGAGCGTTCGAAACCGTGAGCGGCGGGGCAGGCGCTCCCGCCTCACTCCTGCTCGGTCTCACGTACGTCCGCATCCTGCTCGTACCAGTCGTGATGGGCCTGATCCTGCTCGGGCCCAGCCGAAGCGCCGCGTACGCCCTCGCCGCCGTGTTCTTCGCGATCGCGGCGACGACAGACTTCGTCGACGGCTACCTGGCTCGGCGGTGGGCCCTGACGACCACAGTCGGCTCCTTCCTCGACACCACGGCCGACAAGCTGCTCGTCTCCGGGGCGCTGATCGCCCTCGTCGAGATCGACAGGGCCTCCGCGTGGGTCGCGATCATCATCATCGGCCGCGAGCTGGTGATCCTCGGGCTGCGGGGCGTCGTTGCGGCGGAGGGAACGGTGTTCCCGCCGTCGATCTGGGGCAAGCTCAAGACGAACGTCCAGTTCCTCGCCATCCTGCTCGCCATCCTCCGTTACGACGATCCCATCGGCCCGCTGCTTCTGGACGAGTGGGCGATGCTCGCGGCGGCGGCGATCACGGTGCTGTCCGCCGTCGAATATCTCGCCCGCTTCTCGTCGGCCCTTTCCGAGGGCTCGGGCTGACCGGAGCCGCCTTCGTCACCGGCGGCACAGGGTTTCTCGGCGGGGCGATCGTCGAGCGCCTCCTCGCCGACGGCCGCATCGTCAAGACCATGGCCCGGTCCGACGAGTCGGCGCACGCGCTCCGCACGCTGGGCGCGGAGCCTGTCCGGGGCGACATTCTCGACGCGGAGGCGCTCACGGCCGCGATGCGCGGCTGCGAAGTGGTCTACCACGCCGCCGGTGTCAATGCACTCTGCCTCCGCGATCCCTCGCCCCTGTTCGAGGTCAACGTGCGGGGTTCGCGCAATGTCGTGTACGCCGCGGCGGCGGTGGGTGTCCGGCGGGTCGTCTACACCTCGTCCGCCGCCGCCGTCGGAGAGGCACGCGGGACTGTGGGTACGGAGACCTCGCCACACCGTGGCTGGTTCCTGTCGAGCTACGAGCGCTCGAAGTTCGAGGCCGAGCAGGCGGTGCTGCGTGCGGCGCGCGAGACGGGGATCGAGGTCATCTGCGCGAATCCGGCGTCCGTCCAAGGTCCCGGCCGCGCAACGGGCTCTACCAAGCTCCTGCTCGATTACCTGAATGGGAAGCTGAAGGCGATCGTCGACTCCACGATCAGCCTCGTGGACATCGCCGACTGCACCGAGGGCCACCTGCTCGCTGAGGTCCGAGGGGAGCCGGGGGAGCGGTACGTCCTGAGTGGAGCGACTGTCACCGTGCGAGAGGGCATCCAGCTCCTCGACCGCCTGACCGGCATCGACGAGCCGGTCCGTGCCTTGCCGCCTGCCGTCGCGACGGCGGCGGCCGTCGCCGTCGAAACGGCGGCCCGGCTGCGTCGAACCACCCCACGCGTCTGCCGCGACCTGGTACGGACGGCGCTCCACGGCCACTCCTACGACGGATCGCGGGCCGAGCGCGAGCTCGGTCTCAGCTACACGCCGCTCGAGGAGACGATCCGTCGAACCGTCGGCTGGTTTCTGGAGCAGGGGCTCGTCGACCGCCGCCTTCCGCGTACCGGCTAATTCCAGGGCAGCGCTGCCCGGGTCGACCAATATTCGGTCGGCTCCTCGGCGAGCGAGGTGAGCTGGCGGTCGAGCTCTTCGTCATAGCCGAGGTCGAGCGCGGCGAGGTTGCTCCGCAGCTGCTCGACTGTCGTCGCCCCCGAGAGCGCGACGTCGGCCCAGGGCTGAGCGAGCACGGCCGCGAGCGCAACTGCGTCTGGCGTAGTGCGCCGCTCCCTGGCGATCTTCGCGAGGGGGGAGTCGCCGCCGCGCAGGGTGAGACGACCGTTGGCGAGGACCTCCTTGACGATCACTCCGAGCCCCGTCGCATGCGCCTCTGCGAGCGCAGCGCCGGAAGAGCGCTCCAGGAGGTTCCAGGTTGCCTGGACCGTGTCGAAGGTGCCGACCTCCAGCGCGCGCCGGATTGTCTCCGCCTGCTGAGGCCCGGTCACCGAGACGCCGACCGACAACCCCTCCTCGCGCAGGCGTCGCAGCTCCTCGAGAACCGCGCGGTCCTCGAGCACACCACTTTCCAGCGTGGCCGAGTGGATCTGGTAGAGGCGCAGGTGCGGCCCCAGCAGGGTACGGCTCTCAACGAGCTGCCGGCGCAGTGTCGCTGCGGACAGGTCCTTGACCTCTGCCGGGTCGGCGTCGACGCGCCAGCCGGCGGTGTAGGTGTAGCCCCACTTCGATCCAACGGTCACCTCGCCCAGACGCAGCCCGCGCCGCTCGAGCCAGGAAGCGACGAAGGCTTCCGCCTTACCGTACGAGCGGGCGGCGTCGAGATACCGCACGCCGCCAGCGAAAGCCGCTTCGAGCACCCGGTGCGCGTTGCGCTCCATTGCGGCGACATCGGTCTGGCTGCCCAGATCTTCGCCGTGGCCGACGTTGATGTAACCGGGTCGGCCGAGGGCCGCCAGCCCGAGTCCAATCCGGCTGACCCGCAGGACGGTGCGCCCGAGGGTAATCACGTCTCCTGCTTGCCCACCGTACCGCCAGCGACGCGCTCGCAGGTCGGGCGATCGGCCACCTGATAGCCGACTTCGTGCGCCATCCCCGACCGGCGACCAGATCCCGCTCGAGGTAAGCCGCAACCTCGAGCCGTTGCGGTCGCTCGGCGCGGACGGCACCTAGGAGGGAAACCTGAACACCTTCCTCGCTGTCCTCGAAATCGACTAGCGTTCGCGGCCGCTATGGCGCGCGAGTTCCTCTTCACGTCCGAATCGGTCACCGAGGGCCACCCGGACAAGATCGCCGACCAGATCTCGGATTCGGTGCTCGACGCCGTGCTCGCCGATGATCCGACGGGCCGCGTCGCCTGCGAGACCCTGATCACCACCGGCCTCGTCGTCGTCGCCGGTGAGATCTCGACCGAGACCTACGTCGACATCCCCCGGGTGGTGCGCGAGCGGGTCACGGAGATCGGCTACACGCACTCGGAGTGGGGCTTCGACGCGGATACTTGCGGCGTCGTGGTCGCGATCGACGAGCAGTCGCCCGACATCGCGCTGGGCGTCGACCAGTCGTACGAGCTCCAACACGACCCCGGCGACGACGATCCGCTCGACCGAATCGGCGCCGGCGACCAGGGGATGATGTTCGGGTACGCGACGCGCGAGACGCCGGAGCTGATGCCGCTACCGATCATGCTCGCGCACAAGATCGCGCGGCGCCTCGCCGGCGTGCGCAAGTCGGAGCAGCTGAAGTACCTGCGGCCCGACGGCAAGGCGCAGGTGACCGTGCGCTACGAGGTCGACGAGCACGACCGCCAGGTTCCCGTCGAGGTCGTACGCTTGCTCGTCTCGACGCAGCACGCGGAGAACGTCGACTCCGAGACGATCAAGGAGGACGTCATCGAGCACGTCCTCCATCCGATCCTCGATCCGCGGCTCTACGACGAGCGGCGGCTCTACGACGATCGCGACTTCGTCTACGTCAACCCGACGGGGAAGTTCGTGCTCGGCGGGCCGATGGGGGATACGGGCCTGACCGGCCGCAAGATCATCGTCGACACCTACGGCGGCGCGGCACGGCACGGCGGAGGCGCGTTTTCCGGCAAGGACCCGACCAAGGTCGACCGCTCGGCTGCTTACGCCGCGAGGTACGTTGCGAAGAACCTCGTCGCCGCCGATCTCGCGCATCGCTGTGAGGTCAACGTCGCGTATGCCATCGGCGTCGCCCATCCGGTCTCGATCGCGGTGCGCACGTTCGGGACCGAGAAACGGCCGGTCGAACAGCTCGAGGAGCTCGTTCGGGAGCACTTCGACCTGCGGCCGGCGGCGATCCTGCGCGATCTCGACCTCCGGCGGCCGATCTACGCGAAGACGGCCGCGTACGGCCACTTCGGGCGCGACGACCACGACTTCACGTGGGAGCGAACCGACAAGGCCGATCTGCTGCGCGCCGCCGCCGGCATCGACGAGAAGGCGACCGTTTAGGAGGGTTTGGCGAAATACAGTCTGTGCCGCAGGGCCGCGCTGCTCGCCCCGAGGCGGCGTCCTCAGTCGCCCCCGTATCGAACTGATACGGGGACTCCCTGCGTCCTTGCCTCGGAACGACCATCGCACCCCTGCGACGAGCGGCATTCCGCCAAACCCTCCAGCAGGACTGCGGCGTCGGCCTCCGAAAGCTGAGGCCCGTGACCAAGCAAGCCGCCCTCATCGCACTGGCACGCAACCGCGGCGAGCTCGACGCCGCTGCGCTGGCTCGCTTGCTCGCGGCTACGAAGGCCTGACGAAGAGACCCGCGGCCGCCTTCTCCGCGATCGTCTCCTCGCGACCGTCGAGCTTGACGCGGAAGTGGCCGGCGGCCGGCTCCGCTGCGGTCATCTGCAGCTTGCGCCCGGGCTCGAAGCCCTGGTCGTAGAACCAGTGCAAGAGCTCGCCGTCGTGCTCGGCGAGCCGGACGATCGTGGCCTTGGCGCCAGCGTCCAGCTCTGCAAGCGGCTTGAGCTCCTCGTTCTCGGCCTGCTCGAAGTCGGGGTCGACAGGCCAGCCGTGAGGACAGCGCTCGGGATGCCCGAGCCGCTCCGCGACCCGGTCGATCATCTCGTCCGAGAAGGAATCGCCGAGCTCGTCGGCGTGGACGTGCGCCTCGGCCGCCGTGTAGCCCATGAAGTCGGTGAGCAGGCGCTCGATGATCCGGTGCTTGCGGACGACCCGCTCGGCCCGCTCGATCCCCGTCTCGGTGAGAATCGCCTCCTTGTGCTCGCCGCGCTCGACGAGGCCCTCCGCCTCGAGCCGCTTCAGCATCTCGCCGGCGGACGCGCGCGAGACGCCGAGCATCTCCGCGACTCTGGATGCGATTGCCGAGGAGCTGTTGGGATCGGGCCGGTACTCGCCGATCGGGAAGGCGAGGAAGTAGATCGTCTCCAGGTACTCGTCGACGCTGTGTCCGGCCATCGGTCGATCCTACCCTGGCGCGCCGAGCTCCCAGGCGCGTCGCGCGGAGAGCGCATAGACGAGCGGGGCAGACACTGCGATCAGGAGCAGAGCCGCCGGCGCGGCGTCACCGTAGGCGCCGATCGACGTATCCGTCCAGATCTCGGTCGCGAGCGTGTCGAAGCCGATCGGCCGAAGGAGAAGCGTCGCGGGCAGCTCTTTCATCACAGAGAGGAAGACGAGTGCCGCGCCGGCGAGGATCCCCGGCCGGGCGAGCGGCAGCACCACGACGAGCAGGGTGCGCGTCGGGCCCCGGCCGAGCGAGCGGGACGCTTCCTCCGCTCGCGGGTCGACGAGCTCGAGCGAACTCCGGGTCGCAGCCAGCGCTTGCGGTAGGTAGCGGACGACGTACGCGAAGATCAGCAGCCCGAGGCTCTGATAGAGCGCGCCGCCGTACCGAGCTCCGAAGTACACCAGGCCGAGCGCGACGGCGATCCCGGGGACGGCGTTCGGCAGGTACGCGAGCCGTTCCAGGAGGCGTGTCCGGCGTGACGGGTAACGCCAGGCGAGCAGCACGACCGGAATGGCCGCGAGCCCTGCACAGCCGGCCGCCGCTCCCGACGCGAGCGTCGAGTTGAGAGCCGCCTCCCAATCGAGTCGAACCGGCGATCCTGTTGAGGCACCCTCGGCTGCCCACCAGGCGAGCACGCCGAACGGCAACGCGAGGAAGACCCCGGCGCAGGCGGCGCAGAAGCCCGCGGCCGCCCAGCGCCGGCGCCCGAGGCGGATGGTCTTCGCGGGCCTCCCTGCTCCCGGCGAGGAACGGTACGCGGTGCCTCGGCGTCTTACCAACCGGTTTTCGAGCCAAACGACAACGGCCGCGAGCACGACGAGTACGAGCGCGAGGATCGCAGCCGCGTTGCGGTCGAGCAGCGACTCGTACTGGAGGTAGACGGCTCGGGTCAGTGTCGGGTACTGCATCAGCGAGACGGCGCCGAAGTCCGCGAGGACGTAGAGGGCGACGAGGAGCGCGGACGCGGCGAGCGCCGGCCGGAGGGCGGGGAGGGTGACCGTGAGAAAGACATTGAGCGGGGTCCGCCCCAGCGATCGGGCGGCTTCCTCGAGCGACACGTCGACCGACCGGAACGCGGACGCGGCGATGAGGAAGACGTATGGATAAGTCGACAGGGTCAGCGCGAGGAGAGCTCCTTCGTAGCCGTAGAGATCCGGTAGGCGCTCGACGCCGAGCGGTGCGAGCGCCTGCTGAAGGAGCCCTTTCGGCCCGAGCGCGCCGAGAAGCACGAGCGCTCCGACGTAGCTCGGGATCACGAGCGGCAGCGTCAGCGCCACACCCCAGACGCGGCGCCAGGGCAGATCGGATCTGACGACCAGCCACGCCAACGCCGTGCCGAGCACGAGGGTGACGACGACCACTCCGGCGACGAGCAGCGCCGTGTCGAGCACGAGCCGGATCGTCGTGCCGGGCTGAACCGCCGCGCGAGCTTCCTCATCGGCACCAAGCGCTCGGACGACGAGATAGGCAAGCGGCAGGAGCGCGCCCGCGACGACGACCGTCGCTGTCGCGGCGAGCCCGATGGAGGGCCGGCGGCCGCGCCCCGAGGCCGCGGCTGCCGGCCCGATGCTCATCGGATGTATCCGACCTCGTTCAGCAGCCGCACGGCGGGCGGAAGGTCGCGACCGAGCCGGCCCAGGTTGATCTCCGGGCCCTTGATCTCGCCGAGCTGCGGCAGCCCGGGCCGCGGTCGCACACCTCGGATCAGCGGGTACTCCGCCCCTCCTGGCCCCCGGGCGATGAACCGCTGCGCCCACGGCGAGAGCAGAAAGTCGACGAAGCGCTGCGCCGCGGTCGACTTCTTCGACGACGTGACGATGCCGACGCCGGCGCAGTTGACGAGCGCACCAGGATCGCCCCGGCCGAGGAACGCGTTCTCCACCGGGATGTCGGGGGTCTGGACGCGCAGATTGTGCAGGTAGTAGTGGTTGACGAGCCCGAGCAGGATCTCCCCGCGGCCGGCGGCCTGGACGACCTGCGTGTTGTTCCCGTAGAAGCGCACCTCGTTCGCTTTCAGGCCGAGCAGCCAGTCTCGCGTGCGGTCCTCGCCGTGCTTGATCCGCATCACCGCGACGAACGCCTGGAAGGATGCGTTCGTCGGCGGGAGGCCGATCTTCCCCTTCCACTGCGGCTTCGTCAGGTCCCAGATCGTCCTCGGTAGCTGAGCCTTCGTCAGCTCGTTTGTGTTGTAGGCGATCACGCGTGCGCGGCCGCTCGTTCCGACCCAGCGCTTGCCAGGAGCGCGGAAGCGGGCCGGAACGCGGTTGAGCGTCTGCTGCGGGAGCACCTCGAGCAGGCCCTCGCGCGCAACGAAGCCGAGCAGGCCGGCTTCCTGTGCGAAGAAGACGTCGGCGCGGCTGTTTCGCCCTTCCTCGAGGATCGTCGCCGCCATCTCTGCGCTCGATCCGTAGCGCACGTTGAGCGCGATCCCGGTTTCCCTGGTGAAGCGGTCGAAGAGTGGCTTCACGAGCCGCTCCTCCCGGCCTGAGTAGATCGTGAGCGAAGTGGCGGCGTCGGCCCGCGCCGACGCCGTCTGCGCTGCCGCGGCCGCGGCCAGTGCGGCGCAGGCGACGAGCGCAAGCGCGAGCAGCTTCTTCATCCGGGTTTCTCCTTTGTGCATGATTGTAAGGGTCACCTGACTCGACGTCGAAGGTGAACCTTACAAAAACACCGAGACGGAGCGGTCGTGCAACCGGATCGACACGCGGTCGCCGACGTCCACGAGCTCGGTCGACGGACGATGCGAGACGAGCTCGACGCCGTCGAGGAGGACGCGGTAGAAGACGTCGTGCCCGCGGAACTCGCGGCCGATCACCTCGCCGTCACCGGCGGGGTCGGGCTCGAGCTCGAGCAGCTCCGGCCGGATCAGCACCTCGACGGCGGTTTGGGCGCAGGCGTTGCCGGCGGGGAACACGCCGACGGGCGTCTCGACGATGCCGTTCGCGAGCGTGCCGGGCAGGAAGTTGCCGGCGCCGACGAACTCCGCGGCCCAGCGCGTCGCGGGCGAGAGGTAGACCTCCTCCGGCGTTCCCTCCTGGACGACTGCACCGTTCCGCATCAGCGCGATCCGGTCGGCGAGCGAGAACGCCTCCTCGCGGTCGTGCGTGACGAGCACGACCGTGACGTTGATGCCGCGGAGGATCCGCGCGAGCTCGTCGCGCATCGTCGCGCGGAGGTGCGGATCGATATTCGACCACGGCTCGTCGAGCAGCACGAGGTCCGGCCCGGGCGCGAGCGCCCGCGCGAGCGCCACCCGCTGCTGCTGGCCGCCCGAGAGCTCGTGCGGATATCGGGTCTCCAGTCCGTCGAGATCGACGAGCTCGAGAATGGGGCGGACACGCTCCTTCCGCTCGCCGCGACGGAGGCCGAAACCGGTGTTCTCCGCGACGGTCAGATGCGGGAAGAGGGCGTAGTCCTGGAAGACCATTCCCACCTTGCGCCGCTCAGGCGGCACCCAGGTGCCGTTTCCGGCGACCGGCCTGCCCGCGAGTTCGACGGTGCCGGCCTCGGGCTCCTCGAAGCC
>OBLS010000327.1_pt1 | contig 16413 bp, 13 predicted proteins | sample 1519901 | NCBI WGS metagenome assembly OBLS01 (sample SAMEA3113585, study PRJEB22503) | soil metagenome | reverse complement strand
GAATCATTATTTGTTGTTGACTGTGCATAAATATTTTGAGGTATCGATAATGCTAGAGATGATACTATTACCACCATTGATAAGAGTATAATTGTAAATGTTCCAAATCTTTCAATACTAAAAGATTTCATTAGCCAAAATATGTTGGAACTAATATATAACCTTTTTAAAGATATACCATAGTACTAATACTTTAAATTTTCCTTTAGATATAAAAATATTTAATTTTCAACAATAATTAAAATAAGTTCTTAATAATAAAAGCTAAATATATGGTAGTAGTATATCTACTATATTGGACTCTTATTTTGGAACCGTTATAGGTATTTCTATTTTAACTAAATTATTTTATTATTTAAAATTAGCTTATTAGTCAATATTTAAATTTGCATGTAATAGGATAGAATAGTTATTAGAAATAGATTTACTATCCAAAATCATAATATTATTATAAATATTAAATAGGTTAAGTTGATAATGTTGCATTCTTATAAAATAGCTATTAATTGGTAAAAAGGATTTATTTCGAAATTTACCATTTAATTCAGATAGATATAAATTTGAAGAAATATTACGAATGAAAGATATAGTCATAACCTATAAAGTATCTGAAAAATTGATATCTAATATTTTCGAACAAAAAAGAATAATTCGATTAATAAAGAATATTGTTAATAATAAGTAAGAATTATTTGATAATGTTTTCATGATGCATGGAAAATCAAATAAAATGAAATTATCCAATCCTACAGTCGTAGTAGTAGTTCTGATTTTGATGTCATTTACCCTGGTTATTTTCTTTCCTGTGGTATCAGAACAACAACAAGGCGAACCGCGTTCTGTTTTGAAATTAGCAAAAGCAAACGTTTCTATAGATATTTCCATATCTAAGGGCTACATAGATGGCAATATAGCATACTTTATTGCTACTGATGCTTCTGATAAACATGCTGTATCTTCTATTACAAATAATACTGGATTCCCAGTAAATTATGCTGCACTTTTGAACAATACACCAGAATCAATTCGTGGCCAAGGCTACGTATTTTTAAATGGAGTTCAAGGTGAAGCACCAGGAGGATTTCAACTTCCAGTTGCAAATGCAGTACCAGGAGATGGAGATTACAGCCCAATATGGCAGACAAACTTTGTGAAATGGAATGACAATGCAACTGCAAGAGAATTAAAGTCTGTAGAGGAAATTATAGCTGCTCAAAAGAATGGAGAACTTACCATTACAGAAACAAATATCATTGTAAATAGTCCAGCTATCAAATGGAAAGATGGTTCATAACAAGTAAATTAAATATTAAAATAAACTAAAGGAAAAAATATAATGAAATCCCTTCTTTTTATTTTAACAAGATATATTGAATTCATAAATGATTAACTATTCTCATCTATTAGCATACTAAATTTGTATTCCAAATAGTTTAGTATTAAATTTTTATACTTTCCGAATTATACAAAATCTAAATAGTTTCTAATAATAAAAGCTAAATATTAGTGAGGTGAACCCCTCCACATGGCAAATTCCTCTTAATACTAGACTATCGTGATAGCGATTAAATTAATTGACTATAAAATAGAAAATACAATTTTTTAACTTTTTGTTGAAATTAATTAAATAATTCAAGTAATACTTATATTCAACCAAAATTTAATCAATATGTGACTCAACATCGTCCAACTGGAATTACTATAATATCTGTTCTTATGATAATTGGTGGTTTAATACTCTTATTTACAGGAATCACTCCTTTATTTATAGGTCCTTTAATTAGCATAGATTCTTCAGATTCTTCAACTAGTGCATTAGGATTACTTATTACAATAGGCGGTTTAACATTAGTAGCATTAGGAATAGCAAGTTTAATTGTTTCATGGGGTCTTTTAAAGGGAAAAAGATGGGCAAGAACAATTACACTCATAATCAGCATAATTGCAATAATATTTGCCATTATTTCTCTTGCAAGTAGTGGAGATTTAATACATATTATTTCAGTAATAATATACGGTATAATAATTTACTATATGTTTACAAAAAAAGTAAAATTATTTTTTGGTAAGGTTAAAGAGCCAACTACCTAACCTTTATCAAAATTATAATCTGTGTGGAATTTATGATAAGAAAATTTTTACTGACAACAAGTTTTTTTTACCTTGATTTTAATATTGTTTTTAGTAAACTCTGTCAATAATATAATGTCAATTAGTGAAGGAGAGAATTCTATTAATACTAACTTTGTAAATAATGATAATAATACAAAACTAGATATTTCTAATTTAGTTTATGACATTGATTCTAATCCCTTTAATGTTTCTTTTGCAGATTGGACTGAGAAATGGTGGCAATGGACATATTCTATTCCTTGGGATAGAAATCCTTCATACGATGATATTGGGAAATATTGCAGTGAAAATCAAAGTGGACCAGTTTGGTTTCTAACTTTAGCTTATGAACATCCTGTCACCCGAATATGTGATATTCCTGAAAATACTGCTTTGCTTATAACTCTATTAAATTCTGAATGCTCTTATGCAGAATTTCCCTTATTAAAAACTGAAGAAGAACTAAGAGAATGTGCTAAACGTATGCAAGACCTTGTAGTTGGAGGAAATGCTTCACTCAATAATGTACCTATACTAAATCTTGAAAATTATCGTGTTCATACTGATATTTTCAATTTTACTTTACCAGAAAATAATATATTGAATCTAACTTCTCAATCTACACAGGCTGTTGCAGATGGAAATTGGTTATTCCTTAAACCTCTTCCTGCTGGCACATATGAATTAAAAGTAAAAGGTAATATTAACACAACTGCTACAATAAAGATTAATGGGAATGAATATAACGGTCCTATTGGATGGAACTATACTACAACCTACATTTTAAATGTAAAATAATTTGTAATTAAAATAGAAATGGAAAGATTGAATTAGAAGGTAGGATTCTAATATTAAGAGAATTTAAATAAGTTTCTAATAATAAAAGCTAAATACAAGATAGTAGTATTTGTACATTGGACTCCTCTTTTAGAACCTCTATCGGTATTACTCCCTCCTTGAGATGTTTCTATAGAATTTAATATATAGTGAGTATCTCGTTTAAAATAGGTTAAATATTAAAACCTAGTTTGACTGTCTCTATTTATGTCTGTATTGTGTCTATTAACTGATTTTATATAATCAGTATTTGTTTTTGTCAAAGTTTTTAGATTATCACGAGTTATCGACTAAATATTTCTTTATGATAAATTAGTTTTTATAAATATTCATTTCTCAATGCCTATTAAATGAAATGAGAACAATTAATTATCTTTTATTTAGACTCATAGTTCTCTATTGATGGTCGTTGTGGTTTATAGATAATTACTACTATATCATTAACATTATATGGACAATTTGCTATTGTTCTTGGTATATTATCAGATGCTTCAACAACACAATTTCCTTGGTGTTTAATTTTTACCTTTGCATCTTCAGTAATGCTTTGACTAAAAAGATTAGTTGCAGATGAACCCATAATTGCCAAGACTAATACAACTCCAGCAACAATGAATATAATTGCTAATTTACCAAATGAAATACCTTCGAAACTCATTATTATTACAAGTTAATAGAGTTTAAATTAATATATTTATTTCAATGATTGACTTGAATTATTCTAATTCTTGCGAGGAATTTGATAATTTAATACAACCTCTGACGCAATAGAATCTTTAACATAGTCATTATTTCTATCATTAAAAAACCTCAAAATAAATTTATCAGGCTTGAATATTATATTAAATCTATTTCATATAATCAAATGTATATACATTACATTTTTATTTATAATTTGATGATGTTAAAGCAGTAATACTTTGGTATTTAAGACAATTCTTGTTCCATATGATGGTTCTGCTATGAGTGATAAAGCTTTAGATAAAGCAGTAGAATTAGCCAATATAATAAAAGAATCAAGAATAATGATTATTCATGTTGTTCCAGAAATACCAACACCAATTTTCTCAAGAGTAATTCGTTCTCCTAAAACAGGTGAGGTAATTACTTTTTCAGAATATATGGTATCTTTATACCAAGAAATGGAATCTAAGATGAGAGAAAGACTAGAAGAAAGAAAAGAAAAATACAGCAAATATGGATTTCCAATAGAGGTATACATAACCACTGGAATTCCAACTGATAAGATATTAGAATATGCAACAGATAAAAAAGTTGACCTTATTGTAATTGGAAGTATTGGTGTCACTGGAATATCAAAATTTTTTAAAGGTTTGGGAAGTGTTTCAAGGAACGTCTCTGAAAAAGTTTTATGTCCTGTACTGATTATTAGATAAATTACATCTATCAAATCTTTAGTTCTTTTTACTATTAATTATAATTTGTCCAAGGTAAAGTAACCTTATAGACGGTAACTTTATAATTATTCAAACTTGTACTATATGAAATAAGTTAGATTTTATTTTGGATATATTAAATCCTGTTTACCTTCTTCATCATCTCTGGGACCATGGTAATATTCTGGATATGCCTCTTCATCTATTTTTTCTAATGGCTCACCAGTTGGTAATGGTGAATTCATATCTACCTTAAATGTAAATAATTCTGGAAAATTCTTTTTTACAATAACATTCCTTCCTACTGCAAGTATCTCAGATTTTGGAATATCAAATCTCTCGTTTCCGTATCCAAAAACTACAATTTTATCATCTGTTTCTTTCATAATATGTCCAACATGGTCTTCATTTTCTGTTCTTACTCCTTTATTAAATAGTGAGTTTGGATATTTGCCTTCATAAGTTCCCAAATCCGTTTGATTATCGGATTTCCAAGGATCTTTTCGACTGCTTGGAAGTGGATCATTACGATTAACACTATATTTACTTTCAATCTCTGAAAATGGTAGTCCAATAAGAACATTGGCGCCAACCTGTTGAATTTCTGAGATAGGTATATCATATCTCTTATTTTTTCCACCAAATATCACAATTTTATCTGGTGTTTCTCTAACTACATGTCCTAAGTTTGATTCATTTAATGCCTTGACTCCTTTATTAAAATATTTTCCTGATACCAATAAAAGTAAATTGTAATTATTCTAATTAAAGATTTAATTCGATAAGGAACAATGTTAAATTTATATCTTGTAATGCTAGCGAGATAATGAGAATAATATAATAATAATCAGAAATTAGTAAATCTTCTAATGTTCATTGAATGTTTCATTCAAAAGTGAGCGAATAAAAAAAATTGGATTTGTTATATAATTAATACATAGTAATCTACTTATATAAGAATTATTCATAATTTATTAAATTAATTTTTGAATATGTTTTAACTGCTCTAATTTAATATATAACTACTCAGGAAGATCTGTATCTTTATGTAATGCTTTATATACACCTGCGGCTGTCAAATTTTTATATCATGTTATCGATTTATAGTTGTGCAACAAAGCATAAGAGATAAAACTTCTAGTACATAAAACTGAAATTAATTATAATAAATTTTTATATTTTAAGATACAAAAATAAGAATAAAATAATTATGAATTATTTAAAAAGAGCTAAAATTAAATCAACAACATTAAACCTACATAAGAGAATTAATAATAAAGTATTTGTTACTAAGACATCTTTATATTGTAATACTTGCAGAAAAAGTATTCAGGAAAATCCAATATTATGTTATATGTTCATAGAATTTTTTTGTACTGAAAAATGTCATGTTCAAAAACATAAGATATACTTGGAAAAGCCATAGCCTTGTATCTCTCCCCAGAGGTGGGTTATAGTTTTACTACTTTTAAATATTAATTAATTAATTAATAATATTTACTGTAGAGATATGTTTTAAATTTTACAAAACCCATATGGAATACTCATGGTTTCCACCGACCCCGAATGAAATTAGTCTTTTATTCTACAATTATCTTACTTTTAAAATAAGTTACTAATAATAAAATCTAAATACAAGGTAAGTGATTATCATACATGGCAAGTTCAAATCATACTGAAGACCAATGCTATATGAACTCTATAGTTTAAAGTATCTAAATTATCAAAGATACTTATCTTTTATAGCATATTCATAATTAATGTCATACAAGATAATAGACTCTTTACATCAGGAAATTGGAAAAACTATTGCTTCTGAAAGATTTCTCAATACAATGGATGGTTTTTGGTTTGCTCTAAAACCTAACGTCATCATAAACTCTTTTGACTTTGTTACAGTAGATAATTTGTTTAATAGTAAGTCTATTGGAATTATAAAAGAATTACAAGCAGTTACTGCTGCTGAGCACGATTATTATAATAATTATTTATCTGATAATCATACATTATCAAGCACAAAAGAACAATTGAAGCAAAAAGGAAAAGAAAAAGAAGATGAAAAAGAAGAAGAAAAAAATGAACAACTATCTCACAGGCAATTAAATAGTCTTATATTGGTAAAAGTGGCAATAATGGCAAATACAGGAGTGAAAGCAGAAGGGTATGAAGAGAGTAAATCTGTAAATTTTCCTGTAGGAGTAGGTAAAATGGTTAGATTCGCTACTGAAGATGAGATTATATTTGCTTTAGGAATCCCTCAGATGGAAAATCCCATACCAGCCGGTATCATAGAAACAACAAATGGTCTTGAAGTTCCTATTACATTGGATGTAACTTATTTGGCGGGAGCTGATACTGCACATGTTAATGCATCAGGAATATCAGGAAACAGAAAAAGCTCCTATATTTTATTCTTATTGCAATCATCATATCAGACACTTAAAAGAATGAATCAAAATGTTGCATTGATAATATTTAACACTAAAGAGCAAGATTTGCTATATATAGACCAAAGAGAAAAATACACCAAAAAAAGAACTGAAAGACTATTTGATGTACTGGATTTGGATATAGAGCCATTTGAAAATGTAACTTATTTCCTTCCAAGAGGAAAAGATGGCAAACCTAATTCTATTCATGTACCAAAGAATTACAGAACATATTCTTATGAACTTCAAGACGTTTATGATAGACTGGAACTGCTATTTTCCGAACCTTATGATTTACATCATGATTTCTTATCAATAATGAATTACATTTATGAATCGTGGCCTCTAAAAAGTAATATTGAAAAGAAGGATATCAGTACATGGACTGACCTTTCTGAATTTAAAGAATATCCTGAAACAATAGTATCAAACAAATCTTCTCTTTTGTACTTTTTAGGCAGATTACAAAGATTTAGAAAATCGCCTATGTTTATTGATAAAAAGAAAACCAGTACCTATCTTGGTAATGAAATTAAAAATATCAAACCAGGTGAAGTCTTTGTAATAGATGTGGCAACAATATCTTCTTTCGAAGAGCAAGCGTTTGTTGTTGGGGATGTAATGAAAAGTATTGATGAAATGTATTCTTCACGATACTATAACCTTGAAGATGATAATAGAAGCAATAATACCAATATAGATAGCAATAAGAATAATGTTCAAGAGAACCAAAAAAAGTTACATTATATTTTAGTTTTTGTTGATGAAATTAATAGATTTATACCTAAATCTCAAAATGGAAAAATGAATTCAGTTTCAGAACAAATAATGAGAACAGTAACGGCAGGAAGAACAAGAGGAACTATTTTATTTTCTGCACAGCAATTCAAAAGTGCTACAGATTATAGATTACAAGAAAATACGGATTTACATATTACAGCAAAGTTAGGATTATCAGAATTATCTACTGAGCCTTATTCCATGCTTGATGAAAGTACAAAAATGAATATAGTTAGATTAAATAAAGGAGAATTGGTTATGATTCATTCAGCATTCCGACACCCCATAAAGATTGGATTTCCTAAGGCTACGTTTAAAGAACCATATTAATTCAACAAAAATAAGAAAGACTACCTGTAAAACAGGACAGTTTAGAGGTTTCCGTTGTATCTGTAGAATTCTATTAACTGAAAAAGTACTCGTCCCACAAGGAATTCCTAGTATCGTTAGCACTAAGACAATTGCTCAACATTGTGGTTTCAATACTGGAAATTTAAGATAGTTATAAGTATAAATATCTTTTTCCAATAAGTTTCTAATAATAAAAGCTAAATACTATATTTTTTTCTAATGTATAGAATTACTGCTCAAATTTCATAATCAAATCTCTAATTTTTCAAAGATTAAATTGTTTGTCTCGTCTAAATAAATTTTCGGATAATCGTTATTGGTTAGTTGGTGTTTTTCCACTAGCAGTCTAGGAATTAAAATATTCAAATGATTTTCGTTTTTACCACGTTTTACAGTTCTAATAAATGACTTTTTTGTATTTTCAAGTTTCATATACTATATTCATTAAGGCTATTGCAAAGATAAGAAGTATTTTCCTATAATTCACTTGTCTTTATATTCTCTATATACTATGATGTATCTATACGTTTTCTATATTTGATATTTGGTACTCTTATACTTATCAACAGGATAAGTTTCATAAACATAATCAGCTTACTAAAAACTTAGGCTCAATGACAGTTAGCCCTCTACTTTTGATTCTACTAAATTTCCAAGAAGAATTAAATAAGTTTCTAATAATAAAAGCTAAATACTATGTAGTAGAACCCTACTACATGGAAGGCTTTACTCCAGACGGGCTCGTAGTTTTCTCGGGTTCATCTAATTTTGTAAAAATAAGTCAGTCAAAAAATTAAAATAAAATAGCTATAGATAGTTAACAATTTCTATGACCCTTAATCATGAATTAGATACTTTAAAAAAATGAATGATGGATTAAAGAACCCCTATATTACCAGTACGCATTATAGCATCAATATGAACCAACTATTTTTTCCGAATTCTATAACTTTTCCGTCTCTAGCATCCACTACTACACCATGGAAATGATTGTTGTTATCTATTACTAATGCAAAAGTATCTATACTTTCTTAAGTAAACATTGCTTTTCTAAGCTATACTTTAACCAATATATTATATTTATCAAAATTCTTTATCAATTAGTTCTTGTATTATTTCTAAAACGCGATTATTCAATGTTTATGAATATATAAACCATTTAAATTGAGAAATTATTATATTATCTATAAATAATTTGTTTTCTATTAATCTATATGTCATTACAAGATTCTAATGAAATAAAATACAATTGTCAATGCGGAGAATCTTTTAGTTCATTCGAAGAACTAAATGAACATACTGACTTCATAATTCAACATTTTATTTAATAATCTAATACAAACGGTCTTTAATAATAATATAATAGTCATACTCTTCATAATAATACTATACAATAGACATTATAAGACTATAACTGAGAATACAATATCTTCGTTAGTTAATAATTGGTAATGTTCTCTTGATCTTCTCTATCTATTATTTATTATTAAATCCTAATAATAAAAGCTAAAATTCTTTTATTATTATTATTATTATCGTCTTGCAGTTTTGTATCTAATATTTTGGTTCTGTTGAATCATCGGGTGTTGTTGTAAATGGGTGTTGAAAAGTGGGTGTGTACCGTAACACCCACTAATGAGAGTTTGCACAAGCAGATAATGGTGCATTATGACAATAGGAGGTAGAATAAAAAATTGTTGGTTTTTAGTTAGTAATCAGAGGAATAAAATATAGAATTTTAAACAATTCTTAAAATCATTTATATTAGCAGTAAATTACAAATTAATTGATATACAATAACAATAGTTTGTTGATTAAAATCTAAACATAAATTTACACGCATTGATAAATACAAAATTATTATAATAATATTACCTAATAGTAGTTAAAAACTACGAAGCGCAAATAGTCTTGTTGGCATTGTCGTTATTGTCATAGTCTGGAGATTCCCTATAAGCCCAATTATACTACTAATTCAGACTATGACAATTAATTTCTAATTAAACAAAATTATCTCTAATCTTTATATAGAATATTAGCTGATGTGTTATAACACCCGTCATAAAACTTCAACAACAATTACAAGGCCTTCTATTGTTATTGATAATATTCTCCTCAATAATAATAGTTGGTTATTGTTTTAACTTTTAAATAAAAATAATTAAATTAATTAATATACTACTCTAGAGATATAGAAATATAAATTTCTTATTTTACTAAACCCATGTATAAATATTTCTAACGAAGTTACAGAGAATTATACTGATTTACATATCTTAATTTTCAAAACAATTTTACCTTTTGTCAATTTAATTTAATTATATGATAATCTATCAAATCAATAATTATTCTAAATTCTAAATATCTTATTTATTATTGAAATATTGTTGACCAGTTAACTTTTATAAGGCTATAACAACCTGTTTTTGTGAGAAAATATAAATTGAATTTATTACCTTTTACTAATAATAAATTTCTATTTTTAATCAATAATTTTGGGAGTAATACTAAATGAAAAACTTTTCCTCTAATGAAGTACGATTTTCAGGTGACTCAATAAAAAGTTGTATAGGTTTTATTGATTTGGTAGATTCTACTAAAAATACTCTTACCATGGATAATTTAGGACACGTAAGAATGTATTATTCGAAATTTATAAATTCTATATCTGCAATAGTTAAAAGTTATGGTGGAAAAGTTATCAAAAATATTGGGGATTGTATATTATTTTATTTTCCAAAAACTTCTGATAATAAAAATGAAGAAGCTTTTACAGAGGCTATTGAATGTAGCTTGAAGATCTTAGATTCCCGCTATGTTGTTAATCAAGAATTGTCAAAGCAACAATTACCACCATTCAGCTATAGAATTAGTATGGACTATGGAGTACTAGATTTAGCTCTGGTCGGGGATTATAGTCAAGTTGATTTATTTGGCTCAACTATAAACTTTTGTTCAAAAATAAATTCCTCTTCTTTATCTGCACATAATGAAATAATTATTGGAGATAAATTTTATAGAATTTTAAATTCTTTTTCCAATATTGCTACCAATTATAATTTTATAAATCACGGTGAATGTAAGATAACTGAAACTTTTGGATATTCTACATATGGCATAAAAAAAGTTAACAAATCATCAATTGATGAAGATGATAATAATAGTAATACATCTCCTCTAAGAAAGAAAATATTAGGTTCCACTACCCATCTTATAGAAACTCAAAGTAAAAAAGATTTATCTTTTCATATTCATAATAAAAACAACAACAACAAACGAAGAGTAATTTTAGTAGATGATGAGAAAGATATTCTTTTTACTTATGAATCATTTTTAAAGGATAATGGTTATGAGATAATTACTTTTACAGACTCCTATAATGCACTCAATTACATCAAAGACCTTTCAAATTTTGATAATTTACTTGTGACACTTGATATCCGAATGAAAGATTTGAATGGCTTTCAATTACATCAACAAATAAAATCAATAGACCCAACAATCAATATTCTATTTATAACCGCTTTAGATATATTGGATGAATTATTAATTATAGTTCCTGGTTTATCCAAAGAACAAATTATGAGAAAACCTGTTGATAAAAAGGAGTTTACAAATACTGTAAAAAAACTGTTAAAGTAATAAAATAGATTTAAGTGTTAGAACAAAAATAATTTGAAAATAAGTTTCTAATAATAAAATCTAAATATAATGTAGTAGAACCCTACTACATGGAAGGCTCTACTCCCGGTCCTCTTGTTGATTATGTAGATGAACCCTACTGTTAAAGAGTGAATCCGATTAATTGACTTTATGTTATATATTCTAATTAAAATGGTACATAACAATTGCAATATATTTAAATTTATTTATCAAATTAATATATGTAAAAAGATTTACATTTTCTCTATTGAATAAACTTAGTTACTAATAGCTTAGAAAATTTGATAGTTTTTTACTACTACCACATATCATAAATAATACAGATACCATATAATGAATATCATTACACAATAGCTGTGTAATGGAAATAGGATGCAAATCTGAGCCATTCCAGTCATCCTATTAATTATTAAAAGTATTTTTGTTATTGAATATTTTTAGGCGCCGAAAAATTTCGTTATAGGAATGATTGAAAACACATTATTCCCGATTTTCGTTATAAAATCATCCTTACTACTAAGACAATGACAATTGTAAATTCTATTTCCTGCTATTATATTATAAAATTAGATATGGTTGAAAATAAATGAATATGATTTGTTTGATCAAACTCTTTTAATAAGCTGGTTACTTTATTTCATACGTGGAACAGAATATAATATATTTTCAGTCTTATGTAGTTGATATTCCTTTATGAATATTCTTATTGTATTAAAGGGCTATAGAGGGTTTCAAGATTGAGACTTTTTTCTTCTAAAGGAATAAGATTTTCAGGGGACTCTATAAAGAGTTGTGTCGGTTTTATAGACATTGTAGATTCAACTAAAAATATTGTTATGATGGAGGGATTAGAAAATATTAGGAAATATTATTCTCTATTTATTAATTCAATATCTAATTTAGTTTCAAGTAGTAGTGCTGGTGGTAGAGTCATAAAAAATATTGGTGATTGCATATTATTTTATTTTCCAAAAACATCTGATATCAATGATACAAATTCTTTTCAAACAGGTATAGAATGCTGTTTTAAAATTTTAGACGAGCGATATAAGATTAATAATGAATTGGCAAGGCAACAACTTCCACCTTTCAATTATAGAATTAGTATGGACTATGGAGTACTAGATTTAGCTCTAGTAGGAGATTACAGTCAAATAGATTTATTTGGAACAACTATAAACCTTTGTTCAAAGATAAATTCTTCTTTGTCTACTCCAAATGAGCTAATTATAGGAGATACATTGTATAGAGTTTTAAATTCTTTTCCTAATGCTACTTCTGCTGTTAACAAATATTATTTTATAAATGAGGGCGAGTATAAAATAACAGAAGCTAATAGATATCCAATATATAATATTAGAAGGACAAATAATCATGCAATGATCATTACAAATAATAATAATAATAATAATAAAAAAGATTTTTTAACTAAAAAACAATTAAGTTCCTTTAAAGAAAATGAAAATAGATTTTTCTTTCATAAAAGAAATAATGCTAAAAGAGTAATTTTAGTTGATGACGAACAGGATATACTTTTTACTTATAGAATGTTTTTAAGAGCTTACGATTACCATATTACTTCTTTTACGGATCCTACTATTGCACTCAATTATATTCGAGATATTCCTAATTTTGATGATTTATTGGTAATACTTGATATTCGAATGAAAGACTTGAATGGATTTCAATTATATCAACAAATAAAATCTATAGATCCCAGCATTAAGATTTTATTTGTAACATCTTTGGATATATTAGATGAATTATTAAGTATAGTTCCAGGAGTAATAAAGGAACAAATTATGAGAAAACCTGTTGATAAAAAGCTATTTACAAATACTGTAAATAAACTATTATTAAATTAATGAAATGCACATTCTATATCAGAATAATATATTAGAAAGGAAATTTTTATGTTTATTTTCTTCATTACATATAAAATATCTAACAGAAATCTAAAAGGAATAGCAGATTAATTTATGCCACTAAATTTTCTTTTAAAGACTAATGATAAGATATTTCATATATTTACATATATTATACTACCTTCAATTTCTCTTTCAATAATCGCTCTAGTTTCTACTACTAATCAATCTTTATGGATAACCTCCCCCAGAGATCATTTCTATTATGAATTATTTGGAACAATACTTGCTGGAATACTTGCTTTCTATTATCTTTCTCGTGCTCAAACGTTAAATGATAAATTTAGTCTCTTTATTGGCATTGGTTTTCTAGTTAATGCTTTGATTGATTTGTTACATGCTACAGTTTCCCTACTTAATATGAATGATATAGTATTCCTAAAATATTTTATTCCACAGACCTGGTTTGCTGGAAGATTATTTCTTAGTGCTATGTTAGCTATAGCAATTGTTAGATATACTTCTTTTTTATCTGTTAGTTCAAGTACACAACAAAAACAACAGCAGCAACAAATATCTTCAACTAAGAATAATGAAAATTATAAATTATCAAGATTACTTTTGCTTTACTTAATAATAGTTACGTTATTTTCCTCAGTGGTAACTATTAGCTCACTCTTTGTTATTTTTCCTTTTTCTGTAATTGATTATATTCCCCTCCATCGACCATACGAACTTTTTCCTTTAGCATTATTTTTAATTTCATTGTATTATTTTTACAAAAATAAAATTTATAAAAATAAAGATATTTTCTATACAAGTTTGGTTATATCTATTGTACTAGATATTTTTGGACAAATAATAATGTCATCTTCTGCACAGCACTTTGATACAGCACATAATATGGCCCACGTTTTAAAGGATGCAGGTTATTTTATCAATATTATTGGGCTTGCGTTGTCAAGTATACAATATAATCTTAGACTAAGAGAAAGCAATGATAGACTAAGAGAAAGCAATGAAATGCTTACTATTCAATACCAAAAAGTAAAAGAATCAGAAAAGATGAAAACAGAATTTATCAATATAGCTGCGCATGAACTGAGAACTCCTATACAACCTATACTGGGGTTATCAGATATTATATATTCTAAGGTTAAAGATGAAGAGCTACATGAATTACTAGATATTATTATGAGAAATGCAAAAAGGCTAAAACGGCTTACTGATAATTTACTGGATGTTACAAAAATAGAAGGTCGATCTTTAATGCTTAATAAAGAAAAATTTAATCTGAATATTCTGATATCTGAAGTTTTAAAAGATTATGTGAATAAACAGAAAAACCAACTAATAGTAAAAATAGTTTATGATTTCAAACGTAAGGAGGATATCATTGTAGAAGCAGATAGAGATAGATTATCACAAGTTATCCACAATCTTTTAGATAATGCTTTAAAATTTACTACCCACAACAATCAAACAATATTTGTTATTGTAGATAAAAAGAAAGAAGGTGAAGAAGAAAAAAAAGTAGTTATTGTAAGTGTGAAAGATACCGGAGAAGGCATAGCTGAGAAGATATTACCTAAATTGTTTTCAAAGTTTAGTATTTCTAATTCTACTACTGGAACTGGTTTGGGACTGTATATATGTAAGAATATTATCGAAGCACATGATGGTAGGATATGGGCTGAAAATAACTCATATGAAAATGGAGCAACCTTTAGCTTTACATTGCCAATTGCAGAGTAAATACTAAAGCAATATCCTTAGAACAAGGAATAGAACAGCTAACTCTTTCCCATCCCCCTTAAGTGTATATCAAATTAATAATATATGTTCTATAAAATAAAAAATATAAGGAGAAGGATGAATTAATTTTTGAGATTCTCAAAAGAAGATACGATAGCGCAATTGAACGAAGGCATTTTTAGACGATAAGGCCAGTAATTTAATAGGTTATATAACAATCATTCTTAAAGAAATAATACCTTTATTTTATTTTGAAATACCCAAATCTTAGATTCATACTGTACTATTCCATCCATTTCAAACAAATTAAGTTACCAAAAAGCTAAATACTATGTAGTAGTAAAACTTGTGATAGTAGACTCTTATTTTAGAACCGATATAGGTATTACTTCCTACGGGCCAATTATGTATTCGGGTTCAATACATGTTTTATAAATACAATAAGCATAGAAAAAGGAGGTTCAAGAAAAACTACAGTTAAGCTATTTACAACAATCAACAACATTGAAAGAGACGTTCTCAATTTCGAAAATAAGCAATTACTTGTACAATTCTTTGAGTTTATGAAAAGAATTATTACTTCTGAAAGATATCAAATAATAACCTGAAAGCATTAATCGCATATAATAAATCTCTTGAACCGACAATTTCATTTTATGAGATAAAAGACAAAAACCAAATCAAACAAAAGAGAATGTAAAGGAGCTTCAAAAATAAGAGCTAATACTGTAAAAACTTTACAACAAATTTCAAGCAATTATATTCATAAAACAATAAGTTCTTCTAGTGCCTAATTACTGCAAAGAACAAATAAATATATTAACTATATTGTCTAAATATATATCAAGAGGTTCTGTTTGGAGTTCTTTGGACTGAAAAACCAAACTAGAGGACATGTATCTTACATGAGCCTCAATGAGCCTCATTTTTTGTTACTTTGATAGACCAACTATATCTCATATATTAAGAAAAATTCATTAATTGTTAAATCAATTTTAGATAATTTGGTAATAATAAAAGCTAAATAAAAGTTAGTAGTACATTACGTTAGACTCTTATTTTTGAACCGCTATCGGTATTACTTCCCTTTTACTTCTATCATTTAAGATGAAACTATTTTTTTAATTGTCTTGTTGTTGTTCAGTTTGGTTTACTTCATTACCAACAGTTTGTTGTTGTTCAGTTTGGTTTACTTCATTACCAACAGTTTGTTGTTGTTCAGTT
>OBLS010000325.1_pt1 | contig 16441 bp, 16 predicted proteins | sample 1519901 | NCBI WGS metagenome assembly OBLS01 (sample SAMEA3113585, study PRJEB22503) | soil metagenome | reverse complement strand
CCCGTCCAGGGCGGCGGCCCGCAGGCCGCCCCATGACCACTGGAGGGCGGCCCAGCCGGCCGACGGCAGGCCGGTGGCCGCCCACCGCCTGGCCGCCCAGACCCTGGCCAGCCACTGCTGGGCCGCCCAGCTCTTGGACGCCCAGCTGGCCGCGGTCCAGCCGCCGCTCAGCCAGGGGTGGGCCGTCCAGGCTGCGGTGTCGTCGGCCCCGGGCGTCTCGCCGGGCAGGCCGGTGGCCGGCGCCCAGCGGAGCCCGTCGGCGCCGCCGGCCCGCCAGTCCAGGCCGTGGGCCGCTTCGGGGTCGCGCGGCGCCCCGGCCCGGCCGACCGTCCGCAGCGGGAACAGGTCGGCGTTGGCCGGCGGCACCGTGCCCGTGCCCAGCGCCGCTCCCAGGTCGAGGGCCCCGGCGCCCGACCCGGGCTGCCCGATGGGGTCGGCGCTGCCGGTCAGGGCCGCCTTGATGCGGTCCGGTCCCCAGTCCGGGTGCTCGGCCGCCACCAGGGCCGCGGCCCCGGCCACCACCGCGGTCGACATCGAGGTGCCCGACCCGCGGAAGTGGTGGTCGCCCACCCGGGCCGACGGGTTGGCCAGGTCGATGGTCGAGCCGGGGGCGCGCAGGCCGACCAGGCCGACGCCCGGGGCCACCAGGTCCGGCTTGGCCCGGCCGGCGAAGTCGGTGCCGCGGCTGCTCCAGGCCGGCACCGCCCCGGCGCCGTCGACGGCGCCGACGGTGAGCACGTACGGGTCCAGCCCGGGGGCCTCGGTCCCGCCGCCCCCGTTGCCGGAGGCGGCGACCACGGTGATCCCGTCGGCCCAGAGCCGCTCGACCGCCTCGGTGAGGGGCGCGGTGGCCGGGTCGTCGGCCGGGGCGCCGAGCGAGATGTTGAGGACCCGGAGGTTGAAGCGGTCGCGGGCCGCGTCGGCGAGCTGGAGGGCGGCCAGGACCTGGCCGAGGGTGGTGGTGGCCCCGTCGGCCCCGGCCACCTTGAGGTCGACCAGGTCGGCGCCGGGGGCGACCCCGGCCGGCCCGCCGGCCTGGCCGCTCCCGGCGATCAGCCCGGCCATGAAGGTGCCGTGGCCGTAGGAGTCGGTGAAGCTCCACTCGCCGGACAGGTCGGCGCTGGCCACCACCCGCCCGGCCAGGTCGCCGCTGGCCGCGATCCCGGTGTCGAGCACCCCCACCCCGACGCCCCGCCCCGCCGCGGCCGCGCCGCCGACAGGCGTCACCCCCGCCTCCGCCAGCGAGGCCCCCCGGAGGGGGACGCTAGCCGAACCGGGCGCGGGTTGCTCCGGGCTGTCCACACCCCCGGGGACGGGGTCGGCGGCCCTGACGTTCAGTGGTCGGTCGGCGTCGGTGACGGCCCGGACGCCGGGAGAGGAGGACAGCTCGCCGGCCCGGTCCTCCGGGACCCGGGCGAGCAGGCCGCCGACGATCGGCAGGGCGGCCAGCGGGCGGCCGCCGGCGGCGGTCACGGCGGCGGCCGCGGCGTCGCCCTGGACGAGCACGTCGGCGAAGGAACGGGGAGTCGTGGAGTTGGACCGGGCGTCGGGCGTGACCGGCAGCGGCGAGACCAGCAGCACCAGCGACGCGACAAGCAGGAACACACCCGTGACCGGGGCAGGCCGGCCTCTACCGGCCGTGCGCACCCGGACGGGCTGCACGTGAGAAGACACTACCGAGCCCAGCTTTCTCGGTCAGGCGACCGCGTTGGTGCGGGGTGGGCTAGTCGGAAGCGCTGATGGTCCTCATCACCATCGGCGCGAACCGCCGCCGGCTTTACCCGGCCCCCTGACCTGGGTCTCGCTTGCTACAATTCCCGCCGCCCAGCCGAACCACCAGACCGGACAGGAGCGCAACGCAGCCCATGCCTCTCGCCGTCGCCCGCCGCCTGCCCCGTCTGCTCCCACTGGCCGTCGCCCTGGTCCTGCTCGGGGCCGGGCTGGTGCTCGCCGCCGGGGACCCGGCCGCGGCCCAGGCCGCCCAGAACCGGGTCACCATCGAGGGGACCGCGGCCAACAAGTGGGAGCCGGCCGACGCCGCCGTGCGGCCCGGCGGGACGGTCACCTTCGAGATCACCGGCGGGGTCACCCACCCGGTGCTGTCCGGCGACGGGACCGACCTCGAGGGCGACGACCGCTTCGACGCCTCCGACTGCAGCCTGGAGGCGATGGCCAAGGTCGGCGACACCTGCCAGGTCAAGTTCCCCAAGGCCGGCAGCTACCCCTACTTCTGCCAGGTCCACGTCACCCTGGGCATGAAGGGCGTGATCACGGTCGGCAACTCGGCCAGCGGCGCCACCTCCACCACGGCCGCGGGCGGCGAGGTCGGCGGCTCGGTGGTCGAGCCCCCGAGCGCGGCCGCCCCGCCGTCGTCGGGCCGGCCGGCCATCTACTGGGCCGGCTGGGGCCTGTTCGCCCTCGGGGCGCTGCTCGCCCTCGGTCTGATCGCGCTCTACGTGCGCTTCTGGCCCGGCTTCACCCGGCCCAAGTCCTGACCGCCCCCGCCGCCGAACCGGGCGCGCTGGCGTAGCCTGGGAGCTGGTCTCGCCTCGATCCTGGAGCAGCCGTGGTCTCGACCGCCCTCCCCACCGACGTCCCCGAGCTGGTCGACTGGCAGCTCGCCGCCCGGGTCGGCCGCCGGGTGGCCGGCGGGTCCGAGCTGCCGGCCCGGGCCGCCTGGTCGCGCCAGTTCACCGAGCTGTCGACCACCGCCGACCGGGCCGTGGCCGAGTTCACCGGCCTCGGCGGGGAGCTGCCGCCGCCGGTGGCCGAGCCGCTCGACCGCGGCCAGTGGGTCGAGGCCAACCTGGCCACCCTGCGCCGGATCCTGCGCCCCCTGGCCGAGAAGGTGGCCGAGCGCAAGGCCTGGAAGGCCAGCGGCCCGGTGCCGACGGCCATGCGCACCAGCACCAGGGCGATCGCCGGGGCCCAGGCCGGCACCCTGCTCGGCTACGTCGGCCAGCGGGTGCTGGGCCAGTACGACCTGCCCGTGCCCAAGGCCAACGGCGAGGGGACGGTCTGGTACGTGGTCCCCAACATCGTGGCCACCGAGCGGCGCCACCAGTTCCGGCCGGCCCACTTCCGCCTCTGGATCGCCCTCCACGAGACCGCCCACCGCCGCCAGTTCCGCGGGGTGGCCTGGCTGCCCGGCCACATCCAGGGGCTGCTGGACGAGTACCTGGGGTCGGTGGAGGTGGACGACGAGGCCATCAGGCGCCTCACCGACCGGCTCCAGGGCCTGGCCCGCCGGGTGATCGCCGGGGAGAAGATCGAGCTGCTCGACCTGCTGGTCACCCCCGAGCAGAAGACCATCGTCGACCGGATCCAGTCGACCATGACCGTGCTCGAGGGCCACGGCGAGTTCGTCATGGACCAGCTCGGCGACCGGCTCGTCCCCGGCCACCAGCACATGCACGACACCCTGCGGGCCCGCCGCAACGCCCAGGGCGCGGCCGAGCGCCTGGTCCAGCAGCTGCTCGGCTTCCGGCAGAAGCTCGACCAGTACGCCATGGGGGAGCGGTTCGTGCGCCGCCTGTTCGAGCGCGGCGGCATGGACGCCGTCAACCAGGTCTTCGCCGCCCCGGCGGCCCTCCCCACCATGGACGAGGTCCGCGACCCGGACCGGTACCTTGCCCGTCCCATGTAGCAGCGCGGTCGCGATGACCCGGCGACCGCGACCTGGCCGGGGCCGGCCGACCCGGTCGCCATGACCAGGGCCCCGGCCGAGCTCCGCCTGGTCGCCGACCGGGCGGCCAAGGCCCTGAGCGCGGCCGGGGTGCCGGCGGCCGGCGACGGGGTCGCGGTCGCCGTCTCCGGAGGGGCCGACTCCCTGGCCCTGCTCCACGCGCTGCGGGCCCTGGCCGGCCCGCGCGGCTGGCGGCTGGCCGTGGTCACCGTCGACCACGGGCTGCGGCCCGGCTCGGCGGCCGACGCCGCCTTCGCCGCCGACCACGCCAAGGCCCTCGGCCTCCCGGCCCTGGTCCGCACCCTCGGACCGGCCGACCTGGCCCCGCACCGCCAGGCCGGCCCCGAAGGGGCGGCCAGAGCGGCCAGGTACGGGGCCCTGTGGCCGGCCGCCGACGAGCTCGGCTGCGCCTGGCTGGCCACCGGCCACACCCTGGACGACCAGGCCGAGACGGTGCTGCTGCAGCTGCTGCGGGGCGCCGGCCCGGACGGCCTGGCCGGCATGGCCGTCCGGAGCGGCCGCCTGCTCCGGCCCCTGCTCCGGGCCCGGCGGTCCGAGACCAGGGCCTGCTGCGCGGCCATCGGCCTGGCCTGGCGCGAGGACCCGACCAACGCCGGCGACGGCCCCCTGCGCAACCGGGTCCGCCAGCAGCTGCTGCCCCTGCTGGAGGAGCTGCGCCCGGGCGCCACCCAGGCCCTGGCCCGCACCGCCGCCCTGGCCGCCGACGAGCGCGCCTGGCTCGACCCCGTGGTCGCCGAGGCCCTGGCCGCCACGCTGGTAGGGGGTGTGGAGGGGGGTGTGGACGGGGGTGTGGAGGGGGGTGTGGACAGCCAAGCGCCCTCCAACCCGCCGTCGGCTACCCTCCCGGATGGGGCCCCTGCAACCCGGGGGGGTGCGGGTACCGCGCGGCTCGATGGGCCCACAACCCGGGGGGCGGGTACCGCGCGGCTCGATCTCGATGCGGAGGCCCTGGCCGCGCTCCCGGTGGCCCTGGCCCGGCGGGTGGTCCGGGCGGCGGCCAGGCGGGCCGGCGACCCCGTCCCCGACGCCGCCGCCACCGACCGGATCCTCGGCCTGCCGGCGGATTGACGGAGCCGCTAGGCTTACCCCTCCCGAGCGGATCCCCACAGGAGCCAGGCGCCCGTGTACGAGGACGACATCGAGTCGGTGCTGCTCACCGAGGACCAGGTCCAGACCAAGGTGCGCGACCTGGCCGCCCAGATCTCCAAGGACTACGCCGGGCGCGACGTGCTGCTGGTCGGGGTGCTCAAGGGCGCCTTCATCCTCATGGCCGACCTGGCCAGGCACCTGACCGTGCCCCACGAGTTCGACTTCATGGCCGTGTCGTCCTACGGCTCGGCCACCCAGACCTCGGGCGTTGTCCGCATCCTCAAGGACCTCGACCGCGAGATCCAGGGCCGCGACGTGCTCATCATCGAGGACATCATCGACTCCGGCCTGACCTTGAACTACCTGCTCAAGAACTTGCGCAGCCGGCGCCCGGCCACCCTCGAGGTGTGCGCCCTGCTCTACAAGCCCGAGCAGTTCAAGGCCGACATCGAGGTGAAGTACGCCGGCTTCGACATCCCGAGCGTGTTCGTGGTCGGGTACGGGCTCGACTACGCCGAGCGCTACCGCAATCTCCCGTTCGTTGGCACCCTCAAGCCCGAGGTGTATCGCGGCCGGTGAGGCGCTGCTACGATGACCTTCCAACCCCTCCGGCTCCACAAACGCCAAGGTCGTGCAACTATGGAGGACCGGGGAGGAGCGACAGGATGAGACGATGCCCAATCTGAACCGACTGTTCCGTGGACCGATGGCCTATCTGCTGTTGATCCTCGTGCTGGTCTTCCTGTTCTTCCGCTTCTTCGCCGCCAGTCCCCAGGTCGAGCAGGCCCGCCTGTCCGACGTGGTCAAGAGCATCTCGGACGGCCGCGTCAAGGACATCGTCCTCAAGGACCAGGACCAGAAGATCACGGGCACCTACACCGACGGGCGCAAGTTCGAGGCCGCCTACACCGAGCTCCAGGGCAAGGACCTGTTCCAGCTGGCCAGGGAGGAGGGCATCCCGGCCCGGGTCGACCCCCGCGGCCAGTCGGTGCTCGTCCAGATCCTCATCCAGCTGCTCCCCTTCGCCGTGCTCCTGCTGCTGTTCTTCTTCCTCATGCAGCAGATGCAGGGCGGCGGCAACCGGGTGATGAGCTTCGGCAAGTCCAAGGCCCGCCTGGTCACCAAGGACCAGCCCAAGATCACCTTCCAGGACGTGGCCGGGGTCGACGAGGCGGTCGAGGAGCTCCAGGAGATCAAGGAGTTCCTCGAGAACCCGGCCAAGTTCCAGGCCATGGGGGCCAAGATCCCCAAGGGCGTGCTCCTGTTCGGCCCCCCGGGGACGGGCAAGACCCTGCTCGCCCGGGCCGTGGCCGGCGAGGCCGGGGTGCCGTTCTTCTCCATCTCCGGGTCGGACTTCGTGGAGATGTTCGTGGGCGTCGGCGCCTCCCGCGTCCGCGACCTGTTCGAGCAGGCCAAGGCCAACGCCCCCGCGATCGTGTTCGTGGACGAGATCGACGCCGTCGGCCGCCAGCGCGGGGCCGGCCTCGGCGGCGGCCACGACGAGCGCGAGCAGACCCTGAACCAGCTGCTGGTCGAGATGGACGGCTTCGACGTGAAGTCGGGCGTGATCCTGATCGCGGCCACCAACCGGCCCGACATCCTCGACCCGGCCCTGCTCCGCCCGGGCCGCTTCGACCGCCAGATCACCGTCGACCGGCCCGACCTCAAGGGCCGCCTGGACATCCTCAAGGTCCACGCCCGGGGCAAGCCCCTTGCCCCCGGGATCGACCTCGAGGTCCTGGCCCGCCGGACCCCCGGGTTCACCGGCGCCGACCTGGCCAACGTGGTCAACGAGGCCGCCCTGCTGTCGGCCCGTCACGGCCGCAAGGAGATCGCCGACGACGAGCTGGAGGAGGCGATCGACCGGGTGATCGCCGGCCCGGAGCGCAAGACCCGCGTGATCTCCGACAAGGAGAAGCGCATGATCGCCTACCACGAGTCGGGCCACGCGATCGTCGGGCACGCCCTGCCCAACGCCGACCCGATCCACAAGGTGTCGGTGATCTCCCGCGGCCGCGCCCTCGGCTGGACCCTCAGCCTCCCGGTCGAGGACAAGTTCCTGGTCACCCGGAGCGAGATGATCGACGAGCTGGCCATGCTGCTCGGCGGCCGGGTGGCCGAGGAGCTGTGGTTCCTCGACCCGACCACCGGCGCCTCCAACGACATCGAGAAGGCCACCCAGGTGGCCCGCAAGATGGTCTGCGAGTACGGCATGAGCGACCGGCTCGGCTCCCTGGTCCTCGGCACCAAGCAGGAGAACGTGTTCCTGGGCCGCGACTTCGGCCACCAGCAGGACTACTCCGAGCAGGTCGCCTTCGAGATCGACAAGGAGATGCGCCGCCTCATCGACGAGGCCCACGCCGAGGCCGAGCAGATCCTGACCACCTACCGCGACGTGGCCGACGCCATGGTCGAGGCGCTGATGGAGAAGGAGACCATCGGCAAGGAGGAGCTCGCCCAGGTCCTCGCCCCGGTGGTCAAGCGCCCGGCCCGCGGCATCATGGCCCCGCCCCCCGGCCACGTCCGCTCCAACGGCGGCCGTTCCCGGGACGAGGCCGGCATCGCCCGCACCCAGGACGGCTCGCCGTCCGACTGAGCGCCCACCGATGACGGTCGACGGCGACGGTCGGGTCGGCCACCTGATCGGACCCGCGCACGCCGCCTTCGACCATGCCAAGGTCGAGCGCGGCGTCCGCCTGATCCTCGAGGGGATCGGCGAGGACCTCGACCGCGACGGCGTGCGCGACACCCCGGCCCGGGTCGCCCGCATGTACGCCGAGATCACCTCGGGCCTCCGCGAGGACTCCACCCAGGTGCTGCAGGCGGTGTTCGAAGAGGGCCACGACGAGATGGTCATGATCCGCGACATCCCGATGGCGTCGATCTGTGAGCACCACCTGATCCCGTTCATCGGCAAGGCCCACGTCGCCTACATCCCCAACGAGCAGGGCCGGATCACCGGGCTGTCCAAGCTGGCCCGGCTGGTGGACGGGCTGGCCCGGCGGCCCCAAGTCCAGGAGCGGCTGACCGCCCAGATCGCCGACGCCATGCTCGAGCGGCTGGAGCCGCGGGGCGCCCTGGTGGTGATCGAGGCCGAGCACCTCTGCATGAGCATGCGCGGGGTCCGCAAGCCGGGCGCGGTCACCGTCACCTCGGCCGTCCGCGGGTCCTTCCGCGACTCCATGTCGACCCGCATGGAGGCCATGAACCTCCTCGGGGTCACCCGCCTGGGCTGACCCCCGGGCCTCGGTAGGCTCAGTAAGTAAGATGACCGGGCACCCGCCCCGGGAGGTCTGGCCCTTGTCCGTTGCCCCGCTCGCCCCGCACGACCTGCGGGTCGGTGACCGGGTCCTGCCGACCGGGCAGCGCTGCCTGGTCATGGGGGTGGTGAACGTCACCCCGGACTCGTTCTCGGACGGCGGGCGGTTCCTGGACCCGGCGGCGGCGGTGGCCCACGGGCTGGCCCTGGCCGCCGAGGGGGCCGACCTGCTGGACGTGGGCGGCGAGTCGACCCGCCCCGGGGCCGTCGACGTGCCCGAGGCGGTCGAGCTGGAGCGGGTCCTGCCGGTGATCGAGGAGCTGGCCGCGACGGCCGGGGTGCCGGTGTCGGTCGACACCAGGAAGGCGTCGGTGGCCGCGGCCGCTGTGGCCGCCGGGGCGGCCATGGTCAACGACGTCAGCGCCGGGCGCCACGACCCCGACCTGCTCGGCGTGGTCGCCGAGGCCAAGGTCCCGCTGGTGCTGGTGCACATGCTCGGGACCCCGGCGACCATGCAGGACGACCCCCGCTACGACGACGTCGTGGCCGAGGTCGAGGCGTTCCTGGCCGAGCGCTGCCTGGCCGCCGAGTTCGCCGGGGTCGACCACGAGGCCCTGGTGGTCGACCCCGGGATCGGGTTCGGCAAGCGCGACCGGGACAACTACGCCCTGCTCGACGACCTGGCCCGCCTGACCCGGCTGGGCCACCCGGTGCTGGTCGGGACCAGCCGCAAGGCGTTCATCGGCCGGGCCCTGGACAGCCCGGCCGACGAGCGGGTCGAGGGCACGGCGGCCACGGTGGTGTGGGCGGTGGAGCGCGGGGCCCGGATCGTCCGCGTCCACGACGTCGGCCCGCTGGTCAAGGCCGTCCGCATGACCGAGGCGATGCTCCGCTGGGGGGCGACGTGAGCCAGCCCGACGCAAAGTCCGATCTCGACGCCGTGGCCGAGGCCAACGAGGAGTTCTACGCCGCCTTCGAGGCCCTGGACATGGACCGGATGGAGGCCTGCTGGCAGCACGACGACGAGGTCAGCTGCATCCACCCGGGCTGGGACGTGATCAGCGGCTGGCCCCAGGTGCGCAGGTCCTGGGCGGCCATCTTCGCCAACTCGGCCTACATCCAGTTCATCCTCACCGACGTCCAGGTCCACGTGGACGCCGATGCCGCCTGGGTCACCTGCGCCGAGAACATCCTCTCGGGCGGGGCCGGCGGCCCCGACATGGAGGACGCCAAGGTGCTGGCCACCAACGTCTTCCGCCGCGACGGCGGGCGCTGGCGGATGGTCCTGCACCACGGGTCGCCGGTCCTTCGTCCATGAGCACGGCGGGTGCATACGACCCCTCGACGGGCACCGGGGATGCGCCGATCCCCGGGGACCGCATCCTCCTCAGCGGGCTGCGCGTGCACGGCCACCACGGGGTGCTGCCCCACGAGGCCCAGCTCGGCCAGGTGTTCGTGGTCGACCTGGAGCTGGCCGTCGACCTGGCCGCGGCCGGGCGGGCCGACGACCTCGACCGGACGGTGGACTACGGTAGCCTGGCCGGCCGGGTGGCCGAGGTGGTCGGCGGCCGCCCCAGGAAGCTGCTGGAGGCGGTGGCCGAGGACGTGGCCCAGCTGGTCCTGGCCGACGAGCGGGTCCGCCAGGTCCGGGTCCGCGTGACCAAGCCGCAGGCGCCGCTGCCGGTCGACGCAGCCGTCGCCGTGGAGATCATCAGGGACCGCGAGGCGACGGGGGAGGGACGGGCATGACACGGGCGCACGTCGGGCTCGGCTCCAACCTGGGCGACCGCATGGCCATCCTCGACACGGCCGTCCGGGTGCTCGACGCCGATGAGCTGACCCACGTGATGGCCGTGTCCCGGGTGTACGAGACGGCGCCGGTCGGCGGGCCCGAGCAGGGCCCCTACCTCAACGCGGTGGCCGTGCTGGAGACCGACCGCAGCCCGCACGAGCTGCTGGAGCTCCTGCTGGCCACCGAGGACGGGCTCGGCCGGGCCCGGTCCGAGCGCTGGGGGCCGCGCACCGTCGACCTGGACCTGCTCCTGTACGACGGTCCGCCGGTCGAAACGCCCGAGCTGACCGTGCCCCACCCGCGGGCCCGGGAGCGGGCGTTCGTGCTGGTGCCCCTGTGCGACGCCGACCCGTTCGCCACCTTCCCGGACGGCGAGCTGGCCGCGGCCGCCCTGGCCCGCCTCGGTCCCGTCACCGGCGTCGTCCCGGTCGGGGAGCTGCAGCCGTGATGGGCAGGGCCGGAGGGGTCCGGGGAACCCCAGGGGGGTGCCCCGGTGGGTAGAGGAAGACTCGGGTTCGAGCTGCTGCTGGGGCAGGTGCTGGAGGCCCTGCCGGCGGCCCCGGCCACGGTGGTCGACGCCGGCGGCGGCACCGGCCAGCTGGCCGTCGCCCTGGCCGGGCACGGCTACCGGGTCACGGTGGTCGACACCTCGGCGGCCATGCTGGCCACCTGCGCCCAGCGGGCGGCCGACGAGGGCGGCGAGGTGGCCGAGCGGGTCACCGGCGTCCAGGGCGACGCCGCCGACCTGCCCGGCCTGCTCGGCGAGGGCAGCCAGGACGCGGCCGTCTGCCACGACCTGCTCACCCGGGTCGACGACCAGGCGGCCCTGCTCGCCTCGCTGGCCGGCGTCCTGGCCGAGGGCGGCGTGCTCTCGCTCGGGTTCGCCAACCGCGACTGGCTGGCCCTGCGGGCCGGCCGCCGCGGCGACCACGCCGGCGCCCTCCGGCTGGTGGAAGGGGGCGACGCGATCACCCTGACCGAGGCCGAGCGCCTGCTCTCCAAGGCGGGGCTGGCCCTGGTCGCCGCCTCCGGGGTCGGGGTGTTCGCCGAGGCCGGTGACGACGACCTGAACCAGGAGGAGCGGGCCACGCTGATCGAGCTGGAGCGGCAGGTGGCCGGGCGCGAGCCCTACCGGTCGAGCGCCCGGACCCTGCACCTGGTTGCCCGGCGCGGGGTATTTCGTCCCGAGTTGTCCGGGGATAGGCTGTGACGTCAGAGACGGGGGGTTCCGGGGGTTCCATGCCGCCATCGCAGAGCAGCAAGCTCTCGCCCGCCGCCGTGATCGGCCCGGGCCGTGTCGGCCTCGCCCTCGCCATCTTCCTCGACCGGATCGGGGTCGAGGTCACCGTCGGCGCCCGCTCCGAGCGCGGCCGCGAGCGGGTGGAGGCGGCCGGCCTGGCCGTCGCCGACCCCACCGGGGCGACCCGGGGCGCCTCCCTCGTGCTCCTGACCGTCCCCGACGACGAGCTGCCCTCGCTGGTCACCGCCCTGGCCGCCGACGGCGCGTTCTCGGGCGAGCAGGTGGTGGTCCACACCGCCGGGGTCGACGGCCCCGGCCTGCTCGCCCCGGCCGCCGCCGTGGGCGCCCGGACCGCGGCCTGCCACCCGGTGCAGATCTTCAACGACGACCTCGAGGCCACCCTGGGCCGCCTGCCGGGGACGGTCTGGGGGGTCACCGGGGACCCGGCCGGCAAGGAGGTGGTGGCCGCGCTCGGCGGCCGCCCCATGGACGTGCCCGAGTCGGGCCGGGTCCGCTACCACGCCGCCCTGGTGCTGGCCGCCAACGGCTGCGCCGCCCTCTCGGCCACCGCCACCGACCAGCTCAGGGCCGGCGGCGTGATCGACCCGTCGGCCCTGCTCAGCGGGTTGATCCACGCCAGCGTGGACTCGGCCCTGGCCACCGGGCAGGCGGGGCTGTCCGGGCCGTGGGTGCGGGGCGACGGGCGCACCGTGGCGATGCACACCGAGGCCCTGGCCCGCAAGCAGAAGGTCATCAACGTGTACGTCGCCCTGGCCCGGCTGGTCGCCGACCGGGCGGCCGCCGCCGGGCGCCTCGACCCGGAGGCCAGGGCGCGGGTCGAGGCCGGCCTGCACGGCCACGTCGAGGGCGAGGAGTCGCACGAGCGGCTGGAGATGCTCCGGAGGCTGGGACGGCGTGCGCGAGGTCGCGAGCAGCGCTGAGCTGGGCGCCGCCACCGACGCCGCCAGGCAGCGCGGCGCCGGGGTCGGCTTCGTGCCCACCATGGGCGCCCTCCACGCCGGCCACCGGGCCCTGCTGGCCAGGGCGCGGGCCGAGAACGGGTTCGTGGCCGCCTCGGTGTTCGTCAACCCGCTCCAGTTCGGGCCGGCCGAGGACCTGGCCAGCTACCCCCGGGACCGCGAGGCCGACCTGGCCGTCCTGGCCGCCGAAGGGACCGACCTGGCCTTCCTGCCGGCCGAGGGCGAGGTGTGGCCGTCCCCCCCGGAGATCCGGCTCCGGGTCGGCGGGCTGGCCGACCGGCTGGAGGGGCTGGCCCGGCCCGGCCACCTGGACGGGGTGGCCACGGTGGTGGCCAAGCTGCTCCACCTGGTCGGGCCGTCGCGGGCCTACTTCGGCCAGAAGGACGCCCAGCAGCTCGCCGTGGTCCGGCGCATGGTCGAGGACCTGGCCTTCCCGAACCAGATCGTCGCCTGCCCGACCGTGCGGGAGCCGGACGGGCTGGCCGTCTCCTCCCGCAACGCCTACCTGTCGGCCACCGAGCGGGAGCGGGCCACCGCCCTGTACCGGGCCCTGGCGGCCGGGCGGGACGCCTTCCGGGCCGGCCGCCGCGACCCTTGTGCCGTGGAGGCGGCCGCCCGCGACCTGCTGGAGGACGCGCCCGGGGTCGAGCCCGACTACGTCGCCCTGGTCGACCCGGCCACCTTCGAGCCGGCCAAGCAGGCCGAGGCCGGCCAGGTCCTGGCCACCGCCGCCCGGGTCGGCCGCACCCGCCTGATCGACAATGTCATCCTCTGAAGCCAGGAGTGCCGATTGAGCCGGGACCCGTGCCGGGCCTGGACCGAGCAGCGAGGAACCACATGCTGATCCCGCGCGGCCTGCTGGCCGCCGACCCCTCCCGGCTGCAGGCGGAGGAGGTCGACGTCCTGGTGGTCGGCTCCGGGGTGGCCGGGCTGTCGGCCGCCCTGGCCGTGCCGCCCGGCCGGACGGTGTGCCTGGCCACCAAGGACCGCCTCGGCCACTCGGCCACCCGCTACGCCCAGGGCGGGATCGCGGCCGTGCTCGACCTGGTCGGCGACTCGGTGGCCGAGCACGTGGCCGACACCCTGGCCGCCGGGGCCGGCCTGTGCGACCCGGTGGCGGTCCAGATGCTGGTCGAGGAGGGCGGCCAGGCCATCGCCGACCTGCGCGAGCTGGGGGTCGGCTTCGACCCCGACCCATCGGGCCCGGGGGAGCTGGCCCGGACCCGGGAGGGCGGGCACTCGCGCTCGCGGGTCGTCCACGCCGGCGGCGACGCCACCGGGGCCGAGCTGGAGCGGGCCCTGACCGAGGCGGTCCGGGCCACCCCGTCCGTCCACAGCGCCGAGCACGCCTTCCTGGTCGACCTCCTGACCACCGAGGGGCGGGTCACCGGGGCCCTGCTCTGGATCGACGGCCGACCCCGCCTGGTCCGGGCGGGCGCGGTCGTGCTGGCCAGCGGCGGCGCCGGCCAGCTGTTCGCCGACACCACCAACCCGCCCCTGTCCACCGGCGACGGCATCGCCGCCGCCCTGCGGGCCGGGGCGGTCCTGGCCGACATGGAGTTCGTCCAGTTCCACCCGACCGCCCTGCACGTCGAGGGCGACCCCCGCCCGCTCATCTCCGAGGCGATGCGGGGCGAGGGGGCGGTGCTCCGCGACGGCGACGGGACCGCGGTCATGGCCGGCGTCCACCCCCTCGGCGACCTGGCCCCCCGCGACGTCGTCACCCGGGCCGTCGCCGCCCGCATGGCCGCCACCGGGACCAGGCACCTGTGGCTGGACGCCACCTCGATCCCGGCCGACCACCTGGAGCGCCGCTTCCCGACCATCCTGGCCCGCTGCCGCGCCGCCGGCATCGACCCCTCCCGCCAGCCGATCCCGGTCTCGCCCGCCGCCCACTACCTGATGGGCGGCGTGGTCACCGACCTCGACGGCCGCACCAGCCTCCCCGGCCTGTTCGCCGTCGGCGAAGCCGCCTGCACCGGCGTCCACGGCGCCAACCGCCTCGCCTCCAACTCCCTCCTCGAGGGCGTGGTCTTCGCCGCCCGCATCGGCACCGCCCTGGCCGAGGACCCCCATCAGGAGGGTCCCTGGCCATCCGGTGCCGGGGCCGGCGGCACCCGGGTCGGGGTTGCCGGGCTCGGCGGGCCGGGGGCTGTGGAGAACCCGGCGCAGCTCCACCCCGAGGTGGGCTACGCTCCCCCACCGGGGGACCCGGTACCCGCGGGTTCGGGTGACACCCGCCCGGAACGTGGGGGTGGGGTGGGGGAACCGCTGTGGGTGCGGGATCGGGTGCGGCGGGTGATGACCGACCGGGTCGGGGTGGTGCGGTCGGGGGAGGGCCTGGCCGCGGCCATGGCCGAGCTGGAACGGCTCACCGTCGGACTGGGCGACCCGGGGCCGGCGGGGTTCGAGGCGGCCAACCTGGTCCAGCTGGGCCGGGCGGTGGCCGAGCTGGCGGCCTGGCGCGAGGAGTCCAGGGGCGGGCACTGGCGGTCCGACCACCCGGCCCCGGTCGAGGCCTGGCGGGTCCGCCAGACCCTGACCAGATCATCCGACGGCAACCTGGAAACCGGCCTCCTGGCCGTCCCCACCGCCGAGGAGGCGCACCGGTGACGGCCGGCCGAACCGTGAGCGAGGAGGGGTGCCGGTGAGCATCGGCTTGCCTGCTGGGGCGTTGACGCTGGCGGTGCGGACCGCGCTGGACGAGGACCTGGGGGCCGAGGGGGACCCGACCAGCCGGCTGCTCGGGGCCAGGGCCGAGGCGCTGCTGGTCGCGCGGGGGCCGGGGGTGGTGGCCGGGCTGCCGGCGGTGGACGTGGTGCTGGCCGAGGTGCGGGAGCGGCTCCGGCTGGGGCCGGCCGCGTTCCGGCCCGAGGTGGCCGACAGCGCCCCGGTGGAGGCGGGAACGGTGCTGGGGCGGTTCGCCGGGCCGGCCAGGGTGCTGCTGGCGGCCGAGCGGACCATGCTCAACTTCCTCGGGCACCTCTCCGGGGTGGCCACCCTGACCGCGGCCTTCGTCGAGGCGGTGGCCGGCACCGGCGCGGTGGTCCGTGACACCCGCAAGACCACGCCCGGCCTCCGCCACCTGGAGAAGTACGCCGTCCGCTGCGGCGGCGGGGCCAACCACCGCATGGGGCTGTACGACGCCCTGCTGGTCAAGGACAACCACATCCAGGCGGCGGGGAGCCTGCGCCGGGCGGTCGAGGCGGCCAGGGCGGCCGGCCCCGGGCTGCCCCTGGAGGTCGAGGTCGAGACCCTCGAGCAGGTCGCCGACGCCCTCGACCTGGGCTGCGACCTGCTGCTGCTCGACAACATGGAGCTGGAGACGATGGCCGAGGCGGTGAAGGCCTGCGGCAAGCGGGCCCGCACCGAGGCGTCGGGCGGCGTCACCCTCGACCGGGCCCGGGCGGTCGCCGAGACCGGGGTCGACTTCCTGGCCGTGGGGGCGATCACCCACTCGGCGCCGTCGCTGGACATCGCCCTGGACTGGGAGGGCTAGCGGTGCTGCTCGCGGTGGACGTCGGCAACACCGAGATCACCATCGGGGTGTTCCAGGACGACGAGCTGGCCCAGCACTGGCGGGCCGCCACCGTGGCCGAGCGCACCGCCGACGAGCACGCCCTGCTGCTGGGCGGGTTCCTGGGCCAGGAGGGGCTGGGGCTGGGGGACGCCAGCGGGGTGGTGATCTCCTCGGTGGTGCCGCGGCTGACCCAGGCCCTGCGCGAGATGGTCCGGCGCTACTGCCAGGTGGAGCCGCTGGTGATCGAGCCGGGGATCCGCACCGGGCTGCCCATCCTGACCGACAACCCGCGCGAGGTCGGGGCCGACCGGGTGGTCAACGCGATCGCCGCCTACGCCGCCTACGGCGGGCCGGTGGTGGTGGTCGACTTCGGCACCGCCACCACCTTCGACGCCGTCTCCGAGCGGGGCGAGCACCTGGGCGCGGCCATCGCCCCCGGCATCCAGATCTCCATGAACGCCCTGGTCGAGCGGACCGCCCAGCTGCGCCGGGTCGAGCTGGTGGCGCCCAGGTCGGTGATCGGCAAGAACACCGTGGAGAGCCTCCAGGCCGGGGCCATCTGGGGCTTCGCCGGGCAGGTCGACGGGATCGTGCGCCGCATGGTGGCCGAGCTGGGCGGCAGCGCCGTGGTCGTCGCCACCGGCGGCCTGGCCGGGGCCGTGCTCGAGGCCTGCGAGACCGTCCAGCGCCACGAGCCCTGGCTCACCCTCCACGGCCTCCGGATCATCTGGGACAGGAACCTGGAGCATGGCTGAGCGGGCGCCGCGGCCGGACCGGGTCGAGGGGCGGGCGCTGTCGCCGCGGGCGTTCCGGCCGTTCGGGATCGAGGCGGTCGTGCTCGGCCCGCCGGCCACC
>OBLS010000323.1_pt1 | contig 16480 bp, 13 predicted proteins | sample 1519901 | NCBI WGS metagenome assembly OBLS01 (sample SAMEA3113585, study PRJEB22503) | soil metagenome | reverse complement strand
GCCCCGGTGCCGCCGCTGGGCTCGGCCCGGGCCGAGTCGCTGCTCGCCTACCTGCTGCTCCACCGGGAGGCGCCCCAGCCGCGCCAGCGCCTGGCCTTCCTGCTCTGGCCCGACTCCAGCGAGCCCCAGGCGCGGACCAACCTGCGCCACCTGCTGCACAACCTGCGGCGCGCCCTGCCCGACGCCGACCGGTTCCTGGAGGTGACCCAGCGGACGCTCAGGTGGCGGGACGACGCCCCCTTCTGGCTGGACGTGGCCGCCTTCGAGGCGGCGGCGGCCCGGGCCGGGCAGCCCGGCCAGGAGCTCCCCGCCCTGCGCCAGGCGGTCGAGCTGTACGGGGGCGACCTGCTCCAGAGCGGCTACGACGAGTGGCTGCTGGAGGAGCGGGAGCGGCTGCGCCGGCGCTACCTGGAGGCCCTGGAGCGGCTGGCCGAGCTGCTGGAGGCCGGGGGCGAGCACGCCCCGGCGATCAGCTACGCCGAGCGGCTCCTGGGCGAGGACCCGCTCCGGGAGGCGACCTACCGGCTCCTGATGCGGCTGCACGACGCCCGCGGCGACCGGGCCAGGGCGCTGCGGGCCTACCACGCCTGCGCCGCCACCCTGGAGCGGGAGCTGAACGTGGCCCCCTCGGCGGCCACCCGCCGGGCCTACGCGGCCCTGCTGCCGCCAAGAGCCGAGCCGGCCACGGGACGGGCCGGGGCGCTCGGCCGGCCACCCCTGGTCGGGCGGGCCGGCCAGCGGGCCCGGCTGACCGAGCTGTGGCGGGCCGCCGAGGGCGGGGACGCCCGCCTGGTGCTGGTCACCGGCGAGCCCGGCGCCGGCAAGACCCGGCTGGTCGAGGAGCTCCGCTCCTGGTGCGCCCAGCGCGGGGCCGCGACCAGCGAGGCCCGCTCCTACCCGGCCGAGGGGGCGCTGGCCTACGGGCCGGTGGTGGCCTGGCTCCGCTCGGGCGCCCTGGCCGGGCACCTGGGCCGGCTCGACCCGCCCCAGCTGGCCGAGCTCGCCCGGCTCCTGCCCGAGCTCGGCCCGGCCGTCCCCGGCCTCCCCGCCCCCGCGCCGCCGCCCGACGGCGACCAGCGCCGGCTGCTGTTCGAGGCGCTCACCCGGGCCGTCCTGTCGGCCCCCGGCCCGCTCCTGCTGGTCGCCGACGACCTCCACTGGGCGGACCGGGAGACCCTGCAGTTCCTGCACTACCTGCTCCGGGCCCAGCCGGCGGCCCGGCTGCTGGTGGTGGCCACCGTCCGGCCCGGGGAGCTGGACCCCCAGCACCCGCTGCCCGAGCTGGTCGCCGGGCTGCGGGCCCTTGACCGGGTGGCCGAGGTCGAGGTCGGGCGGCTGTCGGCGCAGGAGACGGCCGCGCTCGCCGAGCGGCTGCGCCGGCACCCGCTCGAAGGCCGGGAGGCCGGCCGGCTGTTCGCCGAGACCGAGGGCAACCCGCTGTTCGTGGTCGAGGCCCTGCGCGCCGGCTGGAGCGGGCAGGACGAGCCCGCCCCGATCACCCCGAGGGTCCAGGCGGTGATCGAGTCCCGGCTGGCCCAGCTGTCGGCCCCGGCCCGCGACCTGGTCGGCGTGGCCGCGACCATCGGGCGGGAGTTCAGCACCGACGTGCTCGCCCAGGCCAGCCAGGCCGGCGAGGCGGCGCTGGTCGGCGCGCTGGACGAGCTGTGGCGGCGCCGCCTGGTCCGGGACCAGGGGCCCGACGCCTACGACTTCGCCCACGACCGGATCCGGGAGGTCGCCTACCTCGGCCTCAGCCCGGCCCGCCGCCGCCACACCCACCAGCTGGTCGCCCGGGCCCTGGAGCGGGTGCACGCCGGCGACCCGGCGCCGGTGGCCGCCCAGCTGGCCGCCCACCACGAGCAGGCCGGCGCGGGCGCCGAGGCGGTCGCCTGGTACCAGCGGGCGGCCTCCGCGGCCCTGCGGCTGCCGGCCTACGCCGAGGCGGTCCGCCTGCTCGAGCGCGCCCTCCGGCTGCTCCGGGCGCAGCCCCCGACCCCGGCCCGGCGGGAGCTGGAGCTGACCGTCCTGACCCGCCTCCAGGGGCCGCTCGGCATCCTCGAAGGGTACGGCTCGGAGCGGCTCGCCGAGGTGCAGCGCCAGGCCCTGGAGCTGGCCGGCGAGCTCGGGGTCGAGCCGGCGCCGCCGCTGCTGCGGTCGGCGGCCATGGCCCGGCTGTCCCAGGGCGACTTCGAGGGGGCGCGGCGGGTCGGGGAGCGGCTGCGCGCCGGCGGCGCGCCCGGGGGCGACGACCTGCGCGCCGTCCAGGGCGAGTACGTGCTCGGCCTGGTCGCCTTCTGGGCGGGCGAGCTCGAGGCCGCCCGGCGGCACTTCGAGGCGGCCGTCGACCACTACCGCCCCGAGCGCCGCTCGGCCCGGCTGGCCCGCTACGGCGGGACCACCGAGGTCCTGTGCACCAGCCGCCTCGGCAACACCCTCGGCTTCCTCGGCCGCCCGGAGGCCGCGGTGCGGGCCCGGGCCGCCGCCCTGGCCCTGGCCACCGGGACCGGGAACCCCCACAACCGCGAGGCCGCGCTGCTGTTCGGGGCCATGCTGGCCCTGGAGCTGCGCGACCCGGCAACGGTCCGGGCCGCCACCACCGAGCTGGCCGCCCGGCCCGGCGACCTGGCCCGGCCGACCCAGGTCGTGGCCGACGCCCTGGCCGGGTACGCCGAGGTGCTCGACGGCCGCGAGGCGGCCGGCGTCGACCGCATCCGGCGGGCCCTGGAAGGCCCGGCCGAGGACGAGCACGCCCCCGGCATGCAGGCCATGGTGGCGCGGGTGCTGCTGGAGGCCTGCGCCGTCACCGGCGACGCCAGGACCGGCCTGGTCGCGGCCGACCGGGCCCTCGGGCTCGACGGCGGCGTCCGCACCTTCGAGTCGGAGGCCAGGCGGCGCCGGGCCGAGTTCCTGGCCGCCCTCGGCGCCCCGGGCGACGAGGTCGAGGCGGAGCTCCGCCGGGCCCTGGAGGTCGCCCGGGCCCAGGGGGCCAGGCTGCTGGAGCTGCGGGCGGCGGCCAGCCTGCTCCGCCGCCGCCTCGGCGGCGGCGACGACCGCTCGACCGGCCAGGCCCGGGCACGGCTGGAGGCGGTCGTCGCCGCCCTGCCCGAGGGCCGGGACCTCCCGGACCTGCGCGAGGCGGCCGAGCTCCTGGCCCGCGGCTGAGCGGAACGCCTCCCGGAACGCTCCAGGAACGCCCCGGCGCCGATCCTGGCCCCCGTCGAGGGCAAATCGAGCTGAAGGAGGCCGCGATGATCGCGGTGATGGGGGCTGCCGGGAACGTCGGGAGCAGGGTGACCGGCCTGCTGCTGGGCCAGGGCCGGCCGGTGCGGGTCCTGGAGCACCGGCGCAAGCTGGACGCGCTGGGGGCACGGGGGGCCGAGGTCGTGACCGGCGACCTGGCCGACCCTGGGGACCTGGGCGTGCTCCTCAAGGACGTCGAGGCGGCCCTGGTGCTGCTCCCCGACGTGGTCACCGACCCGGAGTTCACGGCCACCCGCTCCCGGATGAGCCGCGCGATCGCCGACGCGCTCGCCGGGTCGGGCGTCCGCCAGGTCGTCGCCCTCAGCACCGTCGCCGCCGGCCAGGCCGGCGCCACCGGGCCGGCGGCCGGGCTGCGCGAGCTCGAGCAGCGGCTGTCGGGGCTCCAGGGCACCGGCGTGCTGGTGCTGCGGTCGCCGTTCTACATGGAGAACCTGCTCGCCGGCCTGCCCCTGATCCAGGCCCAGGGGATCAACGGGAGCGCCATCGACGGCGACCTCGAGCTGCCGATGATCGCCACCCGGGACGTCGCCCGCGAGGCCGCCCATGGGCTGCTCCACCGCGAGCCCGGCGGGCACCGGGTCCGGCTGCTGGTCGGGCCGGAGGACGTCAGCCTGCGGGCGGCCACCCAGGCCATCGGCCGGCGACTCGGCCGGCCCGAGCTGCCCTATGTCCAGTTCCCCCCGGACGCGCTCCGGGGTGCCCTGCTCGGCGCCGGCCTCTCCGAGGAGGGGGCCGCGGCCATGGTCGAGCTGCAGCTCGCCCTCAACCGGCAGCGGTCGTTCCGGGCCGTGCGCGACGCCGCCGACGTCACCACGCCCACCCGGCTGGAGGAGTTCCTCGAGGCGGCCCTCCGATGAGGGGGCTCCAGGAGCTGCGGGGGCGCTTCCGGGGCGCCCTGCTCCGGCCGGGCGAGGAGGGCTACGACGAGGCCCGCCGCGTCTGGAACGGGGCCATCGACCGGCGCCCGGCGCTGATCGCCCGCTGCGCCGGGGCCGACGACGTGGCCGTGGCCGTGCGGTTCGCCCGCGAGCACGACCTGCTCGTCTCGGTCCGGGGCGGCGGGCACGCCGTCGCCGGCCACGGGGTGGTCGACGGCGGCCTGATGATCGACCTGTCGTCGATGAAGGCGGTCCGGGTCGACCCCGGGGCCCGCACCGCCCGGGCCGCCGGCGGGGTGCTGCTGGGGGAGCTGGACCGGGCCACCCAGCGGTTCGGGCTGGCCGCCCCGTCCGGGATCGTCAGCCACACCGGGATCGGCGGGCTGACCCTCGGCGGGGGCCTTGGCCACACCATGCGCAAGTTCGGCCTGACCGTCGACAACCTGCGCTCGGTCGACCTGGTCACCGCCGACGGCGAGCCCCTCCACGTCGACGCCTGGACCGAGCCGGAGCTGTTCTGGGGGCTGCGCGGCGGCGGGGGCAACTTCGGGATCGCCACCGCCTTCGAGTACCGGCTGCACCCGGTGGGGCCGGTCCTGCTCTGCGGGCCGATCTTCTGGCCCCTGGCCGACGCCCCCGAGGTGCTCCGCGTCCTCCGCGACTACGCCCCCCAGGCGCCCGACGAGCTGGGCATGGTGCTGTTCGCCCGCCTGGCCCCGCCCGGGCCGCTGGTCCCCCCGGAGCACTACGGCAGGCCGGTCCTGGGGCTGACCCTGACCTGGGCCGGCGACCCGGCCACCGGGCAGCGGGCGATCGCCCCCCTGCGCCGGGCCGGCCGGCCGATCGCCGACCACGTGCGGCCCCTGCCGTACCTGTTCCTGCAGTCCATGGTGGACGGCGGCAACCAGCACGGCATGCACTGGTACTGGCGCTCCCAGCGGGTCCCCGAGCTCACCGACGAGGTCATCGACGTGGTCTGCGGCCTCACCGACACGATCACCTCGCCGCTCTCCTACACCGCCGGGTTCGTGATGGGCGGCAGCGCCGGCCAGGTCGACCCCGAGGCCACCGCCGTCGGCGAGCGCGGCAGCGGGTTCGAGCTCAGCATCGTGGCCGGCTGGCCGCCACCCGACCCGGGCGGCGACCGCCACACCGCCTGGGTGCGCCAGGGCTGGACCGCCCTGCGCCCCTGGAGCACGGGCGTCTACTCGCACTTCATCTCCGACGAGGGCGCGGCCGGGGTCGAGGCCGCCTACGGCGGGCGCCTCAAGCGGCTGACCGCCCTCAAGGACCGCTACGACCCGGCCAACCTGTTCCGCATGAACGCCAACATCCGGCCGACGGCTATACTGCAGCCAGTTATTAGGCAAGCCTAAATCTGGCGGTCGAGGAGCCGCCGATGGGTCTTGGTGAGCCGCCGGCCCGGCCGCGGGCCGCCGGGTGGGCGCGGACGGCGGTCCGCCGCGCCGGGTACCTGCTGGCCACCACCCCGGGCGGGGTGTCGGTGTGGACGCCCCTGCACGCGGTCGACCCGACCGGCGCGGTGGTGCTGGTCGTGCCGGCCACCGACCCGCTGGTGGCGGCCGTCCGCAAGACGGCACCGGACCCGGGCTGCTGGCCCGGGCCGGGCCTGATCGCCATGCTCGAGGCCCGGGAGGAGAGCCCGCTCCCGCTGCCCTGCCCGATCCGGGCCAGGGCCCGCCTGGAGGGCCGGCTGCGGGAGCTGCCCACGGACGCGGCCCGTTCCGGCGCGCTGGAGATCGCGCTGCGCCGCCCGGCCGACGAGCTGCTCGACCTCGGGGCCGGCCACACCGCCCTTGAGCTGCAGGTCGACCGGGTCGAGCTGGTCGTCAGCCATCCCGACCCGAACCGGGAGCGGCCGTTCGTGGTCTCGGGGCCGAGCTGGGCGGCCGCCGACCCCGACCTGCTCGCCGATGAGGAGTCGCTGCACCTGACCCACCTGGTCCAGGTCCACCAGCCGGCCCTGGCCATGCTGCGCTGGGCGCTGGAGCCGGAGCTCCGCCGCCGTGCCGGCCGGCTGGCCCCGGCCCGGCTGGACCGCCACGGGCTGGAGCTGTGGGCGGCCACCCCCGAGGGCTGGGAGCGGGCCCGGCTGCCGTTCGAGATCCCCCTGACCAGCCCCGACCAGCTCCCGGGAGCGATCCACCTGCTGCTCAGCCGGGCCCAGGCCTGCTGCCGGGAGCGCCTGGCCCCGCGACCGGCCGAGGGCTAGAGCTTGACCCCGTAGGTGCGCTCCAGCTCCTCGATCCAGTCGTTCTGGATGGTGAGGCCGTAGCGCTCGGCGAGCGCGTCGTAGGTGGCCGGCGGGGCGCGGTCGCGCAGCACCGGGGCCAGCTCCTCGAAGTAGTCCTCCAGCCCGCCGGGGGAGAGGATCTCCAGCACCCTGGCCGGCTCGGCGCCGGCGTTCCACATCGCGTGCGGGATGCCCCGCGGCTTGACCAGCGACGCCCCGGCGCCGGCCTCCACCACCTGGTCCCCGACCCGGGCCCCGACGGTCCCGGCCAGGACCACGGTGTACTCGTCCTCGCGGGCGTGGTTGTGGGGCTTGACCAGGGTCCGGGGCGGGATCGTGACCTCGAGCGCGGCCAGGTCGCCGCCGGAGTCGGCGCTGGTCACCTTGTAGTCGAAGCGCACCGCGAACAGCTTGATCGACCTACCCTGGCCGGGCGCCGTCACCTTCGGGCTCGGGACGGGGGACATCGGCCGCCTCCTCAGGATCTGGTGCGGTAGCGGAGGTAGATGGCGCCGTTGCCGAAGCGGCGCTCCTCGAGCAGCTCCAGCCGCACGCGGACGCCGTCGGGGAAGGCCCGGTTGCCGCCGCCGACCACCACCGGGGAGAGGAACAGGTGGCACTCGTCGACCAGCCCGGCCCCGAGCGCCTGGGCGGCGAGGCCGGGGCCGCCGACGCTGAGATCCGCCGCGGCCGACTCCTTCAGCTGGCGGACCGCCTCCGGGTCGAAGTCCCGCTCGATCCGGGTCCGGGCGCTGGAGGTCGTCTCCAGGGTCCTGGAGTAGACGACCTTGTCGGCCGCCTGCCAGACCCGGGCGTAGTCCAGCATGTGGTCGGGCTGGCCGGCGACGGTGTCGGCGGTCTCCCAGTAGACCATCACCTCGTACATCCGGCGGCCCATCAGGTAGGTGCCGACCGGCCGCTCGAGGTCGTTGACGAAGCGGTGCACCTCCTCGTCGGGCTCGGCCCAGTCGAAGTTGCCGTCCTCGTCCGCGTTGTAGCCGTCGAGCGAGGCGATCGTCGAGTAGATGAGCTTGGCCATGGGGCGGAGCATACGCGGGCCGGCCGACAATCGAGAACGGCGTCAGCTGGCGGTCGCGTCCCGTCTGGCGAACGCGGCGGCGGCGGCGACCAGGACCGCGGCCAGGCAGAGCGGGAAGACCACCGCCGACAGGGGACCGGTCGCCCCCAGGTCGACCGCCTCGCCCGAGTAGGCGGCGAGCTGCAGCATCGACAGGAACGGCAGGAGGCCGGCGCCGCCGCCGAGCACGGCGGCGGCCAGCGGCTCCAGGATCCCGGCCCACAGGGCCAGCAGCACCACCGGCAGCCCGGTGCCCCGGGTCAGGGCCCCCAGCCCGGCCGCCAGGGCCGCGACCAGGCCGACCGTGACCGCCCCGTAGGCCAGCGACCGCCACAGCCGCGGGTCGCCCAACAGGTGACCGTCCCACCTGGTCAGGGCGAGCAGCAGGGCGAACGAGGCCGCCGAGGCCAGCAGCGCCCCGGCGGTGCCGGCCAGGGCCGCGGCGGCGACCTTGCCGGCCAGCAGCCGGCCCCGCCGGGGGAACCCGAGCAGGGTCGGCCGGATGGTCCCGTAGCGGAACTCGTGACCGAACGCCTGGGCGCCGATGGCCGCCGCCGCCAGCCAGCGGACGGCCAGGTCGCGCTGGACGACGTGGAAGACCACGCCCTCGGCGTCCAGCGGCTTGCCGGCGGCGGCCAGGTCGGCCAGCAGGGCGAACGCCACCACCCCGGCCAGCAGGGCCCGGTCGCTCCCCAGGGAGCGCATCCGCCGCCACTCATACGACAGCAGCGCGGTCATGGCCGGTCCCCGGCCGCGTACTCGACCTCGTCCCTGGTCAGCCCGAGGAAGGCCGCCTCCAGGGAGGCGCTCCGGGTGGTCAGCCGGTGGAGCCGCAGCCGCCCCTCGTGGGCCAGGTCGCCGACGACCTCGGCCCCGACCCCGGAGATGGTGAGCTCGCCGTCGCCGGTCCGGTCGACCTCGGCCCCGGTGGGGGCCAGCAGCTCGGCCAGCCTCCCGGCGTCGGGCGAGCGGACCAGCACCTGCTCGCGGACGCTCCGCCCGACGAGCTGGTCCAGGGGCTCGTCGGCGAGCAGCCGGCCGCGGCCGATCACCACCACGTGGTCGGCCAGCAGCTGCATCTCGGCCAGCAGGTGGCTGGAGACGAGCACGGCCCCGCCCCCGGCGGCGAAGGCCCGGAGCAGCTCCCGCAGCCAGGCCACCCCGTGGGGGTCGAGGCCGTTGGCCGGCTCGTCCAGCAGCAGGGCCCGCGGGTCGCCGAGCAGGGCCGCGGCCAGGCCGAGACGCTGGGCCATGCCGAGGGAGAACCCGCCGGCCGGCCGGCCCGCCACCGGGGCCAGGCCGACCAGGTCGAGCAGCTGGTCGACCCGCCGGTCCGGCGCCCGGCCCCGCCCACCGGCGGCGGCCAGCATCCGCAGGTGGTCGCGGGCGCTGCGCCGGGGATGGAACGACCTGGCGTCCAGCACCGCCCCGACCTCGCGCACCGGGCACGGCAGGTCGCGGTAGGGCCGCCCGTCGAACAGCGTGCGGCCACCCCCGTGGACCAGGCCGAGCATGAGCTGCAGGGTGGTGGACTTGCCGGCCCCGTTGGGACCGACGAACCCGGTGACCCTCCCCGGCTCGACCGTGAACGACAGCCCGTCGACGGCCCGCCGGCCGCCGAACTCCTTGGTCAGCCCTGCGGCCTGGATGCGCATGGCTACTCCGCGGCGATGGCGGTCAGCACGTCGGTCCTGGCCGCCCGCCGGGCCGGCCAGGCGGCCGCGAGCACCCCGGCCAGGGCCAGCCCGGCCAGGGCCAGGGCCAGCTGGCCCACCGGCACGGCGGCCTCCAGCAGCCCGGTCCGCAGGGCCGCCCGCTGGAACATCGCCCCCAGCAGGTAGCCCCCGGCGACGCCGAGCACGCCGCCGACCAGGGCGATCAGGGCCGACTCGGCCCGGACCACCGTCCGCAGCTGCCCCCGGGTCAGGCCGACCGCGCGCAGCAGCCCGATCTCCCGGGTGCGCTCGACCACCGAAAGGGCCAGGGTGTTGGCCACGCCCAGGATCCCGATGACCACGGCCAGGGCCAGCAGCCCGTACAGCACCCCCAGGATCAGGTCGGCCCCCCGGAGCTCGCTGTCCAGGTACGCCGCCCGTGAGCGGACCACCAGGCCGGGCCGGTCGGCCACGGCCCGTTCCAGCCCGGCCCGGACGGCGGCCTCGTCCGCGCCCGGGGCGAGGGCCACGAACGCGGTGTAGGCACCGGTCTCCTCCAGCTGGGGCAGCGCGACCGACTGCGGCAGCAGCAGCCCGGTGACCAGGCTGGACCCCTGGTACAGGCCGGTGACGGGGAGCTCCCGCCCGCCGCCCCGCGGCCAGCCGATGGTCAGCCGGTCGCCCACCGACACCCCGTACCGCCGGGCCAGGTCGGCGCTGACGAACACCCCGCCGGCGAGGTCCCCGGCCGTGCCGGCGACCATCTCGAGCCGCAGGGCGGTGCCGAGCGCGGCCGGGTCGGTGACCGTCGCCGGCGCCTGGGTGGCGAGCGGGCCGGCCCGCAGCGGCAGGGACGCATAGCGCAGGGCCGCGACCGCCCGCACCCCGGGCACCCGGGCGAGCTGCTCCACCTCGGCCTGGGGGATGGCGGCCTCCCCGCGCCCGGCCGGCTGGACGACCAGCGGGGCGGCCACGTCGCGGCGGACGCCGGCCACGGTGTGGCGCTTGACGCTGTGGCCGAAGATGGCCAGGCCGGTGACCACCGAGAGGCTGATCATCAGGGCCGACGCCGTGGCCGCGGTCCTCCTCGGGTTGCGGGCGGCGTTGCCGGCGGCCAGCCGCCCGGTGGCCCCGAGCCGGGCCAGCGGCGCCGCCAGCGGCCGCAGCAGCAGCCGGCACAGCTCCGGGGCGAGCACGACCACGGCCAGGATGAGCAGCGCCGCACCGCCCAGGCCGACGGTCCCGACCTGCTCGTCGATCTGGTCGGTCAGGGCGGCGTAGCCGTACACGGCGATCCCGGGCACGGCCAGGGCCAGGCCGGCGGTCGTGCGCCGCCGCGTGTCCCCCGGCGTCGCGCCGATCTGGCCGCGGAGGGCGGCCACCGGCGGGGTGCGGGCCGCCCGCCGGGCCGCGGCCCAGGCCGACAGCACCGTGACCCCGACCGCGACGGCCAGCGGGGCCACCAGGGCCGGCCAGCTGGCCACGACAGTGGCCGGGCCGGCCTGGTCGCCCAGGAGGCGCACCGCCGGCACGGCGAGCCCGTGGCCGACGGCGACCCCGGCCAGGCCGCCCAGCAGCCCGACCACGGCCGCCTCGCCGAGCACCATCCGCCGGAGCTGGCGCCGGGACAGCCCGACCGCGCGCAGCAGCGCCAGCTCGCGGGTTCGCTGCCCGACCAGCATCGAGAAGGTGTTGGCGATGACGAAGCCGCCGATCACCAGGGCGCTGGCGGCGAACCCGAGCAGGGCGGTCCGGAGCGTCCGTGCCTCCGCGACCCGCTCGGCGTTGGCGGCCGGCCCGTCGGTCAGGGTGGCGCCGGGCACGGCGGCCTGGACGCGGCCGGCCAGGGCGGCGGGGCCCGCGCCGGGCACGGCGACGAGGTCGACCGCGGTGACCTGTCCGGGGATGCCGAGCAGCCGCTGGGCGGTCGCCTCCTGGAACGCCATCGCCGGTGGCGCCTCGTCCCCAAGGGCCCGGTAGGCATAGACACCGGCCACGGTGGCCTGGTGGCGGGAGCCGCCGCGGAGCAGGCTCACCGTGTCGCCGACCCGGGCGCCGGAGGCGCGCGCGGCCGGCTCGGACAGGGCGACCTCGGCGTCGCCGGCCGGGGCCCGGCCGGTGGTGAGGGCGAAGCGTTGGCTGTCGGCCCAGCTGGTCACGCCGCCGGCGTCGTCGACGGCCGTGCCGTCGGGGCCGAGCAGCGATCCCGGCCCGGACACCACCGGGTCGGCGTCGGCCACGCCGGGCAGGCGGGCCAGCTCGTCCACCGCCGACCGCCGGAGCCGGCCGTCGCCGGCGTCGGTCACCCGCAGGGCGACGTCGGTGCGCCGCCGGGTGTCCAGCCCGGACCGCTCGGCCGACGCGCTGAACAGCATCGTCCCGGCGACGAACGCCGTGCCCAGGCACACCGCGGCCAGGGTCATGGCCAGCCGCCCCTTGTGGGCGGCCAGGCTGCGGAGGGCGAGGCGCCGCATCTCAGCTCCCCCTCCGGTCGAACCGCTTCATCCGCTCCAGGACGCGGTCGGCGGTCGGCCGGCCCAGCTCGCCGACGACGCGGCCGTCGGCCAGGAACACCACCCGGTCGGCGTAGGCGGCCGCGGTCGGGTCGTGGGTCACCATCACGATCGTCTGGCCGATCTCGTCCGCCGCCCGGCGCAGGAACCTCAGCACCTCGGCCCCGGAGCGCGAGTCCAGGTTGCCGGTCGGCTCGTCGGCGAAGACGACCCGCGGGCCGGAGGCGAGCGCCCGCGCGCAGGCCACCCGCTGCTGCTGGCCCCCGGAGAGCTCGACCGGCCGATGACCCAGCCGGTCGCGCAGGCCGACCGCGTCGACCACGGCGGCCAGCAGCGCCCGGTCGGGCTGGCGGCCGGCCACGTCCATGGGCAGGGTGATGTTCTCCAGCGCGGTCAGGGTCGGGACCAGGTTGAAGGCCTGGAACACGAAGCCGATGCGGTCGCGGCGCAGCCGGGTGAGCTGGTCGTCGTCCATGCTGGTGAGGTCGGCCCCGCCGATCAGGGCCCGGCCGCTGGTGACCGTGTCCAGCCCGGCCAGGCAGTGCAGCAGCGTCGACTTCCCGGACCCGGAGGGGCCCATGATCGCGGTGAACTGGCCCTGCCCGAAGGCCACGTCGACCCCGTCGAGGGCGGTCACCCTGGTCTCGCCCTGGCCGTAGACCTTGGCCAGCCCGACCGCCGACACCACCGCCTCGGGGGCCGCCCGCACCGTCGCCGTCATCTCGTCATCGACTCCGTTCCCGTCTCGGCTGTGGTCCGGGGCCAGGGTCGCCGACCGGGACGGCGGCGGCATCGGCCCTCGGTCGACGGCGATCCCAGACGAAAGTCGAAGGCCCGGAGGACGAAGGTCGCTTGGATGGCTGGTGAGCGGCCCGTACCCTCGGAGGATGCGGGAGTCGGGGTGGTCTCCTCTGCGACGGGCGGTGCGCTGGTGGCCGGCGGTCGTCGACCTCGGGCTGGCCGTGGTGGTGCTGGTCCTCACCGCCGACCAGGGGACCGGCACGACCGATGCCGAGCTCCTCGGCGAGGCCCCGGCGGCGATGCGGATGGCCTTCGGGATCGGGCTGGCCATGCTGGTGCTCATCCGGCGGGCCAGCCCCTACCCGCTGCTGGCGCTGGGCACCGTCGCCTGGGCCGTGATGGGCGCTCCCTGGGGCCTGATGGTCGCCGGCTACACGATCGCGGCCCGGCCCCGGCGCCCCCGCGGGTTCGGGGTGCTCCTGGGCGTGCTCGCCCTGGTGGTGCTGGCCCGGATGCTGGTCGTCTCGGAGGTGAGCGCCCTGTTCGCCGTCGTGGTGACGGTGCTGGTCGTCGGGGTGCCGGTCCTGCTCGGCCTGTGGATCGGGATCCGCCGGGCGCTCATCGCCCACCTGCGCGCCGAGGCCGAGCGGCTGGAGCGGGAGCAGCTCCTCGACGCCGAGCGGGCCAAGGCCCAGGAGCGGGCCCGCATCGCCCGGGAGATGCACGACGTGGTCGCCCACCGGGTCGGGCTCATGGTCCTGCACGCCGGGGCCCTCGAGGTGTCGCTGGCCGACCCGGCCGCCGCCCAGCAGGCCGCCCTGGTCCGCCAGACCGGCCGGGAGGCGCTCCAGGAGCTCCGTGACATCCTCGGGATCCTGCGCGAGGGCGAGGACCGCGCCCTGCTCGACCCGCAGCCGACCCTGGCCGACCTGGACCGGCTGGTCCAGCAGTCGCGGGACACCGGCATGGCGGTGTCGGTGGCGGTCGACGGCACGCGCCGCCAGCTGCCGGCGACGGTCGAGCGGACCGCCTACCGCCTGGTCCAGGAGGCGCTGACCAACGTCCACCGCCATGCCGCGAACGCGGCCACCGAGGTCGGCGTCCGCTACGGGCGCGAGGAGCTGGAGGTGGCCGTCCGCAACGCCAGACCGGCCAACGGCCCCCACCCGGGCCTGGCCCTGGCCAGCGGCGGGCACGGGCTGGTGGGCCTGCGCGAGCGGGTGACCCTGCTCGGCGGGACCTTCCGGGCCGGTCCGCGGCTCGACGGCGGGTTCGAGGTGCGCGCCTCGATCCCGTGCGAGGTGCCGGCGTGACCGCCGCCGGCCCCGGGATGATCAGGGTCGTGCTGGTCGACGACGAGCAGCTGGTCCTCTCCGGGCTGCGGATGATCCTCGAGTCGGCCGGTGACATCGAGGTCGTGGGGGAGGCCGCGGACGGCGGCGCGGCCGCCGAGCAGGTCCTGCGCCACCGGCCCGACGTGGTCCTGATGGACATCCGCATGCCGGCCATGGACGGCCTGGCCGCGACCCGGGAGCTCAGTGCCCTGCCCGACCCGCCAAGGATCATCATGCTGACCACCTTCGAGCTGGACGAGTACGTGCACGCCGCGCTGGAGAACGGCGCCGTCGGGTTCCTGCTCAAGGACACCCCGCCCCGGGACCTGGTCCAGGCCGTCCGCACGGTGGCCGAGGGCAACGCCATGCTGGCCCCCACCGTGACCAGGCGGCTGATCGCCGAGTTCGCCGCCCGCGGCGGCACCCAGGCGGTCGCGGCCCGCAAGCGGCTCGACACGCTGACCGAGCGCGAGCGCGAGGTGGTGGTGGCCGTCGCCCAGGGGCTCAGCAACGCCGAGATCGGCAGGCGGCTGTTCATGAGCGAGGCGACCGTCAAGGCCCACGTCAGCCGTGTCCTGGCCAAGCTCGGCATGAGCAACCGGGTCCAGGCGGCCATCCTGGCCCACCAGGCCGGCCTCCTGGACGCCTAGCCGGACGGCCCGGGCTCAGGCGGCGCCGGCCAGCCAGCGGGCGAACAGGTCGGCGAAGCGGCCGCCGCGGGCGCGGAGCTCGGCCGGGGTGCCGGACTCGACGATGCGGCCGTCGGAGACCACCGCGACCTGGTCGGCCTGGGCGATGGTGGTCAGCCGGTGGGCGATGATGATGGTGGTCCGGCCGGAGCGGAGGCGCTGGAGGGCGTCGGTGATGCGGGCCTCGCTGGCCGCGTCCAGGTTGCTGGTGGCCTCGTCCAGGATCAGCAGGGCCGGGTCGGCGATCCAGGCCCGGGCGAAGGCGACCAGCTGGCGCTCCCCGGCGGCCAGCAGCGCCCCCCGCTCGCCGACCTGGGTGTCGTAGCCGTCGGGCAGGCCGGCGATGATCTGGTCGGCCCCGACCGCGCGGGCGGCCGCCTCGACCTCGGAGCGGGTCGCGGCCGGGCGGCCGAAGCGGATGTTGTCAAGGACCGTGCCCGAGAACAGGAACCTCTTCTGGGGGCATTAGTCAGCATGGAGCGGCCGGCTCCGTTCCGCAGGTAACAAGTGCGTGGGTCATCCACGATGGCGCGGACGGAGCCACATACGGAAGGAGCCGGCCGTGCCCAGTGTCGCCCATCTCGGCCCGACCCACCTTGGCCTGGACGTCCACAAGGACACCATCTCGGTGGCGGTCCTGGCCCCAGATCGTGACGGCCCGGACGTCGAGCGGATCCCGCATGACGAGGCGTCGGTGCGCAGGCTCGTTGGCCGCTTCCCTGATCCCCGCTGGCTGCGAGCCTGCTACGAGGCCGGCCCGACCGGCTACGAGCTGGCCCGGCTGCTGCACCGCATGGGCGTGCGCTGTGAGGTGATCGCGCCCTCGCTGATCCCCAAGGCGCCCGGCGACAAGGTCAAGACCGACCGGCGCGACTGCCGGCGATTGGCGCGGCTGCACCGGGCCGGAGAACTGGTCGCCATCCGGGTCCCGACCATCCAAGAAGAAGCGGTCCGCGATCTGTGCCGGGCCCGGGCCGACATGGTCGAAGACCGCACCCGCGCCCGGCATCGCCTCAGCAAGTTCCTGCTGCGCCACGGCCGGCCCTGGCGGGGCGGCAACGCCTGGACCCTGACCCATGAGCGCTGGCTGCTCGCCCAGCGCTTCGACCAGCCGGCACTGGCGGCAACCTATGCCCACTACCGGGCGGTGCTGCAAGGCCGCGACGCCCAGCTGGAGGCGATCCAGGCCGACCTGGCCGTCTGGTACGACGCGCCGCCGTTCGCCGACGCCGTGCACCGTCTGGCCGCCTACCGGGGCGTGACCCGGCTGGGCGCGTTGACACTGGCCAGCGAGGTCTGCGACTGGCGTCGGTTCCCGCGGGCGGCCGCGTTCGCGGGCTTCTGCGGCCTGGTGCCCTCGGAGTATTCCAGCGGGACCTCGACCTGGCGGGGCCACATCACCAAGTGTGGCAACGCCCACCTACGCGGCCAGCTGGTGGAGTCGGCCTGGGCCTACCAGCACCGCCCGGCGGTCGGGGTCGACCTGCACAGCCGCCAGCAGGGCCTGGACCCCCAGGTGGTCGCCCGGGCCTGGGCGGCCCAGCTGCGGCTGTGCGGCCGCTTCCGGCGGCTGGCCGCCCGCAAGGACTCCAAGAACGTGGTCGCCACCGCGATCGCCCGGGAGCTCGCCGGGTTCTTGTGGGCCGAGATGGCGGCCTAGGATGCTTGCTGTGCAACGGTCACCGCTGGGATCGGCGCCCCGGTGACCGCCAGCCGCACGCCGCGCCGGGGCGCCGTCGCTGCAGGACCGATCCCCGTCAGTACTATGCGACGGCCACCACCTGGCCGGAGCGCGCTTAGTCAGGGGCACCTTCCTGCGAGTAGCCGACCTGCGGTTTCGACCCGCGTACATCAGTGTGGCGGTTCGCCGATCCACCATGCCCCGGCGCGGCGTGCCAACCAGGGAGCCCGGCCGCCACCAGCATCGAAGGCTCTCCCCCGTCCGGTCCCAAGCATCCTGAAGCAACCTTGCGCCACGAGCGCTGGCACCTCACCCTTGCCGAAATCACGCCATCTACTAGGCAAAACGTCGCCTTGACAAGCCGCTCCACATCAGTACTCCAGCCGCACTTGGCTT
>OBLS010000322.1_pt1 | contig 16488 bp, 16 predicted proteins | sample 1519901 | NCBI WGS metagenome assembly OBLS01 (sample SAMEA3113585, study PRJEB22503) | soil metagenome | reverse complement strand
ACGCATAGCCCTTCGAGTCGATCGCATCCAGGTCGATCGTCTCGAGCACGACGCGGCGGTAGACCTTGAACCCGCCCGTCAGGTCGCGAATCCGCAAGCCGAGCAGGATCTGCGCGTAGAGCGACCCGCCGCGCGAGATCAATCGCCGGACTAGGCCCCAGTTCCGCGTGCCCCCACCGGGGACGTATCGCGAGCCGAGCACGACGTCCGCGTCCTCCGCAGCGGCGACGAGCCGTGGAACGTCGTTCGGGTCGTGGGAGAAGTCGCAGTCCATCTCGATGACGAGGTCGGCGCCGAGCTCGAGCGCTCGCCGGAAGCCGTCCAGGTAGGCGGGCCCGAGCCCCTCCTTGCGCGGCCTGTGCAGGACGACGACGTCGTCCCGTTCGTCGGCGAGCCGGTCCGCGATCCCTCCTGTGCCGTCGGGAGAGTTGTCGTCGATGACGAGAATCCGGCCGTCGTCGGGCAGGACGTCGGCGAGCGCGGAGACCATCGCCTCGAGGTTCTCGCGCTCGTTGTAGGTCGGCAGGCAGACCACCAGCACGTCCCTATGATCGTGACGTGGCGACGACCATGCCCCGGAACGCGCAGGTGGCCGAGCAGTTCGACCTCCTTGCCGACCTCCTCGAGCTCGACGGGGAGGAGCAGTTCCGCGTGCTGGCATACCGGCGGGCGGCCGACCAGATCCGCTCGTCGGCCGGGCCGATCGCAGAGCAGGCGCTCGCCGGCGAGGCCAAGAACCTCCCGGGAATCGGGAAGACGATCGAGTCCAAGATCGTCCAGATCGTCGAGTCCGGCGAGATCGAGGCGCTGACCAAGCGCAAGGAGCGCGTCCCTGCCGGCGTCGCCGAGTTCCTGCGCCTGCCGGCACTCGGTCCCAAGACGGCACGGCGGATCTGGCAAGACCTGGGGATCACGACCATGGACGACCTGCGCAAGGCGGCGGAGGCCGAGCAGCTCAGGTCGCTGCCGGGGCTCGGCGCCAAGACCGAGGAGCGGATCCTCAAGGCGCTGGAGGAGACGGTGAAGCCGCGGGAGAAGCGCACGCTCCTCGCCAGGGCGCTGCCCGCCGTCCAGGCGGTCGTCGAGGTGCTCCGCGAGCACCCGGCGAGCAACGAGGTCTCCGAGGCCGGATCGGTCCGCCGCCGCACCGAGACCGTGAAGGACCTCGACATCATCGCCACGGCCTCCGACCCCGCAGCTCTGACGGAGTACTTCACGAAGCTCACGTGGGTCTCGGAGATCAAGGCGCACGGGAAGACGAAGGCCACGGTCGTCTCGCACGACGGGCTCGTCTTCGACCTCCGCGTCGTCCCGCCCGACTCGTACGGAAACCTGCTCCAGCATTTCACGGGCTCGAAGCGCCACAACGTCGATCTCCGCGAGAACGCCGTCAAGCGAGGCCTCTCGGTCTCGGAGTACGGGGTCAAGGACGTCGAGACCGGCGAGGTGCTGACCGCGCGAGCCGAGGAGGAGCTCTACGAGCAGCTGGGCTACGCGTGGATCCCCCCGGAGCTCCGCGAGGGCGCCGGCGAGCTGGCTGCAGCCAGGGACGGCGCCCTGCCCAAGCTCGTCGAGCTGGGAGACCTGCGCGGGGATCTCCACATGCACTCGACGTGGTCGAACGACGGCAAGAACACGCTGGAGGAGATGGCCGAGGCGGCAAAGGCGCTCGGGTACGCCTACGTCGCGATGACGGATCACGCGCACTATCTGCGCGAGGGGCGGCTCGAGGCGCAGTGGGGCGAGATCGCGGAGCTGAACGGCCGGCTGGGGCCGTTCCGCATCCTCCGCGGGATCGAGGTCAGCATCCGGGCCGACGGCTCGCTGGACATGCCGGACGACGTCCTTGCCGAGTGCGAGTGGGTCGTCGCCTCGCTTCACTCAGCGTTCGACAAGAGCCCGACCGAGCGGCTCACGACCGCGATGGAGAGCCCGCACGTCGACTGCATCGGCCACATGACCGCACGGAAGCTGAACCGGCGAGAGGGCGCCGACATCGCGCTCGAGAAGGTGTTCGCGAAGGCGGTCGAGACCGGGACGTTCGTCGAGATCAACTCGCAGCCGGACCGGCTCGATCTGCGCGACACGCACGCGCGGGCAGCCGCGGAGGCGGGCGTGCGGCTCGTCGTGAACACCGACAGCCACGAGGTGGACGCGCTGGCCTATGCCGAGCTCGGTATCGCCCAGGCCAGGCGCGCCTGGTTGACGAAGGACGAGATCGTCAACACGCGCCCCTGGAAGCAGATCGAAAAGCTCAAGAAGTGAAGTACCGGGCGGTGATCTTCGACCTCTGGCAGACGCTGGTCCCGTGGCCGGTGGAGGGCGCGAGACGGATGTACGACGGGCTCGCGGCCCACTTCGGCGCGGAGCCGATGCGGTTTCGGCAGCTCTGGCTCCGCGGTCGCCGCGACCGCGAGCTCGGCCCGATGGAGCCGCACCTGCAGACGCTCGCCGCGGAGCTTGGCTCCGAGAGCGACATCGCAGCGGCGGTGACTCTCCGGAGGGACTGGACGCTCGAGCACCTGGTTCCGCGGCCCGACGCGGTCTCGACGCTCGAGGAACTACGACGGCGCGGACACGTACTCGGGATGATCAGCGCCTGTACGGCGGAAGTGCCGGAGGTCTGGGAGCAGACTTCCTTCGGTGGCCTCCTCGACTCGACGGTCTTCTCCTGCTCGGTCGGTGTCAGCAAGCCCGACCCGCGCATCTACGAGATCGCGTGCGAGGAGCTGGGCGTGCAGGCCGAGGACTGTCTCTTCGTCGGCGACGGCGCGAACGACGAGCTTCCCGGCGCCGAGCGGGTCGGTATGACCGCGCTTCAGCTCCGCGCGCCCGGCGAGCCGCTCACCGAGGAAGGCGAGCGCTGGACGGGCCGCTACGTCGAGCGGCTCTCAGACGTGCTCGACCAGGCGTGACTGGCTGCCGCGGTCGTCGAAGCTGAAGAGCGACAGGAACCGCTCGGCGTCCCGCTGGTCGCCGGTCACCGTGACCGACTTCGACTTGATGGCGTCGCGAATCGGCACCTCGCCGGAGGCGATGCAGAAGAGCGTCGCCGGATCGGTCTCGATCACGGTGTCAGCGGCGCCTGACGATCCGGGTTGGACGACGAGCTCGTCGTCCTCGAAGCGCGCTGTGACGGATTCGTCGTCGACGCGGACCTCGTATACGCGGTCGGGGACGCAGCCGCCGGTGCAGGTCGCCCGCACCGCGTTGACGAGCCAGCCGGGGGCAAGGCTGTCCTTCGCCGTCGGCGGCCCGAGCGATCTCGCACCCCAGCGGCCCAGGGCATAGAGCGGCCCGCGAAGCTCCTCGCCGTACTCCGTCAGGGCGTAGACGTTGGCCGCCGCCGGCGGGGGTAGCTGGCGCTTCTCGATGACACCGGCGGCCTCGAGCTCGCGGAGCCTGTTAGCGAGGATGTTCGTCCCGATGCCGGGCAGGGCTCCGGCGAGATCCGTGTAGCGCTTCGGTCCGCCGAGGAGCTCGCGCACGACGAGCAATGACCAGCGCTCGCCCACCAGCTCGAGCGCATGCGCCACGGGGCAGTACTGGCCGTAGTGCTTCGCCATGACGGGAAGTATAGCCCGCCTTCTTGCGTTTCGGAAGCTAAGACTTGCAAAACGAAAGCAAGGGCTGTAGGTTCGCAAGCTGTGACTGTCGATTTTCAAGGACGCCGTTCGTCTTCCAAGCACATGACGGCAAGAGAAAGGACTTTCTGATGGTCGAAAAGACCCAGCGCAAGTGGTTGGCACTCGCCTTGCTGGCCACCGTGCAGTTCATGGTCGTGCTCGATATCGCGATCGTGAACGTCGCTCTTCCCTCGATCCAGGTGGATCTTGGCTTCACCCCGGAGAACCTCCAGTGGGTGATCAGCGCCTACGCGCTGTTCTTCGGCGGCTTCCTGCTCCTGGGCGGGCGAGCTGCGGATCTCCTTGGCCGCCGGCGCCTGTTCATCGCCGGCACCCTCGTCTTCAGCGCTGCCTCGTTGCTCTCGGGGTTCGCGTGGAGCGACGAGTCGTTGATCATCTTCCGAGCGGCTCAGGGACTCGGTGCGGCGATCATCACCCCTGCGGCGCTGTCGATCCTGATGACGACGTTCTCCGAAGGACGTGAGCGAAATGCTGCGCTCGGCGTCTGGGGCGCGGTCGGCGCGTTCGGCGCGGTCGCCGGCGTCCTGCTCGGAGGCGTGCTCACGGATCTTCTGAGCTGGGAGTGGATCTTCTACATCAACGTCCCTGTCGGGCTGGCCGCCCTGGCGCTGACGCCGCTGCTGCTCACCGAGAGCCGCGACGCGCAGGTCAAGACGTTCGACGCCCTCGGGGCCGTGCTCGTGACATCTGGGCTCGTCACCCTCGTCTTCGCGATCACCCAGGCCAACGACTTCGGGTGGAGCTCGCCGGAGACGATCGGGCTCTTCGCGGGAGCCGGGGCCCTGCTCGCGGCGTTCGTCGGCTGGGAGCTCCGCGCCAAGGAGCCGCTCGTGCCGTTCGCCATCTTCAAGGTCAAGACGCTGACGGCGGCGAATCTTGCGGGCCTGATCCTCGGCACCGTGACGTTCTCGATGTTCCTGATGCTGACGCTGTACATGCAGCAGGTGCTCGGCTACTCGCCGATGAAGACGGGTATCGCGTACCTCGCGGTGGCCGCTACGGCGATCCTCTGGTCCGGCGTCGCCGCACAACTGGTCAACCGCGTGGGCGTGAAGCCGGTGATCGCGGCGGGCATGACGCTGCTCACCGTCGCCCTCGTGTTCTTCACGCAGGTGTCGGTCGGCGGGTCGTACGTCAGTGACCTTCTGCCGGGGTTCCTGCTGATCGGAGCCGGTCTGGGCTTCTCGTTCGTCCCGATTTCGATCGCCGCGCTGGCCGGTGTCCGTGCATCCGAAGCGGGGCTCGCCTCCGGGCTGTTCAACACGTCGCAGCAGGTCGGCGGCGCGCTCGGAATTGCTGCCCTCTCGGCGATCGCGACCTCGACGACGAGTGGCGCGGTCTCCACGGGCACAGCGCCGCCGCAGGCTCTCGTCGACGGCTTCGAGAGCGCCTTCATCTGGGGCGCAGTCGTCGCCGCAGCCGGGATCCTCGTCGCATTGGTGCTGGTGCGGCGGAGCGAGCTCGAGACGCCCGTCGAGGAGCACGAGGAAGCTCCGCAGCCCGCGCTCGAAGCGGCTTAGAGCGTTCGGAGCAGATACAGCAGCTCACCGGGGCCGTCCACGACCAGGTCGGCCTCGGTGAGCAGCCTCGGGTTCATCTCAGGTGATCCCACCGCGACCTTGACGGCCACGTCCAGCCGGGCCTCGTCCAGGCCGCGAAAAGCGTCGAGGTCGGTCGTGTCGTCTCCTGCATAGAGTGCGCGATCGAGTCCTCGTTCCTCGAGGAGGGCGCGGGCGGCGGTTCCCTTGTCGGCGTCGATCGGCGGCTTGACCTCGACCACCTTGCGGCCTCGCTGCACGGCGAGGCCGAGCGCCTCCGCTGTCTCGACGACACGCTCGACTGCGCCGGCCGCATCGTCGTCCTCCACCTCGCGGTAATGGAACGCGGCGGTGACGGCCGCCTTGGTCTCGACCCGCCACGGCCACTCCGCGGTCTCGATCAGACGCTCGAGCTGCGGCGTGTACTCCGGGACGCCCGGATGGCCCTCGAGGCCGTGGACGCCCACGTACTCGACGTCGTCGAGGCCGACCATCCGTCGCGCGTCGGCTGCGGGTCTGCCGCTGACGCAGGCGACGAGCGCGTAGCGGCCGGCGAGGCGCTCGACCTCCGCTCGCGTCTCGTGGGGCACCGCCGCGTCCTCGGGCCGCTCGACGATCGGCGCGAGCGTGCCGTCCACGTCGAGCAACACTGCCGCCTTCTCGGGCTCGCTGCGGAATCGCACCAGCTGGACGGGGGCGCTCACCCGCCGACCCTATCGCCGCGCGGTTGGCCTAAAAGCGTTTCGCTCGTAGGATCCGTCTGTGGCGCGGCCCGAAGATCTCTGGATCCCACTCGTCGACGAGCCGATCGGCAGCATCGTCGCGCGCGTCCAGGAGGAGGATCCGGAGCTCGGCGCGCTCGTCGCCTCGCCGCACCGGCTCCTCGCCTTCAGGACGTTCGCCTACATCCGCGTCGGGATCCTGCTCGGCGAGCTGCTGATGGACAACGACGTCGACCCCTACGACGGGTCGGAGAACTGGGTCGACAAGCTGCTCGCCGACCCCGCCCACCGCGATGCCGTCGCCCGGGAGGTCAGGGCCGTCGCAGACGACGTCGCCGCGGACCCGTCATACGCCGACGAGGATCCGCTGGGCCCAGACGACGAGGCTCGCGGCCGCTTTCGCGAGTTCGCGAAAAAACGCCTCGAAGCGCTTTAGCTCAGAGGCCCCAGGAGGTCAGGTACGGGTTCGCCGGGGTCTCGGTCGGCTCCATCGTCTCTTGCACGACGACGAACTTGCCCTCTTTCTTGACGAGCTTGCCCGTGACCTTGAGCCAGGCGTTGTCCGGCGGGATCGCCTGCCCTTTCGCGGACACCTCGACGAAGGCCGGGACGGCGTCGGCGGCACAGCAGGAGATCAGGAACCTCGCGAGGCGAAAACGGTCCGGCTGGCCGGTCGTGACGGCGAACCCGGTGAACTGCACGCGGGTCCCGGGCTTGACGCCGATGTACCCCGCGTAGCCCGGATCGCTCGTCACCGAGGCGATCGACAGGAAGTCGATCTTCGAGATCTCCTTCTCCTTCGCGGCTGCGACCGCTGCACGTGCGGCGGCCTGCTTCGCCTTCGCGAGCTCGGCCACGGCGACGCCCCGGTTCGTGTCCTTCTTCCGCGCGGCCTGCGCCCCGAGCTCCGCGCGAGGAACCACGATCACGGCGAGCATCGGGATGATCTGCGCGATGTGGCCGATCAGCTCGCCGCGCGCGAGGGGCCGGCACCGGCCACTCGACCGACAACGGCCAGCCCGACGACCGTCAGGAGCGCGCCGAGAGCCGGTGCCGTCGGGATGCCCTGCTGCGAAGTGCGGGCGTAGGGATCGACGGTGCTCAACGGGTTCGGATTGCCTCGACTCCTGTCGTTGCGAGGAAGGCGCCGGCGGCGAGGAGGACGATGGTCCCGCCCGGCGGCGCGTCGGCATAGTACGCAATCGTGAGCCCGCCCAGCACGCTGGCGAGCCCGACCACCATCGCCAGCCCGAGGGTCGAGCGCATGCTCCAGGCGACCCGGCTCGCCGCCATTACGGGCAGCACCATGAGCGCAGCGATCAGCAGGATCCCGACGATCCGCATCGAGACGGCGACGGTCAGGGCGGCGAACACGACGATGAGCAGGTTGAGCGCCCGGACCGGCACTCCCGCCACGAGCGCAGCCTCCTCGTCCACGACCACGCCCGCGAGCGCCCGGTAGAGGAGCGCGAAGACCACCAGGGCGGCGACACCGAGGGCGAGCACGATCGCGAGATCCTCACGGGTGACGGTGAGGATCGATCCGAAGAGAAAGCTGAAGAGGTCGACGTTGAAGGCACCAGCCGTGGAGACGAGGACGACCCCCGCGGCGATCCCCGTGTAGAAGACGAAGGCGAGCGCCTGGTCTCCGGCTGCGCGGCGGCTCTCGCGCAGCCACTCGATCGCGAGGCCCCCGGCGACCGCCGCGATCACAGCCGTCAGCACCGGCGAGACGCCGAGTAGGTATCCGGCCGCGACTCCGGCGAATGCGACGTGGCCGATCCCGTCGCCGACCAGGCTCATCCGGCGCTGGACGAGGAAGAACCCGACGACGGGAGCGATCAGGCCGATGACGGCGCCCGACGCGAACGCCAGGCGCATGAACTCCGAGTCAAGCATGGACGTGCGAGGGGTCGTGCCAGATCTCGGGCAGCTCGGCCGGCGGACCGTCGAAGACGATCGATCCGCGTACCAGGACGAGCCGGTCGACGTATCGCTCGACTGCTCCGAACTCGTGCGACACGTAGAGCACCGTGACCTTCAGCTCTCGATGGAGCCGGTCGAGCAGGCCTGCCAGCGCCTCCTGCGACTCGGCGTCGACGCCGGTCGTGGGCTCGTCCATCACGAGCAGCGAGGGCTGGCCGGCGAGCGCCTTCGCGATGAAGGCGCGCTGCTGCTGGCCTCCCGAGAGGGTCGCGAGAGGTCGGTCCGCGACCGCGGCCAAGCCCACCCGGTCGATCGCGTGCGCCACGAGCTCGCGATCGACCCGCGTGAGCGGGCCGATCAGACGGCCGCGTCCGAGCCGTCCCGAGGCCACGATCTCCTCGACGGTCACGGGCGCATCGGTCCCGAGCTGCGCGCGTTGCGGGAGGTACGCGAGCGTCGACCGCCGCGAGAAGCGGTCCGCCCGCTCGCCGAAGAGCAGCACCTTGCCTCGCGCAGGCTTGAGCAGGCCGAGCACCAGGCGCACGAGCGTTGTCTTGCCGCCCCCGTTCGGGCCGGCGACGGCGACGAGCTCGCCGGGTGAGACTTGGAGATCGACGTCGGTCAGGACGGGCGGCCCGGGCGTGTACGCGAACGAGACGCCTTTCAGCTCGACCGCTAGCGACACTCCAGGCCTCGCCGTAGCGACGCCAGGTTCTCGCGCATGACGGAAAGGTAGTCGGCGCCGCCGTCGAGGTCGTCCTCGGAGAGACCTTCGAGCGGATCGAGCACGTCGGTCTTCGCACCCGTTTCGCGGGCGACGGTCTCGGCGAGCCTGGGCGAGACCAGCGTCTCGAAATAGATCGTCGTCGCCTTCGTCTCGCGGACGTGCTCGACGACCTCCTCGAGCTCGCGCGGCGTCGGCTCGGCCTCGGGCGAGAGACCGGTGATCGGAACCTGCTCGAGCCCGTATCGTCGAGTGAGGTAGCCGAATGCCGCGTGGCTCGTCACGACGTGCCGCTGTGGGCAGTCGGCGAGCCCCTGCTCGAACTCCGTGTCGAGCTCCTCGAGCCTCGTCGTCAGGTCCTCCGCGGCGGACGGGTCACCCAGGGCCTCGCCGACGCGCTCCGCGATGCTCGAGAACCGAACCGGATCGAGCCACACGTGAGGATCGAGCTCGGACTCCTCCGCATGGCCCTCTTCCTCTTCCTCCGCGGCGTGACCCTCCTCTTCGTGCGCCTCCCCTGCGACGAGGCGCTGCCCTTCGAGGACGTCGACGACGGTCCCGTCGGCACCCTCGATCGCGTCCTCCACCGCCGGCTGGAAGCCGGCGCCGAGGTACAGGACGACATCGGCGGCGCGGATCCGCTCCACGTCGCGCGGCGAGAGCTCGATGTCGTGCGGCTCGGTCCCCGGAGGCGTCAGGTTGCGGACCGCGACCTCGTTGCCGCCCACCTGCTCGGCGGCCCAGGCGAGCGGATAGAAGGCGGCGACGACGTCGGTCTTCTCGTCGTCCGAGGAGCCCGAGTCGCCGCCGCAGGCCGTCAGGGAGGCGAGCGCGAGGATGAGAACGAGAATGATTCTCGTCAACGCCGGCGAGCCTAGCAGGAAATGAGAACGGCTATCATTCGCGGCGTGATCTGGCGCGACCATGCTCAGCGAGCTCTTCGCGAGGCGGGCTTCAAGCCGGGCGCTGCACGGTCCGCGGTGATCGAAGTACTGGAGACGCAGAACTGCTGTCTCTCCCCTGCCGAGATCCACGATCAGGTCCGGGGACGGCGACCGAAGGTCGGGATTGCGAGCGTCTATCGCGCTCTCGACACGCTCACCGAGCTGGGACTCGTGCACAAGCTCGAGCTCGGTGGCGGGAGCGCCCAGTACGAGCCGGCGGCGCCCACCGGCGATCACCACCACCACCTCGTCTGCGGCGACTGCGGGAAGGTCGAGGCGTTCAGCGACGACCGGCTCGAGGTCGTGATCGAGAACGTCTCGCGCTCGGCGGCGTTTCGCATCGACGAGCACGACGTCGTGCTCCGCGGCCGCTGCGAGCGCTGCGCCGCGTGAGCTGGGGCTCCTGGGTCGAGCGCTGGGAGCGACAGCAGGAGCGCTACCTGGTCGACCGTGAGGGGCGCTTCGCGCTGATGCTCGACTACGCAGAGGCGCACCTGGAGACGGCCGAGCCGCGCGTGCTCGATCTCTGCTGCGGGAACGGCGCGCTCACGAGGCGTGTGCTTGAGCGGTTCCCCGACGCGCGCGTGACGGCGGTCGACTGGGACCCGGTCCACCTCGAGATCGCTCGCAAGACGCTGCCCGAGCGCGTCGAGATCGTCGAGGCCGACGTCACCCGGCCGGGCTGGGACGAGACGATCGCCCCGGGCTCGCTCGAGCTCGTCGTGTCGGCGACTGCCTTGCACTGGATCGACGATGAGCCGCTCATCGCGCTGTACGAGCGGCTCGGTGAGCTGGCGGCGCCGGGCGGGCTCTTCCTCAACGCCGATCACTTCCCGCAGGCCGAGCCGACGATTCGGCGGCTGAGCATGGAGCAGACAGAAGCCTGGCAGGACGCGAACTTCGCCGCTGGAGAGGAGACCCATTCGGGGTTCCACGATGCGGCGGCCGCGGCTCCCGAGCTGAGCGAGGCTTCCGAGCTTCGTGCTCGGCGCTTCGCGGAGCACGTGTCCGACGACGACCGTCCGCGAAGCGTCGACTTCCACAGCTCTGCGCTTCGCGAGGCAGGGTTCGGCGAGGTGGCCGAGGTCTGGCGGTACCGGGACGACGCCATCCTGCTCGCGCTCAACGTCTGAGCGATTTCAGCGAACCTCCGCGCGATTGCGAATAATGTCGTGGCGTGGGCAGGCGCTCGGTACTCATCTCGAGCGCCGCTGCGGTCCTTGTGCTGACAGGATCCGGCGGCGTGTCCTCCGCTGTCGGCAGCGGGACCTCCAGCGCGGAGGCGTTCGCGATCCAGGTTTCCGTTCCCGGCCAGGGAGGCGCGGTCGGGGGCGCGGTCTCGGGCCCGCCCGACGCGGTCGGGGTCGGCGGGGCCTTCGCCTTCCCCGGCGACGGCTCGATTGCCCAGGCGGCCTCGATCTCGTCCAGCGTGTCCGCGTCGGGTGCCAACTCCCAGGCCGAGGTCTCCGTCTCGGGTCTCTCGCTCTTCGGCGGCGAGGTGACCGTCGCGTCGATCACCGTCAACGCGAACGCCCGAGCCTCGGCCAAGGCTGCCTCGGGCGGAACGGCCGGTTCCTCCGTCACCGGGATGACGGTGGCCGGTGCCCCCGTCGCCTCGGGGCCGGGCAGCTCAGTTGCCCTTGGGGACTGGGGAAGCGCGACGATCCTGCAGGGCTCCTCGTCGCCGTACGGCTCGCGGAAGGCGCGCGGATTCAACGCGGGAGTCACTGCGCTGCACGTGCACGTGAACGTCGAGCATGCCGGCGTGCCCGCCGGGACAGACATCGTCGTCGGCTATGCCGACGTAGCCGCAGAGGCGCTCGAGCCACAGCCGGTGGGCGCGCTCGACGACACGCGTCGGCCGATCAGGCCAAAGGCGACCCGGGAGGCTGCGAAGCCGAAAAAGAGCGACCGGCCGGCGACTCCACCGGTGCGGAGCGTCCCGACGGACGTCATCCCGCGCCTCACCCAAAGCGGTTACGTCTTCCCGGTCTATGGGCCGGCGTCGTTCGCGAATACCTTCAACGCGCCCCGCGCCGCGACCGGCTGGCACCACGGCGAGGACATCTTCGCCCCGCTCGGCGCGCCGGTTCTCGCCGTCGCAAACGGGATCGTCTACTCGGTCGGGTGGAACGACGTCGGCGGGCTTCGCTTCTGGCTCCAGGACTCCGCCGGCAACGAGTTCTACTACGCGCACCTCTCGGCGTTCTCACCCCTCGCGATCAACGGCGCTCAGGTGCGAGCCGGAGAGGTGATTGGCTTCGTGGGAAACACGGGTGACGCCGAGCACACGCCGTACCACCTCCACTTCGAGATCCACCCCGTGTCGTTGCTGTACCGCGGCTACGACGGAAGCGCAGTCCCGCCATACCCGTACTTGACGGCGTGGAAGCGGCTCACCGACCTGCCGTTCGCCGCAGTGTCCGGCTGGGCGGGCCCGCTCTCGGACTCGAGCCGAGCGCCGAAGCCCGGCGCGATCCTGCTCCAGTCCCGCGACATCTCGTCCGGAAGCGGCCTGGAGCCTGGCTCACTCGAGCGCGCGATGCGAGCGGAGGGCGAGTCCGGAGCCGACGGCACCCTCGTAGGACCGGTCCCGCGCCCACGCGAAGGTCTGCGCGCTCTCGCGCGGCAGAGCGGCCCCTGAGCTGAGGCTCTAGGCGGCTTTGCTATTGCCGCCGGACGGGCCGGTCGAGCCCTCGTCCCCGCCGAGCAGCTTGTCCGAGATCCACTGGCGAGTCGCGGGCCCGGTGACCGGGTTGAAGAGGATGCCGAGCGCGATACCGGCGATGAGCAGCGTCGCGTTTCGCGAGCTGTGCTCCTTCTTCCCCTGCACGCGGTTGGCGGCCTTGCGCAGGTCATCGATCGCGCTCTTGAGATTCTCCTGGATGTCCTCGTCGGTAGCGACCCTCGTGGCGATCGCCGCCGTCGAGCGTCCGCCCAGGAGCTCGTCGTAGATGTCTCGCGCGGTTGCGATCGCGTGCTTCACGTTCTCGCGGACCTCCTCGTCCTGCAGCGCCCGGGTGACGTAGGGCCTCATGTCGGACACTCGATCTTTTGCCTTGGCCATTGCGGCGGCCGTCCTTTCGTTTCGCGTTTTCAAGCCAGGTACCCCCGCTATGGGCGGCTAAAACTCCGCCGGTAGCGCGGCTTTTCGCTCCGGCGATCCTACTCCGCTCGGCCTGCGCGAGGGAATCGCGCCGTCGAGCGCCGCTTCGAGAACCTCGTCGACGTGCTCGGCGAGGACGAACTCGAGGCCCTTGCGCGTCTCCGCGGGGAGGTCTTCGAGATCAGGCTCGTTCTCGCTCGGGAGAACGACCGTGTGCACGCCCGCGCGCTGCGCCGCCAGCACCTTCTCGCGCACCCCGCCGATCGGAAGCACCTGTCCCGTCAGCGTGACCTCGCCGGTCATCGCGACGTCGTCGGAGACTGGGCGGCCGGTCACCAGGGAGACGATCGCGGTGACCATCGTGATGCCCGCAGACGGCCCGTCCTTCGGCACGGCGCCGGCAGGCACGTGGACGTGGATGTCGTGCTCGCTGAACCACTCGGGATCGATGCCCACCTGCTCCGAATGGGATCGCACCCACGAGAGGGCGGCCTCAGCCGACTCCTGCATGACCTCGCCGAGCTGGCCCGTGACCTTGAGCCGGCCGCGGCCCGGGAACGCCGTCGCCTCGATGAAGAGGACATCGCCGCCGACCGCGGTGACCGCCAGGCCGGTCGCGACTCCGGGATCCTCCGTCCGCTTCCGGACCTCGCCCGAGAACCGGCGCGGCCCGAGCCACGACCGCGTCCGGCGCTCGTCGATGCGGGTCGATCCTTTCGCCTTCCCCTCGGCCACGCGCCTCGCCGCCTTTCGGCAGAGCGCGGCGATCTGGCGCTCGAGGTTCCTGACGCCTGCCTCCCGTGTGTACTCGCGGATCACCGTGCGAAGCGCCCCCTCGGTGAAGCTCACCTGGTCGGCCGGGAGTCCGTGCGCCTCCAGTTGCTTGGGGACGAGGTAGCGCTTGGCGATGCCGAGCTTCTCGTCCTCGGTGTAGCCCGAGAGATGGATGACGTCCATCCGGTCGAGAAGCGGCCCCGGAATCGTCTCGAGCTGATTCGCGGTGCAGATGAAGAGCACCTTCGAGAGGTCGAACGGCAGGTCGAGGTAGTGGTCGCGGAAGGTCGAGTGCTGCTCGGGGTCGAGCACCTCGAGCATCGCGCTGGCGGGATCGCCTCGGAAGTCCGAGCCCATCTTGTCGATCTCGTCGATCAGGAAGACCGGGTTGCGCGACTCGGCGTCCCGCAGCGCGCGGATGATCGTGCCAGGCATGGCGCCGATGTACGTGCGGCGGTGCCCACGGATCTCCGACTCGTCGTGGACGCCGCCGACCGAGATCCGCGTGTACTTGCGCTCCAGCGCCCGCGCGATCGACTGGCCGAGCGACGTCTTCCCCACGCCGGGCGGGCCGACGAAGCAGAGGATCGAGCCGGCGACGTCGCCGCGCAGCTTCGCGACGGCGAGGTACTCGATGATCCGGTCCTTGACCTTCTCCAGGTCGAAGTGGTCTTCGTCCAGCACCTGACGTGCATGCGGAAGGTCGAGGTTGTCCTCTGTCGTCTGCGACCAGGGGAGCGACAGGATCCAGTCGATGTAGGTGCGGATCACGCCGTACTCGGCTGCAGCAGCCGGGAGGCGCTCGAGCCGAGCCAGTTCGCGGTCGACGGCCTTGTGCGTCTCCTCCGGCAGGTCGGCGGTCTCGATTCGCTCGCGTAGCTCGCGGATCTCCGCCTGCTCGGGATCGCCCTCGCCGAGCTCCTCCTGGATCGCCTTCATCTGCTGACGGAGGAAGAACTCACGCTGGCCCTTCTCCATCTCCGACTGAACCTGCGACTGGATCTTGGTGCCGAGCTCGAAGACCTCGAGCTCCCGGTTCAGGATCCTCGAGAGCTCGCGCAGTCGCGCCTCGACGTGCGCCTGCTCGAGGAGCTGCTGCTTTTCCTCGGTCTTCAGCCGCAGTGTGGAGGCGACGAGGTAGGAGAGCGCGCTCGGATCGTCCACGTTCGCGGCGGCGAGCTCGAGCTCGGCCGGAAGGTACGGGACGAGCGCGACGATGCGCCCGTACAGCATCTGGACGTTCCGCGTCAGCGCCTCGAGCTCAGGCGTCTCTTCGGCGACGTCGGGCATCTGCTCGAACTCACCGACGAGGTATGGATCGTCCTGGACCCGGCCCTCGAGCTGGATTCGCTCGACGCCCTGGACGAGGATGCGGAGCGTGCCGTCCGGGACCTTGATCAGCTTGTGGACGATTGCGGCGGTGCCCACGCCGTAGAGGTCGTCCCACCCAGGCTGCTCGACCTCCTCGCTCTTGACGGTGACGAGCGCGAGCAGACGGTCGCGAGCCACGACGTCGTCGATCAGCTTGATCGAGCGGTCTTGGCCGATCGCGAGCGGGGTCGCGGAATCCGGGAAGACGACCGTCTCCTTCAGCGGCAGTACGGGGAGCGCCGACGGCAGCTCCAGATCGTCCGGCGCCGTGGCCTCGGTCGGCTCGAACTCGATGTCGGTCATGGGTCTCGCCTGACCTGGATTGGCACCGGCCGCGGGCGGGCTTCGCGTTGCGCGATCGGGATCACGATGCGCAGCAGTCCCTTCTCGTACGTCGCCTCTGCCTGGGCCGCGTCGGCATCCTTGGGAAGCTGCACGACGCGTTGAAACTGGCCATACTCGATCTCCATCTGCTGGTACGTGCCGCCGCTGCAGTCGGCACGGCCGCGCTCGCCGGCGATGACGAGGGCGCCCTCCGCGGTCGAGACGCTGACGCGCTCAGGGTCGACTCCGGCGATGTCGACGATCACGGTGAAGGCCGGGGGATCCTCGGTGAGAAAGCAGTCGAGCTGCGGCCGAAAACCCCGTCGCAGCCCGCCGAGCCGCGAGACCTGCCACAGGTCTGCGAACAGCTCGTCGATCTCCTCTCTGAGCTCTTTTCTCCGCGCCATCGTGTGCCTCATCGTAGCCTTGACAGCCTCCCCGATCTTCCTTAACTTAGCGGTCACTAGCTTAGTGGTTACTAACGTTGTGGGAACAAAGAGGTCGTTCCTCACGTTCTGGGAACAAGGAGGTCGTGCTGATGGAGCAGCTCGCGCGCACGATGATTCGGTTTCGCTGGTTCGTTCTCGCGACGTGGCTGGTCGTCGTCGTCGTCTCCGGAATGGCGTCGGCCGGGCTCAACGACCTCCTGACTAACCGCTTCGTCCTTCCCGGCTCCGAGAGCGAGAAGGCTGGCGACATCCTGAAGGACAGCTTCGGGCAGCAGCCCGAGGGCTCGTTCTCGGTCGTCGTCAAGGGGAAGCCCGGATCCGCGTCGTCGCTCGTCGAGCCGACGCGCGTCGCGGCCACAAAGGCTGCCGCCGCGCTCGAGACAGGCAAGCTCGAAGAGGTCCGCCCCGTCGCCGGCGATGTCGTTACCGCTCGCATCGTCTCCCAGCTCCAGCCCGCAGACGCGAAGGGCTACACCGGCGCCATGCGCGAGGCCGCCGGCGACATCCCGGGCGCCACGCTCTTCGTGACCGGCCAGTCGGCGATCGAGAGCGACCTCGAGCCGGTTCAGAACCGCGACCTCTTCGTCGGCGAGGTGCTGATCGCGATCCCGATCGCGCTCGTAATCCTGGTCTTCGTCTTCGGGACGCTCGCGTTCCTGCTCCCGTTCATGCTCGCCGCCGTCGCGATCCCGACCACGCTCGCCTTCGTCTGGATCTTCGCGAACTTCATGACGCTCTCGACCTATCTGACCAACATGGTCACGCTGATCGGGCTCGGGATCGCCGTCGACTACTCGCTCCTGATGGTCCATCGGTACCGCGAGGAGCGGAAGTTCGGACGATCGAAAGAGGACGCCGTCGCGGTGACGATGTCCACTGCTGGGCGCGCCGTCGTCTTCAGCGGCACTGCTGTCGCGATCGGGCTGGCGCTGATGCTGTTCATGCCGCTGCCCTTCATGCGCG